>Ga0310696_10011141_pt1 | contig 10270 bp, 11 predicted proteins | sample AusTroGonzalo_MG_4_FD_203885 | JGI IMG/M metagenome (GOLD analysis project Ga0310696, IMG submission 203885) | Bovine rumen microbial communities from tropical cattle in Woodstock, Queensland, Australia - Gonzalo_02 (v2) (version 2) | ecosystem: Host-associated > Mammals > Digestive system >... | reverse complement strand
CTTGCAATAATGATCATTACACGCGGCTGGAAGAGTACCTCGATATCCTGTTCGGTGAATCCGAATCCGTCCATCATGGAAATCATGAAGATCGTGTATGAAGCAGTATAGTAGAAAGTGACAAATCCCCAAAGAACAGGAGAAGCCATAAGATTCGGGAAGAAGAATGCTGTCTTAAAAAGCCATCTGCCCTTGATCTTAAGTCTTCTGTCAGTCAGAACTGCAGCAAGCCAGAACGCCAGTATCCACTCAGGGATGGTCTGTGCGACAAAAAAGAGAGCCGTATTCCTTAATGCAGAAACAAAAGTGCCTGTCTCAAAAAGATCCGCAAAATTCTTATACCACGGCAGACCATGTGAGATTAAAAGCGGCGGGGGCTCGGTAACTACGGAAACATGCTTCAAATCGCAGAACGCGTAGTAAAAAGTATTGGCCATCGGCCAGAGATGGAAGATCAAAAAGCCAAGAACAAAGGGGATAATGAATATGTATCCCCATTTATTGTAATGTCGCTCTATCGATTTATTCTTCCCCATATAACCCCAAGTATACAGCTTTTGGCCGTAGTGAATATCATAATCAGGATTATTATATAGCACTGCTGGCAAAATCTACAACTTTATTTGACATAAGGCGGTTATATAAATAGAATTATTTTCGGGAACATCGAATAATCATCGGGGATAATATGAGCGAGACTGTTGTAAGAACAAGTAAGATCAAGAGCCATGAGACATTTCTCAAGGTCGTTGTTTATGCCGTAGCGATCACACTTGTATACCTTACCATGAAGCCTCTTTGGGATCTCATTATGCAGTTCTTCGGTCAAGGTGTCATTCGTGAAAATCATATAGTTAACCTTAAGATGTCCAAGATCCTTCCCCAGAGATGGAAAGAGTTTATTAGTTTCTTTTCATCCAGAACTGCCAGGGGTTTTGTTAATTCCGTAATCGTTACCGCAGCAAGTACAATACTTAATGTTTATTTCTCTGCGATGACTGCGTTTGCTATTTCCGCATATCATTGGAAACTCAGAAAGATATTCAGTAATACTGTTCTCGCTCTCATGATGATCCCCAACGTTGTTGCATCAGCAGGTTTCATCCAGCTGGTTTACAGGTTCCAATTAAACAACAATCTCGCAATGCTGTTCCTCCCTGCTATCGCAACTCCGATATCAGTTGTCTTCATGAGACTATATCTGGATTCGGTATTCTCAATGGATATCGTTTATTCCGCGCGAATAGACGGCGCGGGTGAGATCAGAATATTCCACCAGATCGCGCTGCCAATCATGAAGCCCGCGATTGCTACGCAGGCAGTCTTCGCGATAATCAGCAGTTGGAACGAGATGTTCCTTCCGATGGTTCTCATAACAGAAGATAGCCAGCGAACGCTCCCGGCCATGCTGGTACTTAATTACGCCATGGGCGGAGACACTACGATCGAGGACCTCATATCGATCGTCCCTCTTGTTGTCTCATACATAATTCTATCCAGGCACATCGTTGAGGACGTACAGCTGGGCAGCGTTAAGATGTAAGGCCGCTTTTTTTCTCATGAAATATCCACGCCCGAGAAGTCTTCGGGCGTGTTTTATTTGCGACTGATTATTGATCAGATCTCAACGATCCTCCTGTACAAACAGTGGAACTTCTCGTAGTCAGTATCTTCGTGGTAGTGACCGAAGTACCAGGCATCGTAACTGACATTGTAATCGGTTATGAGACTTGAGAAGAATGCGGTCAATTTGTTGAGATTCCTGGCAACATCCATGCCGGTATAGTCGTAGGCGTAGTCTTCCGGCGCGCAGTGAGTGACGATGTAATTGACCTTAAAATCGTGTGCCTGAAGATTTCTGATCGCCTCATCGTATTCCTCATCTGACGGGAGCTCACGTGCCCACCAGGAGACGCCTTCTTTACGGTAGGTTTTGTCGGTCGACTGTGCGCCGCCCATGGTGAAAATAATGCGTCCGTCGATAACGTAGACCTGACCTCGCATGAGGTGGATGACCGTATCTGAAATGCGGTGTATCTTGCCGCCGTGCCACTGCTCTAGAGGGTACTGGTCGAGGGCATCGTGGTTTTCGTGATTGCCGTCGACAAAGAGCGTCGTAAAGTTACGGTTCTCGTAAGTCTTGATGATGTATCTGTCCGTTTTGTCCATTCCCCAGACGCCGCCGAAGTCGCCTGCTATGATGACATAGTCGTCCTTGGTCATCTGCTTCTGCTCAGGGAAGTTAGACGTATTGAGTTTGTTCCAATCGATATCGCAATGTGTATCGCCTGTTATGTATATGCGTGACATAAGTTAATACCTCGTGTAAGAAATAAAAAGAACGCCAAAGGGTTGCTCCGGCGTTCTTATATAGAAATCAAATTGTACTCTGAAACTATAGTAGAGCGCGCATCATGGAGGCACCTTCTAGTGTCTTCATAAGTCTTACTGTTATTACTGTCATTTTCTTCATGTGAGGTGTGCCTCCCTTCATTGGTTTTGTATTATGTCGCATTCTACGCATATTGAAGTTAAAAATCAACAGATGACCATCCATCCTAATTCGAAGTCCATTGTTGCTTCACCGAATGTGAGCCTGTAGAAGCCGTCTTTATAGATGTCGAAGTCTTCTACCAGAACTTCAACCCAGCACTTCTGTCCTGGACCTATCTCGAATGATTTGCCTTCTGATAAAGCCATGTCTGGCGTGACTGAACGTGACCAGCCTTCATCGGGATCAACCTTCGGCATTATCCAGACGTTGACGGGCGTCAGGTCCTTGACCTGGCCTTCCATCAAGTGTATCTCGCGGTTGTCTCTGCCAAGATCGATAAGGTCATCGCCGTTAACTCTCTGAATGTAACGGGTTCCTCCGATGGTCTTGGTCTCATTAGTGGAATTCTCAACTTCAAGGTAGAGGTAATTGCCGTAGCCGTTGATATGGTATCTGATGCCGTCGATCACGTACTCGAGATCGGGTGACCAGCAGTCCGCGAGGTCTAATTCATACGAATATGTGAAGCCTGAGAAATCTTCCGGTTCAGGCTCTTCGTAGATGTTGACTATGACATTATCCCACTTCTTATCTGAGGCATGGTAATAGTGCGTGTAGCTGTCATGGTTTTCTTTGTAAAGATGCAGTTCGAGATCGTCAGCATAGATGTAGATGTTCATGGTGTTGCACTCGCCCTTGAAGATGAATCTGGTTATCTTCACTTCCCTGGCAGGATCGACCATGTCAGATTCATCGTAGGTGCAGGATGCTTCGAGGATATACTTCTCACCGTCTTCGGTTACGCTGTAATCTGCATCGATCGCGCTTAAGTTATTGAAGCTTAACCACATTGTCTCGACAGCTTTGGTGCCGCCTCCAAGAAAGCCCCCTGTCTTGTCATGCGTGTTCTTATCGAAGACTGCGACAAGTTTGTTCTCGAACATAACGACCTTCTCGATGCCGAAGAGATTTCTGTGCGAACAGTTGATTATCTTCTGCGCGTTTTCTTCGTTATCGACTATGTATTCGTATGAATTCTCTTCGGGTTCGTCTTCAAAGCCGTAGATCGTTGCCGAGGTATTCGAAGCAGTAGTCGTAGCCGTTGTCGTCGTGTCGTCCCTATCGGCCTTACCGCTATCTGCCGTCTTGTTACAAGCGGTCATGGCAAACAGCATTGTTGCCGCTATTATTGCTGCAGTAAATCTTCGCATAGTACCCCTCCCTGTTGTATCGCTTTTACTCTATATACAAGTAAGAAAGGGTTAATGTTGCAGTTAAAACATCGTCGATTTTAAGTACAACAACGCTATCGCCAGCCCCGCCAGTTGAACCGCATTGAGCACGGCCGCGGCGATGGCAAAGCCTTTTCCGCGCATGGGTGTTTTCGAGACCTGGATAAGCGAACTTATAGCAAGGATCAAGCCTACAACTGCAAGTATTATTCCGGGCAGAAAAACCACGAAAGTCATCATCCTGTAGGGCTGATCCTGTATGGCAACTGCACCCGAATACATAAAAAACAGAAGATTCACTACGGCATTTATATCAAGCGCTATGAATGCGAAGATGAAGCCGATTATTCCGCCCTTTGCAAAAGGCACGCTGCTTCTGGGCGCGCGAGTTCTTGATTCTTCTGCCAATACTGAAGGAGGAGTAAATCTCCTTAAGAGATTCGCGAGTTCCTCACCTTCTGCTAGTGCTTCCTGAACCGATCTAGCGGACAAAGACATCATGACTCTGGACACGAACATCGGGAATCTGAATCTCTTGTTATTGTAGTAGAACTGGAGGAAAACGTATCTCGTTCCGCCAAACGGTCCCCTGGAGTAAGCCGACTGCACGTGTCTTAATTCACTAGCATGTATCATCTGGAACTTGAACGGATTAAACGTTGAGGTATATGCGACTCTGCCCGTAGATTCTTCGATGCACAGCATCGAATGCATGTTCCAAAGACCCCTCGTCTCGAACGTTCTCGTCATGGTGAAGTTCTGCTCCCTGAGGTTCTTCTCCAGATTGCGCTTGGCGATCGGGTAAAGAATCCAGTTTGCAACGTCAAGGTAAATAACCCAGCAACTCAAAAGCAAAATAATAAGAAAGAAATGACCCAACACGCCGATCAGCTCGTCTGCAATAAAACCAAACCAGCCTATTACTCCTAAAAAGAACGCTGTGTAGATTATGACTACTAACGGGTTGTACTTTCTCATCTGCAGATGCGCATTTTACGCTTTTACAGGAACGCTTTTACAGGAAAGCCTCGGCGTTCTCGATGTAATCTTTGCAGTTCTCTTCGCCGTTCATTCTGATGGCGAAGTTGATCATGTCTTCTTCATTGAAGCACTCGGTCGCATTGATCGACATGAAGATGAAGTGAGGATACAAATCGTCAAAGAACTTCTCTGCGCGGAGTTTCTCGACTGCCTGGACATAGCACTCATAGACTTCGTCCCTGGACATTGAAGCATAACCGTCAGTCAGGAAATCACGTGCCGGGATCAGGAACTCAGGCTCTGCGATTATGTACCATTCGTATTCACAAAAACGGTAGTACCACTCGTCGTCACAAGCATCTTCGAGATTCATCTTGTGATGCTCTTCGGTATTCACATAGAAAGTAAACGTGTACTCGCTGTCGGGAGTGGTTAAGTTGTCAGCTTCAAACGAGAGAATGTAGATGTCCTCATCGCCGTATTCCTTGAGCACTGCAGGAATACCTTCCTTCAAACCCTTTACCAAGAGATCAGTGAATTCGTCTTTATACATAACGCCCTCCCTAGTTTTTTGATAGTTCAGATTATAACAGTTAAACCTGTATCAGTCGTTCACATATTGCTTTATCGGAATGTCAGTCCACACCTGCGCTTCTATGTATCGTTCAGGTCCTTTTGCACCGTCGTTATTCCAGTCCTGCGGCAGGCCGTATCTGGCTATAACGTCCAATATCTCTTCGTATGTATAGACCTTCCTGCGGTACTCTTTTCCGTCAGTGACACGCGGGCTGAATGTCGGCATGGAATCGCCATAAGTAAAGGATATCTTGCGCGTATCAAACTCCTCAATCGGGATCTTGATCACGCCCGGTTCTTCGAACCAAGTGGCAAGCCAGGGACTGTGTTCCACAACGAGATAATGCGGCGAAGGAATATCCATTAAAATTCCTTTTGCTTCAGCTTCTTTTTTGACTATCTGTTCGCAGTTCATGCGCTTATTAATGTAATCTGCATCGCGCTTGGCAGTAAGGGAATCAGGGCGCTCGTTCTTTATCCTCTCGAGAACAGAAACCGCGCTGTCTTCTGACAGAGCAGTGAGGCTCTTAAACGGACCAGAGCGCTTGTCAAAATAGTGATAAAGGTACAAGGTTTTTCCTCTCTAAAAAATATAGTTTATAAGCTATAGAAATCAGCAACTTCTTATGTCTAATTCTCATACCATATATGATATGAAAAATAGCACATGCTAAGACTTATTTCCGCGCTTTATATTGCCTTGATAAATATCAATTCCATCGGCTGCTCATAGCCCGGAATATCAATGGTGAAACCGCCGCTTTCCTTGTAGCCGATCTTCCTGTAGAAATGCTGCGCTTCTTCGTCGGCTTGGGTTGAAGTCATTACCATTCCGTAACCCTGATTCTTCATGTCCTGTTCCCAGTGCTCCATCAGCGCTTTGCCGTAGCCTTTGCGTTGATTTGAACCGTCGATATAAAGCATGTTGCAGAACGGCGTGTTATCCCAAAACAGGTTGTATCTGAGAATGCCTATTGGAACGTTATCTTCTGTGATAACGTAACCCTGCTTGTCTTGGACCTTCTTATCGAATTCAGTATCAGGCAGGTGTTTATCAAGCTGATACCAGAATGCTTTATCTTCTGTTGTGACGTATCTGATCTCCATATAATTCCCCACATTGTTCTTAACGCTTGTGCTTACTGAAATCTTATATTAAATGCTTAAAAAATGGGCAAAAAAATATAAGGAATCGCGTTTCCTTATATTTTTTCGAATACTTTTCGCTGGAATAATATAAATTACTGTGTTGATACCGGATTGTTCTTCTTGCTCGCGCACTCGGGACAATAGGTCATGGGCGTGATGGAGAAGAAAGATTCTTTTCTGTAACCGCACTTGGAGCAGATAAATACATACTTGGTGAAAACGCTGCCCATTGTGGTGCTGACGAGCCATGTGCCTTCGGAATCGTCGTCGTTTGCCTGCTGGTTGATCGTCTCAAGTACTGCGGGCTGTTCTGCTTCTTCCTTGGGTTCTTCTGCGCCAGGTTCTGCAGCTTCTTCTGCCTCTTCAGCCTTTTCTTCAGGCTCTTCGGTTTCTTCTTCGACTTCGGATCTGCGGAAGAAAAATGCTTCTTCACTCCTGCCGAGAGATCCTTCTTCAGATTCTGAGTATAACCCGAGTCCGTCTGCAGGTTCTGAACCTAACTTATATCCATCCGATACAAACTTAAGTCCTTCGGAATGTTCTGAACCAGACTTAAATCCTTCAGATAATAACTTAAATCCATCTGAAGGTTCTGCCGGCTTAACTCTTTCAGTTGTTTCTGCAGGCTTAAATCCTGCTACGGTTTCTTCTGACTTAACTGCTGCGGGTTCTACTGACTTAGGTGCTTCTGCCGGCTTAACTTCTTCTGCGGGTTTTGAGACTGCTTCGATCGTCTCTTCGTCAAACCATGTGCTGGGCTTGGGTTCTTCAAATGTGCACTTCGTGATATAGAAGGGACAGCCTTCGCAATCGTCCCTGTTGACACACATCCTGTAGATGCCACGTAATAACTGATCTGTCAGTTTCTCATTGTTGTCCTTGTCCATCGGATTACTCCTTACTACAAGATACAGATATCAATGATTGCGCTGCACAATCAATAAATACCGGCCCAAGCTACCGGGAATTAATATCTGTCAGTGTAGTAATTATAGCACGCTGAAAAGGGCATGAAAATCTAAAAGGGTTTATGTCCTTGCTTTGACCCGGCGTGGCTTATGCGTGGCAAAGCTTATTATGGCAAAAATAAAGTTAACGATTACAAGCAATATGCCGATTATGGTCAGCGGGAAATATATCGTGCCGGTCCAGAAATATTGACGGATCATGAAGTAATTGTACATGGCAAATCCGCCGATGAAGAGCGCTGTGTTATAGGGGAACAGCAGGAGCTGGGCGATCAGGTAGAAGGCCTTCTTGTTTTTACGGAGACAGAAGAAAGATATCAGGCCGAGCGCGAGGCTGACGATGCAAAGGAACATTCCTACGACTGAGATAAGTTCGCCAACCTTGAATATGGGGTCTTTGGATTGGGTTAAAAAGAATACGGACTGGCCGAAGGAGCAATAAAGATACGTGCCGATCATGGCAAAGATGCTGAACACGGCAGCTACACAGTTTAGAATGAGCGTTGCGATCTTCATGTCTTCTTCCCCTCTGAAATACCGAAACTAAGACAATTATAACAGTGTTACAAAAGAACAAAGCCCCCTCAATTGGAAAGATCTGAAGTGCTGAAGAGGGGGCTTTGCATAAGTTGTTGGAAGTAAGGAGCCGCTTGAGGGTTTATGAAGCGGTACAGTGCTTTCCTATTATCTTCCATAGGGTGAAGTTGGTCGCAATTGACCTAAACTCCCACATCCTTTATGATTTTATCGACACGGTGTTGATTTAACAATACGCAGTTTATTTGTTTTCGTTGTGAAATCGACACATATTCAAAATCTGTCGATTTAAATGAGGTATTTTGTGGCTGATTCAAGACGTACTCAGATGACTAAAAAACTGTTCCGGACCGCTCTGGTAGAGCTCATGCAGGAGAAACCTTTTCACAAGATCACGATTAAGGAGATCTGTGACAGGGCCGATCTGAACCGCACGACCTTCTATCTGCACTACGAGGATCAGAACCAGCTCCTCAATGAGATCGTCGGCCTGATTGAAACAAACATGAAAGAATATATATCAGCCTCAAGCGGAGAAGCCGACAGGATCCAGCGCCTTACGAAATATCTGGAGTATGTTAAGAATAACGTTGCAATCTACAGTCTGTTCATGCGAAGCGACGATGACGGCGGTGCAAGGACCAGAATAATTACTGATATCTTAAGCGACATGAGATACGATCTGCCCGTACTCGGAAGTCCCGAGGAGAGCGCATATGTTTACAGGTTCGTTATCGAGGGTACTATCAGCATGATCTTCCGCTGGATAGACAACGGATTCGACTTAACCGAAGAAGAACTCGCGAGGCTCATATTCAACCTCGGCGCATGCATAAAAGCGGAGATGGAAGCGCTGACATAATATTGTTGGCTTGGCTTAGATTCATAAGGGTTTGCTGAAACCGCAAGATTCACGAAGCTTTACGGATAATTATCTCTGCAGTAAATCCGCCGCCTTCGCGGTTTTTGAGTTCGAGGCCGCCGCCCATTTTCTCCATGAAGAGCAATGCAAGATAAAGACCGAGACCGCTGCCGTCCTTGCCTGATTCGGAGGCATCGGATCCGCGGTAAAACTTCGTGGTCAGCATGGCGAGCTCATCTTCAGGCACGCCCGGGCCTCTGTCTGACAGGATTACGCGGATGGAATCCTTATCAGATGCGAACTCAACTTCCAAGGGCGTTCCCGCATACTTAAATGAGTTGCCCGCGATGTTGTCTATTACCTGCTCGAGCCTTAATTTATCTACAAGAATGAGGCATTCGGGGATCTCTCCCTTCTGCTCGACTGTGCCATAGAAACGCAGGTCACTTAACATTCCGCCAATTATGAGAGAGCTCTCTTCTCTGGGGTTGACCTTCAGTTCGTCAAGATCATCTAATGTTGCTCGGAACATGTTATCGATCAGATGCTCAACGGATGCTGCCTTGGACTTGATTACCGCGACCTTATCCTGGACATCGGGATCCTTGTGCTTTAATTCCATTACTTCGCATGTGGCCTTGATCGTAGCGACAGGTGTCTTGATGTCGTGTGAGATCTCTGCGACAAGTTCCTGCTTGCTCCTGTTTGCTGCCGCTTCGCGCTCTGCGGACAGTTTGAGTTCTTCCCTCATGCGGTCAAATGACTCGGTGAATGCACCGAAGTAGTTGTGCTTATCTATGTTGAGCGGCAGATCGAGATTGCCCTTCGATACGCTCGAAGCAAAGTTTGAGAGCTTATGAAAGGGTCTCATGTAGAAGTACCAGACAACGAAGAGCAGGACCATTCCGATAACATAAGTTACGGTGAGCAATACCAGGAGAATGATCTTCTCATTTCTTATAGAAGCTTCATGCTCGTCAGATCTGCAGTCGAATGCGATCTTGCCGGCTACTGCTCCATCTGCCATATAGTCGAAGACTGAATATCCTTCCCTTATGAAGTAATTGTTTATGGAAACATATTCTTTGTCTGAGACCAGAATGATATCGCAGTTATATTCGGATTCAAGTTTCTCGATGTCTGCGCCATCAGTAAGCTTGCTCTCAATCTCATCGCGCATGGTGTTTAGCGTGAGCATGTCGATCTGCTGCGAGGTCTGATTGTCGATCCTAAACCACAGCAGAAGACCGCTTATCAGGACGGCCAGTGTAAAGAGAATTGCAATTATCCTGATCTTCATTGATCAGTCTCCAGAATGTATCCTGTGCCCCAGATGGTCTTTATGTATTTAGGTTCGTTGGGATCGGATTCGATCTTCTCACGAAGGCGTCTGATATGGACGTTGAGCGTGCTGTCGGTATAGAAAGCATCGCCCCAAACTTCCTGGAAGAGCTGCATCTTGGGAACGATG
>Ga0310696_10011139_pt1 | contig 10270 bp, 4 predicted proteins | sample AusTroGonzalo_MG_4_FD_203885 | JGI IMG/M metagenome (GOLD analysis project Ga0310696, IMG submission 203885) | Bovine rumen microbial communities from tropical cattle in Woodstock, Queensland, Australia - Gonzalo_02 (v2) (version 2) | ecosystem: Host-associated > Mammals > Digestive system >... | reverse complement strand
GCAACACTTGAGGCGGAGCTTGATCGCTTCCGCTCTCGCATGAACGACATAAGCGGGTTTATGAAGACGGCCAAAGAGCTGTTCGCTATATGGTACAACCGCGAGTTCGGCTACGGTGGGAGCGTGTGGGAGGGCGTGTTCAAATCTACGATGGTGGAGGGGGGCGAGTATCTTGAGCGCTGCCGCAAGTACATCCTCCTGAATCCTGTCCGCGCTGGCGTCGTGAACCAGACGAAGGACTATCGCTGGGCGTGGGCAGCTGCGGAATCTGCGGTCTTGATCTTTACGGGGTGTCTCCCCAGTGTAGGTTATTCAGGGTGTTTCTACAATGGGGACGAGGCATTAGCGAGGCGGATGGTGCAGCTTGGCGAGGGGAAGATATATGGTAGCGAGGCGTTCGTGCGAAGATGGGGTTGTTGGGCTTGGGTGAAACGTCATAGTTAATTTATGGTATAATACATGGCAGTGGAAAAGTACTTTAACATCGCAGGTCCGTGCATTCCGGAGAAGCACTACATGCTTCCTGCGCTCGACCGCATGCCGGAAATAAGGCGTCTGGTCAATCGTGAGCAGTATTTCGTCATCCATGCGCCGAGGCAAACAGGCAAGACGACGGTGTTAAAAGCGCTTGTTCGCGAGATCAACGCCAAGGGCGACATGGTTGCGCTTTATTGCACGTTGGAGACGCTTCAGAATGCGACGGATCCAGCGCGTGCAGCTACGGCCATTGCGTCGTTGTTGCGGTCAAATGCTGAAAACGCATTGCCAGGTGTTTTCCCTTCTGTCGCCCCGAATGGCTGCGTCCGCGAGGATGCATCTCGCTATGCGGCTGAAACCATTGCCGTCACCGACGAACTTCGCCAACTCTGCCGTCGGGCGGGCAAGCCGCTTGTCGTTTTCTTCGACGAGGCGGACTGCCTTTTCGGCAATGTGCTGATCTCTTTTCTTCGCCAGTTGCGGGATGGATACGTCAACCGTGCTGACATGCCGTTCCCGGCGTCCATTGCGCTCGTTGGCATGCTCGACGTGCGCGACTACAAGGCGCAGATGCGTCCCGATGGCGAGTCGCTTGGACAGATAAGCCCGTTCAACATAATCTCCGAGGACTTGATGCTGCGCAACTTCACCGCCGACGAAGTTCGTGCCCTCTATGCGCAACATGCGGAGGCGACGGGCCAGCCGTTCGCGCCGGATGTTGTCGATGCGGTGATGAACTGGACGGATGGCCAGCCGTGGCTTGTAAATGCAATAGCCCGCGAGTGTGTCGAGAAGATACATGACTTCCGCTACGGCGAGTTGATTACGGCGGATGACGTGGAGACGGCAAAGGAGGCGATAATCCGCCGCCGCGACACGCATGTCGACAGCCTCATGGAGAGGCTTCGCGAACCGCGTGTGAGACGCGTCGTGGAGCCTGTCATTTTCGGCGGCGAGAGGACGGTGTCCAGCAGCAGCGAAGACTGGCGTTTCGCCGTGGATCTCGGCCTTCTCCGGGAAGAGCGCGGCGTGCTTGTTCCTGCCAATCGAATGTACGCGGAGATCATCGGGCGATATCTCTCGCGCGACGAGCAGGAGATCATGATTCAGACTGTGCCGCAGACGCCGTGGGCTACGGACGACGGGCTTGACATGCCTGGGCTCATGGCGGCGTTCCAGGCGTTCTGGCGCGAGAACAGCGGCGCGGATCGCCGGGCCTACGAGTACGGGGAGGCGACGCCACACCTCGTCTTGATGGCGTTCCTGCAGCGCGTCACGAACGGCGAAGGGCGCATCATCCGCGAAATGGCGCTTGGCAGCGGAAGGCTCGACCTCTGCGTCGAGTACCGCGACAGGCGCTATGCAGTGGAGGTCAAGACGTCGAAGAACTTTGCCGGCGAGAAGTCTTACGCGCAGCTGGCTGGCTATCTCGACAAGCTTGGGCTTCCAGAAGGCTGGATGGCGGTATTTGACGCGGACAAGTCTAAGCCGTGGGATGAGAAGCTCTACAACCACGACATCGAGTTCAACGGTAAGAAGTTGCATCTGATTGGCCTGTAATGGAGTTGTCAACATTTCTGCAAATAAAGTCAAATCTGAAAACAACACAAAATAAGGAGGTAAACGTGGTGCGCCAAGCAAAGCTCGGCAGAACTAACAGAATGAAAGGAGTCTGTACGGCAAAGAAAACGAAGTGCCGTTAGGAAGATTGGCTGCGCGGAGATGCACCGCAGAAAGGCGAACGCCTTTCGGAGGGAACCTCGCCGAAGGCGACCCGAAGGGCGCGCAAGCGGGTGCGCGACCGACGCGCAGAAGCCCAATCATACAAAGGAATGAGCCAAACGAAAGTGAAGTCTCGTATGTACGCCTCGAAACTCCTAACCGAAAGGTCTCCCGTGGCCAAGTGTGTCATGATAGCGGAAGCCAGCACGGACGCGCCGAAGTCGTTTTGCGGTGCGTCCGACGGGACGGGGCATAGGGACATGGCGCGTTCCGACAGTTCTGCACGGGAACTTGGGAGGTCTGCCGCCGTGAAAGCGGAGGCTGAAGTCGGAGGGAATCGTAGTAGCGTGGAGGCGGGCAACGACCGCGGGTATCCCCCGAGCCGAAGGCGAGTCGCGAAGCGATGCCCTAGGTGGAAGGACGGGTTTCTGCGGAAGGTGGAAGGCATACTCGAAGAGCGCATGGGGCTGACCGTGAACAGGGAGAAGACGAAAGTCCTCGACCTCGACACTGAACGCTCGTCGCTCGTGTTCCTCGGCTACGAGTTCAGGAAGGTGAGGGACAGGCTCTTCGGGACGGGCAGGAGGTATCTGCACTTCGGCCCGTCCTCGAAGTCGGTCAAGCGGGTGTGCCGCGAAGTCCACGAATTGACGCATTCGCGCAATGTGTTGTTGCCTGTCGAAACTGTCGTCGAAAGGGTGAACAGACTGCTGAAGGGATGGGGCGCGTTCTACCCCGTCGGCTATCCGTCAAGGGTTTTCCGCAAGGTAAACCACTATGTGCTGAAGCGCATGGCGCGGTTACTCAACAGGAAGAGCCAGCGATACTACCGACTTAAGTTCGCGGACACCTACTACGGCGAGATGACGCACTACGGCCTCTACCGCCTCGCATGGGCGGACGTGAGGAGGACGCGGGATTGACAGGGAAAAAATGTGTATAATACGCAAGACAATCGAAGAAAGGAAAGAATCCATGGCAACAGGAAAAGCACTCGATGGAAAGCCGTATGCGGGAAATCCGCACGTACGGTTTGATGAGGGGGAAGTTGCACCATGCACCGCAGAAGCTTCGCTTCGAAGGGGACATTGCCGAAGGCAACCCGAAGGGCGCGCAAGCGTGTGCGCGGCAACGCCGAGGCGTGGGACTCTACTCTACAAAAAACTCGTAGCAATCGCGGCGGCGGTCGGAATCGCCGCAGGCGCGTTCGCATCCATAGTCAATCTGTCGAACGTCGGAGGCGACGTCACGCTCTACGACGGCGACATTGCCACGGGCAAGCTGGCCGGAAACTACAAGGTATCCGTCGCCGACGGCGCGATGGTGACGCTGAACGGCGTCAAGATTCCCGGCGGGGTTGTCGCAAGCTGCGACTGGGCGGGCATCAACTGCAAAGGCGACGCGACGATCGTTCTTGAAGACGCGAGCGACATCAGCAGCTTTTCCTGGGCAGAGAACTATCCCGGCATTCATGTCCCGAAGGGCAAGACGTTGACGATCCGCGGGAGAGGCCGGCTCGCCGTGCGGTCGAGCGGACGCGGCGCGGGCATCGGCGGAGGCCTTGAGATCGACTGCGGCAACATCGTCATCGAAGGCGGCACGATCAGCGCCACGGGCGGCGACTGCGCGGCGGGCATCGGCGGCGGACAGAGCGCCAGCTGCGGCGACATATTGATCGTGGGCGGCAAGGTTACGTCCGACGGCGGCTACCGCGCCGCCGGCATCGGCAGCGGATGGAAGGGTTCGTGCGGCAAGATCGACATCCGATCCGGCATCATCGGCGTCACGGGCGTGCGCGGCGAGGAATGTCTCAACCCCATCGGAAACGGCAAGGACGGCACGAGCGGCAAGCTTACCGTTGACGAGAGTCTCTTCTTCATCGTGCGCGGCTCCACCTACACCATCAAGCCGGGAACCATTGTCGACCTTTCCAAGATCAAGGGCGACACGGTGCTTCGCGACCTCGACATCGTCACGGGCGAGGTTCCCGACTTCTACAAGGTCTCCATCGCAGACGGAGCCACGGTGAGACTCTCCGGTGCGAAAATCAGCAAAAGCACCAATTGGATGTATAAGCACAAGTGGGCGGGGCTGACATGCCTTGGCGATGCGACGATAATTCTAGAGCACTACAATACCGCCATCGGATTCGGCTATGGGCATCCGGGCATTTACGTCCCGAAGGGCAAAACGCTGACAATCGACGGTGACGGCCATCTGTTTGCCAAAGCCTATTATTGTGGGGCGGGCATCGGCGGCGGCGAGGGTCTGGAATCGGGAAATATCGTCATCAACGGCGGCGAAATCGTGGCAGAGGGCATGAGAGACGGGGCCGGTATCGGCGGCGGCGGCTTTGAGTATGGAACCTTTCCGTGGTTCAATTGGACTTCCTGCGGCAACATCACGATCAACGGCGGGACAATCACCGCAAAGGGCGGCAAGTGGGGGCCCGGCATCGGCGGCGGAGTCGTCTGCCGCTGCGGCAACATCACCATCAATGGCGGCAGTATAGATGCAACCGGCTCCACCGTTGACATGCTCGAGGTTTTCGTCAAGCACGGAGACTATGAGTACCCCAAGGACGACCTCGGCATCGGGTCGCCCGGCATCGGCGCCGGCGGATTCTCCTCCTGCGGCGACATCAGAATCAACGGAGGCGACGTGATCGCAAGGGGCGGCAGATGGGCGGCCGGCATCGGCACCGGAAACGCCTGCCTCAGCGCCATTGCCCGTATCGACCGCTCCGACGCGCGGTGCGGGAAGATCTTCATAAGCGGCGGCTCCGTGACGGCGACGGGCGGCGAGAAAGCCGCCGGCATCGGCACCGGATGCGACGGCACGTGCGGCAACATCGAGATCGACTACGGGGTGAGCGCTCTTTGCGCGATTGCCGGCGACAACGGCGCGGTGGCGGTCGGCGCTGGCAAGGGCGGCACCTGCGGCAGCATCGAGGTCCTGAAAGGCAATTTCGCTGAGGCAGCGAGCGGCAGGATCGCCTTCGCGGGGATGCTCAATCTCTCGGACATGCGGAACTACGACGACATAGTCCTCCCTAGCGGCACGACCGTATACGGCACGCTCAACTACATCGCACGCCTCTTCGTCGAGGATGGCGCGCACGTGACGTTCAAAGACGCGACGATCCAGTGCATCAACAGCTGCGACTGGCCGGGGCTCACCTGCCTCGGCGATGCCACGATCACGCTCGTCGGGAACAACTCGGTCACGGCGAGCTATGAACTCCAGTCCGGCATCTTCGTCCCGTGGAACAGAACGCTTACGATAAAAGGCAACGGCTCGCTCTACGCGGCGGCGGCGGTCGATCATGCGTACGGCGGGAGCCAGGCGTATGGCGCGGGAATCGGCGCGACCTTCACCAACGCCTGCGGCAACATCGTGCTCGACGGCGGCTCGATCACGGCGGTCGGCGGCGTCCAGGCAGCCGGCATCGGCGGCGCCGGCCTCGAGCCGTGCGGTTTGATCACCGTCAACTCCGGCGTCTCCTTCGTTTCGGCGACGGCGGGGTCGAGTGGAGCGGAGCCGATCGGCGCGGGCTACAAAGGCACGTCCGGCGACGTCACCGTTGCGTCCAACCTCAGGAGCATGAGGGACGGATTGACGAAAGTCATCGGCAAGCTTGTCTGCAAGCTTTCGGAGGTCACGGAGGACACGACGCTCCACAACGGCATGGTCGCCAAGGGCACGCTCGGCGGCAATTACAAGGTCTCGATCGCCGCCGGCGCGACTGTCACGCTCAAGGACGTGACCATCGAGGGCGTGGATGACTCCAAGTGTAACTGGGCCGGAATTACGTGCGAAGGCGATGCGACAATCGTCCTCGAAGGGAAAAATACGGTTATAGGATTCTATAACAAGTATCCCGGCATCTACGTTTCGCCGGGTTCGACGCTGACAATCAAGGGCAGCGGCTCCTTGACGGCGTTCAGCCGAGGATACGCCACTGGAATCGGAGGGGGATATGAGATAGACGGCGGCAATATCGTCATCGAAAGCGGGACGATAACCGCAGTTTCGGACGGTGACGACCAGCGTGGCGGCATTGGCGGCGGCAACAGCGCGTCGTTTGGCAACATCACGATACTGGGCGGCACGGTAATTGCGTCAAGGTTCAACGGGCACGCAGCCATTGGAAGCAGCTATCAAAGTTCCTGCGGCGACATCACGATTCTGGGCGGCACGGTAATTGCTGAAGCCGGGTATAGCGCCGCCGGCATTGGCTCTGGCTTGAAAGGTGGCTGCGGCGACATCACCATTGGCCCCGATGTCACGCGGATTGTCTCGAAAGGATGCTATGCTATCGGTGCAGGCGAAGGTGAAAGCTCCTGCGGCGAGATCTCCGTCGATCCCAGCTTGTCCGACGCGACAATCCAAGAAGACGAGGACTATTACATGCGCATGATCTCGACGTGCGATCTTTCGCGGATCACGGCGGACACGGTGTTCGGCGACGGCGCGGTGCTGACGGGCACGCTCGACGCCTGGGGTTACTACAGCCAGCGCTGTAGGCTCTCCATCGCGGATGGCGCGACCGTTACGCTCAAGAACGCCCGGATAGATGGTCCGGGTAGCAAGGCATGCGAATGGGCGGGGCTTTCGTGCGAAGGCGACGCGACGATCGTCCTTGATGGCGGCAACTACGTCAGGGGCTTCAGCTACGATTATCCCGGCATCTGGGTGCCGGAAGGGCATGCGCTCACGATAACAGGCGACGGTGCGCTCGAGGTGCATGGCGGCATAGACGCGACAACTGGAAAGAGCGGGGCGGCGGCCATCGGCGCGGGCAATGCCGAACTGAATGCCGGAAACATCGTCATCGAGGGTGGCTATATCGTCGCGGAAGGCGGCGTGGACTGCGCAGCCATCGGCTCCGCCGGATCAAGCTTCGGCGGCACGTGCGGCGACATTACGATTACCGGCGGCAGCGGTGTCGTGACGAAGGGCGGTTCTTACGCGAGGTCCATAGGCGCGGGCTACCTCTCGTCGTGCGGCACGGTGACCGTGTACGGCGAGGTCTATGGCAACGGCGGGGTCTTCGAAAGCCCGTTCACCTATCCGATTGGCGCGAGCGATCTTACCTGCAACATCACGTTCGACCCGATGGGCGGCACGGTCGCCTACGGCTCCAAGACGGTGAAGAAGGGGACGTCGGCGGGAACGCTTCCGACGCCAACAAAGAACGGCTATAAGTTCGCCGGATGGTTTACGGACCCGACGGCGGGCGAACTCAAAAACGCGACGAGCTTCATCTTCGAGGACATTGCCCTCTATGCGCGCTGGACGGCGAACGGCTCGTCGGCTCCAGTGGTGGACGACGGCACGATCACGCTCAGCTTCGACCCGTCCTATACGGCAAATGCAGACGGTTCGTGGACGTTCGACGTCGGAGCCTGCGTGAAGTCCGAGACGACGCCTACGATTTCGGTGAAGGGGCTGCCCACTGGCATCAAGTACGATTCGAAGACAAAGATGATTTCCGGTACGTGCACGAAGCCGGGCTCATACACGGTCACGGTCTCGGTGACGAACCAGACGCAGAAGAAGGCGATTGCCGCTCAGTTTACGCTGGTTATCCCGAACAAGACGGCGGCCACCTTCGAGTCGGCCGGGCTTCTGGGTTCCTACACTCTCTCGGCGGGCGTCGCGCCGGATATTTCGTCCGTCGTCGCCGCGCTCGAAGCAGATGGATGGAAGGTTGCCGTTTCGGGGCTCCCCACCGGCGTCAGCTACAAGAACGGGAACCTGACGGGCATTGCCAAGAAGGAAGGCAGCGCCACCGTCACCTTCACCGCCACGAAGGGCAATGAGAAGCAGACGGCGACGTCAACGTTCAACGTGACGTTCCCTGTGCTGGAGCTTTCGGTTATCGCGTGGAACGATCCTGCGGCGTCCGGCACGGTGACGGGCGGCGGGAAGTATCCCGCGCAGACCAAGGTCACGCTCAAGGCGACGCCGGCGAAGAACTGCGTGTTCGCGGGCTGGTGCAACGCGGACGGCGAACCGCTCCTCGGCTCGGTCGATTACCGCACGGCGTCGTTTGCGCATCTTACCGGCGTGGAGGACGAGAAGATATTCGCAATGTTCGCGACGGCGCAGGAGGATGCGGACAGCCTTTCTATCCACCTCGTGGACGACACGACCGAGGCGGACGGAACGTATTCGCTCGACCTTGGCGCGCTAGTCTCCTCGATCACCATCCCGAAGCTCGCGGTGAAGGGCCTGCCTTCCGGACTCAAGTACGACGCGAAGACGATGGTCGTTTCCGGCAAGGCGACGAAGCCTGGCAAGTACAAGGTCTCCGTGACGGCCACGAACACGTCCGTCAAGAAGGGCGAGGCGCAGACGTTTACGCTCACAGTGCCCAACAACGGCGGCGGTTCCGGCAGCGCGATGCCCGGGCTCGACACAAGCCCAGGTGCATACGGCGTCAACTCCGTCGGCGTCGCCTTCGACCCGTGGCTCGTCGACTGCATGCCGGAGGCCGGCTGGAGCGTCAAGGTCTCCGGGCTTCCTGCCGGGCTCAAGTTCGACGCGAAGGAATTCGAGATAACGGGCGTCCCGACGAAGGCGGGCGTCTACACCGTGACTTTCACCGCCACGAAAGGCAAGGAAAAGCAGGTGGCCACGATCACGCTCGAGATCGATGCCCTGAAGGAATGGGCCGTCGGCACCTTCGTCGGCGCGATGTTCGACGGCGACGTGGAGACGGGCGACGTCGTCGGCCAGGTGCAGAACATAACCGTTTCGGCGAACGGGAAGATATCCGGCAAGATCATCGACGGCGACACGACCTGGACCGTCTCGGCGCCGTCGTTCGAATACAGCTACGGAGGGGCGTACGTTGCCACGCTCACGTACAAGTCGGGCAAGGAGACGTTCGAGGAGGAAGTCGAGTTCGAGGACGGCGTCGTGACGGCACTCGACTGGACGGCGTGGAGGAACGTCTGGAAGGACGCCGACCGCAAGGACGAGGCGAAGACGCTCAAGAACCTGAAGATCGCCCCCGCGCGCGGGGGCACGGTGACGTTCTCCGCCCCGTCTGCCGCCGGCGCCGTGACGGCGAAGCTCAAGGACGGGAGCTACTCCGCGTCGTGCTCGGCCACGCTCATCCCCGATGAGGGCGGCTACACGCTCTTCTGGTACTTCCCGCCGAAGGCAGGGAAGTTTTCCGGCGACGGCGGCCGCGAGTACGTGAAGTAGCGCGGCAGACCGCCAGAGATGGTAGTGAGGTGCCAAACGAGTTGATTGGCGCAGAATATGTCAATGTGATGAATAAAATTGCGATCAACATCGCATTTGAGAGAGTCCTATGATATAATTGTGCGGAAATGAGTGGAGAAAAACCATGCAGCGTGATTATGTCAGGACGTTGAACGGCGGCGGCTCCTGCGGCGACATTGTCATCAACGGAGGGACGGTCAATGCCACCGGCGCGGCCGCGGGCATCGGCGGCGCAAGCGGCGGCGACAATCCCGGAGACGTCACCATGGCGGAGAGCACCATGGGGAGACACCCCCGCAACACTATCATTTTCTGTTGCTAACTCGACTGTTCTTGCCACATATCCTGTTGTTCGTCTCCTTCGGCCCGCCGTTGTCCAGTCCTTCGCCATCGTTTTCTTGGAAAGATTTCGGAAAGATTCGGGAAAGATTCGGGAAATGTAAGGTCGTAGATTTTGTGGTATCATTTCTCCAGATGCGCGGGGAAGGTCCCTGCGGTAAAGACAATCAAACGCGGGGAGAGACCCTGCGAGAAAAGGAGATGACCATGGCAAGAACGAGAAGGATCAAGAGTATGGCGGAGGGCGTTGCCCATTACCACCTCATATCGCGTGCATGCAATAGGCAGTTTCTGTTCTGCAAGGAGCGCGCGAAGGACAAGATGGCCGAGATTGTTAGAAAAGCGGCCGAGTTCAGCGGGATAAAGATTGAGGCATTCGCGATGATGGACAACCATTTCCATGTTCTCTGCACAGTGGTGCGTACGGGCGAGAAGGAATCTGCGGACGAGGTCGTTCGCCGCGTCCGAATTCTAAAGGGTGACAAGGCGGCGG
>Ga0310696_10011137_pt1 | contig 10271 bp, 6 predicted proteins | sample AusTroGonzalo_MG_4_FD_203885 | JGI IMG/M metagenome (GOLD analysis project Ga0310696, IMG submission 203885) | Bovine rumen microbial communities from tropical cattle in Woodstock, Queensland, Australia - Gonzalo_02 (v2) (version 2) | ecosystem: Host-associated > Mammals > Digestive system >... | reverse complement strand
GCGCGGCGATCTTGAAGCCGGGCGCGGTTGCGCCCGGATAACAAAAGTTGTTTTTATCAGTTGTCATTGTTGTTTCCTTATTCAACGAAACTTATCTTCATTTACATTCCCGTGCGAAGCGCGGGCGAGACTCGTCCACCGTAGCCTTGGCGAAGGTGGATAGCCCGCGCACCTCTCTCAAAGTTGTTTTTACCAGTTGTTCTGGTTGTTTCCAATCTCAAAACGCATGGGTGAAAAACGCCCTGCGGTCGCAACAAGTTGCGACCCTCCCGCACCAAGCAGCAAGCACCAAGCACCAAGCACCAAGCACTAAGCACTAAGCACTAAGCACTAAAAACGGGTATCTTCAGCGTTTCGCCGCCCTTCATCGCGCTCAGGTGCGCGTACACGCCCGTGACCGTCGTGTTGAGCGCCGTCGCAGCGTCCACGCACACCTTGTGCCCGGGCACGAGGATCGCGCGGAGAAAATCGTCCGTTAGGTACGGGTGCGAGCCGCCGTGGTGGCCGCTGTTCTTCATGCCGGGTGGCAGGCCCGTGCGGAGGAGGTCGAGGCCCTTGATGAGGTTCTTGTCGCCGAAATAGCGGTCGTTGCGGAAGCAGCCCTTCGTACCGAAGCAGCGGCCGGCCTCGGCCGAGTAGCCCGGCAGGTTAGCGGCGCGCGTCATACGCGCCGTGCCGCCCTCCTCGGTCCGGTAGAAGGCCACCTCGGACGCGAATGGGTTCCCGTAGCGGTTCTTGCTGTACTCGGGCAGCGTGCCCGGCGTGCCCACGCATGTGACCTCCGTGAAGGTCTTGTGCGTCATGCACGTGTAGAAGCCGTTCGAGTGCGTGGCGTAGTACTGCGGCGGCGAGGCGACGCGCCAGTCCTTGTACGACCCGATCGGATGCTTGGGGTCTTTGAGGTGGAAGTACTCGCCCTCCGTGTACGCGAGCGTTCCGAACCCGCCCGCCTCGTAGATGCGGCGCATCGCGACGCACTGCGGACGGAACGCCGTCGTCTCGAAAAGCGCATAGACAAGGCCCGTCTTCTTCACGGCCTCCATCAGCTTCGGCGCACGGTCGAGCTGCTCCTCGCCCCACAGCGTCGGCACGGCGCTCGCCGCATGGTAGCCGCGGTCGAGCGCGCGCAGGACGAGGTCGATGTGGCTCGGCGCGTCCGTGGCGATGAACACGGCATCCATGTTCTTGCCTTCCTTGTCGATCATCTCCTCGGCGGAGGCGTAGGTACGCTTCGCGCCCACGACCTTGGCGAGCTCCGCGCAGCGGTCCTTGAAGAGGTCGGTGGCGGCCACCACCTCCACGTTGGGGTGGTTCTGGAAGAAGAACTGCGCGCCGAACTTGCACACGCCATACCCGGCGATGCCCACGCGCACCTTCCTGTCGCTGAACGGCTGCCAGGGACCGCCCACCTTAGCGTCGGTCAGGGGCTCGTCGAATCCCTGGATCTTGCCGAGTGGGACGCAGGGCGAGGGCGCCCTGCCTACGGGATTCTGCTCGGCCGCCTTCAGCCCGATCGCCGCCGTCGCCGCGACCGATCCGATGAAAAAGTTTTTTCGTGTGATTTGCATGTTTTTATCCTTTTATTTTTTAGCCGTGTAGAACATGTAGAACGTGTAGATTTTTCGGGGAGGCATTACCCTTGCCGCTTCACCCTACCGGAAGAGGACGCACGTGCCAAGCGACAGGATGCATTCGAGCGCGCCCATGTCGACGACGCCGTACTTGACGCGCGGATTGCCGAACGCGTCCTTTTCCGTCGCCTGTCCCGGTAGCGTCATGCCCTTGTCGCGGCATGGCGAATTCGCCCGGAGCGTGTAGGCGGACAAAGGCGCCGCCGCCGTTGCCGCCCCCGACTGCGTCCCGTCGACGGCCGTGAACATCGGATTCTTGTCCGAACCACTGATGCAGCCCGTCTGGTTCGCCACCGTGCCGTTGCGCCAGAAGGAGTTGACGGCGGAATGCGTACCCATATCCGCCACGCTCCAGACGATGGAGTTTGTCAGCGTCGCGCGGCTGACGTTTGAATTCCCGTACAGGTTGTTCCAGACCGTGCAGTTGACGACGGGGAGCGGTTCGGCATCATAATTTGAATTCGCGCCAATGCCACTCGCCTGATTCCCGTCCGAATTTATGTTGGCGCACACGAGATCTCCGTAATGCGCACCACGGGCGTGGGCAAACCTCATGGCACGGTTCCCCGACACGACACAGACGCGCGACGTGGAGTTATAGGTTGCGCCGCCTTCAACATTGGCCGTGTTATTCGTCATCACGCAGTTCTCGAAATAGCTGACGCACCCGGCGCCGCCGTACTCGCTCCTGTTGCCGACGAGCACACAGTCCTTTACGAGCGGACAGCTGTAGACGCCGCCGCCATTGCCCGGCGTGGTGTTGCTCATGATCCGACATCCCGTCAGATTGCTCCTCGCCGCACCCGCACCGCTCTGGACGCAGGTGTTGCCATTGAACCTGGAATCCAATACGTCACAGTACGCCACGCCACCGCCAGACGCGCCCGTTCCGTCGAGCGCGTTATTTTCCGTACGAGACACGTAGTTCGTACAAATGACGGAGTTGGAGATTGTGCAGAGGTACGCGCCGCCGCCCATCTGGGATGCCGTGTTGCTGACAATCGTGCAGTCGTAGAGTTGGCAACGTACTCGTGTAACAAACGACGTCGTCACACCCGCGCCGCCGCCGTAGGGCGCACGATTCCAGCCAATTAGGCAGTTGTAGGCAAAAGTCGGACATATCGTGGCATTTGAATCTCCGTTCGACCTTCCGCCAGCGATACCGCCCCCGCACAATCCTGCCGTGTTGTTCGTGATCACGCAGTCGTAGAGCGTGGCGTTGAACACGCCACCACCCGACCCCTCTGGGGAACGTTGCGTAGACCTTGTCGTGTTATTGCGGATTACGCAATTGCGCCACCGTCCCCCTCGGTTGGCGCCTTGATAGGATGCAGAGCAATTCTCCACCACACAGTTGGAGGCAAAGAACGCCGACTCGTGATCGCTGGTCGTATGGCCGTTGACAAACGAATCCCCCATGCAGATTCCCGCGCCTTGATACGACGTGTAGCCGCCAGAGATGAGCAGGTTGCGGACCACGTGACCTCCATACTGGAAGTAGAAAATGCGCATACCATCCGACGGTTTTCCGATGAGGCGCACATCCTCGGGGTTGTCGCTCTCGCCGATGAAGGAAAGATTGCGGACTTCCGCGCTCGTGCTCGTCATGGGGATTCGGATATAGGTTCCTGACCCAAAAGAGTTAAGTTGGCTCTTGGTTTTGTCGAGGTTGTAGGTGCCGGGCGCAAGATAAAGGGTGTCGCCTGTGTTCATTTTCTGCGAAGTGGAGATGACCTCGCCGCGGTCCGTCGGCGACGTGCCCCCACCCGTGCCGTCGGGGGAAACGTACCAGTCCGTAGCCGAAGCGGCAAATGCGCAGAACGCACCCAACAGGAATGCGGCGAGCTTGCGTTCCGTCACGACAACGGTTTTCTTCAATTTCTTCATTCTCTGCTCCTTGCGGATCAAGTCTACACGACTCCTTACGCATTACATTTTACCACAGAACTGCCGTTTCGCATTCCGTTTTGCGAAATCATGTTTTTGCAGATTGCGAAATACGGGGGACTGTGCTAAACTGTGCCCATGCACACCATTTTGAGGTTCCCCCGAGCAAGCGAGAACAGGTCGAAGGATTCCATCCTGTCGGCCTTGAACGACAGGTACGGCATCTCTCTCAAGGTCGCAGACGTCAACGTCAGCGCGGCGGAAGAGGTTGCCGAACTGCTTTCGTTCTGGCATCCGGACGGATGCGTCGTCAACAACGACAAGTTGCCGACGGAGTGGTTCGCTGACTACCCGACAGTGTTCCACCACCGCCGCCTGGCCGTGGACAATCCCATTCATGCGACCGTTTCGTTCGATGAAAAGTCAGTGGCCGAGACCGCCGCGCACCATTTGCTCTCTCTGGATCTTGCCTCGTACGTGTACATCCCGCCGAGAACGGACGAGCTGTGGAGCCGGGAACGAGAACGGCACTTCGTGCGCATCCTCGGTCTCAACGGATACGGCCTCGCATCGTACGTCCACCCGAAGAACCGCCTTTCGGCGCCGAAGCGGCTGGCGCGGCTCGCCAACTGGCTCGCGAACCTGCCTCGTCCCGTCGGCGTGTTCGCCGCCAATGATTCCGTAGCCGCCGATGTCATCGCCGCGTGCGATCACCGGCACCTGAACGTTCCCGAAGACGTCGCCGTGCTAGGCGTGGACAACGACGAGGCCGTGTGCGAGGCCCTGCGTCCCACGCTCTCTAGCATCGCCACGGACATCATCTCCATGCGGAACGAGAGTTTCAGGCTGCTCGAACAGATCATCTCTGGAAAACTTTCCGCAAATCGTCATGTTACCCTCAAGCCGCTGGGAGTCGTCCGCCGGGCCTCGACGTTGCGCATCCAGAAATCCGACCCGACCGTGTTTGCGGCATGCGAGCTGATCCGCCAGAAGGCCTGCGAGGGACTCAAGGCGCGCGATGTGGCGGCCACGTTTCCCTGCGGACGGCGCATGGCGGAAATCCGCTTCCGCGCAGCCATCGGGCACTCGATCCTCGACGAGATCCGTTCCGTCCGCCGCGCAAGGGCCAAGATGGCCATGTTCCCTTTCCGCACGCAGCTGCGCGACGAGGTCGCCGCCCTCTGCGGCTATTCCTCATGGAGTTCCGTTCACCGGCTCCTGTCCCGGTGAGCCGCCAAGATGGCGGCTCTCCATAATGAGCGCCGCACCAAGCACTAAGCACCAAGCACTATCGCACAACAATCGTCATGCCGAGTGCCCAGAAGCATTCAAGCGCGCCGATGTCCACCGTCCGCGAATGCTTGAAGATGCGGTCGTTCCCCAGGATGTCCTTCGCGCCCGTCATCCACGGATGCGCCACGCCCGCGTCCACGCACGGAGAATCCTTCGCGAGCGAGAAGGGGCATTCCCCCTCTATAGGGTTCTTCACGAACTTCGGATCGAAGGACCTGCCGCGCATGCAGTTGTTCGTGACGGTGGCGAGCGTCGGATCGCTCTGGCTGTGCGTGACCATGTCCTCGCGCCACGCGCAGTTCACGAGCGCCTGGCAGTTGTAGATGTCTGTGTTCGAGTGCCCGAAGATAATGCAGTTCGTCGCATAACCCGAGTTGAAGCCGTTTTGGTTCTTGTTTCCGACTGTCGGATTGTCGAACACGGTGCAGTTGACGATCGTGATGTCCGACGCGTTCTTCGAGGCCGTCACGGCCGCGCCGTTGACGAATAGGTTGGAATAGATGAGGTCGCCCTGATGGTAGCCCTTGCAAATGCCGCCGCGCGCGTTGGCAGTGTCCGAGGAATTGCCCGTCGCGGAATTGAACGCGATCACGCAGTTCAGCGATGTGCCGTCGTAGAGGCCGCCGCCGTTGTGCGCCGTCGCGACGTTGTTCGAGACGGCGCAGCCCACCAGGGCGCTCTCCGAACAGCCGCCGCCGTCTGGGCTGGCGTTTCCGCGCACGACGCAGTTCGTGAGCGTGGACATGTGCGCGCCGCCGCCGTAACCGCGGTCAAAGGTATTTCCTCCCTGTGTTTCCGTGTCCGAGAGCACAGAGTTGTCTTCGATCGTGCACCCCACGGCCACGCTGCGGAGCACGCCGCCGCCGTAATAGTTCGCCTGGTTTCCACGTACAACGCAGTTTGTCAAGTACGCCCCGTCCGATCCGCCGCCCTTGTTCGCAAAGAAGCCGCCTACGTCGTGCGTGGTGTTGCTGACGACGGTGCAGCCGATCAGTCGGCACTGCGACGCCCATGCGGCGGCGACCGTGTTAGACATGCCGCTGCGAATGCCACAGCCCCCTCCAAAGGCCGCGCTGTTCCAGCCGATTAGGCAATTGCGTGCTTCACATTTGTCGTAGGGCTGGCCTCCGCCCGCGATGCCGCCGCCGCAAAAACCGGCGGTGTTGTTCGTGACGACACAGTTGTAGAGCGTGCCGGCCCAGACGCCGCCGCCGCTCCCTTCTTCGCGCAAGTTGGGCGCATAACCCCATCCTTCGTAAGTAACGCGGCAGTTGCGGATCACGCAGTCGCGCCAGATGCCGTGCGATCCGCCGCCTCCGCGATAGGTTGACGTACATCCATCCACCACGCAGTTCGAGATAACGTAGTTCGGATAGTTGTCCGACTGGGCACAGACGGCGCCCCCGTATCCGAAACCGGAACCTTGCGCGGCCGTCGTCTTGCAGTTCCGCATCGTCACGTTCCGAACTTCCGATTCATACGTGCAGCAGAATGCGCGGTGGCTCCCGTTTCCGTCGATGACCGTGTCGGCGGGATTGTCCGTCGCGCCGATCAGCTTGACGCCACGCTTCAGGAATATCTGCTGGCTGACCGTATTCCCGTTGATCGCTGGCGTGTTGCCGAGCACGTACGTGCCCGCCGCGAGATGGATCACGTCGCCTTGGTTCACCGCATGTACGCGCGAGCAGTAGTTCGGGTCGCCGCCGGGATTGCCCTGCGTGTAGTCGCCTGTTCCGCCGGGTGCAACGTAGTAGTGGGCCGCCCATGCGGAAAGTGCAGACAGCACCACGGTGCAGGCGAGGACATGTAACTTGCATTTGCTGATCATCATGATAGGCTCCTTACTTGCAATTCAGCTCGAACTCCACCAGTACGGGCGAATGGTCGGTCGCGTCAAGCACCGTCTGGTCAGTGCCGATTTCGTGTTTCAATCCGTGGATGCTCGCCGCCGTGTAGAACACGTGGTCGATCGAGTTCGTGGGACTGTCGTAATCCGGCTTGTGAAGCTTGCCGTGGTACTTGCCGTCCGCGCCGCGCTTGGGGTCGCCGTGGTGCGAGCAGTGGGGCGAGCGGACGTCCGCCGCGTCGGCGGCGTTCACGAAGCCGTTGCGGAGGAACACGTTGTAGGACAGCGCGCCAGGCTTCGAGTTGAGATCGCCGCCGCCGATCACCGGCAGGTCGCCCCACTTGTGGCGGAGCTCCGACAGGCGCCAGATAATCTGCAGGGCGTTGTACTCGCGGATCGCGTCGCTCTCCGCCCCGTTGCCCTTGTACCAGAAATGCGTCGCGAACGAAAAGAAGCGCCGCTTGTCGGTCCTGTCCTCCAGCACGGCCCACGTGACGCTCTTCTCCGCGCCCATGCTGATGTGGAAGAAGTCTACGCCCGAGTCCAGCAGCGAAAGGCGTGCCTTCTTGTAGAGAAGGGGCTCGTGGTTGACCCAGCGCGGCTTCATCGGGCCCTTCGCGCCGGCGCGCCTAATAGCCTCCTCCTCGTTGCCGCGCACGATGCCGTAGTCGGCGGAGAGATTGGAGAACATCGGACTCTTCCACCAGTTGGGCGTCACCTCCTGAAGCGAGACGATGTCCGGTGCATACTGCCGGATCGTGGATTCGATGGCCGCCTCGCGTTCGGCGACTGGGTTCTTGAAGTAGTCGCCCCAGATGTTGAACGAGAGGAACCTCATCGCCTCGGCGGAAGCGGCGTTCGCGCAAAGCGCCACCGCAAGCAGAACGGCGACACCATGTCTATTTTTCGGCTCCTCTAATCTTTTCATTGACGCTCCACAGGTTTCAAGCTAGAAAATTATAGCATGACACCCGATACACTACCACCGTCATTTGCGCAAGACAATCTTTCTGTTTGCGCACGGAAATGATTTACAGGCGAGTCGGGTTCTGATAGACTTGCGCCATGCAACAGACGGACAAAGGCATGCCGACGGTGATCATCGCCGCAAATCTCAACCTGAAGGGCGGACGTTCGGGTTGCCGCGGCTTCCTCGACTATGCGCGCTCGCACGGGCCATGGCGATGTCTGCTTTTGACGGAAGGGCGCGCTGGCGAGCAGCTGCTCACCTTGAAGCGCCTCGGCGTTTCCGGCATCTCGGTGCAGAATCTTTCCCGCAGGGATGCCGCGCTCGTCGCTTCCATGAAGGTACCTGTCGTCCTGCGAGAACCACCGCCTGAAATGCTGGTCCCTGGGCAACCGCTTGCCGACGCTCCGTACGTGAAAGTCGACTCCTACGGAGTTGGCGTGCTGGCGGCGAACTACTACCTTGCACGCGGCTACAGGTCGTTCGCCTACGTCGGCGAGACGCTGGGCATGTACTGGGCCGCCGACCGGCGGCGCGGCTTCGAGGACACGCTGGGAAAGGCCGGATTCGGCTGTGCCGTCTACGACAAGTTCAGCAAGCGCGAGCGTCGCAGCTGGGATGCCGAACGCCCGCGAATGATCCGCTTTCTCCAGAAGTTACCGAAGCCGACAGCCATCTTCGCCGCGATGGACGGACGAGCTCGCCTGGTCCTCGACGCGTGCGCCGAGGCCGGAATCGGTGTGCCCGAGGAGATCGCCGTCCTCGGCGTGGACGACGATCCTATCCTCTGCGAATCGTCCGTGCCGACGCTCTCGTCGATTCGCATGGGCAGTTTCCGGCGCGGACAGGCGGCGGCGGAGATACTGGATTCCCTGATGCACGGACGGTCCGTCCGGCAGACGAACGTGGTGATGGAGCCGCTGTCCGTCGTGACGCGCGAATCGACTGGCTACGACGCCATGCGCGATCCCGTCATCGCCCGCGCACTGCGGTTCATCCATTCCGAGGCCGTGCGGTGGCGCATCGGCGTGGAGGACGTGGTGCAGGCGGCCGGCGGATCGCGACGGTATGTAGAACTGCATTTTCGGAAACAGCTAAATGCCTCGGTCCGCGACGTCATCCTGCGGACGAAACTGGAGCATGTGCGGGCCTTGCTGGAGGAAAGCAACCTCTCCATCGGCGAAATCGCCCGGCAGTGCGGCAACATGAACGAAAGCCACCTTGCCGTCCTTTTCAAGAAGGCCACGGGCCTTTCGATGCGCGACTACCGCAAGCGGAACCGCGAGCCGCCCGACGATTGAGTTAAGTTTGCGAGTGGAATCACGAACCGTCGATTGTCGTTCGCCAGCTCGTCAAAGATCGGGATTACTTGTTGTAGCTCCGGTAGAGGCGCGTGAAATCGCGCCGGTGCGCCTCCATTACTGCGATGCGCCGCTTGAGGTCGCGGATCACGGATGCCTTTGGGCCAAGGCGCATAATCGTCTGCTCCTTATCCGACGCCGCGTGGTCGAAAACCGGATCCGAGGCCTGTTCGAGTATGTCGATCATGCGCAGGGAGTTGTCGATCTCTTCGCGGACGATCTGGTTGATCTTGTACAGCCGGACGTCGCCCTGCTCGTCGATCGCGGGGGAGGTGTCACACGGCGTAGCAGTGAAGTCGGTGCGGTCTAGGATCGACTGGAACTGCACGGCGTTGCGCGCGTTCTTGATGATACAGATGTACATGGCGATCTTCTGCGTCTGGTCCTCAAGGTAACGCGCCGCGCGCGCGTCCACCGCCCACTGGCGTGCGCGAGAGAAGATGCCGTGCGCCTTGAACGCGAGCGGAAGCGCGCCTTTGGAAAGGGCCATGTTCGAAAGGGCGGCGCCGCCGTAGCCGCTCAGCCAGCGATGTCCCTGCAGGTCGAGGAGGTTCCCCGCCTCCTCCTCGGTCTGCGCCTGGAAGATGTAGTCGCGCCAGTACGCGCGGTCCTCGCCCTCGAGCTCGTTGGGGAACGCGACGAACGGGCGCAGGAACCACCGCTGGTGAAGCGACCCGAGCAGGAAGAGGTGTCCGCCCGTGTAGAAGCTGGCTACCCTGTCCAGAGACGTCTCCAGCGCCTCGTAGCCCTCAGTCAGCTCGACCGCGTGCTCCTTGCCTACGAACGACTCGGCCACTTCCCGCACGGCCTCCCATTTCGCGACGGGGCCGTCGCCCACGGGCGTATGCATGTGCCGGCGCAGCAGTTCGATGGCGCAGGCCTCGCGCGTGGAGCGCAGGCCGACCTCGACATCCGCGCCTGGGTTCTTCTGCACGGTTTGGAGCTGCGCGACGAGGAAGGGGAGGCGCGTCATGCCGAGGATCGGGGCGGAGCAGTCGGCGAACCTGTTGGGGAAGCCCACCACGTATGCCGCCGCCGTGCCCTGGGCCGTCTTGTTGTTGACGCTCTGCCCCGGCTTCATCCACGGAAAGATGGCGTTCTCGGGTCCGACGCTCGCGCGGAAGTTGACCTTCGCGCCGGGGAGGCCAGCCTTGGCGGCACCCTCCTGGAAGATGGAGAGCGCGTCGGCCACGCGCTTCCCGTATGGCACGCTGCGGCAGGCCGCCGGGCCATTCTTGCCGGGGTAGAGGGACTCGCTCCAGCAGAGCGCGCTCCCGGAGTCGTTG
>Ga0310696_10011135_pt1 | contig 10272 bp, 12 predicted proteins | sample AusTroGonzalo_MG_4_FD_203885 | JGI IMG/M metagenome (GOLD analysis project Ga0310696, IMG submission 203885) | Bovine rumen microbial communities from tropical cattle in Woodstock, Queensland, Australia - Gonzalo_02 (v2) (version 2) | ecosystem: Host-associated > Mammals > Digestive system >... | reverse complement strand
AACCTCCGCTACTTCAGACAGAATACGCTGACCAAAAATTTGATAATACCGCTTATTAAAAGTGTTTGACCTGCTTTTCCAAATATCTTCGACGAGATATTGTCGGAAAGTTGGCAACAATGTATTTATAGCGCGGGCAATTTTTATCATGGTCATTTATAATACCGCATGCCTGTAAATGAGAATATATGGTCACACTGCCTAAAAATTTGAATCCGCGTTTTTTCAAATCATGACTTATTTTATTCGACAAACCGTTGCTGACCGGAATTTCCCCGTCTCCGTGTTTATCATATATAATGGTTTTACCACCGGAATATCCCCATATATATCGGTAAAAACTGCCAAATTCCGAGCGTATTTTACAAAAGCAAACGGCATTATGAATAACCGCTTCAATTTTACGACGACTTTTAATCATTCCCGTCGTATTCATTATTCTATCGACATCTTCGTCGGTAAAGCGGGAAATTTTATCATAATCAAAATCGGCAAAACAACGACGTAAAATATCTCGCTTGCCGATTATAATTTGCCAACTGAGTCCGCATTGCATGACTTCCAACATCAAAAATTCAAATTGACGGCGGTCGTCATGCAACGGTACTCCCCATTCTTCATCGTGATAGCAAGTATTTCGTTCGGAAGATTTTCCCCAATCACAATAAGACATTATTCATTAATCCGAACTAATTAACTTACAACCACTCCTGTGCCCATTTCTTTAATTCTTCGGCAGATACATCAGCCGGAAAACGTTTTCCTGCCGATACTTTGGCATTTGGAACCAATGCTTGCATATTTTTTCCGGAATCTCCCATTCCGCTGGAACCGGAAGTCGCAAAAGGAACGACTGTCTTACCGTTGAAATCATAGCTTTCCATAAATGTATCAATGATGGACGGTTCTCTATACCACCAAATCGGGAAACCCACAAATACTACCTGATATTCATCCATATTTTCGACTTTATCGGCTATTGCCGGACGACTGCCTCTATCAGCCATTTCAACCGAACTGCGGCTTTTATCATCTTTCCAATTCAAATCGGTAGCCGTGTACGGTTGCTCCGGTTTGATTTGAAATAAATCCGCATCTATGGATTTTGCCAATCTGTCGGCCACTCCGGCCGTAACTCCGGTAGCACTGAAATAAGCTACCAATACTTTTTTATCTGTCATGGTATTTTCCTCCGCATTAGCCGTAAAACTTGTTAAAACAGCTAACCCCGTTAAAATCAAAGATATTATTTTCTTCATTATTTTCTCCTAATTATATTAAATTGCCAATATTTTTTTAATATCCGCTGTTATTTGTTCTTCTGTCATTCCCAAATCACGCAATAACTGTTCCGGATTATAGCGATCATAAAATTCCTTATTAAGACCGTAATTTTTTACTTTAACATTTTCCGAAGCATAAAAAGCAGCTATTTTTTGCCCGAAACCACCATCTAAAATACCGTCTTCCAAGGTAATGATTAATTGGTGCTCTGCCTGTAAATTTTTCAACATATCATCATCCAAACCGGAAGCAAAACGAGGATTTATCAATGTCGGCTTAAACTTAAGCTCTTTTTCGATATACCCAGCCAAGTGTTCGCCCCGTTGATAGAAATCGCCAAGTGCCAAAATTGCAACCTTACTGCCTTTCTGCTCGATTTTGAATTTATTTATGTTGCTGTAATCCTTATCCGCCGGACGTGAAGTTACCGCATTACCCGGAATTAAAATCATTACCGGATGTTCTCTTTGCTCAACCGACCATTCCAACATATTCAAATATTCTTCTTTCGAAGATGGCGCCAACATTACCAAATCAGGAATATTGGAAAAAGCCGATATGGCAAAAATGCCCAAGTGAGTAACATCTGTCAGACCGTCAAACGAAGAAAAATTGAGCAAAATCGTTACAGGACTGTTGTTTATGCAAATATCTTGCGAAATCTGGTCATAGGTGCGTTGCATAAACGTCGCATTGGTTACGATAAGCGGTTTTCCGCCGGCTTTGGCAATACCGGATGCCATTGCCACTGCGTGTTCTTCGGCAATTCCGACATCAACATACTGTTCGCCTAACGGTTTTCGTAAATCAGGTGTCAAACCACCGGTCATCGGCATTGCCGGAGTAATTACCACAAAATCTTTATCTTGTTTGGCCTTATTTAATATATAATCAGCCGTAAGTGCGGTATAGTTTTCCTTGGCAAAAGATACCGTCGGTTTGCCGGTCTCTCTTTCAAAAGGCATACACCAATGCCAAAACTCGCGATTTTCTTCCGCAAATTTATACCCCTTACCTTTTTGTGTATTAATATGAACAACCACAGGATGATTAATATCCTTAACGCGTTGGAATACTTTTATCAAAGCTTCGATATCATTGCCGTTCTCTTCATATATATAATCCAAACCGATAGTCTTGAAAAAATTATTCTCCGACTTACCGTTGGTCCGGCGCAACTCTGTCAAATTGTTATAAATACCGCCATGAACTTCAGCTATTGACTGCTGATTATCATTCACGATAATAATCAGATTGCTGTGAATATCCGAACCGGCAAAATCTAAAGCTTCCAAAGCCTCACCGCCGGAAAGTGAACCGTCACCGATTAAAGCCACAACATTATATTTTTCACCTTTCAAATCTCGTGCTTTTACCAATCCGCTGGCCAATGATATTGAAGTTGAAGTATGACCGACATTAAACAAATCATGCTCACTTTCATCCGGATTTGTATATCCGGAATCTTCTCTAAAGCAATCATCGTTAATATAACCGTTTTTACGTCCGGTCAGCATTTTATGCGCATAACTTTGATGAGAAACATCAAATACAAACTTATCCTTAGGCGAATCAAAGACATAGTGCATCGCAATAGTGGCTTCGACAATACCGAAATTAGGTCCCAAGTGACCACCTATTTTAGTCAGTCGGTTAAACAAAGCCTCGCGAATATCTTGAGCCAAAATTTGCAATTTTTTCCCATTCAATATTTTAACATCAGCAGGCGAATTAATATTTTTTAATATATCATACATGATTTTTTCCTTCTCTGTTGGTGGTATTTAAGTCAGAATAATTATTGAGATTACCGCATTTTTTACCGAAAAATAATCCGATTTCAAATAAGGCATATGTCGGTATTGTCAGAAATAATTGACTGATAATGTCCGGCGGAGTAAGTATGCCGGATATTATCAAAATAATAACAAACACATATGCACGCTTGCTTTTTACATTTTCATAATTAACAATGTTAAAGTGTAACAGCGCATAGGTTATCAGCGGAAATTGAAACATTAAACCGAATATAAAAGAAATTCGTATGACCAGTGTCAGAATATTATCAATTCCCAAGACCGGACGTATTTCATCTGTCGCGAAACCGAGGCCGAAATTTATAAGTGCCGGCAATATAAAAAACATACAAAATAAAACACCTGCAATAAAAAGCGCACTTGATACCGCAACAACCGATTTTATAAGTTTTCGTTCATTATCATATAAGCCCGGCAAAACAAATTTCCATACTTGCTTGGAAATATAGGGAAAGCAAACCAAAATATCCAGCAATAAGGCCATTTTCAACTGTAAGATAAAAACTTCGAGCGGTGTAAAAAAGTTCAAGGTAACGGTATTTTTTCCCAGTATAATTTTAATCAAAGTTTCCAGCACATAAGGAGTAATAAAATAAATCGGTACTAATCCGATTGCCAATATTGACAAGCTTTTAATCAACGTTGCACGCAACGCCTCTAAATGTTCCGTAAATGTTGCTTCCTTACCTGCCGCCATTATTTATTCGTTTTTTTTACCGTTGTTTTCTTGGCTGTTTTTTTGACCGACTTTTTTTTCGAAGTCGCGTTTTTTTTCTTATGTTCTTTAACCGTATCTTTTGCCACATCTTTCTTTAATTCGCTGACTTCATCTTCAATAGCTTCTTTGGCTTTTTTGTATTCGGCGTGAGCCTTACCGAGACCACGCGCCAATTCGGGAATTTTCTTACCCCCGAACAATACCAAAACAACAATCAGAATTAAAATAATTTCCGTAATACCCAATGACATATTTATTTCTCCTCAACTTATCGGCTTAGTGCATCTGACATTAACCGTTTGTATTATATCACGAAAAATCAACTTATTGTCAATTAAAAATGCAAAATTGAGATAAATTTTCCATATTGATAACTTTTTATATTTTATTGGCAAAGTCGTTATAATGGTATAACTTATAAAATCATATCAATTAAAAAGGATATATAAAAATGAGAAGAATTACTCTTAGTATAGCAATTTTATTAGTTGCCGGTTGCTCACAACTGTCGCAATTTACTTCGACGAGTTCGGCTACCGGTACGGATGCCTCTTGGCGTTCGAAAATGCAGTCTTGCTTAATGAGTGAGGCTCAGAGCAAATTCCAAGCCGGAACTTTGTTCACAAATTCAATCAGCGCCACCGCTGATGAATTGGTTTCCACCTGTACTCAGAAATTGGCATTACAATCTCTGGGCATCAGCAGTGAAGCCAAAACTACCGCTGAAAATATTATCACAAATTTGAAAAATATATCTTCAGCGCAATAAATTCTACAACAAAAATCCCCGTTCTTCTCACAAGAGCGGGGATTTTAAACATAGCATTGCCATTCAAGAATCTTCTTTCGCAAATCTGCCGCAATTTCTTTTTGATGCCACATCAAACCGAAACGTATTTTGCAGAATTGTAAAGGAGCCGATAACAGGCAATGTGAGATATTCAGGGGATAACGATGCATCAGGGTTTCTCCGGCTATTAACAAATCTTTGTTTGCACTCTTACCGTGCATGTTAAAATGCATACCATCATATACACTCATGCGATTGAATAAATCTGCTGCTTCAGTCAACAGAGGCAAACCTCCGGCAACGGCTTTACCGTTATAAAGACAGCACATTTCTTCCATGGTTTCGCCGGGCACATAGTAATACGCATTAAGCTTTCTCGTACCAATAAATTGTATTGGCAAGGATGCATTGGCGAGCTCAACTCGCTTACTGATACGCTTGGGCAAACAAATAATCAACTCAGCATTTTGTTCATTTTTGTAGGCCAAATAATCAGCTATTTCCTTCAAATTCTCTGAAGTACTGTTAGCTCTGTCCAAAATAGTGATAGGATAATTACCCAACTGGCGAATAACCCACCACAACATGTGACCGTCACCTAATACAGTACCATCATCCAAACGGTTTGTGTATTTTGAAAGCTTCCCTAAACCACCGACACAAAGAATTCTCGGCATTATGTGACACTGTTTGCGTGCCAGTTCGGCTATATAGGCTGCATAATATGCTGATATCATATCGCTTCCCATAGCCACTACATAATGCGGACAAATTTTCAGTTTACCCCATGCAGCAAAGCAATTTGATTCCACCGAATAGAAATCAAATACCTTCTTGGCACTTTCCCAATCAGGCAACCAAAAATCCAATTCTTTCATATAATTATATATTTTAATGCTTATACTAATAACTTATATGTAATTTTAAACATATAACTCAATATTTTTTCTGTCAACCGGAAAAAAGGGAAAACAAATAATTTTCTTTTAACGCCGATAAAAAAATATTGACTGCTTTATTATTTTCGTCTACTGTTATTGTCAACATAAGAGAATTATTTACCTGCATTATTAATTAAAACTTTAGAATTATGAAAAAATTCAGAACAAATGACGGAAAGAGCTACAATCTTCCAATTATTGCCGTCTTTTACTACGGAGGCGACTTTGACGGACGAGATCAGAAACTGAAGGATGCTTTTTTTCAGGCTGTCGCAGAAACCTATGGCTACGGATACGGACTTTATTTCGGTGATGCCATCGATGTAGACAGCAACGAGGCTAATTCTAGTTACAACGGCGGCATAACTTTCTTAAAGGCTGCGGCATATCCTTTCGGAGATGATGCCATCAATGATTACAAGCGTCGCTGGGATGAGGTTATTGAAAAATATCCTGATCCTGATTTCAGAAAAGAGTTGGTTAAGATGGATAATGAGCTGGCTAAGACTCCCGCTCCATTTCCGACATTAGCTCTTGTAAACTATGGTGTTGTGGATAAGCGTCTGCGCAATGATGCGGATATTGACCACACCAAGGTACTTGGCAACATAGTGAAGAAGTACAACAGCCGCAAGCCGTTTGTTGATGCTGTGTATGTCGAGGCAGCTTTTACCGGTAGCGATGCTTACAATCCCCAGGAATTCCCTGCCGAATTAGCAGGAGTGCCTTGTAAAATGTTTAACACTCCGGAGCAGCTGCATGATATGTTGCTGAAAGACGAGAACTTCAGAATTGAGAAATTCAACCCTACCAATAAAGACAAATAAGGGATTGATTTCTCAGACCAAACAAAAAATCCGCAAAGCTCAAGCTCTGCGGATTTTTTAATTTCTTTAATGCAAATTATGCGCTTTCTTCCGTGCTTTCATGAGGTTTCAAAACCACTTTAACTCTGGTAATACGCATATTATTGATTTTCATAACGGTATAAACACAATATTCGTCCTCGGCACTATCGCCTACTTTAGGTTCTTGTCCCAACAGGTTAAACAAATATCCGCCCATTGTGCTTTCTTCCAAATCATGATACGGCAATTCCATTTCTTCAAAAGCATCTTCAACCAGATATAAGCCGTCAAATTCATAATTCTGCGCATCAATTTTTTTAACCGGTTCTTCTTCCACTTCATCGTGTTCATCGCGGATTTCACCGACCAACTCTTCCAAAATATCTTCCATGGTCAGCAAACCGGCCGTTCCGCCGTATTCATCAACCACGATAGCGGCCTGAATACGTTTTTTCATCATTTCGTGCAATATTTCGGAAATAGATTTATTTTCCGGCACAAACAATATTTTGCGAACGATACGCTTCAAAATGTCCTGATGTTGAGTATCACTGTTCTCTAAAATATCACGAATATGCACCATACCCAAAATCTGGTCTTTATCTTCGGCACAAACCGGAAAACGCGTATGTTTGTGTTCTTTTACCAGCTTCATAACTTCATCGAAAGAAGCATCTTTGGAAATACATACCATATCTTTACGCGGAATCATGATTTCGTGCGCAAAAATCTCCGAGAAGTTAATGGCATTTTGAATAATTTCACTTTCGGTATCATCAATTACCCCGCCCTTTTGCGAAGCGTCAATAATCAGCTTAATTTCTTCTTCGGAGTGAGCGTCTTCATTTTCGTCGGCCTGTTTTATTTTCATCAGCTTTAATATAAACATAGAAACATGGTCAAAACACCAAATAATCGGCGTACAAATTTTATTAAAGCTGTATAACGGCACCGCCACCATTAAAGCATAACGTTCGGTATCTTGAATAGCCATAGACTTCGGCACCAACTCGCCCAAAACCACATGCAACAAGGTAATAAAAGTAAAGGCAATACCGAAACTTAAAGAATGTAATAACACTTCATTAGAGGCAAAGAAATCGGCAAACAAGTCTTCCAGCAAACGAGCTACCGCCGGTTCACCCAACCAACCTAAGCCCAATGAAGCCAAAGTAACGCCCAACTGAGTAGCGCTCAAATAAGTGTTCAAATGCTCGTTGATTTCCAGAGCTATTTTGGCTCTCTTACTGCCAAAATGCGCCAGCTCGCTCAACTTAGTGCGGCGAATTTTTACGATTGCAAACTCGGAAATAACAAAAAAAGCATTACAAAAAACAAGAAAAAAAACAAGCAGTAAATTAATTACATACGAATACGTGGGGCTCATAACCTTTTTTAAACACAACCTCTAACTATTAAAACACAAGATATATATACTACATATAACACCCATTTGTCAATATATGGTTAATAATATCAAAATAAACATTAATAAAAACTGCGACTTAAAATCATTTTTGAGTTTACAAATTGTTTTTTTTTAGCATAATCGGCAGTGTATTTAAGGAGAACTTTAATGAAAAAATTTATGATTACTTTTTTATGCGTCCTTACCGGTGCTTGTTACTACTCTGATAGTGGCTCTGACTATTATGTTGATGACACATACCGTCATTCGTCAACTTCGCATGTACGCATTAAAGAACGCCATCCGAAAAAAGAAGTTGTCTATGTTGATGATAGTTCGAAACACCATTCTTCTAAGCATCATCATTATCATTCAAAAAAGAATAACGAACATCATGCGTCCGTTGCTCCTAAGAAGGAACATAACTCGGTAGCGCCTGAATATAAGAAACACCATGCTACAACACCTGAGTATAAGAAACATCATGAGGCAGCATCGGATAAAAAAGAACATAAATCGGCAGCACCTGAACATAAGAATCATCGTTCACTTACTTCCGAGAAAAAAGAACACTTATCCGAAAACACCGAAGCCGGAAAGCATCATTCCATGAATTCCGAGAAGAAGGAGCATATTTTGGCAATGTCGTCTGAAGCCAGAAAGCATCGTTCACATGCTTCTGATAATAAAGACAACAGTTCCGCTACGCAGGAAAAGAAAAAACGTCGTCTGCCTATGGTCGGAAACAGACCTCAGGAAGTAGAAAAGGTTCAACCTCAAAGTTCGCAAGAACAACATTCTGAGCATAATGAACCGGTAGCCGAAGAGCAATAAGGAGTGTCAGATTTCATAACCAAATTTAGCGATTTGGAAAAAATGACGATACAATACCATAAAAAAAAAGCAACGACATTAAATCGTTGCTTTTTTTTGTTACTTTTTGAAGTTAAACTGAACTATCCTGGTAGGCTCCTCTTTCTGCTTGCTCTTTAATTTATTAAAAGCGAAAGGAATTTCCGAATAGCGCAAATATAACTTTTCCTTCTCATCTGTGGCACTCTGAAAATACAGCCCCTTAGCATGAAAAACGGCTCCGACCGGAAGTTCTTCACGCACATAAGACGTTACCGAAAGCTCACACAGACAGTGCCAATCTTCAGTAAATAAGGGAAGATATACAATTCCCCTCTTATAAACCACGCCCCAGCAAGTCAATACGTACTTCAGTCCATCGCCTTCAAGCAGGTAAAAATTGGCCAGATAGATGTTTTCGATGACAACGTCACGATAATCTTCGGCAATAACCTGTTCCACGATTTGCTGTGAAGGATAGGCACAGATACGACGAATAACCAAATCACCGCGTTCTTCTTTATGCAGATAATAAGTATATCCGTTTACGCAGAAGACTTCTTCGTTAGGCTTGACTTCCTGCTTGGATTTAACATCAAAAATGTCCTCATCAAGCATGTTGTCATCTTCCAGAAACGCACGACAGGCAGCCGGGAATTCGTACTCATAATTATCGGCGGCCTCATACCATACATAGTGTATATTACCGGAATTAGTGGTAACACGAAACAATTTGGTTTGCGGAGATAACAAAAGGTAATTTGCCTCACTCCGACGACTGACAAGGCACATCCTATCAGCTTGACAAGAAAAGTGCGCTAAATCCATAATATTCATAAGATTTTGAATTTAAGTTATTGTACTTTAATTGATAATTCACCATAAAAATCAGATTTTAAAATTATATACTTTTATCCAAAAATATCATGCTTTCATATTTTTGTCAAATTAAATTTACGGTTTTGTTGATTTTTTTATTATTGTCATCCCTCGAGGTGCGCGGCGCGTCAACAATACAGTCCTCCCTACGAGTGTATTTATTTTACCGTCATCCCTCCGAACGAAAACACCTTACTGTCACCCCTCGCTGAGCCGTCAGGCGAATGCGTCAAGGGGTCTACAAATTCTATAATAATCTTTGCAAAGCACTATATCATAAGAAGCGGTAGATGCCTTGACCAAATCTGACGATTTGGAGGCATGACATTGATGTAATGTCACCCCTCGCTGAGCCGTCAGGCGAATGCGTCAAGGGGTCTACGAATTCTATAATGATATGGAAGCGGTGCTGTGGCACCGGAAGTCGAGATTCCTTGACAACCTGACGCACAGCGCAGGTTGAGGAATGACATTATAAGGACACGCCGTGCCGTGCAAGGAATGACGTTAATATACTTTACCGTCATCCCTCCGAACGAAGTGAGGTCAAGGGATCTTCGAATTATTTTTAAAAGCGGTAGATCGCTGGACGATTGCTGACGCAATCGAGCGATGACATTTTTTCATGATACTGATGCACAGCGCACCTTGAGGAATGACTTTTCATGACATCATGTGTCCTACAAATTACTCACTTACCATAGTATAATATAAATCATTCCAGTTCGGATTTTT
>Ga0310696_10011134_pt1 | contig 10272 bp, 6 predicted proteins | sample AusTroGonzalo_MG_4_FD_203885 | JGI IMG/M metagenome (GOLD analysis project Ga0310696, IMG submission 203885) | Bovine rumen microbial communities from tropical cattle in Woodstock, Queensland, Australia - Gonzalo_02 (v2) (version 2) | ecosystem: Host-associated > Mammals > Digestive system >... | reverse complement strand
GCAATTCTGACAAGTACCGGTGTTTCGGATACGGTTTCTTCTGTTGAAACAACAGTCTGTGAACCATCAGCATTTATTCTGTAAGTTGTCATCACTCTGGTGACATACATTGCATAGTATGTCTGGTTAATCTGTTTAACCGTTTTTCCGTCGGATCTTGTTACCGTATTGTAGATATTGTGGAAATCGTACTGGTATTCTGTTGTTGTATACTCACCTGTTGTTCCAGCCGGTAAATATGTTGTGACGACTAGAGTGTTGTCTTTGTCGTATGCATAGTTTGCCGGTTTTTCGTTTCCGTCAAATGAGTCTACAATTTTTACAAAAAATCTTCCGGCTTTTTCGCTATAGTATGCTGTATCGTATTTGAGAACTATGTCGCTTCCGGAGACTTTTACTTCAACATTGCTACAGATTATGTTTCCTCCGACATATCTTACCTGAACAGATTTTCCGTCACTTCCCTTTTCAATGTTGCCCTTGCTATCATATTTGTAATACGAAGTAGGCTGATCGTTAGGAGTTGATGATGTAGTAATCCTTTTTGTTACTTCTTCGGATATCTCATAAGAATGTGCATAATCCGTTGTTATGCTTCTGGTAATCAGTACATAATACAAATCTCTGAACTTTTCGAAATCTCCGATGTTCTTAATATATGTGTATGTTCCAGATGTTACCTTTTCGAATTTGTACTCGACAATTCCTTCAACTTCCTTGCCGGTCTCGTAATCTATTCTCGTTACTTTTCTACTCGGATCAAGAGGATCACTTAATAGACATACGAATGTTCTTTCGTCTCCGGACAATGAGTACTTGATGTTCTTGTATACGTTGTCATAATCTATTAGAGCAAAACTGTCTGTGTTGTTAATGTAATCAAAGAACAGTTTACCGTTCGTAAAATCAGCAACAGTATAATCAACAAACGGAAGTACTTCAGCAGAAATAATTCCAATTATTTTAGTATTCTGACAATAGCAGTAATAGTACAACACATCATTGATTTTCGTGGGTTCGCTCAGATACATAATTGTGTATGTATCATCAACTTCTTCACTCACATTTTCTTTTGTTGAATACATTACTATGGCGTAGTTCTTTTCAACTTCGTCTTCACTGGTATATATTCCGTACTTCTCGCACTTTTCAAGTGCTCTTTCGTCATAACCCAAAGTGGTGTCTGCCGTAAGATATGCTATATTGTCCAGAATGCTCTGCTGATATTTTTCCTCATTTAATATATATGTTGAGGGATAAAGCATTACGTAGGATGAAGTTGCTGCCGTTCTTGTTGTTTCATCAGCAATTCCTGCGCGAACAATCAAGGATACTGTATCATCTTCACCCATTCTTCTGTAAAGTCTGAAATCCGAGATGTTAGCTGCTTCGTTTCCGAGATATTTGACAATATCTGTTGTGCAGACGATTGCTGATTCGGAAAGCATAACTTCAGAGGTAGAGGAGTTGAGTATATATATAATGTAATACTCTTTTCCGTCAACAACATTTCTTCTTCCATCGGCCATGATGTAATATCCACCCTTGGAAGGAATTACGTTTCCTATGTAATATTTGTATGAAGTTCCGTCATTCAAAGTTACATTGACATATGATGGGTCTGATTCAGCATCAAGTCCGTACTTGACCAGTTCTTCTTCAGTGCATGTAGCAGTAACTCTCCATTCTTTGCCGTTAGGCATGATGGTTGAGATTGATGTCGAGCCGACGACTACGGATGAAATTGATGTGGAATCCAATTCAACATCTTCATGTCCGCGTATTTCAAAAGTTGTTGAAACCGAGATGGCAATAATCGAATAAACTGCGTATGTTCCGTCTTCGTTTTGTCTGTCGGGACGGATGTACATCTGATATCCTTTTTCGAGTTCGGTATACGAACCTAGATAGAATACATACGAATTCTCTCCGTCGTTATACACAATCTGAGTTCTGTTTTCTTCATCAAGACCATATGAAGACAGATAGAATTCGGAACACTCTTTGTTTATTAGATATGCAATGGAAGCACTCGTGTTCTTCATGGACAGAGTCAAATCGTTCTGTATATCCATCAATGCGTTCTTTTCCAGGTAGATGTTTCCGCTTTGGAAGGAAAACTTGACATAGTCCGGGTCGACATATGCATCGAGATAATAGTGATCAGCTTTGTTTTTGATTTCTATTGTCTTGACGTCTTCCCTTGTCTTTGTCGGGAAAAGCATCAATGTCTTCGTTGAAGAATCATAGAATTCACCTTCGTAAACTACATCAGGTGCTTCTACAACGCTCTCAGCGGGTTTGACGAGTGAAAAATACAATATGAGTCCAACTGCCACCAATACTATTCCGGCTCCGGCAATTATAAGGTTGCGGATAAGAGTGCTTTTCTTTTTGGCGGTACTATTACTCACGAATGGCGCCTCCTTATCCATACAAAGACACCTACGCCAATCATGATGACTGGAATAATGGTCATTGTCAGTACGGTCCAGGTTGTTGCATCACTCGTGCTGACGGTAAGTGCATCCTTATCAAACAACTTGAAAGAAATGCCCTCAAAGTTTACGTACTGATTGCTGTTTATAAGTGACAGCATTGCGTAGAATATGCTCTGGTTTATTTCGTAGTCGCTTGTGTAGAAGTCATTTGAACCGAAACAGAATACATAACTTGTTGTATCGTTTGAATCGTTAACGTCCCATTCTATGGCACCGACACCTGCAAGTGCCACTCTTGTTGTGTGGTCTTTACCGCTCTTATCTGTATAGGTAGCTGTGTCGTATGATGTTATCAGAGCCTGGGAAGTAAACTTTGTTGATGTAATAGGATGTGTTATTGTGCTGTCGGGATAAATCTCAACGTACTTCGGGTTGTTGATAACAGATACAGGTGTACTGTTTGCAGTAAGAATTCTGCTCATGAATGAACTTGCAAAGTCATACTTTTTGTCTGTGTTGTTCTTGATGGTATCAAGGTCCGCAAACACCTTAACACCACCTGATCCTGCAACTGAGTGTTCATCGTCTGTAACTGTGGAACCGAAACCGAGTCCCCATTCTGAGAGAAGTTCCTCAAGTTCGTATAAATCGCCTCTTGTGGAAGAATTCTCCAAAACTATGAGGTTTCCGTAGTTGCCTGTCAAGAATTTCCTGATTAGTTTAATCTCACTTGTTACATCTTTATTTTCTTCTGTGGGTACAACAAAGTGTTCTGTGGGTGAGTTAATGATGAGTACATCTGAATTTGCTCTCTCATTTTCTTCGTACGGGAATGTTTCGCCCTTTGCAAGATTAATAGGTCTTACTTCGTATCCGGCATTGTCGAGAAGTGTTTCAAGTACGCCATTTTCATTGTATTCAGGTTCGCCGTGGCCCTGAAGTAGGTAGGCAATCGGTTTTTCAATGTAGTTTACAAGTCTTGCCACAGCCGACAAAATTGCAACTTCAGCATTGATTCCGTATACGTTCGTAGATGTTCCGTAAGCGGAAGAGGACGTGGTAAATGAGTAGAAACTAGTTATGGCATATTTCTTGTAATTGCCAAATGCGTTGTTGAACTCTTTGTCGGAGTTAGGATCAACAACTGTATGGTTTTCATCCGTAACTTCAATAACTACATCTGTCGTAAAGACTGCATCAGTTGAGTTAATCTGGAAAGGTCTAGCCTGTGCAGGGTTCTTTGTTATATCCAGAGTTACGAGACTGATTGTCTCATACTTTTCCACAATCTGCTGGATAACTTTGTACACCATCATGGTATACGTGCTGTACGCTTCGAATGCGTCTTTGTCCATCATGATTATGAAGTTGAGATATACCTTTTCTCCGCCTTCAGGTTCTACGAGATTTGAGAGTTCTTCCTTAAACTCATCCGTGAGTTCGTAGAGGTTGGAAGTTGTAAGATCGGTATAGATATTGAATGTAATGCTCAGTGATGTGACTATAATGTTCACGATTATGAATACTGCTACGACGATTGCAATCACTATAGTCGATGTTGCACCGTATTTCAGTTTTCTGTGATTCTTGTTTTCCATGTTCTTATCCATATTGTCTCACCCCCAATCTTACATCCATCTGCGTCTTTCGAACGCTTTGGTTGAGAGGAACAAAAACAGAGCAGAAATTGAGAGGAAGTAGAACAGTGAACCGTAGTCCAGAATTCCTCCTGCAAAGTTGCTGTACCTCGATGAGAATGAAATGTTAGACAGAATTGTTCTTATGAACTCGCTATTTATGTACTGGCTGACATTTCCTATTAAAAGCAGGATTACTATTATTACGATTGTTCCGAGAGCTGCGATGAACTGGTTTTCGGTGAGTGATGAAATAAATATACCGATTGAAATGAATGCCATTCCGCAGAGAAGAACCGCAAGTACCGAAGCAAAATATTTAGCTGCATTCGGTGTTCCGTACATTGTAAGAGGTATGTAGTAAATTAAACTTGATACTATAAAGCTTGAACCGAACAGTGTGAATGCCGCAAGGAATTTACCTATTATGACACCTATTATGCTTGGAGCTGATGTAATAAGAAGCTGGTCTGTTTTAAGTTTTAATTCTTCTGAAACGAGTTTCATTGTGATGAGAGGAATCGTCACTATGAACAGGTACAAAATAATTGTGAAGTAGTTGGATACATTTGCATTGTCTCCGGCCTGAACCGTGTTCTGCATAAAAAGAAATGCGCTGACAAGGAAGAAGATTGCATAGTAAACATATCCGACTAGTGAAGTGAAATATGAACGCATTTCGCGCTTATATACTGCCCACATATGCTATCCTCCTTATTTCTTGTCCGGTTTGACCGGTTTTTCTTTTGTTTCGGCTTCAGCCGCTTTCTTTTCGTCGTCTTCGTCGACAACCGAAATGAATATGTCTTCAATGTTTCCGCTCAGATAGTCCATTGAAATGATCGGCCATCCGGCTTTTGCCATTGCGTAGAATACTGGTTTTCTTACGTCTGCATCGTTCTGGCTTTCGACAAGGAATGATGAAACTCCGTTTCCGTACGAATTCTCAACGGTTACAAACGAAACGCCCGGAATCTTTTTCAGTGTTGAGAGAACATGGGATTCAGGACCGTCAACCTTTATTTCAAGTCTTCTGTTTCCTTTGATCTCTGCTTCGAGATTTTCAGTCTTTGTGTCGGCGACTATCTTTCCTTCGTTTATGATGAGGATTCTGTCGCAGATTGTCTTGACTTCAGAAAGGATGTGCGTGCTCAGAATAACCGTGTGGTCTTCTCCGAGTTTCTTGATGAGGTTTCTTATGTCAATAATCTGTCTCGGGTCAAGTCCGTTTGTAGGCTCGTCGAAGATTACGACCTTCGGGTTTCCGACCAAAGCTCCGGCAATACCGACTCTCTGTCTGTAACCTTTTGACAGGTTCTTTATGAGTCTCTTCTGTGCATCAGTAATCTTTACGACTCTGCATATCTCATCTATGTGATCCTTTTTCTTCAGTTCGCACTTCTTGAGGTCATAAATGAATCCAAGATACTCATTAACGGTCATCTCAAGGTACAGCGGCGGAAATTCCGGAAGATATCCGATCTGCTTTTTGGCTTCTGTCGGATTTTCCAGTATGTCATATCCGTCAATTTCAGCAGTACCTGATGTGCTTGAAATGTATCCCGTTATTATGTTCATGGTCGTTGTCTTTCCGGCACCGTTAGGTCCGAGAAAACCTACGACTTCTCCGTCATTGACTTCAAAGCTGATGTTGTCTATAGCAAATCTCTCACCATACTTTTTTGTCAAGTTAGTTACTTTAATCATGTATTTCCTCCTGGTCGGAATTATTCTCTATTATTTGCATGCCCTTGGGCACAACATGTATTTCGATGTTTTGTCCTTCTCCGCCGTATTCGCCGTCAGTTGTCCACTCAGGATATTCACCTTCAAAACTGAATGTGACATGTTTTGAATTCGTTCTGATGATGAGCGGACTTTCAGAAGACAATAAAAGAGCTGTGGATTCTTCTCCGAATTCTGCGATGTTTTTTGTATACTTAATCAGAGTGATATCCAGCAAACCGTCGGTCAAGTTGTCCTGCGGGAAAGTTTTGAATATTCTACATCCTGCTACCGACTTAGAGTTGCTCACGACTCCGCACACAATATTCTCTTCTATTGTCTCAGTATCTGTTGTTACTTTGACTTTGTATCCTTTCAAATTCGGAAGTTTTTTCAGTGCCTCGGTTGCATATGCAACAACTCCGAACATTGCTTTTGCTTCCTGCGACGTCTTATAGCACACATCTACAAAAGAACCGAAAGCAGTGACATATGTAAATGCTTTGCCGTTCATCACTCCATAGTCATACCTGACTGGTTTTCCGTTCTTTATGTCTTCAATGTTCTGAACTGCATTAAAAGGAATATTGTGCGACATTGCAAAATCGTTCAGCGTTCCGGTCGGGATATATCCTATCGGTATATCCGTTCCTGTCGAAACTAGTCCGTTTAAAACTTCATGGAGAGTTCCGTCACCGCCACAGCACACGATTGCATCATATTCTTTTGCACATTCATTCAGTGTCTCGATGATGTCTCCTCTGCTCTTTGAAAGATATGTCGTAACATACTTGTATCTCTCTGAAAAGGCCGACACCATGTCAAACATCCAGTTTCTACCCTCGCCGTCACCGGAGTTGGGGTTTATTATCAAAAGAAGTTTGTTTTCCAATTTGTTTTCCTCTCAATTCAGCCGAAAAGAAGCCGTTTCAGGTCTTCCGGTGTTTCAAAGAAGTAGTCTGCGTTTTCTCTCATGTACTTTTCTATTTCATCAAGTCTTAAGGAAGACCATCCCGAATAACCGAATCTGACTCCGGCTGCTCTTGCCATGTCAAGGCCCGGTTTTAAATCATCCACGACTATTATGTCCTCTTTTTTCAGTCCTGTCTTCTCAATTATGTCAAGAATCGGGAACGGACTGGGCTTGGTCTTGCTCTGATCAGAGTTCCATCCGTATATCATATCTGGAGCCGGCACATTTGATGCTCCGTAGTCTCTGAGTATTATGTTGTCAAAGGAATGCGTGACAACGCATTCAATTCCGCCTTCATCTTTCTGACGCTGTATTATCTCAGGGATCCCTTCGTAGAAGTCCGGAACATGTTCAGCTATGAATTCCTCCCATGTTTTCTTCTCGAACTCCATCTCTTCGTCCGTCATGCCGTATATAACTCTGCATGTGTCGAAAAATCCCTTCGAAAAATTGTATTGTATAAACTCATCCAGGTCTACTTTTACTCCCGGACGTATTACTTTGAGCGTGTTGACAAATGAAGGATAGTGTATTTCAGGTGTACTTTTGACCGATGTGTCATCGTGGTCCAGTACCAGGCACTTAAAATTTGTCATATCTTTTCCCTTCGCACGCATATGCGCGTGTAACAAATATTAACATAGTTACGCACAAATATCAAGTAGAGGGGTCGTAGCATTAACGGCAAAATCGCTTCTCGCACTACCGATTTCAATTGACAGTTTTCCTGCAAAAAGATAGAATATATACAGCACAATTTAGAAAATGGAGGTCATTAAAAATGGCAGCATTCATCATTGGTATTATCGCACTCGGAGTAGGCATTCTTGTTGCGATGAATCTGAAAAAAATGAAAAAAACTTCATACGCAAAAAACACTTCAGGAACATATACGGAATCAGAAACAAAACCGTATGCAAAGTTCTCATGGATCCCACTTGTTGCAGGCATCCTCGTATTCGTAATTGCAACCGTTTCTTCCTGTTACGCTTCAATCGATACAGGACATACAGGCGTTGTAACAGTATTCGGTAAGGTTGAAAACTACACACTCGATGCAGGTATCCACGTAAAAGCTCCGTGGCAGACAGTTGTTCAGATGGACAACAGGGTTCAGAAAGCCACAATAAAGCTTGAGTGCTTCTCATCAGACATCCAGGAAGTATCCTGTATATACACGATGAACTATCAGATCAACAAAGCTAACGCACAGGAAATATACAAGACTGTAGGCAAGGATTACTATGACACTGTAATCACGCCGAACGTAGCAGAATCAGTAAAGACAATCATGGCTCACTACACAGCTGAAAACCTTGTCGGAAACCGTGATTCTCTTGCATCTGAAATAGAAGTACTGCTCGGAAATCAGCTTGTAAAGTACAACATCGAAGTTGTTTCAACTGCTATTGAAGATATGGACTTCACCGACGAATTCACAAATGCGGTAGAAGCAAAACAGGTTGCAGTTCAGAACAAACTCAAAGCAACAACAGAACAGGAACAGAAGACAATGGAAGCTCAGCAGGCAGCTGCAAGAGCTAAAATCGAAGCTGAAGCTGCTGCAGAAGTAGCTCAGATCAAAGCCGAAGCAGAAGCAGAAGTTGCAAAGATTCAGGCTCAGGCAAATCTCGAAGTAGCTAAACTCCAGGCAGACGCAACAGAATATGCCGGTGAAAAAGAAGCTGCAAAGAACAAAGCAATCTCTGAAGAACTTACAGAAGATCTTCTCAGATATTACCTCATCCAGCAGTGGGACGGCAAATATCCGGAAACATATGTAGGAAGCGAAGGCGTTGCAAACATTATCCTGAACTCAGGAAATAAGGAATAAATTATTAAGAGGTGCACATGAAATTTTCAGAAATACCATACAAAAGACCTGACTTAAAAGAGGAAATGGAAAAAATAGATGCGTTGACACAGAAATTCTTGGACGCATCAAGTGCTGAAGAGCAGTATCAGGTAATGAAAGAGTTTGATACACAGACAAAGCACTCAGCAGCTATGTATTCAGTAGCCTCAATCAGGTACACAATTAACACAAAAGACGAATTCTATGCAAAAGAGCAGGAATTCTACGATGAAAACATGCCTTATTTTGAAGAAAAGGCACAGCAGTTTGAAAACGTAATTCTTGAATCAAAATTCAGACCGGAACTTGAAGCAAAACTCGGAAAACTCCTTTTCAAGAGCCTTGAATTAAACAAAAAATGCTTCTCTCCCGCCATCATCGAAGATCTTCAGGAAGAAAACAAGCTAACATCCGAATACCAGAAACTCTATGGTTCAGCTGTTATTGAATTCGACGGAAAGAAAATGCCTCTTCCGATGCTCGGAGTATACAAGGAGAGCCCGGACAGAGCCGTAAGAAAAGCAGCTTTCGAAGCAGATGCGAACTTCTTTGATTCCAACAGACAGCAGTTTGATGAAATATTCGACGCACTCGTAAAAGTCCGTACAAAAATGGCTAAAAAACTCGGTTACGACAGCTTCACCCAGATGGCATACGACAGAATGGGAAGAAACTGCTACGGACCGGAAGAAGTAGCTAAGTTCAGAGACAGCATTGCAAAAGATGCAGTTCCGGCAGTCAACGAAGTAAGAGAACTCCAGAGAAAGAGAATAGGAGTAGACAAGATCCATCTTTACGATAACATTTTCACATTCAAAAACGGAAATGTTAAGCCTCACGGAACACCAGAAGAAATTCTCGCAGCAGGCAGAGAGATGTATCACAAACTCTCACCCGAAACAGCAGAATTCATCGATCTCATGTATGACAATGAACTCTTTGATGTCCTTTCTAGAGACGGAAAAGCTCCCGGCGGCTACTGTTCATTCGTAGAAGAATACGACTATCCCTTCATTTTCTCAAACTTCAACGGAACATCTGGAGATGTTGACGTACTGACTCACGAAGCTGGTCACGCATTTGAAGCATACAGATCATCCATCATACTCAAAAACGGACTTATGATGGAACACAATGCAACTATGGAGACATGTGAATGTCACTCAATGAGCATGGAATTCCTTACTTCAGATTACCATCACCTGTTCTTCGGAGATGATACAAAGAAGTATGAACTCTCACACGCAGAAGATGCATTCTGCTTTATTCCTTACGGATGTATGGTTGACGAATTCCAGCACGTAATATACGAAAAACCGGATATGACACCGGATGAGAGAAACGAAGTATGGGCAGGACTTGAAAAGAAATACCGTCCTTACCTTGATCTGTCCGATCTTCCCTTCTACGGAAGAGGCGCAGGCTGGCAGAGACAGCTTCACATTTATGAAAGTCCTTTCTATTACATCGACTACTGCATGGCTCAGACAATCGCATTTGAATTCTGGCTCCTCTGGATGAAAGACAAGAAAGAGGGCTGGAGAAGATATGTTGAGTTTGTAGATGCAGCCGGCAGAAAATCTTTCGAACAGGTTGTAAAGGATGCAGGATTGTATCTGCCTTATGAACCAAACGGAATAA
>Ga0310696_10011130_pt1 | contig 10275 bp, 4 predicted proteins | sample AusTroGonzalo_MG_4_FD_203885 | JGI IMG/M metagenome (GOLD analysis project Ga0310696, IMG submission 203885) | Bovine rumen microbial communities from tropical cattle in Woodstock, Queensland, Australia - Gonzalo_02 (v2) (version 2) | ecosystem: Host-associated > Mammals > Digestive system >... | reverse complement strand
TATGTTTGCGGTTGTGAAAGTGGGAGGCGTATGATATAATACTTGCAAAACAAAAGGAGTATTATGATCAAACGCAAGATATCGGCGAAAAGGGAATACCCTTGTCTTTTTCGATGAAGTTCAGAAGTGCCCTGAAGCTGTGACGTATATAAAGTTTCTTGTGGAAGAGGGTTCATGCCATTATGTGTTAAGTGGTTCGCTTCTTGGAGTGGAGCTGAAGAATATCCGCTCCGCACCTGTCGGGTTTATGGATGAGGTCAAGATGTTTCCTCTTGATTTCGAGGAGTTTGTGGAGGCGAACGGAGAGTCGCCGGAACTTGTCGGTGCGGCGAAAGCCGCTTGGGAAGGGCGAAAGCCCCTAGCATCGGTATATCATGCGAGACTGCTGAAGCTGTTTCGCCTGTATCTTGTCGTCGGTGGAATGCCGGCTGTAGTCCAGAAGTATATCGACACCCACGACATTACGCTGGTGATTAGAGAGCAGAAGAAGATACTTGCACTTTATCGCAGGGACATAACGCAGTACGACGAGGAGAATTCGCTTAGAATACGCGCAGTGTTCGACCGCATTCCCGCAGAGCTGAACGAGAAGAACAAGCGTTTTTTCGCCTCGTCTATCATGCCAGGGGTGAAGTTCGAGAGTCTAGGCGATGAATTTCTGTGGTTGAAGGAGGCTGGTGTGGCATTGCCGACGGTCAACGTTGAGGAGCCGAAGATTCCGCTTAAGCTTGCGGAGAAGCCGAGCCTCTTCAAGTTGTTCTCAAACGATGTAGGACTCTTGGCAGCGCAGTACATGAACGGTATCCAGCTCAGGATTCTGAACGGCGAGGCGGACATAAATTTCGGGTCTGTATATGAGAACGCCGTTGCCCAGGAGCTTCTCGCGCATGGGTTTGAGCTCAACTATTACGACTCGAACAGGCACGGAGAAGTCGATTTCGTCCTGGAGCGGGAAGGTGGTGTCTTGCCAATTGAGGTAAAGAGCGGAAAGCACTACAAGCGTCATAGGGCGTTGAATCATGTGATGTCCGAGAAGTCGTATGCAATAAAGGAAGCGGTAGTCTTTGATGATTCGACGCTCAAAGTCGAAGGCTGTGTCTTCTATGCACCAGTCTATATGGTCATGTTCCTGAAAAAAGACATGCTTCCCGACAAGATGATCTATACTGTCGGCACCCCATTGAAGATTGGTGCCGATTGACGACAAACAAGGAGAAACTGGCAATGACCAAGACTGCAACAGTGGTTCTTTCGGCTTTCTCGGCGCTTTCGCTCTTTGCCGAGATAAGGAATGGTGCTCCGATTGCCGATGGTGTGGTGCACCAGCGCGGGGTGAAGGTGCCTGACTGGGGCAAACTGGTGGCGGTACGGCCGCTGCCGGATCCGGTGCCGTTCGCCGAGGGCGGCGAGCGGAGGCGCGTTGAGGGGACGATTGAGACGGGCGAATTCATGTGGGTGGGCGGCGGCAAGAACGTCCCGCTGCGCTACGGCGCGCTGATGTTCGGGAACAAGGAGATCGCCGTCCGGAGGGACGGCAAGAGAATGGAAGGCCGCGACCATGGATTCAAGGTCAACATCGATGGGCGGAGGCATTTGGCGATCTCCCTGGTTCCCGCCTGGAACATCGACAGCGCCGCCTGCGAGGTGTCGCTGGACAAGGCCGAGGACACTCTTGACTTGAGGATCCCCTATCTGGACAAGGAGACAGGCAAGAACGAACAGCTCGTGTGCCGACTGTGGAAGGCCGGGCCGTCACGTGCGAGGATCACTTGGCGGAACAGCGCAAAGGGCCAGGACGGCGTGGAGAAGGGTATCCTCGTGTACGTCAACTGCACCGACGACATGCCCTCGGGCACGACGCCGGACTCGGCGATGTATCGCGGCAGGAAGGTGATGTTCGGAGATGCGGAGTGGCGGCAGCGGACGCGCGAGGAGCTGCTCACCTCCGATCCGGACCGGCGGAACGGCGTTTCGCGGCAGGACGGCATGTCGGGCCCGTTCACTGTCGACGCGGAGCATCCCGAGCAGACGGCCACGGTCGATCTGGGAACGGTGAAATACCGCGCGAGCGAGCAGCTGGAGGTCGTTCACGGAGATGAAATCGACAGATGGAGCGTAGGGATGATGTGCGGCATGCCGCCGGGGGGCGAGATCGTAATCGATCTGCACGATGTGCGCGCAAACCGGAAGAGAACGACTGCCGTGAACGGCATAGACTTCGAGGCCATTGACGGATTCCACTACGAGCTGCCGCCGACTAAGAACGTCTTCCGCAATCCGAGCTTCGAGCGTGGGATGCTCTTCTGGCGATACGAAGGCGGTGGCGCGCACTTCACTCTCAAGGAACCACAGGATCACTACGCCGTGGTTCCAGACGGGAAGTTCGGAGAGCACTGTCTGCACATCCGCCCCTACAATATGAGCGTACAGGGGCTGCAGAGTTTCCCGATGCCGCTGGAGGCGGGAGCGAAGTACACGTTGAGCGTGTGGGTGAAGTATCTGGCGTCGAAGGTTCCGGAGGCGGGCAGAGCGAGGGCGAAGACCGACGTCAAGCTGGCTATCTCGAATGCGGCGAGGGGCGGCCCAATCAAGATTGCCGGACCTTGGGGTGACAGGGGCGAGGGCTCGCGGCAGACCGTGTGGCATTCAAACGGCTGGACGCGCATCTCGCGGACGTTCACGGGCGATGCGTTCGGCCTGATAGTGCATTTGGGCGGCAACGACTGTCTCTTCGACGGCATCCAGCTTGAGAAGGGTGAACGGGCGACGGACTTTGTGGCGCCGCCCTTGGAGGGGCATCTCATCACTGACGATCCCGACAACCATCTGCACTTCGGCAGGGAGTCCGCGTTCGACTGGCGGCTCGTCGGGGCGAATGGCGTGCGCGGCAACGTGACGCTTACGGTCACGGACGCCTACGGCGAGACGCTGGGCGTGACGAAGCTCAGAGATGTGGGGCCGGGCGTCTATCCGCTTCGCAAAGGTCGGTTCGTCTGGCCGCTCAAAGGCGTGTTCCTCGTCCGGGCGGACTATGACGTAGCCGGCAGGAAGTGGTTCGAGTACGAGCGCCTGACCGTCGTGCAGCCGCTTGCGAACAACCATCCCACGAAGAATCTTTTTGCCTGCTTCGCCCATTCCGACATACAGAACCGCGGCGCGGACAAGCAACGTAGGCTCATGGAGTGGGGCTGGGGTTCGACAACATGGATAAATCCCAAGAGGCGGGCAAAAAACCCCATACGCGAGCTTTTCGAGAAATACAGATTCCAGAATCTGGTGTCGTCGGGGTTGGTGCGTTATGAGGATGAGCTGTTCCCGAATCTCCCGGCGGGGCGTCCGCGCTTCGACGCGCTGCGCAAGGTCGAGAAGTTCACGCCGGAAATGCTGGAGATCATCGAGAGGATGGCTTACGAGGCGCTGAAGGACGTGCCGACGAACTACTGCCCGGTCGTCGCGTTTGCGAACGAGGAGGAGTCTTCGCCGCTCGTCAACGGCGCGACGGACGGCGGAGTGGAATACGGCAAGGCCCAGTTCGCGTTCTACAAGGGCGCCAAACGCGCCAACCCTGACTTCCAGGTGGCCCCCACGCACGGCACGAGCGGCTGGAACAAGCTGCGCGGACGCAAGGCCATCGACCAGTATCTCAACGCCGCCAAGCTGAACGGATTCAAGTACGACGCCGTCTGCGTGCATCCATACGGGAATGTGGACTGCGGTACGCTCTCGCACAGCGATGCCGCCGTCGAGATAGACTACATGCGCGAGCTTCTTGCGAAGTACGGATACGATCCGGTGAAGACGCCGCTCTACATGAGCGAATGCTGGAATGTGCCAGTGGCCCTTGTACCGTCGTGGGGGTGCGACGGCAACCAGGATGTATATCCCCACGGCAAGACGGGCTACGACTTCGGCAATCGCGAATGGCAGAGCGCATGTCAGGTCGCGCGGATGTACCTCATCTACCTCAAATACTGGCCGCAGGTCCGCTGCGTCCACTGCTGGCTGGATCCGATGATCGACGCTGCGATTCAGCCGATGATGGTCGCGCCTGCGGTGAACATCATAGGCCATCTGCTGCCAGACCCCGTGTTCGAGGGCGAGGCGCGTCCCGTCGCGGGAGTGCGGGCGTACGTGTGGAAGTCGCGCGGGCGCGCGGTGGCGGCGATCTGGGCCGTGGACCAGCTCGCGGAGCTCGGCCGGAGACGGTGCCCGAGGCTGAACGTGCGGTTCTCGCAGAATGTGCGGTTTGTGGACTTCATGGGCAACGAGCGCAAGAACGAGGGGGATGGGCTGCAGCTGACGTCTGCGCCGCTCTACATCGTGGCGAAGGACGCCGGGCGCCTTGTCGCCGATCTGAAGGCCGCGCATTCGTCCGATGCCGCATCCTGCCTGCGGGTCGATTTCGTCCCTGCCGCTGACGGGACGATAGGTGCGCGGCTGCGGAATCTCACGGACCGTGCGCAGAAGGGCGTCCTGCGCGTAGGCGGCAAGGAGCTTTCATACGATGTGGCGCCTGGCGGGGAGAGCTTCCTCGCCGTGGGGGATGTTGGCCTGGACGGGCGCGAGGTGAAGCCGTTCCGCTTCGAATGGCGCTTGATTCCCGAAGGCGGCGGAAAGCCGTCCTCGGGTTCGTATGCAATATCTGTCTTCGCCGCGCCGAAGTGCGGCGAGAATCCGGATTGGACGAACGTTCCTGCCCACCCGTTCGAGAACTGGCATGAGGGCAAGGCGGCCGACGGCGGGGATCTTTCGGCCGCGTACCAGGTGTGCTGGAACGCATCGGCGCTCTTCGTGCGCGTGAGAGTCAAGGACTCGCAGCTGCTGACGATTCCCCGGAACGCGGCGGACAGCCAGTTCCGCAAGTGCCTGTGGAACGCGGACGGCGCGCTGGAGCTGTATCTGGACTGCGGGGCGAACGGGCGCTCCAGCATCAAGGGCGGCTATGACGACGACGACTACCGCTACGACTTCGCGCCGCCGCTCGACAACCGTGACGGACGTGGCTTTGCATGGCGCTATGTTGAGGTTGACCATCAGCTCGCCGACGGCGTCAACATGCCGAGCAAGGAAGAGGCCGCCAAGAACGTGCTGTGCGATTTCCATCGGACGGCCGAAGGCTACGAGTACGTGCTTACTCTGCCGGCGCGCTACATCGAACCGCTGTATCTGAGGAAGGGGACCATCTCCGGCTTCGCGCTCTATCTGCACGACAAGGATGGCACGGCCGACAATCCCTCCCACAAGGCCGTCACGACCGGCACTCTTCCGGGCGTTCATGTGCAGGCCCGGCCCGACTCCTGGCCGCTCATGATTCTGGGCGAGTGACGGTATCTCCCGCACGCCCAATTCCCGTTGTAGTCCATTTTGCACTTGCGGGCGGAGTCTCCGCTTTGGTATCATTAACAACGCGGTTTTGCCGCAGATTCCAATGGAGAAGCAAAAAAAGGAAACGGTAATGCACAAAACGGGAAGAAGATGCAAAACAATGGCCATAGCGCCGTCGAAGGCCGGGATGGCAGTTCTCGCAATGGGGGCCGCAATTGTTGCCCTTTCGGCGCTGGCGGCGGAACCGCCGGCCCCTCCAACGCGCGAGGAGTGGGGTTTTCTGAAGGAGCTTGCGACGCGCGAACCGTACAGGAGCCATTGGACGCGTAAAGCCCGAGATGGCGAGCTTGACCTTTCGCGGGGCGTGAAAGTGATAGACGAGTATGGTGTGAAGGGATGCCTGGAGACGGCCACGGCAGACCTGGCCGACTTCTTCTCGGACGTTGGCCTGTCTGGAGGCGCGGTGCCCCTCACGCTCGTTCGCCGCGACTGTGGCGCAAAGGAAGCCTACGCTCTCGAGGTGAAGGCGGATGGAGTGGCCCTTGCGGCCGGCGATGACGATGGAATGCGCAGGGCGATATACTATTTTGAGGATCGCGTCCTCGCCTCCGAGGCTCCGGCGCTCGCGCTGGGCAGCTCATCCCGCAGGCCCTGGGTCCGCAACAGGATAACCCGCTGCTTCTTCGGCCCGATAAAGCGCCCTCCGTTCAACCGCGACGAGCTGATGGACGACATGGACTACTATCCCGAGGCGTATCTGAACAGGCTTGCCCACGAGGGCGTGAACGGCCTATGGCTCACCGTGGAATTCCAGAATCTGGCTGTGACGTCTTTCACCGAACGCGACCCGGACGCGATGAGGAGAATCGCGAAGCTGCGCCGCACGGTGGACAAGTGCCGTCGCTACGGCATAAAGACATGGCTCTTCACGATTGAGCCGAAAAGGCTCGAGCCGGACTCTCCCCTCATGAAGAACCATCCCGAGCTTGCCGGGGTGAAGCGTTTGAACATGACCGTCATGTGCACGGCCACGGAGGCGGCCAAGAAGTATCTCGAAGAGTCGCTTGAGTGCATATTCCGCGAGGTGCCTGGCCTTGGCGGACTCATCAACATCAGCCACGGGGAGCGCCCGACGACGTGCCTGAGCTGGATTTCGCCCACAAGGTCGTACGAGGCATACCGCTACGGCGGCGAAAACAAGAGCGGCTGCCCGCGCTGCGACAAGCTCCAGCCGTGGCAGATACACATGAACACGATGACGGCCATGCTCAAGGGCATGCGCCGGGCCAGCCCGGAGGCGGAGATCATAAGCTGGTTCTACCAGCCGCAGGTCCTGCCAGACCGCGCTCCTTGGGTGTACGACGTGGCGCGCCACGTGCCCGAGGGGGTGACGCTCCTGTACAACTTCGAATCGGGCGCGCTCAAGGAACAGTGCGGCAGGATGCGCACGGGCGGCGACTACTGGCTCTCGTTCACCGGCCCGGCGACGCCGTACGAGCGCGTGGCCGAGGCGGCGGCCGCGGCAGGGACATCGCTTGGCGCAAAGATACAGGTGGGCTGCTCGCACGAGGTGGCGACAGTCCCGTTCGTGCCTGTGCCCGGCCTCCTCTACCGGAAATACAAGTCGATGAAGAAGTCGGGAGTGTCGACCGTGATGCAGTGCTGGTACTTCGGCAACTACCCGGGAATCATGAACAAGGCCGCCGGAGAGCTTTCCTTCGACGAATTCGAGGAGGACGAGAACGCGTTTCTTGAACGTCTTGCGCGTCCCGAATGGGGCGCCGACGCCCAGCTCGTGGCGAAGATATGGCGAAACCTCTCCGACGCATACGCAAACTATCCGCTTTCGAACGACATGCAGTACTACGGCCCGTTCCACGCCGGCGTGGCATGGCCGCTGCATGCGGACGTGGGGCTCAGGCCTCTCGGCCGCACCTGGAAGCCGCTTGACGATCCCAGCGGAGACTCCATCGGCGAAGCCCTCGAGAACCACACGCTCGACGAGGTCATCGCGCTCGCCGACCGCATGGCCGCCGGTTCGCGCGTTTCGACCTCCGACGGGTCGGACGCCTACTCGACGCTCTTCTCCCGCTATTCCGGCAACCGTCCGCGCCAGCTCGACGTGGGCGTGATGCAGGCTCTCGCGCTCCAGTTCGAGAGCGCCCGCGACATCTTCAGGTTCTACCGCGAGCGGAGCGAGGCGATATGGCGCAGCCGCCATGCAGGCGACGTCGCCGGCGCCCGCGCCTGCGTGGCCGCCATGAAGGACATAGTGAAGCGCGAGCGCGAGATCACGGTCGAGATGCTCAGGCTCGCCACGGAGGATTCGCGCCTCGGCTTCCACTCGGAGGCCGAGAGCCACCAGTACCATCCCGCAAAGCTGAAGTGGCGCGACGCGGAGCTCGCCTCCACGCTGTCCGCCATCGACGCCATAGACGCGGCTCTCGCCAGAGGCGAGGCGTATCCGGAGTCCGAGTTCGAGAAGAACGCGCCATCCTGCCAGGCGGGGGGCGGCTGGACGCAGGGGCCGGGATTCCGCTTCCGCGTCGAAGACGAGGCGGACGGCGACATGAAGATCGAGGTCCTCACCACGGCCGACAACTTCACGTTCTACACGTTCGACGCATCTGGCGTCTCGTGGCAGCGCGGCGTGGCCGTGACGTCCACCGGGGGCGTCCGCTCTCCGCTTTCCGGCAATGTCGTGACGCCGGGCCACGAGGCTAGTCTGGTGGTGACGGAGAAGGGCAAGGAGCATCTCTACTCCATCACGCTTTCAGCGTTCGGGTGGAACCGCGATCCGCGTCTGCGCCCGGGCTGGCTCCATTTCCGCGTAAGGGGGAGCTGCTGGCCGGCGGTCAAGCAGCCGGAGTACCGCCTCAACCTCGGAAACATCCAGGGCGACCGTTTCGGGCGCATACTGCGCAAGGTCCGCTAGGGGGAGGCCATGGGCGAAGAATCAAAGTACAACCTGGGCTGGGCTCTGCTCAAGCTGTGGATGTGCTGGGAGGTGGTGATGGTCCATGCGTGGAACGCATGGACCGTCAAGCCGGCGGACATGAATGCGGCGATGGCCCTCGTCCGCGATTTCCGTCCGTTCGCCGTCCCGGTGTTCATGCTCATCACGTTCTTCTTCGCGTCGCGACATTTCGCGTCGAACGACGGAGCCTGGCTGAAGAGGCGTTTCTTCAGGCTGTGCCTGCCGTTCGTCTTCTGGTCCGTGCTGGCGTTTGCCACGTGGCGCATCCTCGGGGCGCACTTCCCTGCATTCGCCACGAATCCCGCGGACGGAGCGTTCTGGAAGGAGGGATGCAAGGCGGCGCCGGAGCCGGTGGCGTTCAAGTACCTCGCGCTGCAGGCGCTCGGCACCACGCGCACGCTCGGTTCGCAGATGTGGTTCCAGGCGGTGCTCGTGATTCTCACTGGCTTTTTCGCAGTGTTCTTCCGTCTTGTCAGGCCGCGTTTCGTCGTGGCGGGGCTCGCGACGATCTTCTTCTTCGGCGTGATGATGGACTATTCGGGCTTGAACTTCAAGCTCTTCGACGCTTTCCGCTACGAGGTGCGCAATCCGCTCGGGAGGGTGTGCTCCATGCTTCCGTACGCGTCGGTCGGCCTCTTGGCTGGGATGGCGGCCAGGTGGATGGACGGTTTTTCCATGTCCAGGCGCGTGTATCTAGCCGTCCTTGGCGTTGTGTGCACGGCCTTTCTCTTGAAATTCGAAGTGTTCGTTGCCCCTCCCGGGTTCTACTACAAGGGGTTGAAGATGCTCGTGGTGGCGCTGGCGCTCGTGACGGCGTTCAGATTTCTGCCGCTGGAGAAACTGCCTTCCGCCGTGAGGCGCCCGGTCGCATGGGCGGCCGGATATTCGATGGGCGTGTATTTTGCGCACATCTACGTCGGCAAGCTCCTCGAGGAGCTCGTCTTCCCGCACGTCGGTCTCGTGCCGCGGTCGTTCTCGGGCGGATGCGTCGTCTTCGCCGTTTCGTTCGCCGTGTGCTGGCTCGTGTCGCTCGTTCCCAGTCGCCACGTGCGCGCGCTGGTGACGTGAGGAGTTTGAAGTTTAGAGTTTGAAGTTTGGAGTTTGAAACATGAGAACTATTGTATGGGCGCTTCTGTGCGCGGTTGCTGCTGGCGTGACGGGTGGCGAAGTGGACGCCGCCATATCGCGGTTCGAGGCTCCGCCCGTTGATTCGCGCCCGTGGACGTACTGGTTCGTATTCAATTCACAGATGGATGAAGCGACAATCGACGCCGACTTCGCGGACATCGCCAATCTCGGCTTCGGCGGCGTTCTAGCCGTCGACAGCCGCGGCTACTGGGAGGACGACGACCACCTTCGGTATCCTCCCGCGCAGATTCGCTGGGGGTCCGCCGAGTGGCAGAAGCTGATCGTCCACGCCGTGCGTGCGGCAGCCAGGAACGGGATCGCGTTCACGCTCAACATCGCCGCGTCAGGCGGGCATCTCCGCGGCGAAATGGACGCCAGGGGCGACAATCCGAAGCATCTCGTCTTCCGCCGCTACCTCCCCGGCGACGTCTTCGAGAAGCCGGAGTCTCCTTTCTTCCGCGACGTCGCGGTGTTCGCCGTAAGGACCAGAGAGCGCGTTGGCCGCAGCGACTGGTCGTCCGCCGGCGATGGTGTGATCAGCTCCGCCGCGTCCAGGGGGACGAGCCTCATGGCCGGAGTCGGCAGGCGAATTCCCGCGCTCGACGTTAAGCGCCTGAAGAACGCCGGAGACGGCTCTGCCCTCGGCCCGGACTGGACGATCCTCCGATTCGGCTGCGACACCGTTCCCGGCGCGCCGAACGACATCGACGTGCTTGATCCCTGCGCCGTGGAGCGCCATCTTGAACGCTCCATCGGAGGCATCGTGGAGAAGACAAGAGACGTCGTCGGCGCGGACAAGACGTTCCGCGCGCTCTACAACGTGAGCTGGGAGGGCGTGATGCCTA
>Ga0310696_10011128_pt1 | contig 10275 bp, 7 predicted proteins | sample AusTroGonzalo_MG_4_FD_203885 | JGI IMG/M metagenome (GOLD analysis project Ga0310696, IMG submission 203885) | Bovine rumen microbial communities from tropical cattle in Woodstock, Queensland, Australia - Gonzalo_02 (v2) (version 2) | ecosystem: Host-associated > Mammals > Digestive system >... | reverse complement strand
GTAGGGCATAATCTCGCAGAAGGTGTCCAGCTCGCGCACACGACGGCCGATAAGCTGCGTGGTTTGCGAACCGAAATCGAGAATAATAATCTTCTGTGTCATATAAAACTATAATGATTTGATAAATTTTTCAGCGTTGTCGAGGGTATCAAGCTTACCCACATCAAGCAGGCGCAAATCCTTAGCCTCGTAACCACGAATCAGATGGGTGCCACAGGCCTTGAGATAAAAGTCCATAATGGGGAAGCGATCGGGCCACTCATCCAACAATGGTACGAGTGATGGGTGGAACACGTGGATGCCCGAAAAAGCTAATAGCTTATCAGCTTTTTCGCCCTTAATCTGACCTGTTTCGATGTTGGTCCAGCCATGCAGGCGCATCTCGTCATCAAACATCAGATAACGCTTGGTCTGGCGCTCGCTCACTACCAGCAGGGGCGCATCCATGGGTAAAGCCTCGAGATCGAGGTTGCTCAGGATATCCACATTATGAATCAGGATAGGCTCGTTGGCATCGAACAAAGGCAGCGCCTTCTTGATGCCACCACCTGTTTCGAGCAGCGCACTGGTTTCGTCGCTGATACGGATATCCAAACCAAAGTTATGATTTTCCTCAAGATAGGTTACAATCTGATCGGCAAAGTGGTGAACATTTACCACAATGCGCTCATAACCAGAGGATTTAAGTTTTTGTATTACATGCCAAATGAGCGGCTGCCCCCCTACCCTCACCAGTGCCTTAGGCATGGTGTCGGTTAGTGGCTTGAGACGAGTGCCAAGCCCTGCGGCAAATATCATCGCTTGCTTCATTCGGCGCACTATGCTTTATTTGGGGTGCAAAGGTAGCACTTTTTTGGGAGATAAAAAAGAAATTGCCCCAAAAAATTTTGGAGCAATTCTGTTAATAAGTTAGTTAGAACATACGTGGGCCTCCGAAGCCGCCGCCACCACGACGACCGCCGCCGAAGCCACCACCACCAAAGCCACCACGGCCACCGCGACCACCAGGACCACCAGGGCCACCAAAGCCACCCTGACGACCAGCCTTACCACCAAACAGGTTCAAACGATAGATGACGTGAACCATGCCATAGCTGGTAACGGCATTGTACTGGGTATCGTTACGCATCATAGCTGTGACTGTGCTCGACAATGTGCTCTGCTGGTGCAGGATGTCGTACAGCTGCAGCGAGATGGTAAGGGGCTTACCCTTGAGGAAGCTCTGCGAGAGCTGGGCATTCCAGATAAGCTCGTTGGTGTTCATCGAGGCATCGTAGTAACCACGACGGCTCTGCATGTTCAGGTTGGTGGTAAGCGATGTGCCCCAAGGCGCTGTTACGCCCACCATACCGCCGTAGGTAAACTGCCAGGTATCAAGGTTATTACTGGTTTGCAACTCGCTACGGTTGCGGTTGTAGTTGAGCGATCCGTTAAGCTCGATCTCCAACCAATCGTTACGATAGCTGAAGGCCAGGCGCTCCATGATGGTCTGCGACTTAGTAACAGCCTTGGCATCGCTCACACCATCATTAACAAAACCTACGTTGTGGTTGTATCCAAAGTTAGTAAATGTATTCACGTTAAAGTAACCAGCCGAGTCGATGGCTGTGTTGAACATAAAGCCAACGTTGGCATTCCAGTTACCATTGATATTCTCAGGACGAGTCATACGTGCACCACCATCCAACAGGGTAACCTTGTTGGCGATAGAGTTAGCGGTGGTAGAGAAGTTTACGAATGTCATCACAGCACGCTGGTGCTTCTGGAAGTAATCGTTGTAGAACAGCTGGAAGTTCTGACGGAACGAAGGCTTCAAGCCAGGGTTACCTCGTGTAATGTTCAAGGGGTCGCTGTTATCTACGATATCCAGCAGATCGCTCATAGAGGGCTGCGAGGTGTTGGCACGATAGGTGAAGCGCAACTGACCAGTCTGCGACTTCTTCCAACGGAAGTCCATGGTAGGTGAAAAGTTGGTAACAGTGCGGGTGGTATCGGCATGGATACCCTTGTAGTCCTGAATAAAGTGCGACTTCTGAGGCACCATCTGCACACCAATATTAAAGGTATATGAGTTGCGAACGATACGCAGCATCAACTCAGCGGTGTGGATGTAGTTCTGATACTCAGAGTAGCGGCTCTGGCTATCATCGCGATAAGGATCGAGCGAAGTGATACGACCAAACTGGCCCAGATACTCATCCCATGAGCGATAACCACCATTCCATGCAGCAACGGGATCAATCTTACTGAAATCATAGGTACCACGATCGCTCTTCTGGAAACGGTACTGGTACTGATAGCTGAACTGCAAGTAAGTGCGAGGCAGAATAGGCTCGCTATAAGTAATGCGTGCGCTATAGTTCCAGTTCTTGGTTGGGGTGATAGAATAACGATTGGTAATGGTGGTTGAATCGACAATTCCTAAGGTGTAATAGTTAATCAGGCTGTTTGAAGCCGATTTGCTGGTGCCGTCGCTCCAACCTGCATTCAGCTGTACAGTGATGTTACGACCTGTATTGCTGAGACGACGGTTGAACTGCAACATACCACTTACATTCTTTGAATCGCTATACGAAACGCTGTTCTGCGTACGGTTGTTCTTCAGAATATCCTTCAGCTCATCCAACTGGTCGAGCGGATTAATGATACGCTTATTGTCGAAAGGATTGGCTGTAAAGGTAGCCTCGGCACCCTCGTTATCACCATCCTGAGAGTTATAACGGAAGTTGGGGCGGAACATGATGTTGGTCATCGAGTCGGGGGTCCACTCCAAACGCATCTGGGCATTCCAGTTGTTAGAACGGGTATAGTTCTGTGTAAGACTGTTACCATACTGCGAGTTGGTAGCACCATACATAGTCATGCTGGTAACCTTTGAGAGGGCATCGCCATCGCTGTGGTTCCAACGTACACTACCATCCAGAACCAGCTTACCTGTATTCTCGTAGTTCAGGTTGATACCAGTCATCTTATTAGCTGTAAGACCCTGGCGACCACCGCCAAAACGGCCACCACCGCCACCACCGGGGAATCCCATATCGTTGGTGTTGTTGGCATTGGTCATCAGGAACACCTTCATATCGCTATTCATGATACCACCGAAGATACGGCCTGCATAACGGTTCTTAGTACCTGCGGCAAGGTCGGCATTCATCATAAAGCCCTTGTTCATACCCTGCTTGATACCAAAGTCGAGCACAGTCTCCTCTTCGCCATCCTCGATACCTGATACACGGGCCAGGTCGCTCTGCTTATCGTAAGCCTTAATGCGGTCGATGATATTGGTAGGCAGATTCTTCATGGCAGTCTTGGTATCGCCAGTCATAAACTCCTTACCATCTACCAGAATCTTCTTCACCTCCTTACCATTAATCTTAATAGTACCATCGTCGCTCACCTCGGCACCAGGCAGACGCTTAACCAGCTCCTCAACTACCGAACCCTCGGGGGTACGGAAGGCAGCAGCATTATATACAAAGGTGTCGGCCTTCAGTGTCACCTTCGAGGCGCGTGCTGTAACAGTGGCACCCTTCAGCATGATAGCATCGGGACTGAGCGAGATGGTGCCGGCATTGTAACCCTTACCATCCTTTAAAGTAAACTTCTTGGTGTAAGTCTTAAAGCCCACGTAGGTAATCTTCAAGGTGTAAGTACCATCGCTGGGGGCTGTAACACGGAATGCACCATCGGTGTTGGTAACACCATTGGCCACAACCTTCTCGCCTGAGAGAATAGAAGCGGTGGCCTGAATAACTGCATCCTGCGTATCCTGCTCAATCACTTTACCTGTAACCACGCGCTGTGCGTGTACCGACAATACCGTAAACATTACGGCCATCATGAATAGTAATAATCTTCTCATTGCTACTTTTTTCTACGTTTTTTTGAAAGTTTGACGCCTTTTCAAAAAAAAAGTTTAACCTATAGGCTATTTTTTTGTTTAATTTGTTACGTTTTAAAAAAATAATGTTATCTTTGCACTCAATAAAAATTAAAAAGTCAACTACGGCACCAAACAATGAGCCCACAGAAAGTTGTCATATCAGACCAGCTAGATCGTACACTCGCTGAAGCAATAGCCGAGTGTGAACACGATAAGGTTTTCGTCCTGGCCGACGAGACCACAGTTGAGTGCTGTCTGCCAGTTATCGAGCAGTTCGAATGCATGGCAGGCGCTAAGCGCATCACGATCGAAGCCACTGATACGCATAAGAACCTGGCTTCGCTGAGTCATGTATGGCACAACTTGAGCGAGGGCGGTGCTACACGTCACACCTTATTAATAAATATAGGCGGTGGCATGGTAACCGACTTAGGTGGTTTTGCCGCTTCGACCTTTAAGCGCGGCATTAACTACATTAACATCCCCACTACCCTGCTCTCGATGGTAGATGCATCGGTAGGTGGCAAGACAGGCATCAACTTTTTAGGCCTGAAAAACGAGATTGGCGTGTTTAACAATGCCAAGAGCGTGATACTGGATACTGAATTTCTGAAAACCCTGGATACTGAGAACATGCTGTCGGGTTATGCCGAGATGCTGAAACACGGACTGATTAATGATGCGAAGATGCTGGGCGAGTTACTCTCGTTTGATATCGAGCACCCCGATCTGGAACAGTTAAAGCGTATGGTGGCCGAATCGGTAGCTGTAAAGCAGCGCATCGTAACCGAAGACCCCACCGAGAAGGGTATCCGCAAGGCATTGAACTTAGGTCATACCGCTGGACACGCGTTCGAATCGTTCGCTCTGAAGCACAATCCCGTACTGCACGGCTATGCTGTGGCATGGGGCCTGATAGTAGAGCTGTACCTGAGCGCCATCAAGACGGGATTCCCCACTGATAAGATGCGCCAGACGGTAAGATTCATATTGGATCACTACGGAAAGATGAACATTACGTGCGATGATTACCCCACCCTGTTGGAGCTGATGACGCACGACAAGAAAAATATAGCTGGCATCATAAACTTCACACTGCTGGGAGGTGTAGGCGATATCCTTATCGACCAGACGGCTACGAAGGAAGAAATCTATGAGGCATTCGACTTTTATAGAGAAAGCTGATGCTGGTGTCTTAACACAAACCAATTCAACTTAATAGACCTAATCATATTACTAACTAATCAGAGTAGGACTGCTCGCGAGAGTAGTCCTATTCACTTTTTAGCCAGTTCTTCGGCCCTTTTTCGGGCTGGTTTGCCTGTTTCGGTAAGCGGTATTTGGTTTACGTGCAAGTAAACTTTAGGTTGATGGTACTTGGGCAGCACCTGTTGACAGATGGTTTGCGCCTCGGCGGTATCACCCTCGGTCAACAGCACCACTATCTCACCAAACTTCTCGTCCTTACGTTTACTTATAATATAAGGTACGCGCATGTACTTTTTTAGAATTTGCTCAACCTCCTCGATCTGAATCTTGATACCACCCGAACAAATCACATTGTCCTTACGACCACGGATGCGGAATCTTCCATCGGACTTCAACTCTACAATATCGTTGGTAGTCAATGTCTGGGCGCAAACCTCAGGAGCATCAATCACCAGACAACCCTCGTCGGTAGTACTCAACTTAACGGTGGGGAAAGGCATGTACCACTCAGAGGCCTCAGGACCACTGATGCGACGCAGGGCGATATGCGAGAGTGTCTCCGTCATACCATATGTGCTCCAAACAGCATGGGGGAAGGTACGCAGCTCGGCCTCCATCGCCTCGTCGATAGCACCACCACCAATAATCAGATGTCGGATAGCCATCAGTCGCTCCTTCTCCTCAGGCACCTGCAATGAGTTATACACCTGCATGGGCACCATGGCGGCAAAGGCTAATTGACCATTCTTGCCTTGCAAGCCAGCAGAGCTGGAGCGGACCATTCTTGCCTTGCAAGCCAGCAGAGCTGGAGCGGAACATTGAACATTGTTCAACGGGTGGCCACAGGGGGGCACCTCAATTAATTTAAGGCCACGCTCAATAGAGCGTACCACCATCATCTTACCAGCAATATAATCGGTACTCATACACAGCAGCGCCGTATCGCCAGGCTTCAATCCCAAAAAGTCGCAGGTTATGCGTGCAGAATTAAGCATCCTGCGCTTCTCTACCAGCATACGTTTGGGCTCACCAGTACTACCACTGGTTTTCACCTCAACATACGCCGAATCATTATTCCACTCGTCTATAAACGCCATAGTTGATCGCCTTGAATGGTGAGGGGCATTTCGATGTTATCAGTAAACAGCTGACCAGTGCCTAAGCCCTGTGGCATGCTGATATCGTCGCCATACACACTCGAAGCAAACTGGGCGATGGCATTCAAACCGATATTACTCTCAAGGGCCGAGGTAATCCACGAGCCGATATGCAGACTGCGAGCGATATCAATCCACTCCTTACTACCCATCATACCACCATGCAACGAAGGCTTGAGGATGATATAGCGGGGCTTGATAATCTCGAGCATATGACGCTTCATCTCCGCATCATTCACACCTATCAGCTCCTCATCAAGGGCGATAGGCAGGGGCGACTCCCTGCAGAGTTCGGCCATATAAGCCCACTGACCTTGCTTGATGGGCTGCTCGATAGAATGGATATTGTACTGCGACAAGAGTTCAAGTTTATACAGCGCCTCATCGTAGGTAAAACCACCATTGGCATCCAAGCGCAACTCCACCTCGTGATGCGAGAAGCGCTCGCGGATACGCTTTACCAAATCAAACTCCTTTTCAAAGTCGATGGCACCAATCTTCAGTTTCACACAGCGGAAACCCAACTTCAGTTTCTCCTCCATGCGCTGCAGCATCTCCTCGTAATTGCCCATCCACACCAGTCCGTTGATGGGGATGCCCACCTCGCCACGCGAAAAAGCAGTATCGAAGAGTTTTTCGCCCTTTTGCAGATTCAGCCAGGCTGTTTCCAATCCAAACAGCATCGAGGGATAATCGCGCAGAGCATCATAATCCATCTCGCCCTTGGCACAGAATGCCTCGCAAAACTCCTTCAGTTTAGCTTCATACTGCTCGTCGGGCATCGCATCGCAACTCAGATCGGGCAACGGTGCACACTCGCCCACACCCTGCTTATCACCATCACTCAGATGAATCAGCCACATCGTGCGGGTTAAATAAACCCCGCGAGAAGTCCCCGCGGGTTGTTTAAAATGCAATATTTTTTTTTCTATTTCAAATCGCATAATTATCTTCATTAATAAAGGCCGTGTTCGCTCGGCTTTGCCGCTTGGCTCGTCCAAGAATCCGTGCCTAATAAATCAAGGCATCTTTGGATATTTCTTGAAATCAGGCTTACGTTTTTCAAGGAAAGCCTTGCCACCCTCCTGGGCCTCATCCAGGAAGTAATACAGCATGGTGCAATCGCCAGCTAACTCCTGGATACCAGCCTGACCATCCAACTCGGCATTCAAGCCAGCCTTGATCATACGCAGGGCCAATGGCGAACGTTCCATCATAATCTCAGCCCACTCTACGCACTCGTCCTCCAGGCGCTCGATAGGCACAACCTTGTTTACCATGCCCATCTCCTCGGCCTCCTTGGCAGTGTACTGACGACACAAGAACCATATCTCACGCGCCTTCTTCTGACCCACGATACGAGCAAGGTACGACGAACCAAAACCAGCATCGAATGAACCTACCTTAGGACCAGTCTGACCAAAGATAGCATTCTCTGAGGCAATCGTCAGGTCGCACACCAGGTGCAGCACGTGTCCACCACCAATGGCATAACCATTCACCATTGCAATAACAGGCTTGGGCAAGCGACGAATCTGCATCTGCACATCAAGCACGCTCAAACGGGGCACACCCTCTTCATCTACATAGCCACCACGACCCTTTACGTGCATATCGCCACCAGAGCAGAAAGCATGCTTTACATCGGCCAGGGTCTTACCCTCGGGCACCTCGCTCATAGCACCAGTCAACAATACCACACTGATATCCTGCATCTCGCGACACATAGCAAAAGCCTGACTCAACTCCCAAGTGGTCTTGGGGGTAAAGGCATTGCGATAGCGCGGACGATTAATGGTAATCTTGGCGATACCGTTATACTCCTCAAACAAAATCTCCTTAAACTCTCTTATCGTTTGCCAGTTTCTCATTTTTCAAAATTTGATAATATGTTTTTGCTACACGCTCGTCCTCATCAGCATCGGTAAATATCTCGAGCAATACAGGACGAGTAGATTTCTTATTTAATAAGTTGTCGACACACTGCTGCATCTCCTCCATATTGGTGGCCTTCATATAGCGGATGTTGTTCTGCTTACAGATGCCCTGGGCTGTGGTGTGATGCGCACCAGAAATGAAGCTATCACGAACAGGACTCTGTTCCAGACCCTTCAGCATGTTAAAGATACCACCCTTGCCATTATTCAGCACAATGATATGCAGGTTGCCATTCAGGTTCTGATTCCACAGGGCATTCTGATCGTAGAAGAAACTCAGATCGCCCAGCACGCACAGCACCTTCTCGTCGCCAGTAACAATCGAGCAGCCTGCAGCTGTAGATAGTGAGCCCTCGATACCATTCACACCACGGTTACAGAACACATAGTGCTTGGCATAGAGGTTGGCAAAACGGATAGGACTACTATTACCATAATGGATATAGCGATAGAAGGCCTTGCCCAGTTTATCCTCGAGATACTTGATAGCTGCCATTTGCGAATACTCAGGCTCGAACTTCATGGCGCGGTAGGCTGCCAAACGGGTGGCCTGATCCCAACGGGCCTTAAAGGTGGCTGTAGAACTGATGGCCTTGAACTTGATGGCGTTCACCAGATCCTCGATCACATCGGAAGGACTACCCTCGATCACGCCATACAGCTGCATAGAGGTATCGTGAATGCTACCATCCTCGGTAACAGCCCAGATATGACAATCCTTCAGGCCACGCAACCACTTTTTAATGCGCTTGCTAACCAGTGTATCGCCTAAGTAAAGCACAAAGTCGGGCTGGTAAGCGGGGTTGTCGCCCAACACATGTATCACCTCATCGAAATTGGTACCACCCTTACCTACACTCAGTGCCTCGTGTACCACCACAGCACACTGTGAGAGCATGAACAGCTCCTGAGGAATCAAGTCTTCGGTAGACATCTGACCAATAACCACCATAGGTTTCTTGGCCTCGGCAAACTGGCCTGCGCACTCCAACGATATCAAAGCCGCATTGCTACGTGGTGTGAGTAGCTGAATAACACGCTCCTGGGGAAGTTCTTCGACATTATACTCGAACAGGGGCTCTGAGATGGGCACATTGATATGTACAGGACCACAACCATGGTGGCGGGTCTCGTTCATGGCCTCGTTAACCAGGCGGTTACAGTACCAATGCAACTCATCGTTATACACCTCGGGCAGGTTCACAGCCTTTTTCACAAAGCGCCCCAAGGCATCGGGCTGAGGTAGCGTCTGACCATCCAACTGATCGATCCACTGTGCAGGACGATCGGCTGAAATCACCACCAATGGCATGTGCTGATAATAAGCCTCGGCCACAGCTGGGGCCACATTCAGCAAAGCCGTACCACTGGTTACACATACGGCTACGGGGCGATGAACCACCTGTGCGATACCTAAGGCATAGAATCCTGCACTACGTTCATCAGTTACAGGATAGCACTCGATATCAGGGCACTCGTTCAGGTTATGAACAATAGCCGAGTTACGACTACCAGGACAAACTACTGCGTATCTAACTCCATGCGCTACCAACAAACTTGTCAGTATGTTTACGTTCTGCTTACTGCTGTACATATAATAGCTTTTTCATTGTTTCCATTTTCGCTTCAGTTTCCAACCACTCCTGCTCTTCGACGCTGTCTTTCAACAGTCCGCCGCCAGCGTAGAGATGACACACATCGCCATCGATGTTCATACATCTTAGCGACACATAGAGATGGGTATCCTCCTGTGCAACAGGTCCCATAAACCCACTGTAATATCGACGTGGGGTATGCTCGTTCTTTACTATAAACTTAAAGGCCTCGCGCTTAGGCAGTCCGCACACGGCAGGTGTAGGATGCAAGGCCTGTAACAAATCGCCTATTTTGTTGTTGTCGGCCAACTTAAAGGTAAAGTCGCTACGCAGGTGTACCAGGTTAGCGGCTCGTACAGTGCGAGGACCCTCCTCACGGAAATCACCCGTAAACTGCTCCAGGCACTCGGTGATATAGGTGGCCACAATGCGCTGCTCCTGAATATTCTTGGTACTCCAGGTAAGTGTTTCGCCTTCGCCATCCAGCTGGTCGC
>Ga0310696_10011124_pt1 | contig 10276 bp, 13 predicted proteins | sample AusTroGonzalo_MG_4_FD_203885 | JGI IMG/M metagenome (GOLD analysis project Ga0310696, IMG submission 203885) | Bovine rumen microbial communities from tropical cattle in Woodstock, Queensland, Australia - Gonzalo_02 (v2) (version 2) | ecosystem: Host-associated > Mammals > Digestive system >... | reverse complement strand
TGTCTCGCCGGAGAGGAGAAAAGAGAACCATGAACCGCATGACCAACGAGGCCGCCGCTGAGTTCAAGCGCACCGGCAAGCACACTTTTGAAAACGTCCGCAGCCTGATCCAGACCCGGAGCGCCATCACCACCGGCACCACCGGCGTCATCGGCCCCGTAGGCGTCGACGGCATCAACGATCCCGTCGCCATGCCCAGCGCCCTGGCTGACCTGGTCAACCTTGTGGACGCCACCGGCATGTCCTCCTACAAGGTCGCCGTCGAGGTCTCCGACAGCGCCGCCGACGATATCACCGAGGGCAGCGCCGCCACCGAGAGCGAGCCCGTTTTCGCCACCGTGACCTTCACGCCGGGCAACTACGGCCTGATGAGCTACGTCTCCAAGGAGATCCGCAAGCAGTCTCCTCTCAACTACGAGGAGAAGGTCACCGCGGCCGCCCGCCGCGCCCTGCGCCGCAAGGTCAACAAGCTGGTCGCCGCCGCTGTGCCCGCCAGCTCCCTGGCCGAAACCTTCGACCTGACCGCCGCCAACAGCGCCACCGACGGCTCCGTGTTCTTCGACGCGAAGCTGCTGAGCAACATCATCCTCGCCTACGGCGGAGATGAGGGCGTGGACGGCAGCCCCTTCCTCGTCCTGAACAAGAAGGACCTCAAGGCCTTCGCGGCCGTCCGCGGCACCAACGAGTTCCTTCCCGTCTACTCCATCATCCCCAACGAGGTGTCTCCCAGCACCGGCATCATCAAGGACAACAACGGCCTGAGCTGCCGCTACGTCCTGTCCAAGGACGTGACCGCGCTGTGCGACGCGACCTTGACCACCAGCTACAAGACCACCATGTTCTTCTGCAACCTCAGCATGGTGGACGTGCCTCTGTGGGGCGGCTACGACGTGTCCGTTTCCGAGGACTACAAGTTCGCCGAGGGTCTGCTGTCCGTCCGCGGCGAGGTCACCGCCGACGCCGATCTGGTCGCCCAGGGCGGCGCCGTGATCGTGCGCGCCAAGAAGGCCGCCTCCGCCTGATCCCGATGAAGAAGACCCTCTGAGTGTCCGATCCGGACACATAACCGAAAGGAGCTGATCCCATGGCCGACACACAGACCGAGAGCGCCGCTTTCGCGCTGCTGCGCGTGAACGTGGGCTTCCCCACCGCCGCCAGCGTCCCGGAAGGGATCTCGACCCTGCTGCAGAACGATCTGGACACCGCGACCGCGGATCTGTCAGCCATGGGCATCACGCTCGAAGCTACGGCCGCCGCGGACGTGAACCTCCAGGTGATGTACGCGGCCTGGCTTTACAACAAGCGCAGAACCGGCGAAGGCAAGCCCCGGATGCTTGCCTCCGCCATCCATAACCGCCAGGTGTCTCTCGCGACGCAGGACGCGTCGGGCGACGCCGGCTGAAAGGAGTAACCCAACCTATGGCTATCACTCTCAAGACCATGAAGGTCCCCATCGGTATGCGCCGGAGCTACTTCGGCAAGATCGCCAGCGAGCCCGCCGGTGCCCATCCCACCTACAGCGCGCCCATCTCCATGGGCGAGGCCGTCAAGTGCGAACTGAGCATCACCACCGCGTCGGCGAGCATCTACGGCGACGACGTGGATCTGCTCGACGTTGAGGAGTTCGTCAGCGCCCAGGCGGACGTGGAGACCGCCTGCGACGATCTGGACGTCAACGCCGAGCTCTTCGGCCACACGGTCACCTCCGACGAGGAGGAGTCCACCGCCGACGACACCTCCGCCATCGGGGCTTATGCCTACATCCAGCACCTGATCAAGAAGGACAAGAGCCACGTCTACCGCGGCGTGTTCTTCTACAAGGCGTCTGCGATGCCCAGTTCCGAGAAGCAGAACGACGGCACCAAGACCGACGGCCTGGATCCGAAGATGAACCCCGTGAGCTTCAAGATCCTGCCGGACAACTCCGGCGGATGGCGCGCCCGGAAGGAGTTCACCACCGAGTCCGCGGCTGTGGCCTGGATCGAGTCCAAATTCGGCGTCAGCGCCTGACGCGCATACACACACCCGTGACGGGGCCGGGAATCCCCGGCCCCGTCTTTGCAGGAGGAAGCATGAGATCCGTCCCCTTTACCTTCAACGAGCACACCTACGCCCTGAGCTTCACCGCCGAGGCGCTCTTTGAGTTCCAGGAGAAGTACGGTGAGACCACTGACCTGCTGGGCGAGACCCACGCCATGGACAACACGGTGGAGGGATGGAAGGGCTGCTGCTGGCTCGGCGCGCTGCTGGCCCGCCAGGGCGAGCTGCAGCGGCGGTACCTGGGCGAGACCCCGCAGCCTCATCTCAGCGCCGAGGAGCTGCGCCGGGGCGCCAGTCCCCGGGACATGCTGCGGCTCCGCAAGGCGATCCAGGAGGCCCTCCTGCAGGGCTTCTCCCGGGAATTCGACGAGGACGAGGACGAGGACGTCGACGCCGTCCTGGCCGAACGCGAAAAGGCTGAAAAAAAAACGAGAGAGCTGGCGCGCTCCGCGCTCGCTGGCTTGGTCTCGGCTCTCGAGTCCTTGGTCTCAGCGTCCGTGAGATCCTCCTCCTGACGCCCGGCACCTTCTGGGATATGGTCACGGCCGTGACGCCGCATAAGCAGCAGAGGCAGACCGAGGACTGGAAAGATGAAGACGACTGATAAGGAGGCCCGATCATGGTCTACGATCGCTCCATTGTCATATACACGCTGGAGGGCACCCCGTTAAAGGGTACCCTCACAGAGCACTCGCGCCACTTCTGCGCCCCGAAGCCGGTGGCGCACCGGCGCTACTGGCAGGCCGTGCAGGCCGACACCCGCATAGACGCCGACGTCCAGATCCCCTTCGGGGACGGCGTCGACTCCAGCATGTTCGCGATGTTCGCCGGCGGGCTCTACCGCATCGAGGAAGCCCAGCACGCCCTGGATGAGGACGAGCTGCCCGTCACCAACCTCTCGCTGCGAAAGTGGAAGGGGGATTTTACCGTTGTTAACAGAGTTACTCCAAGCGCTTAAAACCGCGACGGGGCTGGACCCCTACCCCTTCGCCGGCGCGCCGGACGAACCGAAGCAGATCGTTTATACCATGTACTCGGTCGGCAGCTGGTACGGCAACGACGCCAACATCCTGGACATCCCCAAGTGCCAGCTGGACCTCTGGACCCAGACGCCCGACGACCAGCTGCCCGATCAGGTGATGACCGTGCTGCGGAGCTGGAATCTCCCCTACACCGTGGAGACGTACATGATGTACGACGACGAGACCAACCGGCTCCGGACGATCGTCCAGTTCGAGGTGATCTGATGGCCAACTTTACCGTGAACGGTCTCGACAAGCTCGAAGTCAGCATCGCCCAGCTCGCCGCGATCACCGACGGAGATCTCCTCTCCCGGGTGGTCCTCCCCGCGGCCGAGAAGCTGGTCACCTCGATGCAGCAGAAGGCCGGCAGCATGATGAACGTCATCACCGGCTCTCTGATGGGCAGCGTGGAGATCCTCGGCCAGGGATCCCTCGGTGCCGGCGTATTCGCTCAGGTCGGCCCGAACCAGGGCAAGCACCCGGGATCCGGGCGCGGCGTCCGCCACCGCAAGGCCCAGGGCGGCGGAGGCCACTACCAGGGCACCAACGCGGAGATCGCCTTCATCCACGAGTACGGATCCTCCCGGACGCCGGGCGTCCACTGGATGGAGACCGCCGTGAACGAGGACGAGGCCGCGATCCACGGCATCATGGAGGCGGGCTTCGAGAGCCTCATAAACGAGAAGTTCTAACTCTCCGGAAAGGAGGATCCCCACATGGCCATGAAGGAAGTCGGCGCGAAGATCACCGCCGACGCCAGCCAGTTCAAAAGCGAGATGAAGTCGGTCAACTCCGCCCTCGCCGCCACCAAGGCGGAGATGAAGGCTGTGTCGGCCGAGTATGAAAAGAACAGCTCCAGCGCTCAGGCCCTGGCCGCGAAAGAAGAGGTCCTCTCCAAGGCCGTCACGCAACAGGCCGCGAAGGTGGACCTCCTGCAGGAGGCCTACGACGCCGCAGCGGCGCAGCTGCCCGCGCTCGAGCAGGCCGCCGCAGCGGCCGCCGCCGAGTTCGGCGAGAACAGCGCGGAGGCCCAGGCCGCGGCAGAGGCCTACACCAAAGCCGAGCTGAACGCGAACAACCTGGCCAAGCAGCTGAACAACGCCAAGGCCGACCTGAGCCACATGACCCACGAGCTGGAGGATACCCAGAGCGCGGCAGAGGGCGCTGAGGGCGCCCTGGAAGGCGCAGGGAGCGCCGCGGGCGGAGCGGCGCCCAAGTTCCTGGACCTCTCCGGAGCGGCTGAGAAGGCCGCTGAAGGCCTCAAGAACGCGGGTCCGAAGACGCTGCAGATGCTGGGCGACGCAGCCAAGGGCGTCGGCAAGGCCGGAGCGGCCCTGGTGGGCGCCACAGCTGCCGCCGGCGCGGTGCTGTTCAAAGGGGCGAAGGATCTCTCCGATTACGGCGACAACATCGACAAGATGAGCCAGAAGCTCGGAATGAGCGCGACCGCTTACCAGGAGTGGAGCTACATCATGGAGATGAACGGCGCCGACATCGACGCCATGAAGACCGGCATGAAGAGCCTGGAGACCGCCAGTGTCAACAACGCCAAGGCTTTCAAGAAGCTGGGGATCTCCCAGAAGGAGCTGAAGACCCTATCTCCCGAGCAGCTGTTCGCCCGGACGATCCAGGGCCTGCAGGGCATGGAGGACGGCACCAAGCGGACGCTGCTGGCCACAGAGCTCTTCGGGAAGCAGGGCATGGAGCTCCTGCCTCTGCTGAACACCAGCGCGGAGGAGACCGAGGCGCTGCGGCAGCAGTTCCACGACATCGGCGGGGTCCTGTCGGACGAAACGGTGAAAGCCTGCGCGGCCTTCAATGACTCGCTGACGACGCTCCAGGTGGCCTTCAAGGGCGCCGGCAACCAGATGCTCGCGGACTTCATGCCGGGCCTGACGTCCGTCATGGACGGCCTGACGGCCGTCTTCGCCGGAGACGGAGAGGGCGGCCTCGCCAAGATCAACGAGGGCATCACGTCCCTTGTGGACACGATCAGCGCGTCGGCTCCGGAGCTTGCCGAGGGCGGGGCGGAGATCATGACCACACTGATGCAGGCGATCGTCGATAATCTGCCCACGCTGCTGGGCGCCGGATCCGCGGCGGTGCAGACGCTGCTACAGGGCCTGCTGGAGTCCGCGCCGGATCTGCTGACCGCCGGGCTGAACCTGATGACCGAGGTGGTCAACGGGCTGGCGGACGCGGCTCCCACGCTCGCGGACACCGCCTCCACGCTGGTCTCTACCCTGCTGCAGGGGCTGATCACCAACGGTCCGACGCTGGTCGGCTCCGGCGTGGCGCTGATCACCGGTATCATCAGCGGCCTGGCAGAGAACATGCCGGAGCTGGTTCCGGCAGCCGCCGAGGCCGTGGTCACGATTCTGGCCGCACTGATCGACGCGGCTCCGGATCTCCTGGAAGCCGGCATGGAGTTCGTCGCCCAGGTGATCATCGGCATCGGGAACGCGATCGGAGATCTGGCCGAGCCTGTGGGCGAGGTCATCGAAGGCATCAAGGAGCCCTTCGCCACCGCGGCAGCGGACTTCACGGCCCTCGGCTCGGAAATAGTTTCCAACATCCTGTCCGGCCTGACCTCCGGGTGGGAGACGGTCACGAGCTGGGCGTCGAAGGCCTGGGAGGCCTTCAAGAGCATCTTCGCCACGCCCATCGACATCCAGTTCAACACCTCGGGCGGCTTCACCGCCACGCCTCACGCGATGGGCCTGGATTACGTCCCCTACGACAACTATCTGGCCAGCCTGCACCAGGGAGAGGCCGTGCTGACGGCCCAGGAAGCCGCCGATTGGCGCGCCGGGAACGGCGGCGGAGGCGGGCGCACCGTGAACCTCACGGTCTACACACAGGAGCTCTCCGAGAATCAGATCCGTGACCTGGTGAGGATCTGCAACGAGGAGCTCGGGAAGGAGGCCGGCTGATGGAATACAGGAAATTCTATTTCCGGAACGGCGCGGGCGAGCAGATCCCTCTCAACGGTGAGAACGGGATCTGGGCCGCGGATCCCTCCGGGCTGGGCGTGGACCGGTCGAGGACCTACGCAGACCTCGGCGGCGGGTTCTTCTCCGTCACCTACGACGGCAGCCTGCCGATGCAGACGCCCGGCTTCAAGCTGATCTTCACCCGCCGGCACCACCAGTACGAGGACTATCAGCAGCTGATCCGCTGGCTGGCGGCTGCCGGAGACGGGCTCCGGCTGGTGTACGTCCCCTACGAAGGGACCGCTTACCACCGAGAGGTCCTGGTCCGGAAGATCACCAAGAAGGAGATCACCAGGGTGCGCTGGCTGGAGTGTCCGTGCGAAGTGCAGACCCTCTCTCCCTGGTACCGCCCGGCGGAATACTCCGCGGCCCTGGCGGCCCGGGCGCTGGACGTCATGCGCTACCCCGTGCGCTACACCCAGGAGCGCTACGCGCGGTCCCACGCGGCCACATACAGCGTGGAGCTGACGCCGGACGGCGACATGCCCGCGGCGCTCTCCCTGAGCTTCACGGGCGCGATCGTCAACCCGGTGATCTCCCTGGTGGGGCTCGGATCCGGGAAGACCTACGGCAGCTGCTCCGTGGCTCACACGCTGGCAGCCGGCACCACGTTCGAGTGGTCCTCGAACCCTGCGGACAGCTACTGCCGGAAAGTGGTCTCGGGCGTCGTGACGGATCTCTACGACTATATGAGCCCGGACGAGAGTCCCTTCTTCCTGCTGGGCCTGGAGGAATCCTGCGCCCTGCGGCTGACCGGGGACTCCATCTCCGGATCCGGCATCGTCAAAGCCAACTACTTCTTCGCGTCTGTATAAGGAGGAACATCATGGCACTTTTCGGGGTAACTTTTGAAAACCAGCTGCTCGCCGAAATGGACGACGGCAACCTGCAGGAGTTCCTGCTGAAGGACGGCGTGATCCGCGGGCTGACTCTCAGCTACAACGGGTCGAACCTCACGATCGACGCCGGATACCTGATCGCCGCCGGGCGGCTGATCGGCAACGACGCGGCACTCACGATCGCGGTCCCCGCGTCCGCCGGCTACGCCCGGATCGTCCTGATCATCGACCTGACCGGCACGGCCACCGACAGCGTCTTCACGCAGCTGAGCACCCGCGTGGACTCCGAGGCGAGCGTCTCAGACTTCCCCGCGCTGACGCAGGGCGACATCAACGGCGGCGTCGACACCACCTACGAGATCGCGCTGGCCATCGTGCAGACCTCTGCCAGCGGCATCACGGGCATCACGTCGCAGCTGGGCGCCGCGGGCCTCAAGTCCATCCTGGGCGCGAAATCAGTGACCGCCGCGGCCAACGGCTTCATCAAGATGGGGACGGCCACACCCACCGCCGGAACCGGGACCAATCAGATCCAGCCCGGCGAGATCTACCTGAAGTATTCGTAAGGAGGGCTGACCCATGGGATGGGGCACTACAGCGCCGACGCTGCCGACCGGGTCGAGCTACAGCAGCGTCGGCAGCGTAAAGAGCACGCAAAACAAGTACGAGGTCCAGATCCAGATCGCCATCGCCAGGCTGACCACCAACCAGGTCGCGATCCGGTTCATCCTCAACACCTACCAGGGAGAGACCAGCACCTACAAACCGCCGGACTATATGGATTTCCAGGTCGGGAGCGACACTCAGAGTTACAACTGGGGCGTCAACACTCCCTACGTCACGTCCAAGACCGTCTACTGGACCGGCGCCCTCAACGCAGGGTCCACGGTGAAGGTCTGGGGAGGCGCGCACGACTACGGAGGGGCGGTCTTCAGCCACGCCACCTACATCGTCAAGAACGCCACCGGCCCGGACTATGTTACCAAGTACACGATCACCTACAAAGCCAACGGCGGCAGCGGGTCCGATCAGACGCAGTCGAAGACCTACGGGTCCTCCGTGAGCCTGAAGCAGAACCCGTTCACCCGCAGCGGCTACGCCTTCCTGAAGTGGAACACCGCGTCGGACGGGAGCGGGACAGGGTACAACGCCGGCGCCACCTACAGCACCAACGCCAACCTCACGCTGTACGCTCAGTGGAAGAAACTGAATATCCCGGTCTTTGTGAACGTGGGCGGCACCGTGCGCCAGGTCGAGAAGGCCTACGCCAACATCGGCGGGGTGATCAAAGAGTGCGACATCTACGCCAACGTCAGCGGCGTGATCAAGCTGATCAAGTAGGAGGGCGGCCATGACTGTATGGATCAGATCCGTCCTTGACTGGTCGCACCTGGCGAAGCTCCCGGCGGTGAGCTGGGATCTTCCCCTCTGGTCGGACAGCCCGAAGGACACCGGCAGCGTGACCGTGGTCGGCGAGACCAAGGACTTCACCGGCGACTGGGCCGTGCTCGACGGAAGGCCCTTCTTGATCAAGAGCTGCGCGCCCTCCAAGGGGCAGACCCGGATGGAGCTTCAGCTTCCGGAGAACGTCTTCGCCCGCCAGCTGCGCTACGCCGGCTCGGGTACCGAGCAGTACGGCACCTTCATCGCCGCGAAGATCGGCAGCGAGTACGTCAGCCAGACGGACAGCATGTACGCCCTCCCCTATCTGACGGTGTCCAGTTCGGACACGACCTCTTTCGTCTTCCCGGTGGACACCGGGGAGCTCTACACCCTTCTGGACATCATCACCGACGCCATGACCGCCGAGGTGTACCTGACCTGGACGGCGTCCGCCACCGGCATCACGATCGTCATCGACGACCGGGCCGCGGCGGATCACACGCTTTTCTTCGACGACGGGCACACCCAGCTGTCCGCACAGACATACACGGCCAAGGTGATCGCCAAGGCCGGCGTCAGGCTCCTCCAGGAGACTAACGACGGCGTCGTGAGCGTGGTGGCCAGCGGGACGTACTACTGGCACTCAGACGGCACTGTGAGCGCCACAGCGCCCTCTCCGCGCATCGCGGGCGAGTGGATCCAGATAGACGCCGGCTATGACTCAGAGAGCGGAGAGAGCACCTCGACGCAGCTGCTGAAGGCCGCCACCGAGGCCATGGCCGGGAACACCCTCGCCTACAAGCTGGAGTTCTACTCCGACCGCGTCTACCAGCTGGGCGACATCCTGACCTGCCGGATCGGCGAGATCGTCACCCGCGCGGTGCTGACATACGCAAAGCGCAGCTCCCGGGACAATCGGATCTTCTACCGCGCCGGGCGCGCGGTCCTCACCCTCACCGATATCCTGCGGCAGCAGGACGAGGAGGAGAAAAAGACCGGAGCGAAGCTCGCCGGGAAAAGTTCCTCCGGGCACACGCACGACAATCGCTACTACACAGAGACCGAAGTCAAGGACATCCTGAACGACCATCTCTCTGTGACGAGCGTCTCCGCCTCGGCCGTCGTCTCCGGATCCTCGAGTTCCGGAGAACTCACCAAGGCTATCAGCCGGACCGGCTACACCGCCATCGGCATCGTCGGCTACAGCCTCGCCGGCGACCGGACGACCTTCTGCATCCTGGCCAGGGCGTATATCTACAGCGGCAGTTCTATCCGGTATATCCTGCGAAACACCCACACATCCGCCACCGGCAGCGACAGCACGATCACCTTCAACGTCCTGTGGCGGAAGAATCAGTAAACCCGCGGGCCTCCGGTCCGCCTGAATTTAAGGAGGATTGAATCATGGTTATTCTCTCGGAGCGGCTGATCGACACCAAAAAATTTATCGTCATCAGCTGCGACAGCAGCGAAGCCGCGGAGAGGCCCACGGAAAACATCTGCGACGGGTCCGTGTGCGTCTTTTCCGACAACGGCAAGTTCACCCGGTTCAATGAACTGACCGGCGAATGGAAGGAGGATTCCTGATGTTCAGCGATCCCGGAGAGGCCGTTATCCTGGGTGCGATAGCCGGCCAGGTAAGTAACTTAAAGAGCGAGATCAAGGACCTGGAGCGGGCGATCATCTCGGACAACCGCTGGTCGGATCTGCAGGCCATCGTGGACGAGGGACGCGCCGCAGCCGTGCTTCCGGTTGGTACCCGCATCGACGACAACTGGGAGAAGGCCGCCGGCACCAAGTACGAGGCGCCCTGGGATGTGGTCCATCATTACGCCGACGGGTCCATGGCTCTCTGCTGGCACTACGCGTATCCGGACGGCATCAACTTCGACGCGCCGGAGGCGATCTACTACGCCGGCGAGGACGGCCTGGCCGCCGGGACGTACTTCATCACCATCGGCTACGCCTACGGCAACGGCTGGGTGAAGGACGCCACGAT
>Ga0310696_10011122_pt1 | contig 10277 bp, 9 predicted proteins | sample AusTroGonzalo_MG_4_FD_203885 | JGI IMG/M metagenome (GOLD analysis project Ga0310696, IMG submission 203885) | Bovine rumen microbial communities from tropical cattle in Woodstock, Queensland, Australia - Gonzalo_02 (v2) (version 2) | ecosystem: Host-associated > Mammals > Digestive system >... | reverse complement strand
ATGATACAGGCCAGCAGGAACAGCGAGATGAACTCGAAAGCGAGCACATACTGATACTTGCCAGCACCCACGAGGGCTGTACCAATCTCTTTCATAGGAACCTCCACATTAGCAGGAGCCAACGTGAAGAAACCAGTCTTCAGCAGAATCAGAGCGACAACGACCAGACCTGCCAGAGCAGCCAGACCGCCACCAATCATCTTGCTGGACTTCACACGTTCCTCCAAGCCCTGAAGGGTGCGCTTGCTCACCAACTGGATGGCGAACACATAGATCATCGTAACGCCTCCGGCATATACTGAGATCTGAGCGGCGCCCAGGAAGGTGTAGTCGAGCAGGAAATAGATGCCTGCTACACCAAAGAGCACGAACAACATGAATGTTGCGGCTCGCATGATTCTTGTCGTGGTGACACACATCAGCGCTGAGCCGATGATGAACACTGCAAGAATGATAAACATTACTGTATTTGCCATATTGCGTTACTTCGTTTTAGTGTTAAACTTACCGATTTCCCACTCAGCACCGCCTTCAAGCAAGTTAGGCAACGAACCACCCTTATATTCTTCTTTATCGAGGTGGAGCACCAGCTTAGAGCGGTCGAACACAGCGTTCTCGAAATCATTCGTAAACTCGATGGCGTCGAAGTTGCAGGCGTTCGTACAGAGCTGGCAGAACATGCAGTCGCCCAGGTCGTACAGGTAATCGTCGAGCACCTTCTTCTTTTTGCCCGTCTCAGGATCCTCAGCCATGTGACTGACAATCTTAATCGTTCCATTAGGGCATGACTTTTCACAAAGTGTGCAAGCCGTACACTTGTAGCTGCCGTCCTCGTTGCGCTTGAATACAAGGCGACCACGGTGACGCTTGGCAACATGGAGTGTAGTCTTGCGGTTCTCAGGGTACTGCTCTGTAGACTTGTTGGTGAAGAAGTCCTTGAAGTATTCCTTCCAGGAGGTCTTCATGCCAACGGCCAAAGTCTTCAGACCGTGCCCGATTTCTCCGAAATATGTTTTGTTATCTTCCATATCTTTTCTAGTTAGACTAGTCATACTAGTAATACTAGTACATTATTTAATATATAAACCTAAAGCCACAACTACAGTCATAATCACGAGGTTGATGAGAGCCAGCGGCATCAAGTACTTCCACTCCAGCTTCAGAATCTGGTCGATACGCAGACGTGGGAACGTCCACTTAATCCACATCAGAATCCATACCAAGAAGAATGCCTTACCCATGAACCATACGATACCGGGGATGTAGTTCATCACTGCATCGAAGGCCTCGACTCCAATGTTAACAGGAGCCCAACCACCAAGGAAAACAGTAGCAGCGATACCTGCAATGATAAACAGGTTCAGGAATTCAGCAAGATAGAAGAAGCCGAAGCCCATACCTGAATACTCAGTATGGTGTCCAGCAGTCAACTCACTCTCAGCCTCAGCCATATCGAACGGGCCACGGTTAGCCTCAGCATTACCAGCAATGAGGAATACGAAGAAGGCGATGATGGCAGGGATATGGCCCTGGAAGACAAGCCACTTCCAAGGACCGGTCTGTGCCTCGACGATACCTGACATCTGCATCGTACCCGTCAGGATGACAGCAGTAATCAGACAGAGACAGAGCGACATCTCGTAAGAAATCATCTGCACAGCACCACGCATGGCCGAAACCACAGAGTACTTGTTGTTAGAGCCCCAACCGGCGAGGAAGATACCTACTACACCAATCGAAGAGATAGCAGTGAGCAGGAACACGCCGACGTTGAAGTCGAGTATTGTTGCGCCATTGTTCCAAGGCAGGAACGAGAAGGCACCAACAGAACCGATAATCACCAAAAGCGGAGCCACAAGATAGAGCAGCTTATCAGCACGGTCAACAATGAAGATCTCCTTGATGAGCATCTTCAACACGTCGGCAAACACCTGTAGCAAGCCCCAGTAACCTACTCGCATCGGGCCAAGACGGCACTGGAAGTAGGCACAGACTTTACGCTCCATAAATATCAGTACGCAAGCAATGAGGGCATATCCTACCAGGATGGCAGTACCCACCAGCACGCACTCAATCAATATCGCCAACCAGTCGGGACATCCTACCGTCACACGAAGCAGTTGGTCGAACCATTGGGTTATAATAGAAAAGTCGAACATATTTTCTTAATTCTTAATTCTTAACTCTTAATCTCGACTAACGGTCGATGTCAGGAATTACTACATCAATAGCGGCACAAGTAGCGATAAGGTCGGCAATCTTCTGACCACGCAACATTGGGTCGAAGGCACCTACCAGCGAGAGACCCATCGGACGCATCTTCATGCGGTACGGGCTCTTATCGCCACGAGAGTCGAGATAAACGCCAAACTCACCAGCCACACCCTCAACAGAGTAGTACCACTGTCCCTCTGGGCACTTGATGATAGGCTTCTGCTTCACGTAGAAGTCACCCTCGGGGATGTTGTCTATCAACTGCTCGATGATGTTCAGGCTCTGGTACATCTCATTGATATGAACCAGATAACGTGCCATTGAGTCGCAGCCGTCAAGTGTGCACTGCTCCCACTCCACCTTGTCGTACATGTCGTAGGGGTGGTTCTTGCGCACGTCGTTCTTCCAACCAGAAGCACGTCCGGCAGGACCAGTCACAGCGTAGTTGATACAATCCTCGAGATTCATCGGACCACAGTTCTCCAGACGGTTGTGGGTGATGACGTTATCACCGAAGATATCCATATACTCCTGAATCATCGGGCGCAGGTACTTCACGAGATCCTTACAGTTCTTGACGAAGTTAGGATCGATATCATCCTGCAAGCCACCAATACGGTAGTAGTTCTGAATCAGACGTCCACCCGTGGTCTCCTCCATGCAGTTCAGCACGTGCTCACGATCGCGCATACCATATAGCATGCCAGTAAGAGCACCCAAGTCCTGAGCGACACAAGAGGTGTAAAGCAGGTGAGAATCCAAACGCTGAAGCTCATCCATAATGGTACGGATGTACTTGATGCGGTCTGTCAACTCTACCTCCAAGGCCTCCTCAATCACGCCCACCAAAGCGTGGCGATGTTGCATGGCTCCCAGATAGTTAAGACGATCGGTTAAAGCAAGAGTCTGAGGATAGGTCATGCCTTCCCACATCTTTTCAATAGCACGGTGGATATAACCCAGATGCGGATAGATACGCTTAACGGTCTCACCGTCAAGTACGGTCTGCAAGCGCAAAACACCATGGGTAGCAGGGTGCTGAGGACCGATGTTGATTACGTAATCGTCAGAACCGAAGAGGCGATTCTGCTTCGACTGTAGCACACCATCTTTATCGAGATAGAACTCCAGAGCATAGTCGGGCTCTGCATCATCCTCGAGGGTGTACTTGTCGTTGAAGGCCCAATTCTTACGGAAAGGATAGCCTTTGAAGTCAGAACGCAGGAACAAACGACGCATATCGGGATGACCCAAAAAGACGATTCCGTAGAAGTCATACACCTCACGTTCCAGCAGATCGGCTACACGCCAGATATTTGAAACGGTGGGCAGATAAGCCACCATCTGACCTTCCAAATCGCTGACACCGTTCGATGTCATGCCGTCGCCACAAACCTGCTGCTTGGCAATCATCTTCACTGAGCAACGCTCATGGCTATTGCTATTCTCGAGGATATACACGCAACCGAGGCCAGATTCCTGACCAAGACCGTTGTTTTCTGGAGCTCCAAAGTCCTCGCCTACGATAGTGACAAGATAGTCAAAGCCCTTCTTGTCCTTCAAGTTCTGCATCTCCTGTGCGAACTTATCAAATTCAAATGAAAGGAATTCTAACTTCATGCCTTCTCCTCCTCTTTATTAGCTGTTGGCTCTTGGCTGTTAGCCTTTAGCTCTTCTGTAAATTCTTTAGGTACCTCAGTAACTACAATGGGCTCACGACGGTGGTCGTTGTGCTTTGAACGGAAGGTCAGTTCCTCGTTCGATACGCCCAGTGCCTTCTCCTCAGCGGTCTGCTTGTGGTTGGCACCACCGAAGAACTTCTCGATCTTCACCTTACGCTGCAGCTGCATCATGCCATACATGATAGCCTCTGGACGTGGGGGGCAACCAGGAATGAACACATCAACGGGAACAATCTCCTCGATACCCTTTACTACATGGTAGCTCGACTTGAACGGACCACCGCTGATGGCACAACCACCGACGGCAATCACGTACTTGGGCTCGGCCATCTCGTCGTACAAGCGCTTCAGAGCGGGGGCCATCTTATGTGTGATGGTACCAGCACACATAATCAGGTCGGCCTGACGGGGAGAGTTACGTGTAACCTCGAAACCAAAACGAGCAAAGTCGTAACGGGCACAACCGCAGGCCATGAACTCGATACCACAGCATGAAGTGGCAAAGGTCAGAGACCAAAGGGAGTTACTACGACCCCAGTTAATCAACTGGTCGAGCGAACCCGTAACCACATTGACGCCACCCTCATGGAGCTCGTCAACAATCTTCTCCAACGAGGCGTTGTCATTCCACTCCTCATAGGGAATACTCTTGATGTGCGGCTTTCTTACTTCCATTCCAAGTCTCCTTTCCGCCAAGCGTATGCCAAGCCTAATACCAGAACTACCAAGAAGAAGCCGATGCTCAGCAGGGCTGCTGCGCCGAACTCCTTCACTACTACTGCCCATGGATACAGAAACACCGTTTCTATATCAAACATGAGGAACAAGATGGCAAAGAGGTAGAATCCCACCGACATCGGCAACCACGAGCTGCCTCGCGTGGGGATACCACTCTCATACGGCTCACCCTTTACCTTCGCGTAGGACCGGGGTCCTATCAGCTTGGCTACTATGTAAGCTGCAACCACCAATGTTAAAGCCGTCACCAAGACGGTAATCAACAAAGTAAAGTTCATAAAAATGTTTAATAATATTATATTGAATTCAATTTGTGTGCAAAGGTACTAAAAATTTTGCAAAGAAATAGCATATTTATGGAAAAAGTGCAAAAATAAGGAGAAAATATAATCTTCAATCCGAAAAAGACAAAATAAAAGCCGCTGCCTTAATGACAGCGGCTTAAATTATTTTTTCTTAGGGAACGCTTCCTCGGACAATTCCTTGAAGAAGTCGTGGCCAAGAATGACACTGATTCTCATCAGCAGGCGTGCGTCCAAGCTCTTACGCTTGAAAATGTTGTAAACGTTCGTACGCTCGCAGGGAATCTCTTTTGCCAACCATGCGGCCGACTTCCCCTGCTTCTTCAAAATTTCATGAATGTGTTTGCCAATATTCATACCTTCAGCCTTAAATTTAGTTTCTACTATGTCGTTTCGCCTGCAAAGGTATGAAATAAAATTCAATATATCAACCGATTATTGTCGAATTCTTTTCGAACGTAGTTAATTAAATTTCAAAACGTTACCAATACAAGCATTAGGTTGTTGAATATGTAACAACGAACAGACCGTTGCAGCGATGTCGGTAATGTATACTTCAGAGGCATTTTCTCCATGGGGAATCTGCCATCCGTAGAATAGCAGAGGGATATGCGCATCATAGGGGTTCCACTCTCCATGTGTCGTTCCCACGGGCGACGACCACGAGCCAACTTCATAATAGCCAGGGTCTACACAGACCATGATATCGCCTGAACGATGGAAATTGTAGCCTAACAGGATTCTTTCCCGCAAGAACTGAGGGACAGGAGCATAAGCAGCTTTCTCGTAGTCGACCACAAACGACAAATTCGGACTCTGACGCAGATACTCAATCATCACGTCTTTTACCCGTTGCAGGTCGAGGCCCTGTGAGGCAATGGCTTCACGGTCGAGAAAGAAACGGTAGTCGCGAATGGCATCAATGACAGGCTTTGCATTACCCAGTTTCTGGGCCACATACTTCTCTACTTCATTTCTAACCTCTTGCGACAACCATGCTCCGGCATTCATCTTATGCTCCTGCATGAAGCGGTTGTTGTGGGCAGCAGCATGATCGGCAGTCAGGAAGACAAGATATTTGCCCTTACCCACATTATCGTCCAACGCACGGAAGAGACGCGCCAGATCCTTGTCCAATTCCAGATAAGCCTCGTCGGTATGTTCTCCACGCGTGCCCCATTTATGTCCAATGACATCGGTCTGCGAGAAACTCACACAAAACATATCGGTCTCATTACTCTGGCCAAGCTTTTCACCCTGAAGGGCGGCAATAGCCATATCGACTGTGATGTGTCCCGTCAAGGGATACAGGCCGACATCTGCGCCCACCTTCTTGAATTCTTCGTTCTGCGCCAACACCTTATTGTAGTCCTTGGCCCATTGGGGCAGTTCCTGCATATAGTAGGTACTGGTAATAAACTGGCGATTCTTCTTGTCGAGCCAGTAGGCAGCATTAGCCGAACGTCCTGCAGGCAGGATGGCAGCACGATCTTTATAGCTGACACCAATGACCTTCGAGCGGAAGTCAGTATGCAGTCGCAACTGGTCACCGATGGTAGTCGAGAGCAGGTTGACGGGCGACATCTGACCTTCTTTCTTATTATCTGTTCCCACAGGCATCACGCGATTATCTTCACAACAGTACACCGCGCGGCCGTCGATAGAAAAGTTATTGCCGCAAATACCATGAAATGCTGGAGTAGTACCGGTATATACAGAAGCGTGGCCAATGGCTGTCACCGTTGGCAGATAGTTAATCAGACAGTTATTAAAAGAATAACCGTCATCCAGCAGGCGACGGAATCCGTCGTTGCCAAACTTGTCGTAATAGCGCGACAGGTAGTCCCAACGCATCTGGTCGACCACAATACCCACCACCAGTTTGGGGCGCTCGTTGAATGCCGGCTGTGCTGACAAACTAACGGCCGAGCACACAAACAATACAAATAATACCAATAATTTCTTCATATCTCCCATACAATCAGTTGTTTTGTTTTGAACACGAATCTCACTAATCTCGCTAATTCGTGAAATTTGTGTAATTCGTGGTCGTTCATAAATCCGTTTTATCCGTGGTCGCTAAAAACTTCTCTGCATCGTGCAAGGAGTCCAGCTTTCCAACGTCCAGCACCTCCAGGTCGTCTTTCGGAAGTCCCACAATGTGCGAACGGTGACAAACGGACAAATAGAAGTCAATGATGCTGAACCTGTCAGGGAATCGGTCCATCAGCGGAAACAGTCGGGGCGAGAAGGAATGGATGCCCGAGAAGGCAAACATATTCAAAGGCTCACCATGCTGCGAGAGTCCAGTGCGACGGATATACTCATAAGGCGATTTGATTTCGCCCGTCTCAATATTCTTCCACCCCATCAGCCGCATGGCATTGTCGAAGAGCAGATAGCGCTTCGTCTTCCGGCGGCTCACCAGCAACACGGCATCCTCCTCTGGCTGATGCTGGCGCGAGAACCAATCATAGTCCACGTTATCGAGAATGTCAACATTGTGAATCAGCACGGGTTCGTCGTCCACAAACAGCGGAGCGGCCTTCTTCAGTCCCCCACCCGTTTCGAGCAGGGCCTCCGTCTCGTCGCTAAAGTGCACCAATGGCGCATAGTCCTGCTGGGCCACATAATCCACTATTTGCTGGGCAAAATGATGGATATTCACCACAAAGCGGTCGTAGCCCTGAGCCTGCAATTTGCGGATGTTCAAGTCGAGCAGCGGAGCACCTCCCACCGGCACCAATGCCTTGGGTATGCTGTCCGTCAGGGGTTTCAGTCGGGTACCAAGTCCCGCAGCCAATATCATTGCTTGTCTCATATCGTTGTATTATATTGCGATGTCCGGTTGCCAAAGTTTTATCTCACCAGTATAGAGTGTCTGCTGCACGTCGATGATTCGCTGATTGCTGGAGCCCCGAAACAGCAGGTCAGGATCATGCAGACTTTCGATATAGGGACCATCCACCAACACGTCGAGTTCATAGAGCAGTTCACGCTGTGCCCGTGTAATCAGGCTCTCGTAGGTAAATCCCGTATAACACCAGATGTCCTTGTTGGTCTGCGCATGAATGGCACGTGCCAGTTCAGCAAAGCCGTCGCATTGATACATCGGGTCGCCTCCCGAGAACGTCACATTGGCATATGGGTCGGCCTGGATAATCTTCATCAGTTCCTGTGTGGTCATCTCGCGTCCCTGGTCGAAGACCCACGACTGGGGATTGTGGCACCCCTTGCACGCATGACGGCATCCTGCACAATAGATGGAAGTCCTGAAACCAGGCCCATCCACCATCGTATCTTCTATGATATCCAGCACTCTGATCATCCAAACAGATCCTTCGCTCCGTGGTCAATATGGGTCACGCGGTCGTTCAGCTCAGCCAGCTTACCACTGTTCCAGCGGTCGGTGGTACCTACCAGATAGCCCGTGATGCGCTGCAGGCGGTCGATATTCGTCGAGCCGCACTTCGGACACTTCTCCAAATGGTCGTCGGCATTCTCGTATCCGCAGTCCATGCAGCGGTTGCGGTTGTGATTCACCGAGCCGTAACCCATGTTCAGCTGGTCCATCATGTCCACCACGCTCATAATGACCTGAGGGTTGTGAGTGGCGTCGCCATCAATCTCGACGTAGAAGATGTGTCCGCCACGTGTCATCTCATGATAGGGCGCCTCGATTTCTGCCTTATGACGCGCACTACATTTATAGTATACGGGCACATGGTTCGAATTCGTATAGTAGTCGCGGTCTGTCACGCCGGGAATGATGCCAAACTCCTTGCGGTCCCTCTTCGTGAAGCGGCCACTCAGTCCCTCGGCAGGCGTTGCCAGCACAGAATAGTTGTGGTGATAACGGTCGCAGAAGTCGTTGATGCGCTGACGCATATAGCCCACAATCTTTAGACCCAGCTCCTGGGCTTCTTCGCTCTCGCCGTGATGCTTGCCGACAAGGGCCACCAAGCACTCTGCCAATCCAATGAATCCGATGCCCAATGTACCCTGATTGATGACGCTCTCTATCGTATCCTTCGGCCCCAGTTTGTCAGCACCGATCCACAGACTCTTCATCAGCAGCGGGAACTGCTTGGCAAAGGCCGTCTTCTGGAACTGATAGCGGTCGTCCAGCTGTTTGGCGGTCACCTCCAGCATATAGTCGAGTTTGGCAAAGAACTTGTCGATGCGCTGCTGCTGGTCTTTTTCGTCCATACACTCAATGGCCAGCTTCACGATATTGATGGTAGAGAACGAAAGGTTGCCACGACCGATGGAGGTGCGCGGTCCGAAACGGTTCTCGAACACACGGGTTCTACAGCCCATCGTGGCCACCTCGTGGATGTATCGCTTCGGATCGTCGGCACGCCACTCGGCATCTTGGTTATAAGTGGCGTCCAGATTCAGGAAGTTCGGGAAGAACCTGCGCGCCGTCACCTTACAAGCCAACTGATAAAGGTCGAAGTTGCGGTCTTCGGGCAAGTAGTTCACGCCACGCTTCTTTTTCCAGATCTGTATGGGGAAGATGGCCGTCTCGCCGTCGCCCACACCCTCGTAGGTCGACAGCAGTATTTCGCGCATAATGCAACGTCCCTCGGCGCTGGTATCCGTTCCGTAGTTAATACTGGAAAATACCACCTGGTTGCCGCCACGCGAATGAATGGTGTTCATATTGTGGATGAAGGCCTCCATTGCCTGGTGCACGCGGCCCACCGTCTTGTTCACAGCATGCTGCTGGGCACGCTCACGACCCATCAGTCGGTCCAGCGGTTTCTTGACATAGTCCATCAGCGGCTCTTCATAGAGGTCTGAATAGTCCTCGCCATACAGATCCTCCAACGCCTTCAGCTCCTCGATATAGGTCAGGCGCACATAGGGTGCCAGATAGAAATCGAAGGCAGGAATGGCCTGACCGCCGTGCATCTCGTTCTGGCAACACTCCATCGAGATACATGCCAGCACCGAGGCGGTCTCGATGCGCTTGGCAGGTCGCGAAGCACCATGTCCGGCCACGAATCCGCGGCTCAGGATGTTGTCCAGCGGGTGCTGCACGCAGGTCAGCGACTTCGTGGGATAGTAGTCCTTGTCGTGAATGTGCAGATAGTTGTGCTCCACGGCGTCACGGCTCTCCGGCGACAGCAGATAGTCGTCCACGAAGGGCTTCGTCGACTCCGAGGCAAACTTCATCATCATGCCGGCAGGCGTGTCGGCATTCATATTTGCATTCTCGCGCGTCACGTCGTTGCTCTTGATGTTCACGATGTCCAGGAACACCTCGCGGGTCTTGGCCTTACGGGCTATCGAGCGCTGGTTGCGATAGGCAATATATTTCTGGGCCACATCCTTG
>Ga0310696_10011119_pt1 | contig 10279 bp, 7 predicted proteins | sample AusTroGonzalo_MG_4_FD_203885 | JGI IMG/M metagenome (GOLD analysis project Ga0310696, IMG submission 203885) | Bovine rumen microbial communities from tropical cattle in Woodstock, Queensland, Australia - Gonzalo_02 (v2) (version 2) | ecosystem: Host-associated > Mammals > Digestive system >... | reverse complement strand
TCTGAAATATCAAATAACACATAATATAACTATGCTATGAAAGAAAAAGATGATTTTCAGATATCTGAAGAAAGCGGTCTGATTCCGAATCTTGGACTTGGGGAGTTTATTGTGGGCTACCGTAACTATTGTCCAAAACCGTCCCGGTGGTGGCTTGCGCTCGCTTTGGTGATGGCTGTCGCTATGAATTTTTGCCTGATATCAGAAGAGCCCGCCCAACGAATTGGTGCCATTTTTATCGGGATTCTGTTAGCGGGTCTGTTGGTGCTATATTTTTACAATCTGAATAATTCCCGTAAAGATAGGGATTATATATTTGTCTTCCAAAAAGGTTTTGTATGGGAAACGCGCGCATCCGATGATGAATTCGATGTCCGCAGCCGGGATACGATTTGGTTTGGCACAATGCGTGAGCTGTTGATTGTCAAGACGCCTCTTGCACGGCAGGATGGTTCCGACGGAGGGATTTTTAGCTTGTGGAAAGTCCCTACGATTGTGATTTATGGGTTGAACGGACAGGAACTGTTTGTGAAACAAGTGAAAGGGTTTAATATGAAAGACCCGGACAAGGGAACAGATGGGCGCGATCGAGGCATTTGTGCTATTGATAAGTGTTGGTCGGAGTGGGTGATGGATCGTTATCGCGACGAGTTGCATTACGAAGGGATGGCCACATTCGGAAACATTCAGGTGGGTAAAAGTACGTTTACCGTGGACGGCAAGGAGTATCTTAACGATGTCGCATATATGACATGGACAAGGGAATTTGTGATATTCAAGCCAAAGCAATCCGAGAAATCGCCTTATTATTCAAAATCCTTCAATCCGACAGGGGGATATGCAGTAAGCATTATCAATTTGCCTAATCTTACCGCATTCCTGATGACGTTGGAGTATCTGTTCCCTAGCTATCAAGGCAAGATCCACATTGTTGGAGATTAGGCGTACCGTCTTCTTGATTTATGTTAATTCACCGATACTGCGGAGAACGATGATCCCACGGTGAATGTTTTGCTGCTGCCGCCGGTGTAGGTTGCGCCGGTGTAGTAGTTATGGAAGTTCGTGCCTCCGCTAATGGTGCCTCCGTATTTCAGGGTGTAGGTTCCCTGGGTGAATTCCGGGCTGCTGAAGGTCAAGATTGCCTGAGAGCTTCCGCCGCCGCCGCCAGGTCCGCCGCCGCCACCGGAAATGGTGGGCACGTAGAAAGTGAGAATCTCCTGGTTGTCGCTGTTGCGGATGATTTGGATGCGGTTGTTCGACGAATGGGTGTATTTGAGCACGTGCTGCGTGCAGGCGCTGGCGGTGGGGCTCGAATACATGCCGCTGGGCGCGGTGCCGACGATGGTGCCGCCGGTGATGCCGAATGTGTAGTTGTCGCAGTCGAATGACTCTTCCGGGGCTTTGCTGGCTGCCGCAATGGTGAATCCGCCTGTGATATACATCGGCCCGTTGCAGTCGATGGCGTCGTTGTTGGTGGAAGCCGCGTATGTGGTGCCGCCGTTGATATAGAGCTGAGAGGCCGCGTTGATGGCGTCGTCGCCGGTGGACGTGATGGTGAGCTGCCCGCCGTTAATGTTCAGAATGGATTTGCTTTCAACGCCTTCACCACCCTCGCCGGACTGTGTGCAGGTGACGGTGAGGATGCCGCTGTTGATGGTCAGGTTTCCGTCGCTGCGGATGGCTTTCGGGTTGCAATAGTCACCGCCCCCGCCGCCGCCGGGCCAGCCCCCGCCGCCCGATGTCACGGTGAATCGTGCACCGGAAGTGGAGACGTTGAGCGTCAGCAAGGAATCGGGCGCATTCACCGCTCCGATGACGATTGTGCTATCGGCACGAAGCCCTTTTCCGCCGGCACCGCTGCTGCTGCAAGTGATGTCGCCACCGGTAATGTACATGTTGGCGTCAGTTTTTATACAACTACTTGAGTATGAATCTTTTGTTGTTCCAGAAACGGTATATGCCGCGCCGGAACCCGCTGTGGTGATGTTGATGTTGCCGCCTGAAATGAGGACATTCCCGTCGGCGGAGATGCCTTTGCCGCCGTTGTTGCTTTGAGGCAGGGTGATGGCGAGCGTGCCGCCCGTGATGTGCACTTCCCCGTCGGTGGCAATGGCAGAGCAGTAAGCTGGATTCACGGCGCCGTCAACGGTCTCCAACACGGTCGCGCCGGAAGCCGTGATGTTGATATTACCGCCGTTAATGGTGATGGTTTGGTCGCTCTTCAGCCCTTTGGTTTGTGCGCCGGAAGCTGTGAGCGTGATGGTTCCGCCATTGATGGTCAGAATGCTGTCGCACTTCACGGCCTTGGTGTCAGCCGTAGCCACGGTGACGTTCAAGGTGCCGCCGTTGATTTCGATGAAGCCCGTTTCCCCATCAAGCCCGTCGCCCGTAGTTCCGGAAACCGTCACGGAACCACCGTACATACGAATGTAATCGCCATGTAAACCATCTGATACAGCGGATGTTACGACAATATTTCCATCGTAAATCTCAATATAGTCGCCTGAAGAGATCGCATGTTTCGTCTGTCCTTCGACGGTAAGGGTCCCGCTGCCGTTGAAGAACACCTGCCCCTTACTGTAGAGCGCGGCCTTTTGCGTTCCGTTTGCGCCGTCTTTCAAGTAATTGGTGGTGTTGTCGGCAAGCAAAACAGTCATCTTCTTGTCAATTGCGGAATTGATGGCCGCACCCGTTGTGCTGGTGATGGAGGCACCTTCTAACGAGAGGTTGAACCGCTTGTCACTGGAGATGTTCAGAAAACCGTCGGTGGTGGTGCCGGAGACATGGTAGGTGATGTCGGTGATACCGGCCGTGGAGACCACCGTCACGCCGGCGCCGCTCGTGGTGATTGTCACGCCGGATCCTGCCAGCGGATTGGTGACGGTCACGCTCGTCCCGTTATACACGATATAGATGTCGTATGCGGTCGTGGCTGAATCGGTGCTGAATGTCACGCTGTCTATTTCGGTGAATGGCAGCGATGTGTAGCTGTTGTTATAGTGAAAGATAGCGTTGTTGTTCAGCAGGTTTAGGCTGTCCAGTTGGCTGATCTTTTTCCTGAAAATCACGTTTCCGTTGCGATGCGTGTTTAGGTAATACTCTTGAGCGCCCAACATACACACACTCATCACGCACAAGAGGGTCAAAAGGAATCTCTTTTTCATATCTTGTTGATTTTGAATGATGTGTTATTGATTTTCAGAATATAAAGACCTGCAGGAATACTACCCAGATGGATGTGCTCGTTGTTCTGGATTTCACCGTCCAGCAGCAGGCGCCCGTCGATGGAGTAAAGGAAATAACGGAAGGGTCCGAACTCGTTCCCGCTGACGTACAGTTCGTTGTGTGCGGGATTTGGATAGACTTTATAGGTTTCAGTGACAATGTCGGTGAGGCCTAGCACTTTGGAGAACTGCATGTTGCGGATGTTGCTTACCGCGAAAGAGTAGGGGAGTGCCGTTCCATCGTCAATAAACATGTAATCATCTGAGAAATAGATCTTTCCAGACTCGCTTACTTCGATTTCTTGCGTTGAGGAGTCTTGGAATTTTAGCGTCACGGTGGTTTGTGCCAATCCGATAGAGGATATGGCTAAAGCCACCCAAAACATTATCCATTTAGATATTTTTTCTTTCATTTTTCAAAATATTATTTTTCGGCCGCAAATATACAAAAAAAAATGTGCAAAATTTCGTTTTAGATGATATCATAACGTTGTCCATAACGTGATTATTATATTTTTCCGCTGTTATTTGTAGAGACGGGGCATGCCCCGTCTCCACAATTTCATTATGTCTATACATATTTAATATTTAAAATTTGTGTACATTTGCGCTTTATTTTTAACAAAGACAATATGAAAAGAGCGATTATCAGTGTGAGCAACAAGGAAGGTGTAGTGCCTTTTGCTCAGGAACTTACGAAGTTAGGTTTTGAAATCATCTCTACGGGAGGAACTCGGAAGGCGTTGGAGGCGGCGGGTATTCCGACTATCGGGATTAGCGAAGTGACGGGCTTCCCGGAGATCATGGACGGTCGTGTGAAAACCCTGCATCCGAAGGTGCATGGCGGGCTTCTCTCCGTGCGCACGAATCCCGGGCATGTGAAAGAGATGGAAGACAACGGTATTGCCCCTATTGATATGGTGGTAGTGAACCTCTATCCGTTCAAGCAAACTATTGAAAAAGAGGGAACTACGTTTGAGGATGCTATTGAAAACATTGATATCGGAGGACCTTCCATGTTGCGTAGTGCCGCTAAAAACCATGCTTTTGTGACGGTGGTAGTTGATCATGCTGACTATCAGACGGTGTTGGACGAGCTAAAGGCCCATGGCGACACCACGATAGAAACGCGTCGCCGGTTGGCTGCCAAAGTGTTCCGTCACACGGCCGCGTATGATACCTATATTTCCACCTACCTGACAGAGAAAGTCGGGGAGAAAGAACCTGAGAATCTGACTCTTACGTATACGCTGAAGCAGTCGTTGCGCTATGGTGAGAATCCGCATCAGGAGGCTGCCTTCTATGCGGGTAAGAAACAGGGCTATTCGGTGGCTTGGGCTGAACAGTTGCATGGTAAAGAATTGTCTTACAATAATATACAAGATGCTGATGCGGCATTGCAGATCCTTCGCGAGTTCGACCGCCCGACGATGGTGGCCGTGAAGCACAAGAACCCGTGTGGCGTTGGGATTGGCGAGAATGCGCTTGAGGCGTGGACCCGCGCATACGAAGCCGACAGCGTTTCCATCTTTGGCGGCATCGTGGCTTCCAACCGCGAAATCGACCTGCCGACGGCGGAAGCCATGAAGCCTGTTTTCTTGGAAATTATCCTAGCTCCGTCGTTCACGAAAGAGGCTTTCGATCATCTTTCCACTAAGAAAAATATCCGCCTGATGACCTTCAGTACGGACAAATCCAATGCTGACGAGAAAATGTACCTGAGCGTGGCCGGCGGCATGCTCTGCCAATCCCTTGACCGTAAACGTTTTGAGGATTACGAGTTGCAGGTGGTGACGGAAAAGGCGCCGACTGCTGAGGAGATGGAAACCTTGAAGTTGGCGATGACGATTTGCAAGCATGTGCGCTCAAACGCCATCACCATAGCATACGAAGGCTTCATTGCCGGAATCGGTGCCGGACAGATGAACCGCGTGGGTGCTGCGCATATTGCCCTGGAAGAGGCTAAAGCAAAGGGACTTACAAAGAATCTCTGTCTCGCCAGTGACGCTTTCTTCCCGTTTGATGATGTGGTCAAGATGGCCAAAGAGTATGGCGTAACGGCCATTATCCAACCCGGCGGCAGCGTCCGCGACGACGACTCCATCAAGGCCTGCAACGAACTTGGCATCGCGATGGTGTTCACGGGAGTGAGGCATTTTAAGCATTAAACGACCTTTGGTTCAATAATTTACAATTATGCAAGTACCCATTAACCCTCAAATCGAGCCCTCTTGGAAAAAGGTCTTGTGGGACCAGTTTCAGGCCCCATATTTTGCCGAGTTGAAGGCTTTTCTGGTTGAGGAGAAGAAGCATTACCAGGTGTTTCCTCCCGGACCGATGATTTTCAATGCTTTCAATTCGACGCCGTTTGACCAGGTGAAGGTGGTGATTATCGGTCAGGATCCGTATCATGGTGAGGGACAGGCGCATGGGCTCTGTTTTTCCGTTCAGGATGGGGTGCCGATTCCGAAGTCGTTGCAGAATATCTTCAAGGAGTTGAGCATGGATGTAGGATTCCGGATTCCGATGAGCGGGAATTTGCAGCCGTGGGCGGCGCAGGGGGTGTTGTTGCTCAACGCGACGCTCACAGTACGCGCGCACATGGCGGGTTCGCATCAGCGTCACGGGTGGGAGACTTTCACCGATTGTGCCATCCAACGGTTGTCGGAGCAGCGTGAGGGACTTGTTTTTCTTCTTTGGGGGAACTATGCTATTGAGAAACAGCGGCTAATTGACAACCGGAAACATTATGTGCTCACGGCGCCGCATCCGTCGCCATTGTCCGCTTCTCGCGGTTTCTTTGGCTGCCGTCATTTCTCCAAGACCAATGAAATCTTGGTCTCAACGGGCAAAACACCCATCAACTGGCAATTGTAGAGAAAAATTTTGTGTTGAAGTTTTATTAACGCCAGAATCGACCTGTGATGTCCACGGTTTTGCCGTTGACGTTCTGGTAAAGGCGTTGGTTGGTGGTGAGGGAGCGTAAGCCGCCGAGTTTCTCTTGATATCCGCCCACTTTCACATAGTCAAACAGTTTGGCGTTAACAGGTAGCATGTCGTTGCCTGAATACCATGCCACCTTAAGTTTTGTGCGTTCGCGCAGGTGTTTGGCCAAAGCCTCCACCGCTTTCGGTTGCCGGTCGCCGCCCATAAAGCATACGCATGTGATATGCTTTCCATATTTGTCTATTAAATTATCTAAAGTATTGTTATCCAGAATGTTGCCTATGTCTTTATGCAGATGTGGGCTATGACATCCCACGCAACGGTGCGGACAGTTGGTGATGTTTACCGCCAACGTCACCTCATCGGGGATCTCCTGGAAGACAATATCGTAGTTATAATATTTTAACAATGGTTAATGGTTAAAGGTTAATGGTTAAAGCAGGTGGTTTGTAGAGACGTGCCATGGCGCGTCTCTACATCTTGGACGCGTCTCTACATTCTGACATTCTCGTAATGACGGCGGGCGGCCTCTTCCTGGCGGGCTTGGGAGAAACTGCTGATGCGTTTCATGTAGCCGATGACGCGGGTGAGGTAATCGAGGTTCTTGCTGTGGCATTCTGGACACTCGTGGAGATAGCGCTTGTCAATATGCCCGCAGTCGTTGCATACGGTATTGGGAATGTTGAAAGTGAAGTAGTTGCAGCCTTCTTTGGCAGCCACGCGGAGCAGCTGGCGGTATTGGGGTTGCGTGAGATGCTCTTCGAGGTTGGCGTGCAGTGCGGAACCGCCTGTCAAATGGGCAATGTAGCGGCTGCCATGGAGCCGGAATTTGTCGAGCAGGTTCAGAGAGTCGTCTTCCACGCGGTAGAAATAACTGTTGTAGCAGTCGCGGGGCACGCGGTAGCCGTCCTCGCGGTCCCATTTCGCATGTTTGACACCCACGTTCTCGGCGGGGATCATCTCGCAGTTGAAGAGGAGTTCCTTGCTCTTGTATTGGTGGTTGTATTTCTCCACGAGGCCGAGCACGTCCTCCACAAATTTCTGGTACTGCGGATTGTCGTCAATGGGGATGTTGAGGAACTCGGCGGCCTCCACCAGACCGTTCACGCCGATGGTGAGGTATTGGCGGTTGATGGCGATGTAGCCGGCATCGAAGAGTGGCAGCATACCTTTGGATTTCAGGTATTTAAGATTCTCATTGTAGGCAATCTGGACCTTGTGCATCAGGTTGATGACCTCTTCGATGAATTGGAATTGCGGAATGTTGTTACGGCATTCGTATTGGATGCAGCGGTTGATGTTGATGGTGAGCACACTCTTGGAACCGGTGGAGACACCGCCGGCGCCGAGGGTATAGCTGAATCCGTTGTCTTGAATTTCGTTGCGCAAGCGGCAGCAACTGCTCAGGGAGTCGGCGTTGTCGCTTACGTAAGTGAAGAAAGAGTGGCCTGCGGCGTACATTTCTGCAGTGAAGTCGGCATATTCCGTGTCGATGATGTCCCCGTCCTTGCTGAGCAGGGCCATGGTCTCAACCGGGAAGGTGAGGACGGCGCGGAGGCGTTCTTCGTTGAACCAGCGCATGAACCGTTTCTGTAGCCAACTGAGTGACTCCCAGATGGGTTTTGTGGCGTCGGGGAAGCGGAATTCGCCGAAGAGGCTCTCGAAGTAGTAGCGGTCGTAGTAGGCCACGTTCCAGAACACGGACTGGAAATTACGTGCGCCCGTGGGCTGGTTGATGGAATAGACCACCTGCTGGAAGCAGTCGGTGATCACCTTGTCGATGGTGCGTTGTTTGAGCGAGAGGTCCACCACCTTGTCGGCCTCTTTGTAGTATTCGTCACCGTATTCTTTGCGGATGAAGTAGTCCATGTACATCAGGAACTCGGGAGTGGCACAAGCGCCGCTGAGCATGCTTGAGACCATGAATACCATGTTGATGAACCCGCCGCAGTAGGATTTGAGGTTCGTGGGGGCGGAGGCGTTGCCGCCGATGCTCCGCGTGCCATCCAGCAACCAAGGGTACATGGTGATGGAGGCGCAGTAGTTGGCGATGCTTGTTTCGTCGTTCTTATAGATGAAGTGGTTGTTGAGTAAGTATAAATATTTGTCGGCCAGTTCTTTGCCGTAAAGGTCTTTGATTTTGTCGCACAACATCCTGCGGTTGAGGCGGATGAAGTTGGACTTGGGGAGTTCGCCGATGAGGGTGGCGATGTTTTTGCGCTCCACGTTGGCGTTGGCGTCGTATTTGCTGCCGGTGGCGGCGTTGGAGGCATTGCAGTAGTTGATGAGGAAGTCGAGTTTTTCCTTAACCTCGCGGTCTTCGTAATGGCGTTGTCTGTACAGAATGTATGCTTTGGCGACCTCGTAGTAGCGTTCGGCCATGAGTGAGATTTCCACTTGGTTCTGGATCTCTTCCACAGAGATGCCGTCGTGGATTTTGAGGCGGCTCATGACGTTGATAAGCACGTCCTGTGTCGCAAAACTGTTCACGGAGAGGAACGCTTTGGCGATGGCGTTTTTGATTTTGTCGGCCGAGAAGGGTTCCCTCTTTCCGTTACGTTTGATGATGTACAATTGGTCCATAGAATGGTTAAGGTTTTGGTTGTTAATAAAAACAGCTCAGGGAGTGTCGCGCAGATGACTGCGAAATCGTTTGCTCTTAGTCCCGAAAGCCACGAATTTGGTGCAGGCAGGTCTTCTGGCTCGTTCCCGCCTTTCCCCGTCTTCCCAACCCCGAAAGGTCAGTGACTTTTTTGGAGATGGCGCGCAATGGAACTTACAGCTACGGGTATAGCCGCTGATTTTCACAGCGTTCCCTTTTCATCCGTTCAGAACCTGAACCGGCGCAAAATTATAAATTCCTCCCTTAGCTTTCAGGCTGTCTCCGAATAGTTATGAACAGAATTATTAACATTATTGATAACCAGATATTTAGCATTCCCTGTTTAGTCTTCACTGTTAAATTTCAACGTGGTTGTCAAGACGATAAAATGAGTAATTTCCAAACCTGAAAAAATACATCTTTCCTCTTTTATTTGTAGAGACTGGGTATGTGTTATTCGTAGAGACGGTGCATGCCCCGTCTCTACATACATCAATTTCATTATTTCTGTGCATATTTAAAATTTGTGTACATTTGCGGCCGTTTTGAATGTGACATTATGGAAAATATGAAACCGAGAGTGAGATTTGCGCCGAGTCCGACCGGACCCCTGCATATTGGCGGCGTGCGCACCGCATTGTATAATTACCTCTTTGCCAAAAAACACGGAGGCTCCTTTTTGCTGCGCATTGAGGATACCGACCAGACCCGTTTCGTGCCCGGCGCGGAAGCCTATATTATTGAGGCCTTCCAGTGGCTCGGACTGAAGTTCGATGAGGGTGTCGGCATCGGCGGCGACTTCGGTCCCTACAAGCAGTCGGAACGAAAAGCGCTTTACAAGCCTTACGCTGAGCAACTTGTGGCTGATGGACACGCTTATTATGCCTTTGACACGCCCGAGGCGCTTGATGCCAAGCGCAAGGAGGCTGAAAGCCAGAAGAAAACGTTCCAATACGATGCTTCCACCCGCATGTCAATGGTCAATTCGCTGACCTTGAGCGAGGAGGAAACGGCGGAGCGGCTTGCTTCCGGAGCACCCTACGTGGTTCGTTTCAAATATCCTGAAAATACGGACATCCACGTCCACGACCTTATTCGTGGAGAGGTGGTAATTAATTCCAATCTATTGGATGATAAAGTGTTATACAAATCCGATGGAATGCCGACCTACCATTTGGCGAATATCGTTGACGACCACTTGATGCAAATTACGCACGTGATTCGCGGTGAAGAGTGGTTGCCGTCAGCACCACTGCATGTGATGCTCTACAAGGCTTTCGGTTGGGAGGCGCCGCAGTTCGCACATTTGCCGCTGCTGCTTAAGCCCGACGGTAACGGCAAACTCAGCAAGCGCGACGGTGACCGTCTCGGATTCCCCGTCTTCCCGTTGGAGTGGCACGATCCGAAGAGCGGAGATATCTCCTCGGGCTATCGCGAAAGCGGGTATCTGCCTGATGCTGTGGTCAACATGTTAGCCCTTTTAGGCTGGAACCCCGGCACAGAACAG
>Ga0310696_10011115_pt1 | contig 10281 bp, 6 predicted proteins | sample AusTroGonzalo_MG_4_FD_203885 | JGI IMG/M metagenome (GOLD analysis project Ga0310696, IMG submission 203885) | Bovine rumen microbial communities from tropical cattle in Woodstock, Queensland, Australia - Gonzalo_02 (v2) (version 2) | ecosystem: Host-associated > Mammals > Digestive system >... | reverse complement strand
TATAAGTATGTTATCGATATTATTAATCTCCGTACAATGTCCTCCGAACGAAACGTCCCATTTCCCGGCGCTTTTATCTTTGGTCGGCGCTCTCCTTTGAATCAGCACATTCTCATCTTCATTCATAACCCAGCACTGCACGACTGAATGGAGAATACTGTTTTCATGAACATATTGCCGTTCTTTTAATCCGCTAATAACACCATTTTCGCTCAAGATATATATTTTTTCCGATGCTTTATCGGAACTTTTTGACTTAAGCATTTTTAATATATCCCAACAGAGCGGTCACGGCCGCCGGAGTTACACCTGTTATGCGTGAAGCTTCGCCGATTGTTTTTGGTTTTACACGCGTAAATCTTTGTACCATTTCGGTTGATAATCCGCCAATTTTGGAATAATCAACATCTTCGCGAATTTTCAAATTTTCATCACGTTTAAATACTTCTATATCTTCGTATTCACGCTTCAGATATCCGGAATATTTGGCATCTATTTCCACTTGCTCATATATCTTATCATCAATTTCTTTTACTTGCTGGTCAAAATTTTCTATTGTTTCACGTGAAACATTGGGGTAACTCATAACATCTTTCAGTGTTTTTTTACCGTTATGTTTTACCGCCAAACCGGCTTTTTCAATATCGGAATAGGATATTATTTTGTTGTTACAATACTCTTCAAACTTCTCAATTTGCGACATTTTTTGCTTAAACAGCGAATATCTCTTTTCACCCACACACCCTATTTGATATCCGCATTCGGTCAATCTGGCATCAGCATTGTCGGCTCGCAATAACAATCGATATTCCGAACGAGAAGTAAACATACGATATGGTTCGTCAACACCTTTGGTTATTAAATCGTCAATCATAACTCCGATATAACCCTGACTGCGGTCAATATAGAACTCTTTATTGCCGCCCTTAGCAAACAGAGCCGCATTAACACCGGCTACCAAACCTTGTGCTCCGGCTTCTTCATATCCGGTGGTACCGTTAATTTGGCCGGCCAAATATAATCCGTCGATTTTTTTCACGCCTAAACAATGATTTAGCTCTTGCGGATCAACGTAATCATATTCTATGGCATATGCAAATTGTAAAATTTCCACATGCTCCAACCCCTTCATGGTATGAATGAAATCACTTTGCACATCTGCGGGCAGAGAGGTTGATATACCGTTAGGATATATAACATTGGTGTCATAACCTTCCGGTTCCAAAAATATCTGATGTGAAGTTCTATCGGCAAAACGAACCAATTTATCTTCTATACTCGGACAATAACGAGGCCCTCTGCCGGTTATAAGTCCGGAGAATAAGGCACATTTATCAAAATTATCGCGTATTATCTTGTGAGTTTTCTCATTTGTTGAGGTAATAGCGCAATCAATTTGTTTATTGTTTATTTTATCTGTCAAAAATGAAAAGGCTTGCGGATTTAAATCACCGGATTGTCTTTCCAAAACACTCCAATCTATGGTATCGGCATTCAATCTGGAAGGAGTTCCGGTTTTAAGACGACCGACCTTCAATCCTTTTTGTTTTAAATACGGTGTTATTCCTTCGCAGGAAATTTCACCTATACGACCGCCTATTGTTGTTTTATGACCGGTAAACATTACCCCGTTTAAGAACGTTCCGGTTGTTAAAACAATTGCTTTGGCAAATCTTTTTTGCCCGTCTGCAAGCAGAACCCCGCAAAGTTTATCATTTTCAAACAAAAAACCTTCAACCGCGGCCTCTTCTATGCTTAAATTATCGGTTTCCGCCAAAGCCTGTTGCATATACTTCTTATATAAACTTCTGTCGGCCTGAGCTCGCGGTCCGCGTACGGCCGGTCCCTTCGATAAATTAAGCATTCTGAACTGAATCCCAGCTTTATCGATAACTCTACCCATTAAGCCGTCAAGTGCATCAATTTCTCTCACCAAATGCCCCTTACCCAGACCTCCGATAGCCGGATTGCAAGACATTTCTCCGATTGTGGATTTCTTATGTGTGACCAATAGCGTCCTTGCACCCATACGAGCAGCTGCGGCGCATGCTTCACATCCGGCATGACCGCCACCGACAACAATTACATCATATAAATTTTCCATACTTGCCTCATTTCTTATGCCGTAATAAAACACAAAAAATTTTCAAATGCAAATGAAATATCCTTAAAGCAATTTAAATACACCGTTCAAACAGTGTTTTACAATTTAATTTATCTTCGAAATATAACTTGTTGATTTTAAATTACTTAAATACACCGTTATTTACCGATACAAAAACTACTGAAAATCTTATCCAATATTTCATTAATTTCAACCCTACCGGTAATTTTACCTATTTCGCGACATGCAAGCCTGATATCTTCAGCTGCTAACTCTATTTCTTTGTTTAGATTAAAAGCTCTGAGATTATTCAAACACTCTTGTAAAGCCTGCTTATATCGCTCACGAGTTATAAGCATTCCCGATGCCGTCGAATATATATCATTGAAGCGCTCGTATAGCGTATTTGTTATAACATCTATATTTCTGTTTTGTTTAACAGAGAGTAATAAACAACCTTTTTGCAACAACTCTTTGCAGCGATTTCCATCAACTAATTCCGATTTATTGGCAACCAATAAATAATTTTTCTCTCCGTTTATATACTCTTCAAAAATCTCCGGCTCGGTATTTGAGGCATCAAATAAAAATATATTAAAATCAGCCGATGCAATTTTCTCGCGCGCTAAATTAACACCAATTTTTTCAATTGCATCGTCCGTTTCGCGCAATCCGGCCGTATCAGAAATAACAACCGGAAAACCTTTAATATCGACATATGCCTCTATAATATCGCGAGTTGTTCCCGCTATATCGGAAACAATTGCCACATTACGACGAACAATTGCATTTATAAGACTTGATTTACCGGCATTAGTAGGACCGGATATAACCACCTGAAAACCGTCTCGCAAACGCTCGTCAACATTATTTGTTTTAATGTGATTTTCGATTTCAGAAATTACTTTAAATACATTGTTCTCCAATTTTAAAACAACGTCTTGAGGTATATCTTCTTCCGGAAAATCAATATATGCTTCTATATAGGAAAGGATTGATACCAGTCTTTCACGCCAATCATCATATAGCTTGAACAGCGTTCCGTCCATTTGTTTTAACGCTGTTTTTCTCTGAACTTCCGTTTCTGCTTCTATCAGGTCAGCAAGCCCGTCAGCCTCTGTCAAATCCATCTTTCCGTTGTAAAAAGCTCGGCGAGAAAACTCTCCCGGTTCGGCCAAACGGAAGTCGTCAATCTTGGATAATTCATCATAAATACCGCGAATAACCGCTTTTGAGCCGTGACAGCTTATCTCTACCGTATCTTCACCGCTGAAAGAATGAGGTGCTTTGAATGCAACCACAACACATTTATCAACTGTTTCACGTGAATCAAACTTCAATATCGGAGTATAGTATGCTTTTCGACTTTCTATTTCGTCTGATTTTAATCTTGTCATTTTTTCGAAAACATCAAAAGCATGGTTTCCGGAAATTCTGAAAACGGCAACTCCCGATTTTCCAAACACGGTCGACAAAGCATATATCGTTTTATTATCCATTTTTATAAAAATCCTAAAATCAAAATAAAGACTGTTTTTTAACCGCTGGAGTGATTCTTACTGTTTTTGCGACTCATTAATCGTTTTTTTATTAAACCGCAGCTCAGCGGGCATTTTTCAAACTCGGTTTATCTTCCTGCATTTGACACTTTCATCGGATACGGAAACGCAACAATCTGAGCGCTTTGCTGAGCTGAATCGTTACCTGTACGGTGATTAAATTTATTAAGCTCTGCCGATGGCACTCCCTTCAATTTATTTATGCCCGATAAATCTTTAGGTACACGTCCTGACATTTTGCGTCCGTAATTAATACATGCCACATACAGCATAAGCGCCTGTTCTTTACTCAAAGTATCGGCAAACTCAATGGTATTATTTTTACTGCTCGGTTCTTTCAACAGTTTGACATACAACTCAAAATCGGCATTTGAGCTCACGTTGACATGATTTTTATCGCTATAATTGACTTTTGCATTTCTAATCTTAAAGGTGTATTCGTTTTCATTTTGAGTAATTTTCTTATAACCTTTTACTTTACTCCAATATCTTTCCAAATCACGACTCCAAGATACATTTTCCTCTGATTTTTCCTGTACAGGATTGTTATTCGGTTCACTGATACTTACTTCCGGAGCTTTTTCATCGTCAAACAATCGGCCGACGCTCATGCCGTCAATTTCGTTAACAACGGTTTGTGATTTTATCGTCCCTCTCATTAATTTTTTTGCCGGTGCCACCAAATCAGTATTAATCTCAGTTTTTGCCTTGCGTTTGCTAAATTCTTCCTGTCTTTTCTTTAACTCTTTTTCTGCCGGAATTATTATTTTGGCGCGAATTTCGTCAGTAATATCAACTTCTTTATTGCGTGATATATATTTAGAAAGATTAACGTATTCTTCTCTGCCGGTCGCCGGATTATATATCAAAAAATTATAATACAGTGAGCGCAACTTCTTAAATGTTTCACCGTTAACTTCTTCCGAAACGGTCAGAGGCGCCGTTTCAACCTTTTTCAATACATTGCCTTCAAACTGATTTTCATCATAGTATGCCTGATGAACCCGCTTAAATTGATCCATCATTTTATTTACCAATACGGGCCAATTTGTTGCATATGCAATTCGTTCTTCTTTGGTTGTCAGACTTTTTAAATACTTGGCGCAACCTCTGGATTCTCCGTCAAACATACTAAAATCGTCGTATTTTCCTTTCTTAAGATACTCATTAATACAATACACCAGTTGTTGCAAATATGCACTACGTTCATTTTCCACGCTTATACGGTACATATTGTCAACACTCATGCGTTTATAGTCTTCTCTAAGACTCAAACCGTCCGTAAAAACTTGGTTTTTAACGTGTTTTATTTCATGTTCCAATAAAGATGACAGATGTATGGCATCGTTATAATTTATTCGGTAAAAATGAAATAAAGCGACATCCTTGTCATCGGTTATACTTTTTTCGTAATCGCTTAACAAAAGTTCGGGATTATTATTTCTTTGGTTGTTATAATCTGCCAACAGTTTTTGTAATTTACCATAATCTTTTGAGTCAAATTCAAAGTGATTCCGTATGATAGTCAGCTCTTTTCTGCTGTAATTAACCTCTGCGGTCTTAATCTTAAAACCCTTTGCTTCATATTTATTTTCTTTTTTGTTATATACAACTTTATAAATTTTATCATCGGGTCTAACGTGATAGCTTATATTCTTCATCAGTGCCGGAAATTTTTTATCCGGTATACGATAATCAAAATGCAGCACGTTAGGTTTATTTACCTTTGCCGGATAATTATTGTTTTGTATTTCATTTACAAATTTTTCCGGATGTTTTCTGTAATGGTATCCGGTTATTTCATTGTGCAAAAATTTAGTATTTACGCCATCATAAGCAATATCGGCATCAACTAAATATTTGGAATTAAAGTCGCAATAGTCAACACTTTGACAATACTGTTCGCATTGTTTCACCAAGCGTCTTTTTTCGGATTCGTCGGAATATGAAATCGACAGTACAATCACATAATTGTCTTTAGTCTTAACTAATAAGGACTCTGTGGCCATTTATTGCTCCTTGTCTTAATCTGACGACAGTCTACATCTAGCTCGACAAAAAATCAACAAATTATTTAAGATTAACATTCATTTTTTGATTTTGCGCTTTTTGTAAAGTTTCCTGATGCTCTGAATAAGCAGAATCCAATTCTCTGCGAATATTGCTTAACAAACTTTCGTCTTTCGGAGCTCTGTCTATGGCCTCTATTAAAACATTACCCTTTGAACCTTTTAAAACCGTCATCATCATATTACGTTCGGTAGCGTCCAACACCATATAAATATTGGTTATCAGATTTTTAAGGAATGCATTGCCTGACAAAGGAGGAAATGAGCCGAATTTACTTTCCAAAAACTCCGCAAAATTTTTGCGCAGTATTTCTTCCTGACGACGCTTTCCAAGTTCTATTTCATTATGTTTTGCAATAGCTTTATGCCACATATCGGCACGACTGTCTATACTTAAGCCCAAAGCTTTATAGGAATCCATTCTTTGCTCCGGATTAAGACAATCTTCGCATTTAAACGCCATTCCGTGCGTACATTGTAATGTACGTTTAAACAATTCGCAAAAAGTACCGTTAGCCATTAAAAAAGGACAATACTCCGGACATTTTTTTATTCTATCGTCAGCCATTTATTTCTCCTTATCAGAGATTTTAACGCAAAAAAATTAATATGCAATCAAAAAATAGGATAAACGTGCTTTAACCTAAACGAATTGATACCTAAAAATTTATTTGTTTTCGGAGTATTTTACTTTCTGATTATTTTTTATATTACCAATCCGGGAAAATAGAGTAACGCAACACGAATGAACATACATTCATTTTTCCGCAGGCGCAACCTAAAATGGCGGCATTTTCCGGTATAGGATATTGCGTACGACTGTCATCAGGACGGGCAACCGTATACATTTTACGCTTTTTTACTTCGGTATATCTGATACGACCGCTGGAATCACGTACCGCAACTTCTTTGGCGTCATCATATTCTATATCGGTCAAAGCTGTGTCATTGCCCTTTTCATCAACATATCCGATGGCTTCGGCCATCAAACCGCTCTTAGAATTACCCCAGTCCAAACCGGCTAATTTTACACAAACTTCATGAGACAATCCCTGATAAGCCATAACGAAAGAAGATTTTTCTCCTTCGGTTGCTAACTTTTCATCTCTTATTTTAGATATGATTACTACCTTACCGCCTAAAATATTCTTTATCTGCTTGCCTTCAACCGCCGCAGCCGGTACCGCACCGGACTTTACCAACATTTCCGATATATTGTTTATATTTTTTCCGTGAATGGCATATAAAGTCCTTATATTCCTAATCATTCCCGTTATTTCCGGAACAATAGCATTTACGTCCTTATTAAGTTTATAATTAAACGTAGCAAGATTCACCACCTTAAAACCGATTATAAAGACAAAACAGACTATCAGAAACTTAAAGAGACGAGCTATCCGCTTTTCATTATACGTGTAAAACTCATCAAATTTTTCCCAAAAAGTTTCCGGTTCTTTATACATAGTTACCTCCTATACGGCTATTCTGCCATGACAATGCTTAAACTTTTTTCCGCTCCCACAAGGACATGGGTCATTTCTTCCAACTCCGGCATACATTTTATCATCGCGTTTTTCTTCAACATCATCTCCGACAACACCGTTATGGACTGCAGACATTTTACGATTCTGTTCTTTTTCCATAGCCTGCTCCATTCTTTGTTGCGAATCAGTTTGAATAACAGTGTGGCATGTTACCACAGAAACCCGCTCTTTTAAAGTATTTAATAAATCCGAAAACATATTAAATGCTTCTTTTTTGTATTCGTTTAACGGATCTTTTTGACCGTATGCGCGTAAAACAATAGTGTGTCGCATTAAATCCAACGCCGCAATATGGTCTTTCCATAATTGATCCAAAACCTGCAATAAGATGCTCTTACGCACCATTTTAACAACATCTTCCGGCAAATCTTTTTCTCTTTCGGCTAAACGACTTTCAACCTCTTGCAATATTGTTTCTTTAATGGTTTCACTGTCTATTTCCGAATTATTGCACCAATTTTCTATCGGCATACTGAACGACGTAGCAGCCATAATATCCTGTTTAAGACCATCTTTATTCCACTCCTCCGGCGAAGTACCGTACGGAACATGTGCGCTTATTATAGCACTCAAATACTCATCGCGCATTTCTTTAATGGTTTCGGAAACATCTTCCTGTTCCATAATTTCGCGACGTTCGGCATAAATAATTTTACGCTGCTCGTTCATTACATTGTCGTATTTGAGCAAATCTTTACGAATATCAAAGTTGCGCTCTTCAACTTTCTTCTGTGCTTTTTCCAGTGCTTTGCTTATCCACGGATGTACCAAGGCCTCACCTTCCGGCAAGCCTAAACGTTGCAATACACTCGACATTTTTTCCGAGCCGAAAATACGCATTAAGTCATCTTCCATTGAGAGAAAGAATTTAGATGTTCCCGGATCTCCCTGACGTCCGGAACGACCACGCAACTGATTATCAATACGACGACTTTCGTGGCGCTCGGTACCGACAATATATAAACCTCCGGCTGCCAAAACTTTTTCTTTATCGGCGGCAACTTCGGTTTCTATCTCTTTTTTAATTTCGGCAATCTGTTCCGGAGTTTCTTCGCCGTTAAGTCTTTCTTTAAGTTTCATATCCGGATTTCCGCCTAACTGAATATCCGTACCGCGTCCGGCCATGTTGGTGGCTATGGTAATTGCTCCAGAAACACCGGCTTGAGCCACAATTGCCGCCTCTCGTTCGTGATGACGAGCGTTTAATACTTCAAAATGTAAATCGGGAGCAGCTTGTTTCAAAAGTTCTGCCACAATTTCCGATTTTTCTACGGATGTGGTTCCGACTAAAACCGGCTGACCGCGTTTGTGACTTTCTAAAATAGTATCGATAATCGCTTTATACTTTTCATTCGCCGTACGATAAATCTCATCTTGCTTATCTTCTCTTTTTACCGGCTTATTGGTTGGAATTTCCACGCAAACAAGATTATAAATATCACAAAATTCACTTTCTTCAGTCATCGCCGTACCGGTCATACCGGCCAATTTCGGGTATAAACGGAAATAATTTTGGAAGGTTATGGATGCCAATGTTTGATTCTCCGATTGAATGGTAACACCTTCTTTGGCCTCCAAAGCCTGATGCAATCCGTCGCTGAAACGACGTCCTTCCATTATACGACCGGTAAATTCATCAACAATTACCACCTTCCCGTCTTTTACGATATAATCAACATCTCGTTGAAACATTTTATGCGCACGCAATGCATTACTTACATGCTGAACCAGGTTCACATTTCCGATATCGTAAAGAGAACCTTCTTTTATCAATCCTTCTTCACGCAACAACTGCTCCATGTGTTCCATACCAGCTTCGGTCAAGGTAATATTTTTTTGCTTTTCATCTTTTTCGTAATCTGTTTCCGATAATTGAGGTATTAACTTGGAAACGGTTATATATGTTGCCGAAGAATCCTCGGCTTCACCGGATATAATAAGCGGAGTACGAGCCTCGTCTATTAAAATGGAATCGACTTCATCAACAATCGCATAGTTAAAATCACGTTGTACTCTTTCATAAAGACTGAATTTCATGTTATCGCGAAGATAGTCGAATCCCAATTCGTTATTGGTACCATACACGATATCTGCCGCATAAGCCATGCGCCGTTCGTTATCGTTTTTACCATGCACAATATAGTCAACGGTTAAGCCCAAGAAACGATATATCTGCCCCATCCATTCCGCATCACGTTTTGCCAGATAGTCATTCACGGTAACGACATGAACACCCTTGCCTTCAATAGCATTCAAATATGCCGCCAATGTAGCCACCAACGTTTTTCCTTCGCCGGTTTTCATTTCGGCAATCATTCCTTTATGCAGAACTATTCCGCCGATAAGTTGTACATCGTAATGGCGTTGCCCCATAACTCTTTTTGCGGCTTCTCTCACTGTTGCAAAAGCCTCCGGAAGAATATCATCTAATGTTTCACCGTTTTTCAATCTTTGGCGAAATTCATCAGTCTTAGCTTTCAACTCTTCGTCGGAAAGCTTTATGAAATCCGGTTCTAACGCATTTATTTGATTGACTGTTTTATATTGTTTTTTCACAAAACGATCATTGGCACTACCAAATATTTTTCTTGCTATCTGTCCTAACATTTACATTCCTTACTTTGTTGCATTTTATAATAATTAGTTTGAATAAAATATAAAGTCAATACTTTGCGCAAAAGTTATAAACTTATATTGAAATTTAAAATAAAAAGGATATGATGTCTACGATTTGTACATTTTAAGGAGATATTATATGCAAAAGAAATATTTATTTGCCGTTGTTGCCGTTGTTGTAGTCTTGGTTGCCGGTGCTTTCACCTATAAAGTTTATGCCGAGAAAAATAATGGTGTTGCGGCCGTAGTAAACGGCGAAAAGATTACCGTTGCCGAAATGAAAGATGCTTATGAAAAGAATCCTCAAATTAAGGCACAGGCTTCTTTTGAAGACTTTTATACACAAGCTTTGGATATTATGGTTAACAGCAAATTGGCTTTACAGGCAG
>Ga0310696_10011114_pt1 | contig 10282 bp, 9 predicted proteins | sample AusTroGonzalo_MG_4_FD_203885 | JGI IMG/M metagenome (GOLD analysis project Ga0310696, IMG submission 203885) | Bovine rumen microbial communities from tropical cattle in Woodstock, Queensland, Australia - Gonzalo_02 (v2) (version 2) | ecosystem: Host-associated > Mammals > Digestive system >... | reverse complement strand
CGGTATCTTTGGTTATAAAGGTCATATCCACTATCATGCAGCTCCGTGCATCAACGACTGGCTCGACACCCTTGATCCAGAGATGCCGAAGTCGGAATTGTTCCCATTAATCGCAGCACATATCGATGAAGAGATACATGCTCATTATCGGCTCTATCCATGTAACCTTGCGGCTGCAGGTATGGAGGTGTCAGCTGAAGAGAAGGCGGCCTTTGATGCCTATCTTAACCACCAGTTGGCAAAAGTAACCATTGAGCATCCTGATATGGAATTCTTGCGTGAACGCATGGTCACCATGTATGCCAATCCGGCAAGGAATCAAATGGCGAGCAAAGCGAAAAAATAAGATTTGTATGAAGAAAACGAGAACAGACTATACAATGAAAAGTTTGAGTGTGATGGGTTCCTTCCTAATTGCATTGATTGGACTATGTCTGTTTTTTGTTTCATGCAGCTCAGATGATACACAAGTTCCTAGTTACTATATCAATTTGGTTGAGGCAGATACGAATCACGACACTCTGGTGACAGTGATAAGGACGGATAATGGGACGACCTATAACGTGACTCAATCAATCAAGGCTGCAACTCCTGACACTACTTATCGTTGTATGTGTACGTATGCTGTTGAGGATGAGCAGTTGACCGTGTATTCGCTGAGCCACATTTTCTCTGCCCGCCCATATAAAGCTGCGGATTTGGATACATTGATCACCGATCCAGTTAAGTTCATTAGCAGTTGGCGGTCGGGTGGTTATCTGAATATGCAGATAGGTGTGATGACGACAGATGCTGACTATCATAAATTCGCGTTCTGTGAAGACAGTATTGGGGACAGGGGTACATACAAGATAGCTTATTTTACGTTGCTACACCAGCGTCCAAAGAAAGATGCCGAATCCTATACTGATGATATGTTTCTCAGTATTCCCATATCCTCATACACTGACTGCGATTCATTTGCTCTCAGTGTGCAGACTTATGAGGGATTGCGACAAGTTGTAAGATAAAAAATGTTCAAATATAATTACAAACAAAATGAAAACTTACAAAATCATTAACAACGTGACAGGTTGGATCATTTTTGCAATAGCAGCTTTTACCTATTGCTCTACGATCGAACCTACAGCTAGTTTTTGGGATTGTCCGGAGTTCATTAGTACAGCTGCCAAGCTGGAAGTCGGACACCCACCTGGCGCACCATTTTTCATGCTCGTGGGAAATCTGTTCTCACAATTTGCGAGCGACCCGACTCAGATTGCCAAGATGGTCAACACCATGTCTGCGCTTTTGAGTGCCGGATGTATCCTCTTCCTCTTCTGGTCGGTAACCCATCTGGCAAAGAAGCTGATTTGTGAAGATGACGAACAATTGACGACGGGCAAGATAATTGCTATCATGGCCAGCGGTATTGGTGGTGCACTCATCTATACATGGAGTGATACTTTCTGGTTCAGTGCCGTTGAAGGTGAAGTATATGCTTTCTCGTCATTCCTTACGGCTCTTGTATTCTGGTTGATACTGAAGTGGGAGAACAAAGCTGACGAGAGTGGAAGCGACCGTTGGTTGATTCTCATCGCCTACTTGGTAGGTTTGTCCATCGGTGTGCACTTGCTCAACTTGCTGTGTATTCCAGCGATGGTACTTGTGTATTACTACAAGCGTGCAAAGAATCCGAATGGAAAAGGTTCGCTCATCGCACTTGGCATATCGGTCATCATCATCGCAGCCGTATTGTATGGAATCGTTCCTGGTATCATGAAAGTGGGTGGATGGTTCGAACTGCTGTTCGTCAACACACTTGGCTTGTCGTTCAACACAGGTCTTTATGTTTATCTTGCTTTGTTGGTTGCATGTCTTGTATGGGCCATTATAGAAACGACGAAAGCTCTCAACAAGACGCGTATGAATATTGCGTTTCTTGTGAGTGTAGCTATGTTGGGCATTCCGTTCTATAGTTTCGGATTGAAGAGTGTCATCATCGGTATCGTCATCCTTGCCCTCATTGCGGTATTTATCTTCAAGTTCAACAAGGTGACATCGAAGAGCCTTAACACCACGCTTCTGTGTATGGCATTGATGGTTGTCGGCTATTCATCTTACGCACTGATTGTCATCCGTTCAACCGCTAATCCTCCGATGGATCAGAACTCTCCTGAGGATGTATTCACCCTTGAGGAGTACTTAGGTCGTGAGCAGTATGGCGACCGCCCATTATTCTACGGACCTACGTTCAAATCCAAGGCAGAGATTGTTTTGCAAGGCGATAGATTGACATATAACACAACAAAAGGTGCACCTGTCTATCAGCGCAAGGAGAAAGCAAGTGCAGACGAGAAGGATGAGTACGAAATCATCCGTGAGAAGTTCGACTATGTCTATCCGTCTGACCAATGCATGCTTTTCCCTCGTATCTATGAAGAGCGCGATGCCTCGAAGTATATTTCCTGGCTTTCGGATATGCACTACAAGACGGTGACTTACAACATCCCTGGTCAGCCAAGTCAGCAGATAGAGATCCCTACGCAATGGGATAACATTCGTTACTTCCTTTCTTACCAGATGAATTTCATGTACTGGCGTTACTTCATGTGGAACTTCGCAGGTCGCCAGAACGACATTCAGGGCTTGGGTGAGACTGAACATGGCAACTGGATTACCGGTATCAGTTTCCTTGACGATGCGCGTTTAGGCCGTCAAGATTTGTTGCCTTCGGATCTGAAGGAGAACAAGGGTCACAATGTGTTCTATTGTCTGCCGCTTTTGCTTGGTATCATCGGTCTGCTGTGGCAGGCATTCAAGGGCAAAAAAGGCATTCAGCAGTTCTGGGTAGTCTTCTTCTTGTTCTTCATGACGGGTATCGCTATTGTGCTTTACCTCAATCAGACACCAGGTCAGCCTCGTGAGCGTGACTATGCTTATGCCGGTTCGTTCTATGCATATGCCATCTGGTGCGGTCTTGGTATTACTGCCATCTTCGCAGGCTTGGAGAAAGTATTGAGCAAGCGTTTGAACCATCGTCTTGGGGCAATCGTTGCGTCAATTATAGCTGTGATCCCAGCTATCGCTGTTCCATTGCAGATGGTCAGCCAGACTTGGGACGACCATGATCGTAGTGGACGTTTCATGTGTCGCGACTTCGGTTTGAACTATCTCGAGACGATTCCTCACGATGGAGTCATCTTCACCAATGGCGATAACGATACTTTCCCACTTTGGTACAATGAAGATACGGAAGGCAACCGTACCGATGTGCGTGTCTGCAACCTGTCTTATCTGCAGACAGACTGGTACATTGACCAGATGAAACGTCCGGCTTTCGAGGGCGACAAGCAGTCGTCACCGCTGCCGATTTCATGGAAGCGTATTCAGTACGTGTCGGGCAAGAACGAGATTGCTGAGGTCAATCCTCCAATCTACGTGGGAGGCAGGGAGATAACGATGAAAGAACTCGTTGAGACCATGTATCGTCAGGATCCAGAGACGGCTAAGGCCATCTGGGGTGATGATCCGTTCGAGTTGAAGACCGCCATCAAGAAGTTCCTCCTCAAGGAAGATATTCCTGCTGAGTATACTGATATGGTCAAGGATTTGCCTTCATGTCTGCCATCCGACACCTTGCATGTCACAGTCAACAAGGAGGCGGTTCGCAAGTCAGGCATGATGATTCCTGGCGACTCTATCCCCGATCAGATGGTCATCAGCCTCTCCGGACAGGATCGTATCTATAAGAACTTCATCATGATGCTCGAGATGATAGCAGAGAGTAACTTCGAGCGTCCACTCTATATGTCGACAACGGTTGGTCCGCAGAACTACGGCAACTTGTGGCGTCACTTCGTACAGGAAGGTTTGGCTTGGCGCATCACGCCGTTCACCTTCGAGGAGAACATGCCTCAGCAAGCTGTTGTTGATTCAGAGAAGATGTTTGACAACATGATGAACAAGTATCACTATGGCAACTTAAAGCAGCCGGGACTTTACCTCGAGGAGACGACCTTGCGTATGTGTTGGACTCATCGTCGTTGGTTTGCTCATCTCATCACCACGTTGCTTCAAGAGGGTAAGCGTTCGAAAGCGCTTCAAGCACTCGAGAAATGTGATGCAGAGATTCCTGCTTACAACGTGCCATACAAGGGCGATAATGGTGGTTTGGAAATCGCTAACGGATTCATTGCATGTGGCAAGATTGACAAGGGTGTTGAGATTCTCGATGCAATGGAGAAGGTTTCGCGTGAGTACATCACTTTCTATGCATCTCTTGGTAACGTACGCTTCATATCTGCATGGCGCGACTGTCGAAGTGAGATTTACTCACTTGTAGAGATACAGCACTCACTCGAGATGCTGGGTAAGTCGAAAGAAGCAGGAGCGAAGGCCCCTGAATATGCTAAGCGGGCAGAGGAATTGCTCATGTTTGTGAACAACTCTTATTCTCTTCTTGCTTCAAGGGCAGAAGGACTCGGCATCCAGTTATGATTATCGAGCAACCAAGTACGTGGCTTCGCTGGCTTTATCCCAGTGCCATCTGGCGTATGTCCCATTCGGAGCGGGCCGTCTATCTGACGTTTGACGACGGTCCCATTCCCGAAGCCACGCCTTTCATCCTCGATACACTCGACCGTTACGGTGTGAAGGCGACGTTCTTCATGGTGGGTGACAACGTGCGGAAGTATCCGGAACTCATGGAGGAGATTGCCCGTCGAGGCCATCGCCTGGGCAATCATACCTTTAATCATATCGGTGGCTTTGGCTACCGGAGCAAGACCTTCCTGCGCAACGCCTACGAAGCTGATAAACTTATCCACTCTCATCTGTTCCGTCCGCCTCGCGGTTGGATGCGGTGGACGCAGTACATGCGACTGCGGCGCAAGTTTACCATCATCATGTGGGATGTTGTGACTCGTGACTATAGCCGTCTGCTCACGGCCGACGATGTGGTCAACAACGTGAAGCGTTACACTCGTAATGGTAGCATCATCACGTTCCACGATTCGCTGAAAAGCATTGACAAACTACGCACCGCGTTGCCACAGTCCATTGAGTGGCTTCAGGCGCAAGGCTATGAGTTCCGACTCTTCGATGTCAATCAACCACGAAGCAGACATTTGAAATGAAAACTCCTCTCTCATCCTCCCTCATCAAAGCCGAAGCTATGCGCCTCGGCTTTGATGCTTGTGGAATAGCTCGCGTGGCCAGGGTTGACGATACCACGGCTGCGGCGTTTGATCGTTGGATAGGGAAGGGCTATCATGCAGGGATGGACTACATGGCCCGACATGGAGATGCACGCTATCATCCCGATTATGTGTTATCGGGCTGCCGCACCATCGTGTCGCTCGCGATGAATTACTATCCTGGCCGTCGCATCGAAGAAGACCGTCTTCAGTTTGCATACTATGCTTACGGTAAGGACTATCATGACGTGATGAAGGACCGCATACGCCAATTGGCAAAGGCAATAGGGATAAAATCAGAGAACTCAGAATATTCAGAGTTCCGTGTGGTTGTCGATTCCGCGCCGTTGCTCGAACGCTATTGGGCGCTCCAGGCAGGACTTGGCTGGATCGGTCGTAACCACAACTTGATTATTCCGCATCGAGGTAGTTATATGTTTCTTGGTGAGTTGCTGCTTACGGACGAGGTCGATCAGTATGACACACCCGTCGCCAACCATTGTGGCACCTGTCGCAAGTGTATTGAGGCCTGTCCTACCTGTGCTTTGACTGATGGCGGAGTTGATGCCCAACGTTGCCTCTCCTATCTTACTATTGAGCATCGAGGCCCGTTCAGCCCCGAGCAGGCTGCACTGATTCGCCAGCAGCCTACTCCTTATTATATATATGGCTGCGACCGTTGCCAGCGAGCATGTCCGCACAACCGTTTTGCAAAGCCCAACCAGACCGAAGAGTTTCAGCCTTCAGAGTCCCTGCTTGACATGCAGAGCGAGGACTGGAATCAACTTACCCGTGAAAAATATACAGAGTTGTTCCGTGGTTCGCCCGTGAAACGAGCCAAATACGAGGGCTTGATGCGGAACATCAAAACCGTGATGGAATAAATCATCAGTTCCCGATTATCAGGAGTGACAAATTAACCCCGTCACGTCATCACGACGTAGCGGGGCTTTGGCGCCTGTGTCATTCTGAGAAAATTATTATGTTACTTCTACTTATTATTTCTTTTCTACTTTCTTCCTTGCCAGTTCAATCATATCGAAGACATACTGATTCTTGTCGTCATCGAAGTATTCGGATACTTGAAGCAGGCGGTTGGCGGCTACTTTGCGCTCGTCGTCGTCCAATGGAGCGTTCTTGCAGAGGTCGAGGATGAGTCCTGCTGACACTATCAGGTCCTCCTTCGATTCCTTGTTGCCTTTGTCCATCATCTGCTGGGTGAGCAGTCCGAAGAAGCGGTGCCAGTCGGCATTGCTCAGGTTGCTGACTCCGCGTTGCATCACCAAGGCCATCCACGAATCCATATTGCCATCGAAAGGAATGTCCGAGGGAATATCTAATGCGAAAGATCCTATCGCTACATTCTTCGAAGAGCGATTAAAGAGACTTTCCAACGAGCGAACAAAGAGGCTGTCAGGCAATTTGGTCTGTCCTTTCAATCGGTCCATGAGGTCATCGGGCAGTCTGTCTCTCAACGACGCTGTGCCCATAATGTTTATAGGCTCGACTGATGCAATGCCATGTGCGGTCTTGGGTTGCTGGCCATAGACATAGACGAGCTTGGCAGTGTAGACCTCGGGGTCGTCGGCATTGCTCCATTCGGCGGCATAGCAGGTGCGATAGCCCTTGTGCTTCTTGTCGTTGAAGTTGGCAATATAGTAGGTGCTGTTCTTCATGCTTCCGATGAGGACAGCGTCGTCTTCATCCCTCCAGATGCTCCACATGCGACGCAGACCGAGGTCGTGGACGAGCGCTGAATCAAGTTCGAGTTTCTCGTTGCCAGTCTCTTCCTCAAACATCGAGGTCTTGGAGGCCTCGTTCCTAAAAGCATCCCTCAGTGTTTCGGACACGGAATGCTGATACCTCCTCTCCACCTTGACAGTGATAACTTTGCTCTCGATGGCGATGCCGTTCGCATCCACTTTCGCTGTATTATGCTCTCCTACTTTCGTGACGCCCGCTAATTCGTCGGTCACTTCCTGAAACGCCTTCTTGATTTCCTCTTGTGCTGAGGCGGTTGGCACGATTGCCATCATGGCGATGGCTGCGATAATAATGCTTCTTGTTTTCATCTTACATTTTACATTTAACATTTTACATTATAAATTATATTTCTACGATTCTTTTGGTTTCGATTACTTCGTAGTCACCCACCTCGTTAGTCACGAGTACGGCGCTGGCTGGCTGGGGCGTGGCACGGAAGGTTGCCTCAATCACCATGTTGCGCATCTCCTGTTCTTCGCGCAGGATGGTCGTCTCGCAGTCGGCAAGGATGCGGATGGCACGTTCCACGTTCTCAGGGTTTTGCCAGATTTCGTTGCCGAGCGTGTCGGGTATTTCCCTTGTTGCTGTCCGTTTGTGCCCTTGTTGCTGTCCGTTTGTGTCCTTATTGCCACCCGATTGAACAGTTGTTGCTGCTCGATTACAAATTTGGTGGTCATCAATTTTAATTTGGTGGTCACCGATTGACTGATTGGTGGTCACCGATTTTGAATTGGTGGCCATCGATTTATCAATCGTTGCGGTTGGTTTGGGTGATTGTCCCTGCCCGATGTTCAATATCAGCAGCAATAATATGCAGGCGGCGACTGCTCCGACAACTGGATATAGCCAAAGATGTCGATGCTTAGGCTTCTGTTCTATCTGCTGCATCAGTCGGTCGTCGAAGTCGTCCGAGAGTTTCATCCTTTCGGCATCTTCGTACTTGCGCTTCATGGCAAGGCGCAGACCTCGGTCGTTGTATTTCTCATTTGTTTTCATTGCTTTCAAGGCTTTTGATGGTGATGGCAAGACGTTTGCGAATCCATTGCAACCGCGAACGGAGATAGCCCTCGGAATGTTCCGTGATGGAGGCGATGTCGCGTATCGGGCGGTCGTCAAAGTAATAGAGACTAAGTAGCATCTGGTCGTCGGGCTTCAACATGTCGATGGCTCGTTCCATGAAGGTGAGGCGGTCGGTGTCGTCCAGCAGGGCATCGGTCTCGTCGTCTGGGATGCTGTCGAGCCTCTGCTGCTCCACATCGATGGTTCTGATATGCTTGTGATGCTGTCGGTAGTGCTTCAGTGCCGTGTGGTAGGCGATGCGCATGAGCCATGTCTGGAACGTAGCCTGCCGGCTGTCGAATCTGCTGAGACACTTGTATGCTTCAATCAGCACATCCTGCGTCACCTCCTCGGCTTCTTCGGGCGATGGAATCAGGCGAGCTACCATCTGCAGCACCTGTCCGGCATAACGGCCTGCAAGCTGGCGGAACAGCGCTGGCTGTCCGTCGAGAATGCGGTGTATGAGCACCGTCTCGTCGTGCAAAGCTTTTGATGTATTGCCGGTCTGTCGTTCCATTCGCTTCATGTTCTCTACCTATATATTACCACTTTCCATGGAAATGTATAATCTTAAGAACGATTATTTTCGGAAAACATTGCCTGTCATACACCGAAAAAGGTCGGCACATTAAACGAAATGTGCCAACCTTTTTCGGTAAACGATATTTCTCCGCTACTGCTTCGACTCCTCCAATATCCTGCGGAATACCCAATCGTGGTTGTAGCCGAAGCCCTCGCCGTGATAGTATCGCTATTTATAAGCGATTGTACTTATTCTCCTGCATAATCAATCCATTCATTGCCGTTGTGACATAATACCTTCCAACCTTTTGCTTTGGCGGCTTCTACATTTGAAGCTTTCATCAAGTTCTTCTCGTTCGGTTTGTAGATTGCATAAAGATATCCAGGAGCAACATGTGCTGGTTTATTCAGACTCTTTATCGTTAATCCCATATCCGAACCCTTGATTTGGTTTGAAAAGAAGTATAACTCATATAGCTCCTTGTTTTGCGACAAATCGAGCGAGGTCAACTGATTTGTATGGCAACTCAAGATCTCTAACTGTGGATTCTGAGAAACATTGAGTGCTTCTAATTGGTTGCTACCGCACCATAATTGTTTCAACTTTGTATTCGCTGACACATCGAGCGAATATAATTGATTCTTCCAACATCTCAAGATAGTTAGATTCGGATTATTCCACAAATTAAGCCCCATCAGTTGGTTTTCGTAGCAGTTCAGCTCGACCAATGCCTTGAAATTCTCTATTCCAACCAGACTTTTGATGCCCATATTGCTAACGTCGATACTTATCACCTTCGCAATCTCCTCCTCTGTCAGCACGCCGTCTTTTCCGAATTCCTGATTCATCAGCCATTCACGGAACTTTGGATCAGGAAAGTTTTTCTGGTTAATTGCACCAGGCTCGTTATTACCCATGTCCTCATCGTCATCGCCACATGCTGCGAAGCCCAATGTAAGCGTAGCAGCCATCATTATGAATATCAGTTTCTGTTTCATAAACACATCCTTGGGATCTTATATGCCATTACCCATCGGCTCTATCTAGTTAATTTAAAAAGCGCAGACATTCGCCATACGCTTCACGGTTCACCACAAACCACAACTATATATGGGAAGCCTGCGCCCTGTATTGGGGCAGCTCCAATAATAGTTGTTGCTCTTTTACTTACGGTGGTGATTGTGAAGCCATTGAGCAAATATGTTATGTTCTAAAGAACATGGTGCAAAGATAATACTTTTCCCCGAAACCGCCATACATTTCCTACATTATTTACTATGTATGGACAGAAAACGGGCAGGAACCAGCCGTTCATACCCGATGCGTTATACCTTATTATATTTATTAATAGATGACCAGTCCGGCAATGCCTGCGAGGATGATCATGATGATGGGGTGAATACGGTAAAGACGGGTGCCGATGAAAGCGAAGAGGAAGATGAGCAAGCTCGCGACGAATTGGAACGTGCTTTCTGACGGGCTACCGAAGTTGTCGGCCGACATGAGGAGGATGGCTGCGGCGGCGATCAGCCCGACGATGGCGGGACGCAAAACGGAGAAGACGCTTGTCACAGTTGTCGTCTTGCTGTACTTCAACAGTATCTTGCTGATGGTGAGCATCAGGAGGAAGGGCACCCACAGCACAGAGAGGGAGGCGAGGACAGCGCCGAGGATGGCCATCCATTCGGGGTAGCCTTCGTTGAGGACGGCGGTGTAGCCGGTATAGGTGGCGCAGTTGATGCCGATGGGGCCGGGGGTG
>Ga0310696_10011108_pt1 | contig 10284 bp, 16 predicted proteins | sample AusTroGonzalo_MG_4_FD_203885 | JGI IMG/M metagenome (GOLD analysis project Ga0310696, IMG submission 203885) | Bovine rumen microbial communities from tropical cattle in Woodstock, Queensland, Australia - Gonzalo_02 (v2) (version 2) | ecosystem: Host-associated > Mammals > Digestive system >... | reverse complement strand
AGAGTTGCTTTTATGCCTGTCATTTTTGATAATTCCGTAACCGACATTTTGCGTTCATGCATTGTATCATGCATGCTTTTCGCAAAGGCTCTGTACTCTGGCTTGACTTTGCTTTGATCCACATCCAAATCAAATTCCTTATCATAGAAAGCAGTTTTTCTCATATTCCCCTCCAAAAATAACTAATAGCGAAAAACAAACAAATAATCACCAAAAGATTTTTTCTGTGAGTATTGTGACATGCGGTGATGAACGTGATAAATTATCATCATCGGTGAAGATTGAGACAAATCTCACCGACAGTATAAGATAAAGATGAAATTTTGTCAAGGAGGAAGTTGAAAAATGAATGACTGCACAAACGCCGCTCGTGAGGCTCGAAACGCATACCAGCGGGCCTGGCGGGCAAAAAACCCGGACCGGGTCCGGGATATCAATAATCGATACTGGGAAAAGAAAGCCCAGGAGTTACAGAAGGGGGACAATATTGATGGCACCGAGGATGCGAACGATAGATCAAGCAATCGCGTGGCTGCGGGAGATTGACCCGCAGTGCGCTTTCACCAAAACTGCGCTGCGACAGCTCGTTGTCACAGGGCAGTTTCCGTGCGTCCACGTTGGATCGAAGTATCTCATCGACCTCGACAACCTTGTGGCTTTTCTACATGGAAGCACGCCAGCAGAGAACGAAACAACGGTAAAAATTGGGGTGGCAGTATGAGCGGGGACCAAATTGCTTTCCCCGGTTTCCCAGCAATCACAGTGCGCTTCAAACCTCGTCCAGGCTCATTGGCAAGTCTGCTGGGACACGGTGCGGATGCAGCCATCACGACCGGCAAGCTCGCCGAGGAAATGGGAGCCACCGATCCTCGCACGGTAACAATCGCAGTTTACCGAGAAAGGCGGGACGGATCACCGATCTGCTCAGGGCAAAACGGATTCTTCCTGCCGATGACAGATTCAGAGGTAGTAGAATGCGTCCGTGGAATGCGTCACCGGGCGAAGGAAATCAACGAGTCCGCGGACGCCCTCGAACAGGCGTGGAAGGTAGCGCAGGAGGTGGCCAATAGTGGCGGATAATTTATACTTCCCAGCATACTTCAGCGACTGGAACGCGATCCGGGATGCTGTCACGCCTGAGCAGGGATGGACACTCTTCACACTTTGCCTGGATTACGCCGCAGGGGAGAACCCGCAGCCTTGTGGCGATCCTGTGATTACAGCTTTCTATAAGCTGCTGTCAGGTGGAATAGCCCGCAGTCAGCTTGCCCAGGAAGAGAAGAATCAGAAGAGACGCTATGCCCGGTATTGTGGAATCACCAAAGAGGCCGGAAGAGAACCGTTGAGATTTGATGAGTGGGCAACACAGGTTGACAAATGTCAACAAATGTCAACAGATGTTGACGATGTTGACAATCATAATCGAAATCATAATCCAATCGAAATCCAATCAGAATCGAAATCGGAATCAAAAGAGAGGGGCGACAAGCGCCTGCGCTTTTCTCCCCCTTCAACAAAGGAAGTTGAGTTATATTGCAGAGAGCGAAACAACGGAGTAGATCCGCAGGCCTTTGTAGATTTCTACGCCTCAAAAGGATGGAAGGTAGGCAGGGAACCGATGAAGGACTGGCAGGCTGCCGTGAGAACATGGGAGAGGAGGCAAAGAGAAGATGGACGAGATCGTGGTGATGGGGATCAGGATCAAGAAATTACCGGCATCCTCAGACTGTAAACCGGTCTGTGAATATCAGAAGCGCGGGTTCTGTACAGTCTGTACCTGTGACAAATGCGAAGGCGGCTTCCTGATCGACGAGTGGCGTGAGGCAATGAAGCAGGGGTGTACAACCAGCGGACCGCGTGAATGCGATTGTGTAGAGATGGCCCGGAATAAAAAAAGGCTGCGTGATTCAGGGTTGGAACAGCTCGCCGCAAGATGTACCTTTGACAGCTACGCAGCAGAACATCAATGGCAAGCTGCCGTTAAAAATAAAGCCCTGGACTATCTCAGGGACTACAAAAGCAAAAGTTTCTTCATTTCAGGACAGAGCGGAAGCGGGAAAACACACGTCTGCACGGCGATAAGCAACGAGATTATGAAGAACAGGGGCAGGCTGAAATATTTCCAGTGGGTCAAAGATGGAACCCGGCTAAAGCAGATCGTGAACGAACCCGCGCTGTATGAGAAGGAGATCGAGGCGCTGGTCGATATGCCATTTCTCTATATGGATGATCTTTTCAAACAGGAAGTGACAGCGGCAGACATTCGCCTGGTCTATGAGATCATCAACGGGAGATATATTGCAGACAGGCCGACAATCATCTCGTCAGAACGGAACCTTGCATTTCTGCGGAAAGTACGGGGCGGAGACGGCGAAGCGATTGCAGGCAGAATCTATGAAGCCTGTGGGAAAGGCGAGTACTGTATCGAGCTTTCGGGGTCAGACAAAAATCTGCGCTTTGTATGAAATGGAACAAACGGCACCGGCGAAATGGCACCACGGGGGCAGGATCGGCCCGGCGAAACGGAACCGGATATGCTGAGAAATGGTAAGGATGTCACCGCATGAAATGTCACCGAAAAATGTCACCGGGGGATGTCACCACGGGGGACGTTTTGAGGGCGAATGATACCGAGTGATACCGGCTCTATAAATGATACCGGAACCAAAAGGAACCAAACGGAGCTTAAAAAAGGAACCGGGGCCAATAGAGGAACCAACAGAGCCACCGGCACCAATAGAGGAGGGATCAGAAACATGATGACTCAGGAAGAGTTCTTTTCAAGATTGGCAAGCGGGGAACAGTATGCAGACCTTATTCGTGAGGCGAGTCTGAGGATGATTGCAGAAGAGAGCGGCACTGATTACGATCAGATGGTAGCAGAGAGCGCCCGAATGGTGGAGCAGCCGCAGGCACCACAGCATGATCTTCGGGGGCTTGCATATCAGATGGCCAGACGCCAAAGCGGTGCCAGAACAGAGCGCATGAGCGAGCACGGCATGAATGCCGGTATTACACCGGCCGGCGGGAGCTCGGTCTAATGGGGAAAAGCAGCCAGCGGAAAGGACGGGACGGAGAAAGGGAACTCCGGGACCGGCTGAAAGAATACGGCTTTGATGTCGAGTGCGGAGCACCTCAGTCTTTCGGCGAGGTCCCCGATCTGGCGGGCCTGCCTGGAATCCACATCGAATGTAAACGGGTCGAGCGGCTGAACGTACCGGAGGCCATGCGGCAGGCCGTCCGGGATTCTGAAAGATTCCGGGACGGGATGCCTGCACTGTTCCACAGACGGAACCGGCAGCCCTGGTTGGTGACGGTGCGACTTGATGATTTCATGAAACTTTACATGGAGGGGAACGATGGAGATAACAAACCCGGTTAAGGCGATCCGGGCGAAATGCCTGGACTGCTGCTGCGGCAACTCGAATGAGGTAAAGCTCTGCCCTGCTGGTGACTGTCCGATCCATGCTTTCCGATTCGGGAAGAATCCATACAGAGCAAAGCGGGAAATGACCGAGGAGCAGAGAGCGGCTGCGGCTGAACGATTCCGACTTGCCCGCGAGAAATCGCGTTCTGCGTGATTTCCTACATCTGCAATAAAGGAGAAATCACACGAAGGGTCTGGGGAGTATAAATACACATCTGATGAAGAAGCGCAGCCACAGGCCTGTAAATAGCCATAAACGCAGCGGAGGATTGAGAACCGCTGCGTTTTATGCTATGCTTTCGCGGGGGTGATCTGATGCCGAAGCATTATGTAAGCACCGAGGCACAGTGCCCGTTCTACCACCAGGAGGACACCGACACTGTTTGGTGCGAAGGCCCAAGCGATGAATGGTCGTTGTGCCAGGTATTTGAAGATCACCAGCAAGCGGAGCTGCACATTGAGAACCATTGCCACGGTGACTGGACACAGTGCAGAATCGCTCGGATGCTTTGGGCGCAACACGACAGCCTGGAAAACCTTCGCTACATGCGAAGAGCAGCGCCCTATCTGGTCCGGGGAGAGCAGATATAAAAAGCCCCAGAAGACATCAGCCTAAGCGAACCGCTTTCGGGGATGCCCTCCGGGACTCAGTGAGAAGAACTGGCTGCTTTTCAGGCAGCTGCAGGGCCTCCGATGAAGTTTGCTTCTCACTCTCACTTCACACAAGCTCGCCTGCAATCAAAGCATACCAGAAGATGCAGCAAAAGGCAAGAGAAAACAGAGCTTTCGGGAGTGAATTCTTCAGTACAGTACCGGAGCATTATCACCGAAAGCTCTGATTAGAGATCACGGCTGGGAGCCAATCCCCTGGCGGCGGGCAACTTGTGTCAGCCAGCCAAACCGTGTCTGACTAAATAGTATCACACGCCATCATATTTAGCAATAAGAAAAACCCGAAAGCGTTTCCAAGTCTGCGGCATCCCTGTGCCGTTAGAGGGAAACACCTTCGGGCCTACCAACGTCCTGGGGAGGACGGGCGGCAACGAAGGCCGTGCATCCTCTCTGGTATCGGCTGAGTGCAGATTACCAGATATTAACAGCTAAATCAACCCTGAAAAGAGATATGCTGCCGTAGCGCAGTTGGCAAGCGAGGACGTTTTGTAAACGCCAGGTCGGTGGTTCGAATCCACCCGGCAGCTCCATCATATAGAAAGAACCGCAGGAGGATTAACCTTCTGCGGAATCTTTTTGCAGCTTCTCCTCAATCGCCTGGCTGATCCAGGCGTTCACACTCAGACCAGCAGCGGCAGCGCAGGCTTTCACCTGATCCCGCTGATCTGGATCAAGCCGAAGCTCAACCCTGGCAAACTTCTCCATGTAGGACTTCTGCGCACGCTTCTGGGCCTCTGATTTCTCAGGCAAAATTGATCCCTCCTCTTAAAATCGGAAATTGCAGGTTGCAGCATATATAACAAAGCTGCCCTTTTGCTTCCATTCACCATCTACAAATTCAAACTTCAAGCCATGATCCTCTGCCACCTTCCTGAACACTTCATTGTGACCAGAGTCATCGATGCTTTCAAACCAGCAGTATTGATGAACCATTTCATGTACCATGAGGCACGACAGGAAAAATATTTGGTCTTTCTTCTTCAGCCTTTTGATGTCTTCATTTATGACCGAAGAAAAAAAGAATCGTTGTTTCTCTGCAGAGAACGCCGCCCATGCCTCTCCGTCAGAAACCCAGTCGATTTCTTCAACGATCCAAATAGGCCGTGCTTCCAATTTTCCATCAAACAATGTCTTGTTCAGGCGCTTATAAAGCCGGGCAAGCATTTTCTCCTGCTGGTCTTCGGTCATTTGTTCATATCTCACGTCAGTCTTCTCCTTCCTGGGCAATATTATACCACACGGTGCGCTCTAACGGTAGATACAAAATGCACAAATCTAACGGTAGATATTTGTGCAACATTCCATCTTGTTATCTAACGGTAGATATAGTAAAATAGTATCAGATCGAGGGGGCGGAAACGCATTCCCGGCGCGAGCGGCAGGACTCCCGGAGTCACGCCCGCCCCACGAAATACTGAATAATAAGGAGATACCACAATGAGCATGACCGAACTCACCGCGCAGGCGCGCACCTATTTCGAGCTGATGCAGCAGATCGCAGATCTGGAAGCCGAGGCCGAGGCGATCAAGGACCAGATGAAGGCCGTCATGGTGGAGCAGGAGACCGAGGACCTGCAGGGGCCGGGCTGGCGGGCCACCTGGCACAACACCAAGAGCAGCCGATTCGACACCAAAAAATTCAAGGCGGACCACCCGGACCTCTCCGAGGCCTACACCGTCACCACCACCGGAACCCGCTTCACTCTGAACCAGATCAAGGCCGCATGAGAAAAGCCCCTTGCGAGAGCCGGCAAGCATCACCGCAAGAGACTTGAGACCAACCACAAGGGAGGCCGGGAATATTTTAACCGGCCTCCGTGAAAAAATCAAGGAGGATTTGAAAAATGGCCTACTACGCAACAGTACCCGCAAGGCTTTGCGGGGGGATGGACACAGACCCGGACACGGTGAGCAGAAGAGCAACCGCCGCAGCCCTTGCCGAAAAGGTGAAAAAGACATACACCGTTTCCGACATTGACACAGCCGCCGTTATCTATAACACCGTGCGCAGCATCAGCGACCCGAATGATCTGATGGAGTATTTCTTGGGGGCCGTATATGCGGCAGGGATTGAAACCGGAAAGCGGCGGGAACGGGAGAGACAGCGCAAGGTGCGAGAAAGAGCAAGGAGGGGTTCAAAATGAAAACAGCGAGAGAAAGATTCCTTGACGCCTTTGACCAGCTCGACAGCGTAACGAGGCGGGCGCTAATCATCATCGTTGAAGCAGTAGTCGCAGGCGATTCGAGGAGAGAAGCTCTGAACAAAGCACTTGCTTTTCTATCTGAGCACCCAGGCTATGACGATGTTGCGCAATGCTGGCTCGATATTGCCAACAGATGGGAGGCTGAACACAATGCCTGAACTCACAGCAGAAGACCGTAAATTCCTGCAGATCATCCACACCACGCCCAGGGAAAAGCTCGAAACGCTGTTCGAGGAGCTTGGGATTCTGGAATCGTTCTTGGAGGTGGAAGCAGAGACAGACAAATAACACACCGCGCCGCTGCCGATCTGGCGGCGGCTTTTTGCTGCCTGCTGATCTGGTAGCGGAGACAGAAGAAACAGATTGGTCCCGAGTTTCTCGCTGGCCTTATTTCAACCCGCAAGGCGGACGTCCAAGACGTAACCCGGAAACAACCTGTTTCTGCCGACAGTGTACCAGACGGGACCGCACCTGTCAAGGCCTCCGAGGGGCGCGCTGGCCTCCCCGCCGCACCCAGCCCGCCGGGGGAGCAGAAGAAAAATCACTCTATGATCACATGTCGCAGTAACCTGGGACACGCACCAGACTACACTGTGGGGGCAGGGGGACCCCCACACGTGCCAAGCTGAACTACAGGGTATAAAAGCCGGGATAAGCAGAAGCGAAGAATAGAACAGAGAGGCGAGCTGTTATTCACCGCGCCAATATGAAGAGTGGCAAGATTACCGCAACCACCCAGCACCCGTGCTGTAATAATGCGCGACAGCGCATTGATACAGCCGGGGAGCAAACAGTTCTATTTAAAAAATCGTCCTTGTTTTTTTAAAAGGTTACATAAAGATGCTTAGAATTAAAAGGGAATTAAATAGGACGAGAACACAAAAAGAACTCATGATGTGAGTACAAAGATAAACGCAGCGAGGCGAGCATGGCGTTCTGTGAGCTGATGGACGCAGGGCCGCGACAAGAACCCGGAAGTGAGGCGCGCTCTTATTCCCTGCGCAGATTAAGAAACAGCAAAGAAGAGGAACAAACAGCGCAGGGTAAGAGCCGCCGAACGGAGAAAATAGAAAGCCCGAGGCCCTGCGACACAGCGCACAGCGGCAGCCGCCGAGCGGGAGCCTGTTTGCTTCCGATAACAGCGCGGATGGATCGAAGCACCCGGCTGCGAGCGGCTCCTGACCCGACCGAAGGGAGTGGGCAGGTGCCGCACCGGGGTGAGCCGGAACGATAATTGCCGACGGGAGCGGCTCCTGACGCAGCGAAGCGGAGGCAGGTGCCGCGAAGATAAGAGGCAACCACCCTGCGAGCGATGCGGAGGAGCAGCGGATCAGAAGCAGCTTTCAGCATCGCACAAACAGGTGCGACGATGCAGAGCGAGCAGTGGTTCAGCGACGAGCCAGCGAGGAGAACTCAGCATTTTTGTGGATCGTAGAACAACACGGACCACCAAGCGGAGCACTGCCGGAGCGGCCAATGGTCGCGAGGCGTGCGGAGCGGTCGTACTCGGGCGTAACGATTTGGGAAAAGGGATGGCGAGACGGGACCACCCAGCGAGCACTGCCGAGAGCGCCGAAGGTGCCGAGGCGTGCGAGCGGAGACAGGAACGGATGAAATCAGAGGCAAGATCGGATAGAGGCGACCACCCAGCGAGCGCGGCGAAGCCAGATTTGCGGCTGCACCATCTTTCATAATTGGGATGCCTGGGCCGCCAATGGGCGAAGCGCGCGAGCGGTCGATTCTTAGCGCACATTTAGCGCACAGTTGTGCGCCAAGCGTGCGCCAAATGGTCGTAAATCGTCAGAGCGCATCAGAGGCAATACCTCACAGAGCCAATAAAAACTGGCATTTATGAGAACGGGTCAGAGCGCGTCAGAATAGAAAACCATATCTACGGACCAGAAGGTCAGGGGTTCGAATCCCTTATCGCGTGCCAAGAAAAAGACCTCGAAACAATAAAATTTCGGGGTCTTTTGGCATTTTCTGATAACTTTTTGAGAAGATTCAAAAATCGGAGAAAAATGAAAAAATGGCTCTTGGCGCACATTTAGCGCACAACCTTCAAAAAAGGCGGCTGTCGATCTGGCAGCCGCTCTTTTTATTTCGCCCTGAGAAGAACATCGGCGATCGTCTCGCTGGCTTCTGCATCTGCTTCCTCGAACAGATGGGAGTAGATGTCCATCGTGGTTGATACACGGGAATGACCGAGGCGCTTTGATACCGTCACAGGGTCGAGCTTCCGCTTTGTCATAGCGGAGGCTGCCGTGTGCCGGAAGGCATGGGGATTGATATGCGGCAGGCCATGACGGGCAGAGAACCGGGAAAGCCAGCGGGTGATGCTGTTCGGGTCTATGGGTTTTCCATCGTCCTGCACGAATACATAATCCGAGCCGAACCACCTATCCCCGTTCTTTTTCTTCAGATCGTCCCACCACTTTTTATAATCCTCAAGGAGAGCAACAGTCTCGGCCGGGATGGTAAGGTTCCGAACATCGCCGGTTTTGGTGGCGTTCTCATAGATGCCCTGGCCCTTGGAATACAGAAGCGTGCAGTCAATACGGAGCTTCCCGTTAACGAGGTCTACGTTCTTCCACTTCAGACCTGCGATCTCACCACGCCGGCAGCCGGTCACGATCAGGAGATGAGTGAACACTTTCCATTTGAACCATTTGGGCGGTTCGGATTCCAGCGCATTCAGGATCGCAAGGACCTGAGCGGGCTGGAAGTAGTTCACCTCATGCGGCGCCACCTTCGGCGGGTTTGCCTTATCAGCCGCGTTGTAGGGCACGAGCATTTCCTTGGCAGCCTGTTCCAGAACAGCATGAATGCACCGATGATATTCGAGGATCGTCTTATTTGAAAGCGGGGTTTCATCCCTGAGGATGGTAAAGAGGCTTTCAGGCTTTACGGAGAAGGCCTCGGCGATCTTCCGAGCGGTGGCCTCGCTGATGATCTTCCCTTTGCAGGCGGAATCAACGGTTGCCGGTGATACCTCCGCCACCTTAGCAAAAGCCTTGTGGGAAGGATAGGCCTCCCTGATCTTCTCATGAAGGCCTGGCTTGGCCTTCGCCTTTCCGCTGTCTTTCCTCAATCCGGGTTCCGCCAGGGCAATATAGAAATTGTTCAGATGCGCGGGTCTGATATCTTTCAGCTTCCTGTACCCGAGTTCCGGGGAGATACGTTGCATCAGGTTCCGATAGGATTCTATTGTCTTGTGCTTTGCGCCTTCAGCAGCCTTGAGCTTGAAAACGTACTCCGCATATTTGTCGAAGGTCTGCCGATCATCGGCGATATAGCCCTGTTCAATTTCCCGTTCGAAGTCTCTGGCTACATCTTCCAGCGTTTTTTCAATCTGCCGGTCGGTCATTTTCTTGGGAGGGTGCCAGGTCATATAGTGCCGAACCTGCTTCTTGTTGCTGTCCCTGCCGGTTGTGACGGTGATCTTGTATGAAGTGCCGTTCTTTCCTTCAATCCGTCTGATGTTCGCCATTCTGCACCTCCTCTAATCGGAAGAGTTTTTTAAGGAACTTGTCTGAACCCTCCTTCTCCAACTTGTTCAAGAGGGCGGTCGCAGCGGAAAGAGCAGGAAGCTCTCTATATAGCTTCTCAACCTTAAAGATGGAGAGGGAAAGGTTATCTACACTTTCAGAATACTCTTCTATGCTAAATCTGTGCTGCTGCTGTTGAATCTTATCAATAGTTGTGTTTAGTCGCGAGACAGCCTGGCAAAACATAATAAATGGTACGCGGTTCTCCTCATCGCAAACAGAGTTAATCGTTTCGCTGATAGAAGGAACCATACTAAATAAATCAAGCGCGTCCCCGGAAAGACCAGTACGGGCTTCCATTGCCTGCTTCGAAACATCCGGTAGTTCTACTTTGGAATAGCCGAGGAGATAATCAATAGTCACACCGAGAGCGGTGGCGATCTTGTGCAGGGACTCAGGCTTTCCGGGGAACTTCTTCCCGTTCCTATATTCT
>Ga0310696_10011107_pt1 | contig 10284 bp, 9 predicted proteins | sample AusTroGonzalo_MG_4_FD_203885 | JGI IMG/M metagenome (GOLD analysis project Ga0310696, IMG submission 203885) | Bovine rumen microbial communities from tropical cattle in Woodstock, Queensland, Australia - Gonzalo_02 (v2) (version 2) | ecosystem: Host-associated > Mammals > Digestive system >... | reverse complement strand
GTCGAATGTAGAATCGTAATGAATAGCGAGAGACATGGAGGGAGTAGGAAGTGGTTAGTGGTTAGTGGTTAGTGGTTGGTGGTTAGTAGGATGTTGGTAGAACTTAGAGCTTAGAACTTAGAGACGTCATTCTGGAGGGTGGAGCCCGATAGACAACTCAGAAGGCGAGCGTTGCTAAAATGAGTTTACTCATTTTTATAATCGAGCCGAAGAGTTGGGGCTTTGGCCCAAGCCAGTGAAGGTATGAGCTATGGGCACATGTTGTATACAGTAGAAAGTGGTTAGTGGTTGGTGGTTAGTGGTTGGTGGTAGAACTTAGAAACGTCATCCTGAAGCCTGTAAGGCTGATATAGAATTAATGCCTTACAATTCTTAGGTTCGAAGGAGCAGGATCCAGTGATGTTTAGTTGGGAGAAGCGATAAGCTGATTAGGAGTTAGGAATCTGCATTACCAAAAATTACTGGATGTTTCGTGGTTGCACCACTCAACATGACGTTTCGATCGTGAAGTCAGTCATTCTGCCCATTGTCATGCTGGAGGGCGCAGCGCGACTTTCGGCGGCGAGGCGGCCGGAGCGGGTAACGCCATAGGCATGGAATCAAACAGATCCAGTTGGTCGGACTTGGGTTTGCCAGTCAACAACAGCGGCCGGATCATTTCCGGATAAAGTTTATGCAGTTCTCGCGGAACATCGCTATCGTAAATGAAATATTTCGCACGTTTAAGCACTACCCCCATTTTCTTTAAATGTTCAAGTCGAATTTTCGAATAACGCCGGCCGCTCACGATAAGCTGTGCCGACCGGACGCCAATGCCCGGCACCCGCAAAATCATCTCGTAATCTGCCGTCTGCAAATCCACCGGGAAACACTCCGGATGCCTGAGCGCCCACATCACCTTCGGATCCAAATCCGGGTCCAGAAAAGGATTCTTTTCGTCCAGGATTTCATTATACTCGAACTTGTAAAAACGCATGAGCCAGTCGGCCTGGTAAAGCCTGTGTTCCCGCAAAAGCGGCGGTTTCGTCGTAATCACGGGTAAACGCTTGTCGGCATTGATAGGGACATACCCTGAAAAATAGACACGTTTCATTTGCTGTTGCTTGTAAAATCCCGCCGAAAGCGTGAGAATCTGGAAATCAGTCTCCCCCGACGCCCCGACAATCATCTGGGTGCTTTGCCCCGCCGGTAAAAATTTCGGAGAATACTTGGATTTGTCCGCCTTGTATTCCAGTTTGCGTTCCGCCAAGAAATTCATCGGACGGTAAATGGATGCGAAATTCTTTTCGGGCGCCAGATATTGCAGCTGCTTGTCAGAGGGAATTTCGATGTTCACGCTGCTGCGGTCGGCGTAAAGACCCGCCTCGAACAAAAGTCTCGAACTTGCGCCAGGAATCGCCTTCAAATGAATATATCCACCAAAGTGATGGACAAGCCGCAACTCCTTCGCCACCTTGATCAGCAGTTCCATCGTATAATCGGGCGAACCTATGACCGCCGAACTCAAGAACAGCCCCTCTATATAATTGCGACGATAAAATTCAAGCGTGAGGTCGATAAGTTCCTTGGGCGTAAACGTGGCTCGCGGAATATCGTTACTCCGTCGGTTGACGCAGTAGGCGCAGTCATACTTGCAAGCGTTGCTGAACAGCACCTTCAAAAGCGAAATACATCGCCCGTCGGCACTCCAAGTATGGCAAATGCCAGAACTGTACCCACAGCCCATGCCCCCCTTGGGAGAGTTCCGCTTGGAACCGCTCGACGAGCACGAAACGTCATATTTGGCGGCATCGCCCAGAATGTTCAACTTATCGCGTAAATCCATTTTCCGATTTTAGAACGACACAATCGTTCACTTGCCCTTTTGTTCACTAAATATAACAAGAAGTGCACAAAAAAGCAAGAGATTTTTCTAAAATTTTGACGTGCCCAAGAAGCATGATTCTGTATTCGCGTTGAATTCGTTGACATTTTTTTAATTTTTTTGTAATATTATCGTATTTTAGGATCCCGAATTGATTTTGCGAAACAAAGGAAAAATGCATGAAAAAGCGGACTGCAAGCCCCTCCCTATTCGATAGAAAACCCACAAAGAGCTATGTTGCGCCCGAAATGGACATAATCGAATTTCACTCAGCAACAAGCCTCTTGGATGGTAGTGAATACGATGTTCCTAACGAAGAAAATGGTTTTGAAGGTCCTTTTAACTGAGCCATCCATCGGCATAGTTAAAAAATTTGCGTTCCACGGTTTTATCCGGGAACGCTTTTTTTACGGAAAAAATGAATAAGAAAAATGGCAATGTTTAAATTTCTTCGGCAAATTCTTCCAAGCTCTTGCGCAACGGGTGCCTGGGCGAAGGCCCGCCATTTTCGGGATCTGCATAACCTAAATCGAGGAAGCAGGCCAGCTTGAGGTTCGCCGGGAAGTTGAACGCTTTTTCGATTTCGGCAGCATTGAATCCGCGAGCCCAGAGGGTTGCGAGCCCGAGGTCGGTCGCCTGCATCATCATCGAAGTCGTCACAATGCTCGAATCCATGATACCGCTTTTAAAGTCGTCGTGGTACGTCACCGGCGAATAGCACTTGTCTTCGTCATAGCAGACCAAGAGCACTACGGGAGCGTTGTAGGCCATACGCGTGATGCTGCGGAGTTTCGCCAGAGATTCCTGCGACTTGAGTATTTTGACCGTTACTGGCTGGCCGTTTACGGCCGTCGGGGCTATTCGACCCGCTTCAAGCACGAGTGCAAGTTTTTCGGGTTCTACCGCTTTATCGGTGAAAGCGCGGCAGCTGTAACGATTCTTGGCAAGTTCGAGAAATGACATAAAAACTCCTTTCACTTTTCTCGTATATCTATAAAAACTATATCCCCATGTCAAGTTTATTTATGGGAAACAGTCTTTTTTAACGAGAATTTTTAGATAGCCTAGCAAAAAATCCAATCTAACGGTAACAATAAGGCATCTTCTAAAAATTTTAGGCCCATCGAACAAAAAAAGATATATTCCATTATGTAAAAAAGGATTTAAAATGACAACGAAAAAGACAGCCTCGGGCCAAACCATTACGGTCGCAAAAGACAAAAAGAATTTGATAAATATCATCAAAAACCGTATCAAGACCAACGGCAACAATTGCGATCTGAATGATATCGACGTTTCTCAAGTAACCGACATGAGTTGTTTATTTGAGAAAAGCACATTCAACGGAGATATCAGCAAATGGGATGTGTCACATGTTCAGGACATGCACTACATGTTTCCGGAATCAAAATTCAATGGCGACATCAGCAATTGGGATGTGTCGCATGTTCTTAACATGAAATTCATGTTTTCTGATTCCGAATTCAACGGAGACATAAGCAAATGGGACGTGTCGCATGTTCAAGACATGAGCTTCATGTTTTCTGATTCCGAATTCAACGGTGACATCAGCAAATGGGACGTGTCGCATGTTCAAGACATGAGCTTCATGTTTTCTGATTCCGAATTCAACGGTGACATCAGCAATTGGAATGTGTCGAATGTCAAGGACATGGAAGGAATGTTTTCACGTTCTCAATTCAACGGCGATATCAGCCATTGGAACGTTTCCCGTGTTCAAGACATGAGTTACATGTTTAAGGAGTCCAAATTCAACGGAAACATCAGCAACTGGGATGTGTCACATGTTCGAGGCATGGTTGCAATGTTTAAAGATTCTCAATTCAATGGCGATATTAGCAATTGGGATGTTTCCAAAGTCTATAACATGGTCAGAATGTTTGAAAAGTCTCAATTCAACGGCGATATCAGCCATTGGAACGTTTCCCGTGTTCAAGACATGAGTTACATGTTTGCAGGCTCCAAATTCAACGGTGACATCAGCAAATGGGATGTGTCCAAAGTCAAGATTATGTTGGAAATGTTTGCAGGCTCCGAATTCAACGGTGACATCAGTAATTGGGATGTGTCCAAAGTCAATAACATGGCCGGAATGTTTGAAAAGTCTCAATTCAACGGAGATATCAGCAAGTGGGATGTGTCCAAGGTCAAGAACATGGTGGAAATGTTTGCAGGCTCCGAATTCAACGGTGACATCAGCAATTGGAATGTGTCGAATGTCAAGGACATGGCCTTAATGTTTTCACGTTCTCAATTTAACGGCGATATCAGCAAATGGGATGTTTCGCTTGTTCAAAACATGCGCTTCATGTTTGGACATTCCGAATTCAACGGCGACATCAGTAATTGGAATGTGTCGAATGTCAAGGACATGGCCTTAATGTTTGAAAAGTCTCAATTCAACGGCGATATCAGCCATTGGAACGTTTCCCGTGTTCAAGACATGAGTTACATGTTTGCAGGCTCCCAATTCAACGGAGTTATCAGCAAGTGGAATGTGTCCAAAGTCAAGGACATGGCCGAAATGTTTAAAAATTCTCAATTCAACGGAGATATCAGCAATTGGGATGTTTCCAAAGTCCAGGAGATGGCCGGAATGTTTGAAAAGTCTCAATTCAACGGAGATATCAGCAAGTGGAATGTTGCTAAGAAAACAGATAAAACAGATATGTTCAAAGGTTCTGCACTTAAAAAGCTCGGTAAAATTCCCCAATGGTATAAAGAATAATTCATACGGCACTCACCTTTTGACGCCTCCGGCGTCCGTGGCTACGGCTCGAATATGCGAAAGCAAGCTTTCGCGCATTTCCACATAGAGGATAACTCTATTAGGGGACTAAAGTCCCCAATATCGTATAGCTCGCCTTGCACACTTTTACTAAATTTGGCGACATGAAGAATTTTTACGTAACAACTCCTATTTACTATGTGAACGATGCCCCGCATATCGGGCATTCCTACACCACCGTACTTGCAGATATCCTCACGCGCTTCCACAAGATTATCGGCTACCAGACATTCTTTTTGACGGGTACCGATGAACACGGCCAAAAGGTGCAGCGCGCTGCCGCGAAGCGTGGCGTGACTCCGCAGGAACACGTGGACGAATACTACCACCGTTTCGAGGACTTGTGGAAAAAGATGGGAATCAGCAATGATTTCTTCATCCGCACCACGATGCCGGAACACAAGGCTTACGTGCAGGAATGCTTGCAGAAGCTCTGGGACAAGGGCGAAATCTACTCCAAGGAATACGAAGGCTGGTATTCTGTCGGCGAAGAACGCTTCTTCAGCGAAGACGAACTCGACGAGAACAAGTGTGACCCGATCAGCCACCGCCCGGTGGAATGGCTCAAAGAAAAGAACTACTTCTTCAAGATGGGTTCTTACCAGCAGAAGTTGATTGACTTCTTGGAAAGCCACAAGGACTGGATTGTGCCGGACTACCGCTGGAATGAAATCCGCGGATTCTTGCGCCAGCCGCTGAACGACCTCTGCATCAGCCGTCCGAAGATTCGACTCAGCTGGGGCATTCCGCTCCCGTTCGACCCGGACTACGTGACCTACGTTTGGTTCGATGCCCTCCTCAACTACGTGAGCGCTTCGACTGCATTCCACAAGACTTATGCCGATGGCACTCCGATTTGGCCCGCCACTTACCACCTCATCGGTAAGGATATTTTGACGACCCATAGCGTCTATTGGCCGACCATGCTCATGGCGCTCGACATTCCGCTTCCGCAGCACATCCTCGCCCACGGCTGGTGGCTCGTGAACGGCGGCGAAAAGATGAGTAAGTCCGCCGGTAACGTCGTGAATCCGATGGACTACATGGAAAAGTACGGTATCGACGCATTCCGCTACTTCCTCGCCCGCGAAATGGTTGTGGGTCAGGATGCGAACTTCACGCACGAAGGCTTTGTCCGCCGCATCAACAGCGACCTCGCCAACGACCTCGGTAACGTGCTGAACCGCGTGCACCGCCTGGTGCTCACGAACTTCGAAGGCACGCTCCCGACTCCGAACGCTCTCGACGATGCAGCAAACGAAGTGATTACGATTGCAAACCGCGTCCGCACGAACGTGATGGAATGGGTTCCGCAGGTCAAGCTTTCCCAGGTCGTCGAAGAAATCATGACGCTCGTCCGCAGCATCAACCGCTACCTCGAAGTCAAGGCTCCGTGGAAGCTCGCGAAGGACCCAGCTCTCAAGGACGAACTCGCGACTGTTCTTTACATTTCTGCCGAAGCCGTGCGTCTCTCGCTTTGCCTCCTCTGGCCGGTCATCCCAGGCAAAAGCGAAGAAGGTCTTGCGATGATCGGCAGCAAGTTTACCGACCAGAACGACCTCGTTTGGGGCATTCTCAAGGGTGGCGAACAGTTCGGTGAAGGCAAGCCGCTTTTCCCGCGTATCGAAGAAGAAGTCAAGAAGGCTGAACCGCAGCAGAAGCCCAAGCAGAACAAGCCGCTTATGGCAGCTGACGTTCCGGCCGCTATGGACATGCGCGTCGCCCAGATTAAGGAAGTGGCCGACCATCCGGACGCCAGCAGTTTGTACGTTCTCAAGGTCGATGCCGGCGAAGGCGAACTCCGCACCATCTGCAGCGGCCTCAAGAGCAGCTATAAGGCCGAAGAACTCCAGGACCGCAAAATTCTCTTGTTCGCAAACCTCAAGCCGAGCGCCCTCCGTGGCATCATGAGCCAGGGCATGCTCTTTGCAGGCGACCTCGACGCCGCCACGCACACTTGCAGACTCGTGAGCGTCCCCGAAGACGCCAAGCCGGGTGACCGCGCTTTGTTCAAGGGAGTTGCCCCGAGCGAACCGCGCGAGCTCAAGGTCAAGGACTTCGAGAAGATTGCACTCACCGCAAAGGGTGGAGCCGTGTTCTGTGATGCTCTCGCTCTCGAAGTGAACGGCAAGCCCGTGACCTGCGACGTCGCCGACGGCAACGGAATACATTAATTAGACGAGAGAACGCCCGCTAAGCGGGCTACAGACTAAAGACGAAAGAAAACCTACTTCAGACTCGCTTCGGCGAGTCTTTTTTCATCTATAAAAAGCAAAAATCGAAAAAACGTCTAATTTTACGTCAAAACGGCCCCGAAAATCCATTTTTTGACGTAAAATTTTGAACAAACTGCGCAAATGATTACAAGTTAAGCAGAAAAACAAGGTTTGTAAGCGAAAATCGCATCGAAATTTGACCATTTTTTGTCCAGCATTCTGCGTTTCAAGGCTTTTTAGCCCATAAAAATCAAATTTCGGTTCCGAAAAGCGCATATAAACTAAATTTTTTACGTCAAAAATTACACAAACGTCCAGCTTTTGACGTAAAAATCGCCCATTTTTCAAAATCAGGTTTTTATCGACGTCCAAACACCTTATCAATAATTTTGTATATTGACCAACATGAAAGAATTCATTCAAAAAATCAAGACAGACGCTCTCGCTTATCTCAAATCCTTAAACTGGATTGTCCTGCTTGGCATCGCTGCATTCAGCATCGCTCTTGCCATTATCAATAACATCCGAGTCGATGACGCCAAATCCGTCGATTGGATAGGCTCTCAAGAAATCCTCGAAAAACCGGCAGACATCCTGTAAGGAGCGACCATGATTGCATGTTTTGAAAAAGAAAATCTCAAGAATACCATCATTGCAGGCGTTCTCCTTCTCTTAGCGACATTCTTTGTAGCCGTCGGCGTGGCAGAAATCAGCTTCCCCGAGACGTTCCTCACGTTCACGGACCACGATTGGCTGCTAGACAAATGGCCCAAGGCTTACCGCTACAACATCCACGTCGGCGTTGGAGCAGTCATTGTCGCTTGCGCTTTAATCTTCCCCGCTCTCAAAATCCAGAAAGACTTTGCCATCCGCGCGCTCGAAACGCTCTGCCGCGTAGGCATTGGCGGCATGTTCATTTTCGCTTCAATTTTCAAAATTCAGGACCCGCACCAGTTCGCAACGCTCGTGGCGCAGTACCAGTTTTTCTCGGCGCTCCACCTCGACTTCGTGAACAACTTCTTCTCGCTCGTCTATCCGCAATTTGAATTATGGTTCGGGCTTGCCATGATTGTATCGCCGTTCGTCAAGGAATCCGCATTCGCGATTTTCTGGATGTTCGTGAGTTTCATCATCGCACTCGCCTGGGCGCTGTGGAACGACCTCGGCATCACTTGCGGTTGCTTTGAGCTTCAGGACGGAGCCGCTCACGACAAGGCCGAAGCTTGGACAAGCCTCATCCGCGATATCATCCTCATTTGGCCGACACTCTGGCTAGCATTCCGCAAGAACAAGAGCCTCATCGGCATCTGGAAAAAAGACAAGGAATAATGTCACCTTGAAGGGCATCTCCTTTTTACTTTAGGAGATTCCCGCGGGAAGGGCTACATTAACGAGAATGACGGGTTTCATTCACTTTTAAGAAAATCTAGCACTCGCTTAGCAAAAGATTTCATAGAGCAGCGGTCCAAGAGGGCGGCTGCTTTTTCATTATCGACAACATTTTCACCAGCAAGCACTCGGTCTAGCACCTTGACATAGGCATCAGCATCAGTCGGCGGATCAATAAGCGGACACACGCCTTCCAAATTTTCCTGAACGGCAGAAGTTGCAGCACCAATCGCAGGCGTTCCGCAAGCAATCGCCTCGATCGGCGGGAGTCCAAAGCCTTCCAACAGCGACGGATACACCATCAAATCCGCATAGCGATAAAAATCGCGCATAACATGAGCCTTGACTTCACTGAAATGATAAACATTGTAAAGCTTTTTCTCGTTTATAATTTCACGAAGTCGTTCCGAGAACTTTCCTATGCGCACAAAAGCCACATTCGGTCTGAGAGCAGCCATTTCAAGATAAGTTTCAATATTCTTGCGGGGTTCATCAAGACTCACATTCAAACACATTCCATCAAAATTTCTAATGCCGCACCTACGGGCAAAATCTTTTTTTTCATCAGCGGTCGGAGCAACTTCGGGCTTATTGAATAATTCGCTATCAATAGGACAACCAATAACGGCCCCCATTTTTTTCGACATTGCCGATCCAAAATAATCCACGGCCTGTTCGCGAGTCCAGTTGGAATTATAGACAAAAGCATCAGCCTTGACCGTCGGGCGAATGTAGAATAAATTAAGCAACTTGAACTTGAGCGAATTCGGGTATAAAGTCTCGGCAAAGGTGTCATGGACAAACATTACCGTCTTTGCAAGCCCCTTTACAACGGTCACCAAGAACCCAAGCTCCGGTCGAATAAAGAAAACTATTTCCGGCTGGATTTCCTTGACCAGTCTTTTCAGCGGAGAACGGAAACTGGCGAACCCCGTGTACAGAGACTTTGCCCAAACCTCATGCGACGTAAACTCACAGGCTTCCAGCAACGGAGCCGCAGAGGAGGCTGGATTTTCACCGGGAAAAAACTTGGGTGTCTTGAGCCAAAGCACATGGGCATCGAAATGCCCCGACACCGCCTTGACCAAATTCAGTGTTAATCGACCGAAACTGGTACATTCGTTTTTATCGCACACAAAAAGGATTTTTTTTTCTTTTACCATCATTAAGAATATAGCAACTTTCTATATTACAATTAATGTCTTGCATCTGCAAAAAATCCATTAGTTTCTACAGCGACGCCCCAGAATGGGGCGGACAAGAAATTCTATCTGCAAGGATAGCCGCTATTCTCGCCGAAACAAACAATGTTACTTTTTTTTATTCATGCGACAAATTTGCACAAGCACTGTCCGCAAATGTAAAGCAAGTCAAGCTACCGTTCCATTCGGAAACTCCGTTCCCGATTCTTCGCGACCGGTTCAAAGGCAAAACACAAAAAGCGAAAGATTTATTTGAAAAAAACAGAATCACCAACTTGGTTCTTTGTCCAGGCAACATTGAGCGCTGCCTGCCCGGGCTCTGGGCTGCAAAAAAATTGAACATACCCGTAGTCTCTTACCTGCCGCTATCGTTCACACAAAAAGAAACGCACGCGAACCTGGGATGGCTGCGAGACATTGTTGCAAAGCCCATTTATAGCGCGGTCGATTCCTGGATAGTGAACTCGCCTTACCAAAAGAGGCTGTTGCAAAGGTTCGTGAGCAAAGACATCGAAACGCTTTTGAACCCGCTTGCATGGCAAAATTCAACCCCGGCAAAAAAGCCAAAACAGCCCATGAACATCGCCATTGTCGGTCGCATTTTCTTTGAGCAGAAAGGACAGGACATTCTCCCCGACGTGGCCGCACAACTAAAACAACGCGGCATCGATGTTCATTTTTCAATTATCGGCGAAGGCCCTCACGAAAAAAAACTGCGTCAAAAAATTTGCATAAAGGGAGTTGAAAAACTAGTCGAATTTACAGGCTGGATTCCATCGCAGCAGATTCAAGAAAAGCTACTTA
>Ga0310696_10011105_pt1 | contig 10284 bp, 4 predicted proteins | sample AusTroGonzalo_MG_4_FD_203885 | JGI IMG/M metagenome (GOLD analysis project Ga0310696, IMG submission 203885) | Bovine rumen microbial communities from tropical cattle in Woodstock, Queensland, Australia - Gonzalo_02 (v2) (version 2) | ecosystem: Host-associated > Mammals > Digestive system >... | reverse complement strand
CATGTTCGTGCACCCTTGGAAGGCTCGGTCGCCGATATGTACCTGCAGGTCGGTGTAGCAGTCGCCGAAGGCACCGAATCCATAGAGGTCTACGAACGACACCGAGCGCAGGTTCTTGTTGTCCTTGAAGGCCTCGGCCATCACCTCGTCCAACTGGTAGTTATTGTAGGTGCCGATGTCGTTGCAGAGCTTCACGGCTCCCTGGTGGGCGGTGATGAAGTCGTCGTCGGGTCCCACGACAAGGGTGTGCTCGATGAGGTGGCCGCTCTCCTTGTGCTCTTTCTTGATGGAGTTCTGTTCGTAGGCGTAGGCATACTTGGCGCCGTACTCGCTGTACTTCTCGGCTGGCAGGGCACTCGCGTAGGTGAAGAATTTCTCCAACGGCTTCCACGACTCGCTGGCGAGGTAGTCGTCCTTGCGCAGCGGGTCGATGACGATGTAGAAGGGAACCAATCCGCTACCCTGGCCGATGGCGGTCAGTGAATCGACTTCGGCCTTACATTTCCGTCCGTCAAAGACCTTGTCGCCGGCCAGGATGAAGTTCTCGGGGCCGAGGGCACGCGTGCCGTTGCCTTCGGTCTGCAGCAGCGTGCTGAACTCCGTCAGTGCCGTGCAGCCCTTGAAGGCTTCGTCGGGGATGGTGAAGAGAAACGCCATGCCGGTGTTGCTCGACTGGTTGGAGATATCGTGGAACTTCACTGTCTTCAGGCTGGTCTTGTTCTTGAAGGCTGCGGGCAGGAAGGTCATAGTGCGGTTCGACGTGTTCGAGTTGTTGTCGTTGTCGAAGCCGGCATAGATGACGGCATCCTCCACATCGTTGCCCACACTCTTGATGTAGGTGTGATAGACGAGGTTCTTCTGCGGGGTGGTGATGACGTAGCCGCCGCCCACGAGGCCCACCTGGTGGATGTTCGATAGGATGTTCTCACGCATGCCCTTGTTCATGGCGTCGGCGTTGTACGAGCCGCTGCCGCCCCAGCACTTCGAGGCGATGAGGCCGGCGGTGGAGGTGGCTGCGCTGGCCGGATTGACGGCATGGCGCAAGGCTTTCAACCCCACATTGCCGATATCGAGCGAAGCAGCTGCCAATCGTTTGATGGCTAAGGTGCGCCATGCCTTTTCGGCTATCTGTTTCTCCGCTTCCAACACAGCCAGCCGTGCCGTGGCGTCGGCCGCCGCCTTTCGGGCAGCCTGGAATACGGCCTGATGAACCAGCGACAGCTGTCCGATGGAAAGCTGTCCGAGCTTTTCCACCGAAGCAATCAGCGTTCCGTCGGCAGAACATACACCCAGGTTGACCAACTCGCTAAAGGCGGCTTGCCCTATTTCTCTCATAGAAACCTTGGCACCGTTTTCCGCGGCAAATTTGGCCAGGGTGGGGATGCCTGCCTTGCCCCACGATGCGGCTATGGCTGCCGCGTTCGTCTCGGCGGCCTGCACCAATCCCTGTTGTGTCTCGACGGCTTGGCCGGCGACGACAAGAGCATCCCAAGCCTCGCTGCTGGCCGTGGTCGTGGATTGTATGACGCCCTGGGCACTTACAAGAGAACCAATGGTATAGGCAGCCATAGCCACCTCGATGGCGATGCGCGGTGCCGTCCACCACGACACGTCCTGGCTGACCACCTGCGAGGCCTGCATGATGCCGCCTGGCGAGGTCATGTAGTCGTAGGTCAGGCCGCCTTCGGTGAACGCGCCTTTTGCGGTAGGCGAATAATCGACCGGCTCTATGAAGGCCAGGTAGGGTTGCCAGTTGGGGTCGTCCTTGAAGTCGGGATAGAGTTCGGTGGAGACGAGGATTTTGAAGTCGCTGGCTCTCAGGTTCTGCTGATTCTCCCAGTCGGCCTCGGACATGCTCAGCACTTCAGCGTCGTTGGTCACGTCGGCATAGCCGAAGATGTTGTCGCCCGGGATGACGTCCTTCGGGCCAAGAGCCATCCAGCGGTCCTCGCCGTCCTGCACGTAGTAGAACAGGCGCAGCTCCTTCAGGTTGGTGCAGCCCTTGAAGGCACCGTTGGGAATGACAAACTTCAGGTCACTGTAGGAATTCTCGCTGCGGCCGTTGGTCTGCCAGAACTCGATGTTATTTACATGTGTGTTGCCGGCAATGGCGTTGGCATTCAGTATGATGGTCTTGTAGTTCCAGTATGAGCCTGGGTCGTTGTAGATGCGCATCGTGCCGCCCTCCTTGTCGATGTCGCCGTTGTCAACGCCGACGACAGAGGCATAATAGACGTTGCAGTCCTCCTTCGTGTCGAGCAGGGACGCGGCGTTAAACTGCTTGTACATGCCGTTTAACAGGATCAGTCGCGTCATCATGTCGGCCTTACCTGCCTCGTCATTCTTGACGCCGTCGTTGTCCTCGGTCTCCACATCGCGATACCAGCGGTACTTTACGCCTTTCACGGTGAAGTCGGCATCAGTGGCTTCGTAAGGTATGAAACGATTCAGGTGCATCTTCCAGATGGAGGAGGAGAGATAACTCTGAAAATGGTCGGCGCGTACGCTGATCCTGAGCTTAGGGCATTCATTGAAGGCATCGTCAGCCACGCGGAAGATCTGTGCGGAAGTAGTCGTTGTCTTTGGGGTCAGTCCCGTCCAGTGGTTGTTGCCCTCGGTCGTGTATTGCATCAGCATCAGCTCCTTGAAATTCGGGCAGTTTTCGAAGGCTCCCTGGTCGATAAAGAAGTCGAAGGGTGTACGGGCGTTTCCGAAACTGTCGTCGTTATCCTCGAAAAAGAGTTTTTCCAGTTGCGTACTATTACGGAAGGCGTGTGGGGCGATAAGTCCCAGATGGGTGTGGTTATAAAGCGCCGTTATGAAGAGGTCGTTGCGGATGAGAACGCCCTTAACGCCATCCCTGGTCACCGGGTCGGTAGATTTGTCGCTGAAACCTACAACCGCGGTAATCTCCGAGGGGTCGTTGCTGGAATCATAGACCACCATGTTGGCGTCGCTGTCGTCGCTTTCGAACGTCCAGCCCTTGGCTAAGCGGTCCTCGTCGCTAATGTAGAAGTGATAGTCGCGGCGCGAGAGGTAGCGGTAGGTGACGCCGAAGATTGTGCGTTCGGTCTCGGCTTCGGGGATTGGGCTGGTCCATACGCCCAGGCTGGGTTTCTGTTTGAGGTCCTTGAGCTGATGCAGGCCGTTGCGCGTCCACGGGTCGCTGATGAAGCAACCGCCGCTCAGGCCGTCTTGCCAATGGTTGAACGGGATGCTGGCATCGAGCGAGGTGCTTATCCAACAGCCGTTCTTGTAATAGCCGCGTCCGTTGAAGGTCACATCCGGCTCGCCCACGAACTCGTATGAGCCGCCTACGGGAGCATTGAGCTCGTCAACGACGAAGGTGCCCTGAAAGCCTGACAATGCCAACGTCAGGCTTTCTGCCTCAAAATTAAAGGTGGTGTAACAATCCTTCATCGTGAGATTGGTGTAGTCTGACATCCGAACGAAGTTCTGACCGATGCGGACGAGATTGAACCAGATCAGATCGGCGGGGTCGAAAAGGCTCTCGCGGATGGTAACGGGCACATACGAATAGCCGATAAAACCACCGCAGTTAGTAGCACGGCCACGGGAATGGATGTTGCCCATAAAGGTGCAACGATCGATGACGAGCGAGTCGCAGCTGTAAGCCATGCCCACCAGACCGCCGTTGGAGGCATCGCCGTCGATTGTGCTGTAGATGGTCATGGATGAATGACAATCGGAGAGGCGGGTGACGCTGCTGCCGCCTATAATCTGCGAAATGATACCGCCCGTAAATTTGGCACTGGTGCAGACCTTGCCCGCGGTGTGCAGGTGGCGGAACGTGGCGTTGCTGACACGATAGAACGGCGAGGCAGCTGTTGCCACAGGATTATATTCGCTACCCGCTCTTAATGTCAGTGTATGGCCGTCGCCGTCGAACGTGCCGCTGAAGGGATGATCTTCGGTACCCACGGTGATCCCCTCGCAGTCGATGTCCTGCGCCAGGCGGAACACCTTGCCGGCGTAGCTGTTTCCACCAGCCACGTCAATGCTCAACTTTGCCCACTCAGGCGAGCTTCCGATGATATAGGGCGAGGCCTCGGTGCCTTCACCTTTGAAATCAAGGTCGCTGGCTACTGTTGCGTTGATGGTGATGAGAACGTTTGGTGTGGTTCCTAATTGCAGCGTGTACCAGCCTTCATTGGGACCTGTTATCGTAGCGTCATTTGCAGTGACATTACTGAATGAGAGACCATCGTCCATAGAAATCTGAAAGCGCGGCTGTTCAGTACGTCCCACCAAGAACTTGTCGTTATCGAACAACAGACCGACACCGTAGGAAGCGAGATGGCTAACAGGATATTCGACAGGAACCGTCAACCCTGCAGAAAGGGCGTATGTCAGTCTTAAGGCCGGATTGCCGCTACAGAGTTCCATCCTGGAGTTGCCTACATTGTAGCCGCCAAAGGTGTTGGTGGCTGAGCTGCAACGGCCTGTCCGCGTATCGTCCAGCACCAAATCCGACTTAAAGCCGGAGGCTGCAAAGACATGCTGGTTATATGCCGCACAGTCCTCAAGTGTGATGCCGTTGCCGCTGTTGCTGCACCAGCCCACGAGGTAGCCCGCATTGGCGAGAACATCGCCGTTGAAAGTTCCATCGAACAGGCAGCCGCGCAGCGTGGTGGTCGAGCTGGTGGCGTTTCCCACGAAGCCGCCCGCATGGGTGGTGATACACGTGATGGTGGCCGACACGCGGCAGTTCTCTATCAGGTTGGTCTTGCCCGCTGTGGCAGGAATACCGCCTACCAGGCCCGACGAGTAGATGCCGCCGGAGATTTCGCCTGCCACATGCAGGTTCTTGATGGTGGCCCCGTCAATTTTGTAGAAGAGGGCAGTGAATTCGCCGCCCGAGAGATGGGCTGTGATCGTGTGGCCGCCACCGTCGAAGGTGCCGAGGAAATGGCATTTGATGAGGTCTCCGCTATGTACGTATTCGCCACCTGCAGGCACATGGATGTCGATATCGCTGGTCAGCAGATAGTGCATATCGCGTAAGTTTTGGTCATTCAGATTCAAGGCGAAATGCTGCCAGTCATCTTCATTCTTGATGAGGTAGGGTCTGTCAGCGTCACCATTGCCCTCAAAATCTTTGTATTGCGACACATAGACATCTTTGGAAGGCATCGTGAGGTAATAATCGATAGACGAACTGGTGGGATTGTTCGAATCTTCGGACTGTGTGCTGAAGTCGTAGCCAATAAACCCGTCATCAACATAGTAACTCTCGATGGTCACCGTCTCGCCGCTACCGGCGTAGAAGAAGTCACCCAGCTTAAGACCGATGGCTGAGGCCTCGATGCCAGTCGTCGAATAGGTGTCCACAGGATAGTATTTGGGCTTGAACGTGTCGGAAAGATAGGTAATCTTATAGCCGTGCTTCACTTCGCCCCAGTTGTGGTTCAGCGAGTAGCTGTTCGCCGACGTGATGGCCGATGCCGAGGGCGGACTAGCATACTTGTAATTCATGCCGGCGTGTTTGATATTGGTGTAGGTGCCGTTCTCGATGCAGTTCTTCACGGTGATGCCATCCGACGCATCACACCAGCCTACGATGGCTCCGGCATAGCAAAAGTCTATGCTGCTCGTGGCGGTGATGGTTCCGTCGAACAGGCAGCCCTCAACGGCCAGTGTGGCCGAACTGCCGTGACCCACGAAGCCGCCCACGACAACCTGATTGCTCTCGGCGAAGGTAGTGATGGCTGCCGACACGTGGCAGTCGGTAATCCGGCTTGTGCCCGTCACGACGCCGCAGAGGCCTGCGGTGTGGAGTCCGCCCTGGATGGTGCCCGTCACGTTGAGGTGGCTGATGGTGACATCGGTCGCGTAGGCGAAGGGTGCCATAAGGCCACTTGTGGCGGAGAGGCTGACCGTGATGGTGTTGCCGCCGCCGTCGAACGTGCCGCTAAACCGATGGGCGCTCGTACCCACAGGCTTGGTGACGTTGATGTCGCCCATCAGCTTGAATACTGTTCCTGCGGCCACCTGGCCGGCGCTGACTTGATCGGCAAGCGTATTCCAGTCGGCAGAGTTGCGGATCTGATAGGGACTGGTGCTCGTGCCCGCCCCGTCCCACGCCCACGCAGCAGCGGAGGCTATTGCTGCTACAAACATCATCGTCAACCTCCGCAGGGCTGCGGTTTTCAGAAATTGATTTTTCATTGTTATTATGTTTATAGTTAATTATTTTAGGATAAACGGCCGCAAAGATACATAAAACATGATAGCCAAAGGCTACAGACAAATGGTCGGAAAATAGTCGTCTTTTCTGGTTAGGCTCTCGCCGAGTCTAGAGCGTTTTATTCTTGTTTGGGGTGCAGCTTCTTATATATCTTGAGAGTCGTAAGGAGACTGTTGAAATCACTTTTATAAATGTGCGTGGCACGGACTAGTGGTTCATTGCCTTCAACAGGAATGCTGAACTCCAGCACCTTGGATAACAGGAACCTTCTGGATGTGACCGTGACGGTATGAATCTTGTCGGTAGGATAAAGAGCGGCAAAGCTTGCCTCGATTTCCGTCTGGGAGAGTCTGGGCATTTTGTAGAAAGCCTTGATCTCCTCCATCTTGGAAATGGCTTCTTCCAAGCTGCCCCCTAACGGGATGAAGAGTTCAAAGACGGGGTCGAACTCAAGCTGGACAATATCCCCGCCAATGCCGAGGTTGCCCAATGAGAGGTAATACGTACGAGGACTTTCGTCGTTCATGTAGAACACTTCCAAACTTGTGTTATGCTCTTCCGACGAGGCTTCCGCAATCTCAACTCTGGGACGGAGAATACTGGAGGTCTGGCCAAAGGAGAAAACAGTTACACATACAAGTGCGAGGGTAAAAAAAGTTTTTTTCATATTAAAATGGTATTTAGGGATAAATAATCAGCAGTTTCTTCTTGGATGTACATCATTTGATTAGATATATTAAACCGATGAGAAGCGTCTTGTTGTTGGCTTTTAAGGGGATATCTTCATAAGGAATTACGCCTGCGATGCCATTTTCATAGGCTGCATACAGCCTGAACGATTGGAATTCCGCGCTTCCGTTTACCCTGTAAACAAAGCCGTAGGCTCCACCGCCGGCGCTAAGCCCCAGATGGGCAAAACCAGGAAAATCCAGGGACATTCCACCCCGCGCTTCCCAATAAGGGGCGCAGAAGCTGTAACCCGTATAGAGTCCGGAAACGTCAAGGAAAAGATTCTTCCAGAAGGGCATCGCATAACTGGCTTTCATGTTGGCGCTTGACGGGATGGCTTTATATTTGAAGCGACCGTCCACGGCTTTAGGTTTCATAACCGCCAGCACGTCCTCTCCCTTCTCCTTCAGTTTTGTTCTTATCTTGTCCTGTTCCATTTCTTCGGTCGTGAGGTCTTTCAATCCCTCGAATGTATATGAACCCGATGATGTGCCGGCATTCCCGTAGTACCAGAGGATGCCGCCTAAATCCAGAACCGATGCCGACAGGGAGAACCCGTCAAACGGTTTCCATACAAGACCCAGGTCCAAGGCTATGCCGCCGCCCGTCGGAGCGCCCAGCTTCCCTTTCCCGGAAAAACTGGTGTAGTCCAGACAGCCATTCCCGTCGGTGCCGACATTCTTGTTGCGGTTGGTCAGGTCTATGTCAGCATCCAGATTCAGGATATACTGCTCTTCGGTAGTGGTGAGGTTAAAACGTCTTGTAATAACATCCACGCTATTGAGGCCAACCAGGAGCTTGGCTCTGCCGCCGATGGAAAAGTTGTCACTCAGCGGAAGAGAGTAGCCGTAGGCAATCTCCCCGTAAACGTTCCCGAATGCTCTGAGTGATGAGAGGTCGTACGGAGAATGTGCCGTTCCTGTTTTCAGAATTTGGAAGATTTCTTCAGGCACGGACAGGCCATAATTGACTTTCGCGCCCACCTCCAAGGTGTGGAATCCACGGGTACGGCCTTTCCAGCCGTAGGAAACAAGATTGTAATCCATCTGACTGTACAAACTGTTTACCGACTTAAGGCCTCCCAGGAACTCCTCATTTGAAATGGAGGAATGCAGGCCCGTCACCAACTTGTCGCCGGAGGGGAACAGGAAGGATGCGGCACCAACGTTGTTGCGGCCGATGCTTTGGATTTCTCCTACACGTACGAAGCCGTTGTCCAAGGAGGCGTTTTCAGCGGGATTGTCTATGCTCTGAGCCAAAGCACCTGTGCCGAAGGCAAATGCGACAAAGGAAAGGACAACCATTTTTTTCATAGGCCCTGAATGGTTATTCCGCCGGAAACCGTTGCGCGGAGGTTGTTAAAAAACACGTTCTGATTCAGTCCGATACGTGTATCGCCTTCCCCAGTGGGCGGCCCGATGGTGAAGTTGATTCTGAGTCCGCTGATGTCTGGTATGGTTCCTTCCCTTGCTCCAATAACGATTTCCAGAGGAGAAAGCGTAGGATGTCCTTTGCTGCCGGATGCGATGACGAGACCTGGAGTAATACCCACATTCTCATACACTTCACTGGCGGTTGTCCCGTCTTCCAGAGTCTTTGCTACCAGCATTTCTACACTATCCACCGTCAATGTGAACGGGATTTCATTGGATACGTCGGTACAGATCGTGGCCTCCTTGACCTTGTACTGCCCTAGCTGGAGGTTTATGTTATCAATGGTAAAGCTGAAGGGTAACGAAAAATCGTTCCCGAGAGACAGGTATGACTTGTATTGATACCCCAAGCTGATAACGCCCAGACCGCTTAACGGATCTTTTTCCATCAGGGAGCCGGGCAGATGGAGCATAAGGTTTTCCAACTCACACTCGTAGAATGCTTTTTCGTTCGGGCGGACTACTTGCAGAAGATCCCCTTTTTGCGCTTCGGCAGAGACCGGAACCTGCGAGAACTCTTCTGAAGCGAGAACGATGGCAGGGGTTTCATCCCCGGCTTCCGACATAAGCGAAAGTTTCCCCGAGATGGATATATCTTCTGTCAGGGGATTTGTCCCATACAGACTGAGGCTTTGTCGGGTGAGGGATACCCCTATGTCCGTAAGCGCCGAGGCCATAGTTTCGATGGACTTGGAACAGCTGCCCACGGGAAAGTCAACGGGCAGGGAAGGGTCAGGGAGCATCATCGAGAAGAACATTACAAAGTTCTGATAGACATTATCTTCTTTCTCAACGACGAGAAAGCCGTCCTCATCTTCTTTTACATATTCGTTGATGGTTTCGCGGAATCCTGTCCCGTCCAACAGTATTCCCAAGGAAACGGGGCCTATGTCTCCGACGGGAACACTTATCTCGTCTGAAAACAAAGTATATTCATTGTCGATGCCCTTGCTGATGTCGTAGTCCATGTTGGCGCAGGACCACAGCAGTGGCAAGGCTATGAGAATCGAACACTTTTTCATATAATGCTGTCATCTATTTACAACTGAAAGGATGTCAATCCCTATGCCGCCATAGATGGCGTGACGTGTGGCTATAGCGTTAATGCTAAACCATTTGCAGGGCTGAACGGAAATACCGCCGCCGTAGTTGAAATAATGGGCACGTGTGCCGGGAGTAACTTTATATGGGTGATAGGTTGTCGTTGATGAGTATTCATCGTACTCCCAAAAACTCTTAGATGCATCTGTGATACCGTCATTTGTCTGGGCATAACCCACGAGCGGCATCACGCGCAGCCATTTGAGAATCGGAAACTGATATCCGGCGTTGATACAGATCGCCTTATGGTCATTCCATTTAGTGTTGCTCGTAGGGCTGTATTTATGCTCCGGATCGGCAGAAAGGAAATCCACATATACTCCGCCAATCAGCACATTCGCTCCCAGAGAAAAGCGGGCATACTCACTAAAGGAGCCGGCTTGTCCTATATTAAATCCAGCCTCCACGCGTTTGACATATTCACCCTGGGCGTATCCGCTGACCGCCAAAGTTAAAAAAGCGAGGGTAAAGAATGTTCTTTTCATAGGTGTAAATATTTGGAAAATGTTAATAATTTGTTGCTTACATTATCTATACAATTCTTCAAAATTTGACCGCAAAATTACGAAGAATCTGCGAAGCATTGTACATTCTTTCGCATATTTTTATACTTATTAACACTCTTCGGTTGATATTTATTGCTGCAAGGTATGCAATTGGGCTTATTTGATTCGTTTGATCTGGGCTTGGGGGTCTACAGGCCCTTGACTCGTTGACCTGTTGACTTGTTGACCCTATAAGCGCAGCGTTCTATTTTATTCTTCGTGCTTTTTTGCGTGTCTTTTTTGGCGAAAAATTTGGAATTGCCTCGAT
>Ga0310696_10011104_pt1 | contig 10285 bp, 7 predicted proteins | sample AusTroGonzalo_MG_4_FD_203885 | JGI IMG/M metagenome (GOLD analysis project Ga0310696, IMG submission 203885) | Bovine rumen microbial communities from tropical cattle in Woodstock, Queensland, Australia - Gonzalo_02 (v2) (version 2) | ecosystem: Host-associated > Mammals > Digestive system >... | reverse complement strand
GCAGCGCTTCGGAGTGAAGCACAAGGAGCATCTGAAGCGCCTCCGCGCCACCGCCGACGTCCTGACGCTCAGCGCGACGCCGATTCCGCGCACGCTCTACCTCTCCATGACCGGCGTCAGGGACCTCTCGATCCTGCGCACTCCGCCGCGCGAGAGGGTTGCTGTGGAGTCGACCGTCGCGCGCGATTCCGACGACGCCATCCTCCGCGCCGTCCGCAGAGAGCTTGCCCGCGGCGGGCAGGTCTACTTCCTGCACAACAGGGTCGCGACGATCGACGGCGTGGCGAGGCGCCTCCATTCGCTCGTCCCGGAGGCGAAGATAGACGTCGCCCACGGCCAGATGAGCTCGCAGATGCTCGCGGAGAAGATGCAGAACTTCGCGCGCGGCAGGACGAATCTGCTCGTCTGCACCACGATCGTCGAATCCGGCCTGGACATCCCGCGCGCCAACACGATTCTCATCGACCGCGCCGACCGTCTCGGCCTTGCCGAGCTCTACCAGCTGCGCGGGCGCGTTGGGCGCAGCGCCCGCCAGGGCTACGCTTTCTTTCTTCTCCCTGCCGACGGCCTCGTGGACGCCGAGGCCCGCGAACGCCTCGGCGCCCTCAAGAAGCACGGCGGTCTCGGCGCCGGATTCAACCTAGCCCTGCGCGATCTCGAGATCCGCGGCGCCGGCAACCTTCTCGGCAGCGAGCAGAGCGGACACATCGCCGCCGTCGGCTTCCAGCTCTACTGCCAGCTGCTCCAGCGCACAATAGCCCGGTTCAAGGGCGAAGAAGTGCCCATGCTCGTGAACGTGTCGGTGAATCTCGACTTCCTGGACTTCTCCCCCGGCGGATCGGGCGCCGACGCGAACGGCGCATGTCTCCCGTACAGCTACGTCGAGGACGAGGCCCAGCGCATGGACTTCCACAAGCGCCTGGCCGAGACGTCTTCGCTCGCCGCCGTGAGGAAGCTCCGCTCTGAACTCTCAGACCGCTACGGCCGCCTCCCTCCTGCCGCCGCGCGTCTCGTGAAGCTCGCCGAACTTCGCGTCGTGTGCGCCCAGAACGGACTCTCCGGCGTCGACGTCCGTGACGGGAGGGCGGTCTTCCGGCGTGCAGACACCGGCGAAGTGGCCTTCACCGGCCGCCTTTCCGGATCCACCCCCGAGCGAAGGATCAACTCGCTGTTTCACATGATATCCGCCAACTGCGGCGATCGCAAAGCTTGACAGATCGTCGATCGCGCTTGCGCCGTCTGGTGCGTTTATGATATCATTGAACCACACAAGGAAAGGAACATCAATGGAACTGAATCGCAGGAATTTCATCGCAGGCGGCGCGCTTCTCGCCGCAGCGGGAGCGGCAGGGCGGGCCGTGGCGGAAGCGGCGCCGGCGGCAACGCCAGAAAACCCCCACGCGGGCCCCGACGGGCGCAAGTACGAGGTTGGCGAACCATGCCTGCAGGTTCCGGCGGAAACGTCGATGGGGGTCTGCTGGGCCGTATCCCACCTGACGAACGGATGGGTCGAGTACGGGCAGAAGGAAGACCTCTCCGACGCCAAGGTTTCCATCTGCGAAGGCGCCCCCGGCATCACGGGCTTCGACGAGTATTCCGTGCGCGTGCGGCTCGCCGATCTCAAGCCCGCCACTAAGTACTACTACCGCGCCGTTTCGCAGCAGATATTCTACAAGGACAACTACCACCGCGACTACGGCGAGAAGATCGTCGGCAAGATACACTCCTTCGAGACGCTCGGCGCGTCCCAGCGCGCCCACTTCTGCGTGATCAACGACACGCACGCCCAGTGGACGCCGTTCAAGATGGTCATAGACAAGGTGAAGGAGCTCGCTCCCGCCACGGTCGTGTGGAATGGCGACGCCTCAAACCTCACCGAGAAGCCGCAGACGGGCGTGCAGATATTCCTCAAGCCGAAGGACAGCGAGGACTTCGCAACCGACATCCCCTATCTCTGGGTCGACGGCAACCACGACTTCCGCGGCATCTGGAACAGGTACCTCGACCGCCTGATGATGACGCGCCTCCCCACGGAGCGCTCTTCGCGCGACTGGGCATTGACGCGCAACTTCGCCGTCCGCCTCGGCGACATCGCCATGATCGGGCTCGACACCGGCGAGGACAAGCCAGACAGCCATCCGCAGTTCCACGGCCTCGTCGCCTCCGAACAGTACCGCGTGGCGCAGACGGCATGGCTCGCCGACGCCCTCGAACGCCCCGACATCAAGTCCGCCCCGTTCGTCGTGGCCTTCCTCCACATCCCCCTCTTTGACTCCGACCCCACATCCCACCCCGGCGACATTCCCGACAACGGCGGCGGCAAGTACCGCTCCGACTTCGCCTACTGGCAGAAGCAGTGCCATGATCTCTGGTCGCCGATCCTCGAGAAGCACGGCGTACAGCTCGTCATCGCGGCCCACCAGCACCGCTACCGCTACGACGCGCCGACTGCGGATCGTTCCTGGGCTCAGATCGTGGGCGGAGGGCCGGAGCTCGGCATCGCCGGCCACGGCAAGAACCGTCGCCCTGACGACGGCAAGTTCCCCACCGTCGTGGAAGGCAAGGTGGATGGCGGCAAGCTCGTCGTCACCGTCCACGACGTCTTGAAGAAACGCGTCGCCGGAGCGTTCGAATACGCGCCGCGCAAGGTCTGATGGTCGGGAAGGCGCCATTCACGCCTCCCCGCGTTCTCGCGTGGGAAGTCACGCGGCGATGTCCGCTCAAATGCCGGCACTGCCGCGCCGCCGCGGCCGACGTGGCGTACGGCGGCGAACTGACGACGGACGAATGCCTCCGCGTCATTGATTCGCTGTCGCGCGCGATGATCATCTGGACCGGCGGCGAGCCGATGTGCCGCCCCGACATTGTCGAGCTCGTTTCGCACGCCACCTCGCGCGGACTCCGGAGCGTCATGGCGCCGTGTGGCATGCTGGTCACGGATGAACGTCTCGCCGCGCTCAAGGAGGCCGGCGTGGCGGCGCTTTCGTTTTCGCTCGACGGCCCCGACGCCGCTTCGCACGATTCCTTCCGCGGAGTGGACGGCGCGTACGAGAACGTCACGCGCGCCATGGAGGCGGCGAAGCGCGCGGGCCTTCCGTTCCAGATCAACACCACTGTCTCGAAGCTCAACATAGACAGACTCGACGAGATTGCGGCGCGCGCCAAGGCGCTGGGCGCGGCGAAGCTCGACCTCTTCTTTCTCGTGCCGGTGGGGCGCGGAGGAGGACTCGCCGAATACGCGCTTTCGGACGAGGAGACGAAGCGCGTCCTCGATTGGTCGTTCGGCCTCTCTGGCATCGCAGTCAAGCAGACGTGCTGCCCCTCCGCTCCAGCATACTGGGCGGAGCGCGGATGCCCCGGTCCGCGCCCGTGCGGCTGCCTTGGCGGACGAGGATTCGCGTTCCTCTCCCACACGGGAAACCTCCAGACGTGCGGATTCGTGGACGTGCCCTGCGGCAACATACGCGACTTCGACTTCGATTTCAACGCCCTCGTTTCGGCGGCGAAAAACCCGCTGGGCGCCGACGGATCGTGCCGCGGCGCCGTCAGGATGCCCGAGGGCAAGTGACAACGCGTTTCAAAGGAGAAAAGAAGCATGAAAAAGACGAAGATCGGAATAGTGGGGCTCGGATTCATGGGCTCCACGCACTGGCATATATACAAAGGCATGAAGAATGTCGAGATCGTCGCGCTGGCGGACGTAGATGCCAAGAAGCGCCGCGGGGACGTGTCGGCCGTAGTCGGCAACATCGGCGGCGGCGACAATTCCGATCCGCTCGACCTCACGGGCGTGACGGTCTACGAGGACGCCCTCGCGCTCGTCGGGAATGCCGACGTCGACGTCGTGGACGTATGCGTTCCCACGCCCGACCATGCCGACATCGTGTGCGCGGCGCTTGCCGCCGGAAAGCACGTTTTCTGCGAGAAGCCGCTATGCCTGGACGCCGCGCAGATGAAGCGCATCGTCGCCGCCGCCAAGAAGGCAAAGGGATTCTTCAACGTGGGACTCTGCGTCCGCGCATGGCCAGCGTACCGCCACGCGTTCGAGTATTTCAAGAGCGGAAGGGCCGGGAAGATGAAGTCGGCCACGTTCAAGCGCATTTCGCCGTCCGTCGACGGCAATGCCTGGCAGAACTGGTTCATGGACGGCGCGAGATCCGGCGGCGCGCTTCTTGATCTGCACATTCACGACACGGACGAGGTCAACTACTTCTTCGGCATGCCAAAGTCCGTGACGGCCGTCGGCGCCACGGGCATCGTCTCGAAGGGCGGCGTCGACCATGTGGTCGCCACGTATGACTACGGCGACGGCACGCTGGTGATGGCCGAAGGCGGCTGGGCGGCCGCGAAGGGGACTCCGTTCGAGATGTCATTCACGATCGTGTGCGAGAAGGCGACTTTGAAGCTCGACCCTTCGGGCTACCACATCTATCCTGTAAAGGGCAAGGCCATCATGCCGAAGCTCGACGTCAAGAACGGTCCAACTGGATGGCATCAGGAGCTCGCCTACTTCGTCGGCTGCGTCGCCAGGGGCGTGAAGCCCGACAAGTTCCAGACGCTCGACTCGGTGGTGGACACCATGAGGCTCGTCTTCGCGGAGGAGAAGAGCGTGAAGCAGAGGCGGCCCGTCAAACTCTAATATCCACTGTCCACTGTCTTTTGTCCTTTGTCCTCTGTCTTTTAGGACATACGACAAAAGACAGAAGACAAAGGCCTTAGGAAAACTAACCACTAGCCACTAACCACTAACCACTAGCCACTAACTACTATGCACTACATAGCACTCAACGGATGGATATACTGTGGATTCGGAGGCGAGAAGAAGCCGCGCGAATTCATCGACTGGGCCGCAGCCAAGGGGCTTGACGGCGTGGAGCTCACGGTGGGGGACTGTCTCCCCATAGACACGGGGGAGGCCGAGGCGAAGGCGCTGGCCGCCCATGCCAAGGAGAAGGGCGTGGGGCTGCGTTCGCTAGCGACTGGGGCTGGCTGGGGCAAATGGCTCTGCGCCGACGACCCTGCCGAGCGCGCGGAGGCGGTCGACTTCGTAAAGAAGTACCTTCAGCTCGCCGCGTGGATCGGCGCGGAGACGGTGCTGGTCGTACCCGGCGCCACGCGCGTGGCGTGGGACGCCTCTCATGCGGAGGTCTCTTACCTCAACGCCTGGAACAACGCCACGTCGTCGATACGCGAGCTCGTACCGGCGGCGGAGGCGTTGGGGGTGAATCTGGCCCTTGAGAACGTCTGGAACCGTTTTCTCATCTCGCCGATGGAGTGGAAGCTCTTCCTTGACCAGTTCGAGTCGAGCCGCGTTGGAATCTACTTTGACGCTGCGAACTGCTGCCTCAACTGTCGGCCGGAGGACTTCCCGGAGATTCTTGGCGACCGCATCAAGGCGGTCCATCTCAAGAACTTCGAGGAGAGTGATTGCGCCGGCGGACTGCACGGGTTCGGCGACGACATCTTCAAGGGCGTGGTGGACTTCAAGAGGCTCTTCGCCGCGCTGGCGAAGACTGGCTTTGCAGGTCCGTTCACGGTGGAGATGATACCGTTCTCGCGTCTGCCCAATCTCGTGATGCCTGACGCCTCCCTCGCCGACAAGATGGCGGAGCAGATCGGCAGGCTTCGGGAGTTCTTCAGGGGCTGAGCCCTGGAGGTCATATCGGCAAAGAAGAACGCGCGTCCGCTTTCGCGGGCGCGCGTCTTCGCTTTGATGCGTCATCAGGGTTCTCAACGAACCTTCTTGTAGCCGTACACCGCCTTGGCTCCGAGCTCTTCCTCGATGCGGAGGAGCTGGTTGTACTTGGCGATGCGGTCGGTGCGGCTCATGGATCCGGTCTTGATCTGCCCGGAGTTCGTGGCGACGGCGATGTCGGCGATCGTCGCGTCCTCGGTCTCGCCGGAGCGGTGGGAGGTGACGGACGTGTAGCCGGCGCGGTGTGCCATCTCGATGGCGTCGAGCGTCTCGGAGAGCGAGCCGATCTGGTTGACCTTGATGAGGATCGAGTTGGCGGCGCCGAGCTTGATTCCCTTCTCGAGGTACTTGACGTTCGTGACGAAGAGGTCGTCGCCGACGAGCTGGCACTTGCCGCCGATAGCCTTGGTGAGGGCCACCCAGCCGTCCCAGTCGCCTTCGGCCATGCCGTCTTCGATCGAGTCGATCGGATACTTGGCGACGAGGCCTTCCAGATACTTCACCTGCTCGGCGGATGTGCGCTTCGCGCCCTTCTTGCCTTCCTTCCAGGTGTAGTCGTACTTGCCGTTCTTGTAGAATTCGGACGAGGCGCAGTCGAGGGCGATCGTCACGTCCTTGCCGGGCTTGTAGCCGGCCTTCTTGATGGCGTCGATGATGCAGTTGAGGGCATCTTCGATGGAGTCGAGCGCCGGGGCGAAGCCGCCTTCGTCGCCGACGGCCGTGGAGAGGCCGCGGGCCTTGAGCACCTTCTTGAGGTTGTGGAACGTCTCGGCGCCCATGCGGAGGCCTTCCTTGAAGGACTTGGCGCCGACGGGGCGGATCATGAACTCCTGGAACGCGATGGGCGCGTCGGAGTGGGCGCCGCCGTTGATGATGTTCATCATCGGGACGGGAAGGGTGTAGGTGTTCGTGCCGCCGATGTAGCGGTAGAGCGGCAGGCCGAAGGACGCGGCGGCGGCCTTCGCCACGGCGAGGGACACGCCGAGGATGGCGTTCGCGCCGAGCTTGGACTTGGTGGGCGTGCCGTCGAGCTTGAGCATCAGATTGTCGATGCCGCGCTGGTCGCACGCGCAGAGCCCGACGAGCTTGGGCGCGATGACCTTGTTCACGTTGGCGACGGCCTTGGTGACGCCCTTGCCGAGGTAGCGCTTGGGGTCGCCGTCGCGAAGCTCGAGGGCTTCATTGACGCCGGTGGACGCGCCAGAGGGGACTGCCGCGCGTCCGAGGGTGCCGTCTTCGAGGACTACGTCCACTTCGACTGTGGGATTGCCGCGGGAGTCGATGATTTCCCGCGCTGTGACTTTCTTGATGGTTCTGTTCATTCTTGTTTTCCTTGCTTTTGCAAAGCGTAAAAGTGGCGAAAAGTTTACCATTTCCCCGTGTTAAAGTCAAGAGTGGCGGGAAATTAGGATTTTTTCATTTACCCACTTGCGGGTCGGGCGGAAGTTTGGTAAACTGTCTGCGTTTCCGTTTCCGGGCTCATCGTTCATCGGTTAGGACCTCGGACTGTCGATCCGAAGAGGGGAGTTCGATTCTCCCTGAGCCCGCCATTCAAGCCGCCGATTCTACGGCGGTTTTCTTTTTTGCGGCGTGACTGGAAGGGCGCGATGTGGTATAATCGCATCCATGAAAGATTTCTTCGACGTCACAGTTCTTGCGGCCCTTCAAGGCGTGGCGGAGTTTCTTCCCATATCGTCATCGGGCCACCTCGTGATTCTCCAGCACATACTCGAGGTCCCCGAGAGTCTGCGCATGCGCCTTGAGGTGTTTCTGCACGCAGGCACGCTGCTTTCCATATTCGCGTTCTACAGGAGAAGCATAGCGTCGATCATGCTGGGGCTGGCGGCGCGCGAAGCGGGCGCGAGGACGTCCGCCTGGGCGTATGCCGGGAGGCTTGTGGTGTCCGCGTTGCCTGCGGTGGGCGTCTACTTCCTCTTTCGCGACGACATAGAGGCTCTTGTGTCGAACGCCAGAATGGTGGGGGCGCTTCTCATGTTCACGGGCGCGGTGCTGGTTGGGACGCGCTATCTGCCGAGCGGGAACAGGGAGGTCGGCGTGCTGCGCGCGCTTCTGATGGGTATTGGACAGGCCATTGCGCTTCTACCGGGCGTCTCAAGAAGCGGCATGACGCTTGCCGCCGCGCGCGGCGGCGGCGTGAGGCCCGAGGCGGCCGCCGAGTTCTCCTTCCTGATGAGCGCGCCGCTCATTGCGGGCGGCGTGGTTCTGGAATGCGCGAAGGGGGGCTTTGGGGCGGAGGGAATGCCGTGGTGGCTGCTTGCGTGGGGCGTGGCGCTCTCCGCCGTGGTAGGCTACCTTTCATTGGCCCTGCTGATCAAGGCGCTGAAGGGGCGCTGGTTCTGGCTCTTCGGCCCGTACTGCATAACGGCCGGCCTCGCAACGCTTGTCTTCTGCGGCTGACGCGGGGAAATGGAGCACGACGCAAATGGACGACGACAAGATCAAGCTGATCCGCGAATGGACCGCGCAGTTGAACGAGGCTGCGGCGGCCTACTACAACGGCCTTGGCGAGAAGATGACGGACTTCGAATGGGACGCGCTGTTCGACCGTCTCAAGGCGCTCGAGGCCGAGACGGGATTCTCCCTTCCCGACTCCCCCACGCGCAACGTCAGCGCGGACGACGTTTCCGGGCAGAAGGAGCCGCACGAGTTTCCCGCGCTCTCGCTCGCGAAGACGAAGCAGGTGCGCGACGTGGCCAAATGGGCCGAGGGACGTCCCATCTGGCTTTCATGGAAACTGGACGGTCTCACGCTCGTGGTCACCTACGACGGCGGACGGCTCTCGAAGGTCGTGACCCGCGGAGACGGACACGTGGGCACCAACATCACCCACCTCGCCGCCGGGATACGCGGCATCCCTCAGACCATCGGCGACAAGGGACATCTCGTGGTCCGCGGCGAAGCCGTGATCTCCTATTCCGACTTTGACGCGTTCCTCTCCCTTTCGCAGGAGGAATACGCCAACCCCCGGAATCTCGCGGCTGGATCGCTCTCGCTCAAGGACGGCCCCGGCGCCAAGGCCGTGGACGAGCTCAGGCGGCGAAACATACAGTGGATTCCCTTTTCGCTCGTCCATGTAGAGCCGGACATCATGTCCTGGGGCGAACGCATGGCCCATCTCGAGGCGGTTGGGCTGGGGGCCGTGGAGCGCGAGCGCATCGATTCTCCGGACGAGGCTTCCATAAAAGCCGCAATCGACCGCTGGACAATCAAGGTGACGGACAAGGCGCAGCCGTTTCCAGTGGACGGACTCGTCGTTGTGTATGATGACGTGGCCTACGCGCGCACCGGCTCCGTCACGGGCCATCATGCGACGCGCGCAGGCTTTGCGTTCAAATGGCAGGACGAAACGGCGTCCACCGTTCTCGACCACGTCGAGTGGAGCTGCGCCGTCGGCTCGATCTGCCCCGTCGCGGTGTTCGCGCCCGTCGCGCTTGAGGGCACAACCGTGAAGCGCGCCTCTCTCTGCAACATCTCGGAATGCGAGCGCCTCGGGATAGGCGGCCGCGGCACGGAGATGGAGGTGATCAAGGCGAACAAGATCATACCCAAGGTGGTGGCCGTGACGCGCAGGGAGGGCGAATTCGCCGTGCCGGAGGTGTGCCCCGTGTGCGGTGCGCCCACGGAGGTGCGCACTTCCGAGACTGGCACGAAGACTTTGAGGTGCACGAACGCGGAGTGTCCGGCGCGTCAGCTGGCGAAGTACGAAAGATTCGTGTCGAAGGCGGGGATGGACATCGACGGACTTGCCGGCGAGACTTTGGCCAAGTTCGTCAACAAGGGATGGATAAGGACCGTGGCCGACATCTACCGCCTCGGCGAACATCACGCAGAGATAGCGGCCCTGGACGGTTTCGGCGAACGCAGCGCGGACAACATTCGCGCCGCCGTGGAGTCCGCCCGCTCGCGCGCCGCCGTCAATTTTCTCGTGGCTCTCTCCATTCCTCTTTGCGGACAGGACGTGGCGAAGCGTCTTCTTGGCGCATATCCACTCAAAGATCTTCTCGCCGCCGCCCGTTCGGCTTCTGACGCGGAGACATTCTCGGCCATAGACGGCATCGGCCCCGTGAAGTCGAAGGCGTTCGTGGAATGGTGCCGCGATCCCGTCAATCAGGCGCTTCTCGACGATCTTCTCGCGCAGGTGACCCTCAAGGAGTTCAGTGCTTCGGAGGGCGGGAAGTGTTCAGGATTGACGTTCGTGGTCACTGGGGATGTGCACCATTACGCCAACCGCGACGCGCTGAAGGTGTATATTGAATCGCAAGGGGGGAAGGTCGCGGGTTCGGTCTCGGCCAAGACGAGCTTTCTGATCAACAATGACGCATCCTCGACTTCCGGCAAGAGCAAGAAGGCGCAGGCGCTTGGCGTCCCCGTGATCACCGAGGACGAATTCATCGGGCGTTTCGGCGGCTGAACCGCCTGTGCTCCGCAGCAGTCCTCAGGCGTTAACTTACGCGATTCTAACAAATTTGCCACGCTTATCCCGATTTTTGAATGAGACTCCGTCTCTGGGCGCGGACGTGTAGGCCTGTCGTGCCTGGCATGAACTCCGACGGCTTGCAAAAAGGCTCC
>Ga0310696_10011101_pt1 | contig 10286 bp, 8 predicted proteins | sample AusTroGonzalo_MG_4_FD_203885 | JGI IMG/M metagenome (GOLD analysis project Ga0310696, IMG submission 203885) | Bovine rumen microbial communities from tropical cattle in Woodstock, Queensland, Australia - Gonzalo_02 (v2) (version 2) | ecosystem: Host-associated > Mammals > Digestive system >... | reverse complement strand
GTAGCCGATGTAGGCGACGCGCAGCTGGTGGTGCCCGGCGGGCAGGGACAGGGAATAGAAGCCGTATTCATTGGTGGCGGCGCCGGTCTGGCCCGACAGGACGCCGGCGCCGATCAGGGTTTCGCCGGTCTCGGCGTCCGTGATGTGCCCGCTGATTGCGAAACGGCGCACCTTTGCCGGGGCCGGGGCGGCCTTCAGCACGACGTTGTTGCCGCGCAGCTTCCAGCTGATGGAGGTGCCGTCAAAGGTCTGGCGGAGCGCTTCCTCGAACGGGAGCGTGGCGGCCGGCCGGGCGTTCGTCCGCGTGGATGCGAGCGTCCCCTGCAGGGACGCGTCGTAGATGAAATGGGCGCCATAGCGCTCCTGCAGCTGCCTGAGGCAATTCAGCAGCGTGTCTTGCGCCATGGCCGGCAGGAGCGCGAAATATGTCAGGGCGATGACCAGGACGGTCCTCTTCTTGGATCCGGGATAGTGATGTATCATGAACTGAGGTCTGTGGGATTTAGTTGGCCAGGATTATTTCCTGGCTGGAAACGGAGGCGACGGAGACGAAGCCCAGCCCTCCTTCGACATTGACCGGTATGTGGACCGGTTCCTGGAGGATCAGGAAGATGCGTTCCCCCTCGTAGCTGACATCGTTGTTGAGCTGGTTCAAGTAGTCATATTCATCTTTCGAGATGGTCAGGAGGTCGATGCGCAGGTGTCTGTCCCGTTCGCTCCTGTCCACTTCGAACTGCTGGTAATAATCATAGACCGACCCGTCGAAGATCTCGATCTGCACGTCTGCGCGGCCATCGGCAAAAGGCTTGTCCCGGAAGGTGCAGTAGATGTTCTCGCTGAGGAGGTTCGTGAATATGCCGGACAGGGAGAAATCGTGCTCCTGCAGCGTGGGATTGCCGTCGCTGAGGATGGGGTCCCGGGCAAATTCGAAACAGACATTCCGGATGTCCCTTGCCCCGGCGGCGTAGCCGAAGGCTTTCCCGTCGTAGGTGGCGAGGAGGCGGTACCAGTTGTCCTGGCCCGGCTGGTCCTGGATGTGCAGGTTGCAGCCGAGCGAAGGGATGTCGTATCCGGCATAGGCATAGTAGAGACTGTGTTCGATGCGGACGGTATCGACGGCGGCGAGCGTCGCAGCAAGGGGCGCCTTGACCGTAGCGCTCGCGTGCAGGGCTCCGCTGGAAGCTTCCAGCCGGACTTCGTCGCCGGGACGGATCTGTGCGGAGAACGTATAGCGGCTTGCGTGGTAATTGTGATAATCGGGGTCGTCGGGGAGGCAGATCCCTTCGGCGGCGAGCTCTCCGTTGATGTAGCAGCGCAATGATGCGTCTTTCAACGCCATGACGTCGTCGACCGTGCTCGTGCTCAGCCACACGCAGTGGTCCGTCCTGTCGGTGCGGAGCATCGCGTTTATGACCAGGACTTCCGGATCCTGGTCGGTGCCGTATTCAAGCGGTTTGAAACAGGAACTGACGAGCAGGCACAGGACAGACAATATCGGGAATATCTTTTTCATCGTTGTCAGAAATTATAGGTGTAACTGAAGGCCGGAATGATGGGCAGGATGGTCAGTTTCTCCAGGGTGAACTTCTGGGTGGTCATGTGCCGGTCGCTGTCAAACTCCGGATTGTGCCCGTAGACGACGAAGTTGGGGTTCATCGCGTTGTAGGCGTTGTAGACGCTGAAGTTCCAGACGGCTTCGTTGCCGTGGCGCGTGCGGTGCCGCAGGTTGACGCCCAGGTTGAGCCGGTGGGACGGCGGCAGCCGGTAGTTGTTGCGGCTCTCGACGTAGAAGCTGTCCCGGATCGACGGTTCCTCGCCATATCCATATCCGGGTCCGGAGGGGACGAGGATGGCGGTAGTCCGCAGGGGAATCGTCATCGTGGAGCCGGAGGAGAAGACCCAGGAGAGGGAGACGTCCACTTTCTCCGAGAACTTGTGGTTCAGGGTCAGGTTGAACGCGTGCGGCCGGTCGTATTTGTAGGGGAAAGGCCGGCCCTGGTTGATGGACCCGTCGGGGAACCAGCGGGCGCTTCTGGACAGGGTATAGGAGATCCATCCGGTCGTCTTGCCGGAAGTCTTCTGGATGAAGAATTCCAGGCCGACCGCGCGTCCGCGGCCTGTCGCGACCATCGACTCCCAGCCCGTGGAGGCATAGACGAACTGCACGCCCTCCTTGTACTCCATCAGGTTGTACATCTCCTTCCAGTAACCCTCCAGGGAGAATTCCCAGCCCGGGAGACCGTCATAATAGACCCCGATGGAACCGTGGTCGGCCGTGACGGGCCGGATGTCCTTGGTGATCGGGACCCACAGGTCGAGCGGGAGCGCGATGACGGTGGAAGTGAGCAGGTGGACGTATTGCGCCATCCGGGAGTAGCCGGCCTTGAAGGCCAGGCCGTTGTCCAGGCTGAACCTGGCCGCGAGGCGCGGCTGCAGGGAATAGTAGTCCTGGCCCTGGGTGTTGAACCAGGAGAGGCGCAGACCGGGGTTGAGGGTGAAACGGCTGCCCAGCGAAATGTTGTCTTCCGCATAGATGGAGGCGTCGTTGCCGGTGTAGCGGGCGCCATGGAACGTCAGCGGCGCCTCTTCGTTCTCTGTGACGATGGCGGTCTGCGGCAGGAAATTGTGCCGGGTGTATTCCGCCCCGAACTTGACCAGGTGGCCGGGTGACGGCGTCCAGTCGAAGTCGGTCCGGAAGCCGAGGTCCCGGATGCCGGATTTGTAGGCGGCGCTGTAGTATTCGTTCCGCGCGGGTGCGGTGTCGTATCTGTATTGTCCTTTCTCGCTGGCTTCCATCAGCATCCGGTACCTGTTGACGGACAGGGTGGTGTTGGAGAAGAGCTTGCCGTTGAAGATATGGTTCCAGCGCAGCGCACCCACGGTGCTGCCCCAATCCAGCCGCATCCTGGTGTCCCGGTCGCTGACCGTCTGGGTTTCGTCCTCGGATTCCGTGTAGAATGCAGATTCCGAATGTTCCCGCCTGGTGAGGCCGCCGTTGTCGGCGCCCTGGTAGACGCTCAGATAGAAACGGTCCTTGTCCGTGGCCCGCCAGGTCAGCTTGCCGTTGAGGTCGTAGAAGTAGTAGTTGTAGTATTCGTCCTTGAGGAACAGGTGGATGAACGGATCCGCGACGGCGGAATGCAGGCCGCGGGCGCTCAGCGAGTAGCTGAGCTTGTCCTTGACGATGGGGCCTTCAAGGTGGAAGCGGTCGTTGAGGAGGCCGATGGTCAGCGAGCCGTGCGTCTCCTTCATGTTGCCGTCGTTGGTGCGGATGTCCACGATGCTGGAGATGCGGCCGCCGAAGCGGGCGGGGAACGATCCCTTGTAGAGGGTGACGTCCTTGACGGCTTCCGGCTGGAAGATGGAGAACAGGCCCAGCATGTGGTCCATGTTGTACACGGACACGCCGTCGATCATCACGAGGTTCTCTTCCGGGCCGCCGCCGCGGACATACAGACCGGACAGGCCTTCCTGGCCGCCCTGCACGCCGGGCAGCAGCTGCAGCGTCTTGACCAGGTCGGCTTCGCCGAACAGGACGGGCGTGTTGCGGATGTGGGCCAGGGGGACTTCCACCGACCCGAGGTAGGTGGACTGCAGGCCGGCGTCCTTGCGGCCGACGATGCGGGCGGCGTCCAGCTCCGACGTGTTCCTCAGGGAGAAGTTGAGGACGGTGTCGCGCTGCAGGTCGAGTTCGAGCGCGACCTGCTCGTAGCCGATGTAGGCGACGCGCAACTGGTGGCGTCCGGCGGGCAGGGGCAGGGAATAGAAGCCGAACTCGTTGGTCACGGCGCCGGTCTGGCCCGACAGGATGCCGGCGCCGATCAGGGTCTCGCCCGTCTCGGCGTCCGTGATGTGGCCGCTGATTGCGAAACGGCGCACTTTGCCGGATGCGGCGGCTCCCTTCAGCACGATGCTGTTGCCGTGCTGCTGCCAGCTGATGGAGGTGCCGGCAAAGGTCTGGCGGAGCGCTTCTTCAAGGGGGAGCGTGACCGCGGAGGCGGAGCCTGTCCGCGTGGATGCGAGCGCCCCCTGCAGGGACGCGTCGTAGATGAAATGGACGCCGTAGCTCTCACGAAGCTGCTCCATGCGCCCCAGCAGGTTGTCTTGCGCCATCAAGGACAGCGAGGCAAAGCAGAGCAGGGCGGCGGCCACGGCGGCCACCTTTCTCAAGTAGAAGTTTTTCATATTGTTAATCAATGTGTATTTCGATTCCAAGCGCTTCCTCGATCAGGAAGATGATTTCGTCAATGTCGGCGCCCTCGAACTGTCCCGTGAGCCGGCGCTGGCTCGCGGAGGTGCTGAGGGTGCACCCGAACTGTTCGCCCAGCTCGCGCAGGACGTCTTCGAGCGGGGTGTCTTCATAATCATAACAATGGGTTGCCCAGCCGGCGGGGTTGGGGCCGTCCGGCGTGCCGAGGACCGGCTGGGTGGCGCCGGCGGCGAGTTCCGCATGCATGCCGCGGGTCAGGACGAGTCCCGCTTCTTCGGCGCAGGCGGCGGCGAAGAGCACGCGGCCGTCCACGACGTCCACGCAGGTGGACTGGCTTCCGCGGACGACCTGGAAGCGGGTGCCGAGCACGCGGACGAAGCCTTCGCCCGCCGTGATCTCGAAGGGCAGCGCTTCATTGCGCGCCACGGCGAAATAGACGGTGCCCTCCATCCGGATCTGGCGGTCGCGCTTGCCGAAACCGTTGCGGTGGAAGGAGAGGGTGGCGCCGGGGGCCAGGACGGCTTGGCTGCCATCCGGGAGCTGGATCTCCTGGACCGTCTCCGCCAGCGCGGTGGTGGTCCAGCGGCGGGCGTCGGTGCGGAAGAGGAACAGCCCGGCCAGCAGGACGGCGCAGACGGCTGCCAGGGAATATGCCCAGACCGGGCGGCGGTAGCCCGGAATGGCGCGGTTCGCCGCGCGGAAGCGCCGCCAGGCGCGCACCGGGTTGAAATGACCCGGGCGGAAATAGCGTGCGACGAACGAAAGTTCTTTGTCTTGGATCTCTTTCATCATTTCTTGTCTTCTGCCTTTATAACGCAGAAAACAGGAAATAGTACCACGCGCTTTTGAAAAATTCTCCGGATGGATTAAAAATACAGGAGATAGAGGCCCATCTTGGCGGAATAATCCGCATCCAGCCAGGTCCGCAGGCTCTGGAGCGCCCGGCTGATCTGGTTGCGTACCGTGTTGATGGACAACTTGGTGGCCCTGGCGATGTCTTCGTAGCTCATCCCGTCGCGCTTGCTCATCAGCAGGAGCTCGCGCCGCTTGCCGGGCAGCCGCTCGACGGCGGCCCAGAGGCGCGCTTCCCGTTCGGCGCGCTCCTCCGCCTGGCCGTCCTCTATAACGCCGGATGCATCTTCGGGCTGCACGCGCTCGGGTTCACGACCCGCGCGGCGCAACGCGTCGATGCATCGGTTGCGGACCATCGTATAGAGATAGGGTCCGGGGTTGTCGGGCGATTCTTCGCCGTGCCGCTGCCAGAAGGCCGTGAATGCTTCCTGGACCACGTCCTCGACGGCGTCAGCATCTTTCAGGTAATGCAGCGCATAGAGGCAGAGCGGCCGGTAGTAGCGGAAGAACAGCTCGCGTATGTTGGAATTCGGAAGCACTTTGCACAAAGGTACGCAAAAAAAAGAGGCTTCCAAAAGAGGCGCAGCCTAGAATGTGAACTGCGCGATGCGCTGCTCCAGGAAAGCCTTCAGGTCAGACCAGCGGTAGTAGGGGCCCTGGACGGGCTCCAGTCCGTTGACCAGGTTCTCGGCCTCGTTGTAGTAGAGCTTGACGAGGGGCTCCGCGCCGGGCTTGCGGTAGAAGACGAGCTGGAGGTTGGCGGCCATGCTGACCTGCCGGAAGCCCTGCCAGCCGTCGGACGCATCCGCGTTGTGGAGACGGTCGCCGGCGCCGGCGAGGTTCATCAGGCAGACGAGCGGCATGATGCCGGAATCGTGGCCGAAACGCAGGTCGGCGGCCGTGGCGGACCCGTCCGCAAGGGCGGCGTCGGCCCGGTCGATGAAGTCCTGTACCAGGTCACGGGCGGCCCAGCAGACGTAATCGCCGTATTCGATGGAATTGCCGAGCATCGTGTAGAGGGCGGCGTTCTCGCTCTTGTAGAAGTCGAGGATCTCGTTCATCGTGAAGAAGCGCGTGAGGATGTCGGTGCCCGGCGTCTCCGTGCACTGCTGGATGCAGGCGGCTTCCCAGACCAGGTACATGAAGGTGGACGCTTCGATGCCGCCGAGCGCAGTCACGGGATCCTTCGTGAAGATGTTCTTGATGAAGCGGAGCGTGTCGATCGAGGAATTGAGCGCCAGTTCGGAGAAGAGCCGGGTGGCGGCGGTGGAAAGCGAATCGCTTTCGTAGATGTCGTGGGCCAGCAGGTCGATGTATTTCTCGCCGGAGACGAAGTCGAACTTCAGCTGGGGCGCGTTGTTGTCGAGGGCGTCGGTGAAGTTGGCCATGCTGATCAGGCAGCGGGGATAGGTGCTGGACTGGACGTGGACCTCGGAGCGGGAAGCGTCGTTCCAGACGGCGGGGACGCGGTCGTAGAGGCGCTGCGCGATGCCGCGGTGCTCGCGGGCGCCGCGCGCGGTCAGCTGGCCGACCATCCCGACGTGGTCCGCGTAGATGGCGGAGATGGCCTCGTAGAGCACTTCTCCTTCGGCCGTCAGGGCGTCGCTTTCGTGCGCGAGGCTGATCAGCTGGAAGACGGGCTCGGTGCCGTCGCCGTTCATGCGGCGGGAGCCGTGCCGGCCGTAGTGGCTGACGTAGAAGGGTTTATATCCGTCCGGCGCCGGCGTTTCGGCGGAAGGGATGTATTCGTAGGAGTGGAGGACGCCGGCGGCGCGTTCGGGATTCTCCCGGATGAGAGCCTCGAAGCCCGTCTGGGCGGAGAGGGTCAGGCTGGACAGAACCAGGCAGCCTGAGAGAAGGAAATAACGGAAAATCTTCATGGTTTTGATGTTTGGATTGGCAAAGATAATTTTTATTTTTGCAAAACAGTAGTGTATTATTCGATCCTATGGAGAATCTGGAAGAAATCAGGAAGGAGGTCGACTCCGTAGACGCGCAGCTGGCTCCGCTTTTCGAGCGGCGGATGGAACTCATCCGCCGGATCGCCGCCTACAAGAAGGCGCACGGGCTGGCCGTCAGCGACCCCGCACGGGAGCAGAACGTCGTCCTGCGGGGCGCGGAGCGGGTCAAGGACCGCGATATCCGCGAATATTATGTCACTTTCCAGCAAGAAATGATCGCCCTTTCCCGCGACTGGCAGCGCCGGCTCAACGAAGGCCTGCGCGTGGCCTACAGCGGGGTCCCGGGGGCGTTTGCCTATATTGCCGCCGCGCGCCTGTATCCGGGCGCGGAGCTCGTGGCCTATCCCGGTTTCGAGCAGGCCTACCTGGCCTGCGAGGCGGGGGAGGCCGACGTGGCGGTGCTGCCTTTCGAGAACAGTTCCGCCGGTGAGGTCGCTTCCGTGACGGACCTGATGTTCAACGGATCGCTCTATGTCAACCAGGTGATCGAGGTGGAGGCGGAGCAGAACCTGCTCGGCCTGCCCGGCACGGACCGCTCGAAGATCGTCAAGGTCTACAGCCATCCGCAGGCGCTCGCCCAGTGCGACGAATACATCCAGCGCAACGGTTTCGTCGTCAAGGAGTATGCGAACACCGCCCTGGCCGCGAAGCACGTGGCGGAGAAGCAGGATCCCACCTGCGCGGCGATCGGCTCGGCCGAGTCCGCGGCCATCTACGGACTGGAGGTCCTCGAGCCGCGCATCAACACCAGCCGCACCAACACCACGCGTTTCGCCGCGTTCTCGCGGATGCTCCGCCTGGACAAGGAAAACAAGCGCAAGATGGACAAGCACTTCATCCTGATGTACACCGTCAAGAATGAAGCCGGCGCCCTGGCGCAGACGCTCAACATCATCGGCGCCCACAATTTCAACATGTACAACCTCCACAGCCGCCCGATGAAGGAGCTGTTGTGGAACTATTATTTCTTCGTCGAACTCGACGGCGACGTGGCCACGGAAGAGGGCAGCAACCTGCTGCGCGAACTCGCACCGCTGTGCGACCGGCTCAAGCTCGTCGGCTCGTTCTACACCCATTAGCGTATGAAGAATTCGATCGGTACCAGCGTCATCCTGACGGTCTTCGGCGAAAGCCACGGGCCGGCGGTCGGCGTCGTGCTGGACGGTCTCGCGCCGGGCCTGCCCGTGGATGAGGCATACATCGCGGAGCAGCTCGCCCGCCGCCGCCCGGCAGGCCCCGCCGACACCGCCCGCGTGGAGCCGGACCGCTTCCAGCTGGTCAGCGGCGTCTTCGAGGGCCGCACGACCGGCACGCCCCTGACCATTCTCATCCCCAATGAGAATGTCCGCAGCGCGGACTACGCTGCCGTGCAGACGGTCGCGCGCCCCGCGCACGCGGACTACACGGCGCAGGCCAAATACCACGGATTCCAGGACCCGCGCGGCGGCGGACATTTCTCCGGCCGCGTGACGGCCGGGATCGTGGCCGCCGGCGCCATTTGCCGGCAGGCGCTGGAGGCGAAGGGCATCCGCCTCGGCACGCACATCCTGCGCTGCGCCGGCGTGGAGGACGCGCCGTTCACGGACGTGGCCTCCGAGCTCGACCGCATCGAAGCGAAGCGCTTCCCGCTCATCCGTGACCTGGAGGAGCAGGTGGAGGCGGCCGTGCTGGCCGCCAAATCGGAGCAGGACTCCATCGGCGGCGTGATCCAGACCGGCATCTGCGGCCTGCCCGCCGGGCTGGGGGAGCCGTGGTTCGACTCGCTGGAGGGCGTGCTCGCCCGCGCGGCCTTCGCCGTCGGCGGGGTCAAGGGCATCGAATTCGGCGACGGCTTCGGACTGGCCGCCCTGCGCGGTTCACAGGCCAACGACCCCTTCCGGATGCGGGACGGCCGCGTGGTCACGGCCACCAACCGCAACGGCGGCATCAACGGCGGCATCACCAACGGGATGCCCGTCGTCTTCAACCTCGCCGTCAAACCCACGCCGTCCATCTCCCGTCCCCAGCAGACCGTGGACTTCGTCCAGGGCAAGGACGTGGAGCTCGCCCTGACCGGGCGTCACGACCCGGCCATCATCCGCCGGATCTGCCCGGTGGTGACGGCCCTGACCGCCGTGGTGCTGTGCGACCAGCTCGCGCTGCGCTTCGGCACCGATTATCTCGCAACAGTATGACGAAAGGATTCATCAACTATCGCAAAGTCCTCATCGTGGGTCTCGGCATGATCGGCGGTTCGTACGCCGAGAAGCTCAGCGCGCTGGGCTTCGAGGTGGGCGCGCTGGCCCGTCGCCGGGAGACCGTCGACTATGCCCTGGAGCACGGTCTCATCGCGCACGGCCAGACGGAAGTCACGCGGGAATACGTCTCGCAGTTCGACCTGGTGGTCTTCGCACTGTATCCCAAGGCTTTCGTGGAGTGGATCCGCCAATACCAGGATTTCTTCCAGCCGGGAGCCGTTATTACGGACGTGACCGGCGTCAAGCGGGCCATCGTCCCGACCGTGCAGGCGATGCTGCGCCCGGACGTGGAGTTCGTGCCGGCGCACCCGATGGCCGGCCGTGAGCGCTCCGGCGTGGAATACGCCGACTGCCGCGTGTTCTCCGACGCCAACTTCATCATCACCCCCACGGAGCGCAATACGCCCGAGGGGATCGAACTGGTGCGTACGCTGGGCTGCATCCTGGGCTTCCGCCACATCGCCGTGCTCTCGATCGAGGCGCACGACGAGATGATCGGTTTCCTGTCGCAGCTGACGCACTGCATCGCGGTGGCGCTGATGGACTGCAAGGAGTCCGAGCACCTCGCGGAATACACGGGCGACTCGTTCCGCGACCTGACCCGCATCGCCCGGATCAACGAGAACATGTGGGCGGAGCTGTTCCTGGAGAACAAGGACGAACTGCTCTCGCAGATGGACCTCTTCCTCGGCAAATTCACGCAGCTGCGCGACGCGCTGGCGGCCGGCGACGAGGACACGATGAAGGAGATGATGCGCCTGTCGTCGTACCGGCGCTCTTTTTTCGATAAAAAGAAGTAGAAAGCTATGAATATGATTTTCAAGCGCAAGCTGCTGATCCCCAAGGAGGTCAAGGAAATGTACCCGATTTCCGAGGAGGGGGCGCTTGCCAGACAGCGAAACGACGCCCAGATCCGTGCGGTCCTGGACGGGGGGAGCGACAAGCTCCTGCTTGTCATCGGCCCCTGCTCGGCCGACCGCGAGGATGCGGTGATCGAATACATTTCCCGCCTGCGCGGGCTGCAGG
>Ga0310696_10011100_pt1 | contig 10288 bp, 5 predicted proteins | sample AusTroGonzalo_MG_4_FD_203885 | JGI IMG/M metagenome (GOLD analysis project Ga0310696, IMG submission 203885) | Bovine rumen microbial communities from tropical cattle in Woodstock, Queensland, Australia - Gonzalo_02 (v2) (version 2) | ecosystem: Host-associated > Mammals > Digestive system >... | reverse complement strand
CCGTGGCTCGCTTTCACGCGGCCGTAGTAGTTCATATAATCGCTGGCACCGTAACCGGCATCCATACCGAGTTGGACTTCACCTGCCAGGTCGGAGAAGAATTTGCCCACGAAAGTGTCGGGTATTTTCTTGGTTTCTTCCACTTCAGCATCAGCTGCTTCAGCGGCTTTTTCCGCTTCTGCTTTCGCGGCTTTCTCGGCCTCAGCGGCGATTTCTTCCGGAGAAGGAAGGGGAGATTGCTTGGTGATTTGATCCAGAGGCAGTGTCAAAGTGCCGCCGAACGGAGTCAAAACGACCATGTTTGTTTCTGATTGGGATTGAATGGTAGCTGTGATCCGGTCGCCGTTCTTCAATTCAAAGATTTGCGGGACAGCGTCTTCCGCCAAAACAGAAGCCGCGCCTGTAAGGATCCCGGCCAGCACTAAAACTTTAAAATAAGACTGCATAAGTAATCCATTCTGTTTAAGCCGAATGCTCAAACAATTAAGCTCTCCCAGAATGAGGGAAAAAACACGAAAAATCAAGCCTGTTTTTATCAAAATAATCAAAAGCAAAAGGAGACGCAAAAAAATCCGCGTCTCCAGGAGGTGAAAAAAAAGATGATTACGAAAGATATAGTGATCTTAGCAATCACCTGCTATTGCAGACGCATAGGTGTTTCGCCCGCAACGCGTCCGTACTTTACATTGCAGGGCATGCCTTTGCAAATAAAATCACGGTGAAATTATTTGGAATCTGCCGCGGGTGATTCTTTCAGCTTAGGGCCGTTTTCATCCCAGATGACTTCAACATTCGAGAGATACCAGTTTTTTCCCTTGTTGTCGTTGCCCTGGTAGAAGAGGAAGGTGCGTCCGTCCGGTGCATCAAAGATGTGGGGATGACCGGATTCGCTGGAGTTCCATTCGCCTTCCGCGCCATTGGCCAGGAAAGGTTTATCCGAGAGCCGTTTCCAGTTGATGCCGTCGGTGCTTTCGGCCACGCCGATCTGCTGAGGCCAGTTGTTGTAGGCACCGGCGTAGAACATATAGAGCTTGTCATTGCGTGAGATGATGGAGGGGGCTTCGATGCATTCGCCTTCCCAGGGAAGCTCCGGGGCCAGGATTGCTTTGTTGGTGGAGATATTCGTCCAGCGGTCGCGGTTAAAATTGTCTTTATCTCCTTCCACGAATTTGGTTTTAGCCACGCCGATCAGCTGTTTTTTAAAGTCCATGTCGCGTGTGGCATAGTAAAGCAGATATTCATCGCCCAGCCGAAAGACTTCCGCGTCGATGGCCCGGCCGCAGGTCCAGCCGCCTTCTTCGGGATGGAAAATAGGGTTGGTCTGGTTTTTGGTGAAAGTCAGGCCGTTGTTGCTGACAGCGTGGCAAATAGCGTCAGTTTTACCTCCGCCGTAAGCCTGATAGAACAGATGCACCTGATTATTGATGACACGGGCGCAGGGAGCGCAAAGTCCCTTCGCGTCACATTCCTGGGAGGGGATGATCTGGCTGACGGGCTCCCAGTTTACCAGATTGGTGCTCATGGCGATGCCAATGCCCCAGCCCTTGATCAGGTTGGTTTCCGCGTTTTTGAACGGAGGAACCGAGTAGTACATCAGGTAGTGGTTCTGGAAGAAAATGACGTGGGGATCTTTTGAAAAGGGTTCGCCGATGCGGCTGGTATCGCCAAAGTACATAGCGGGTTTGTCACCCGGATCGGCCTGAAGCGCCTGACAGAAAAGAAAACCGACGCCGGCTATGCAGGCAAGCGTTTTGTAAATCAATTTTTTCATTATTAATAAACAGCTGGCATCACTCGAGGGAAGGATGCCCTCCTTCTCATGAAGCAGCAAAAAGATATACTAAGCACTTTGCAAATCGTTGTACATTATTTTTTGTACTGTTACTTGCTTACAATCTTTCCATCAAGGAGATGGAGAGTCCGGTTGATAGAGGAGGGGATCTCGTCCGCGTAGTGGGTCACAAAGATCAGCGCCGCGTCTGTCTGGTGTATCTCCTCGTCCACGGCGGTCAGCAGTTTGCGGCGGTAGGCCGCGTCCAGTCCCTGACAGGCTTCGTCCAGGATGATCAGCCGGGGACGGTTGACGAACGCTCTGGCCAGCAAAACCATGCGCTGTTCGCCGATGGATGCGTAGTCGAAAGGGGTGTTCACCAGGTGTGCCAATCCCCATTTTTCCAGATAGGCTAGAGCCGTTTCCTGCTGGCGCGCATTGGGGGATGTGTGCAGACCCATCGAGTGGAAGAACCCGGAGCAGACGACCTCCAGACAAGTCCAGTCGCCGGGATAATGCAGATGGAGTTCCGGGGAAAGCCAGCCCATCTTCTGACGGATGAGCCAGAGGGAGCGTGTGGAGCGGTAAAGCTCGCCCATGACCCGGATGTTCAGCGAATAGACCAGCGGATGATCCCCCTGAATGATGTTCAGCAGACTGGTCTTGCCTGAACCGTTAGGCCCCAGCAGCGCCCAGTTCTCGCCGGGATAGATCTTCCAGCGGATATGATCCAGAATGACTTTGTTTTCCGCTTCAAAAGTGACATCGTTGATCTCCACGACCGGTTCAGCGGAATGGGGAGACGATACCGGTCCGGTCGTAATGGGAGAGGTGACAGAAGGCGTGATCGTTTCGGACTGTTGTCTGGCCAGCGGATGTTCCAGCATCTCTGCCTTGGTCCCTTGGTCAACAATCCGGTGCTGATCCAGAAGGAGCAGATGGGTGACTTCCTCCGGCAGTTCATCCACACGGGTGACCAGTGTCAGCACCGGCATCCCCAGACGGATCAGACGGCCGATGATCTCCTTGAGCGTTTGGCGTGTCTGGACATCCAGTCCGCCGAAAGGTTCCGAGAGGATCAACATTTGGGGCGTGTGCAGCAGCGCGTTGATGAGAAGGACTTTGCGCTGTTCGCCGTTGGAAAGATGCGCCCACTTGCGTTTCAGCAGTTCCGGGGAGATGCCCATCCAATCCAGATACATCTGGCGGTGTCGGTCAAAAACGGCAGGATCCGCGCCGCGTGTCCCTATCTCAAAAGGGTTGATGTCCTCCACATATTTATGTGAGAGGAAATAAGAAGCGGTCAGAGAACCTTCGTCCAGACCGTTGTGCCATCGGGACTGATAGAAAGAGCTTTCGGATGTCAGAATATGACGGTGGACCTCCGGCGAGATGACCATGATCGGCTTGCGGTTAGCCAGGTTCGGAATATCGAGACACTCCGGTGTCGGCGGCAGCTCCATTTGGACACGTCCGCGCAGAGGCGGTATCCGTCGGGTCAGTGCCTGTGCCAGCTCATTTTTGCCGGAACCGTTCGCGCCCAAAACTGCCCACTGCTGTCCCGGTTTCCAGATCCAGTTCGTATTTGGAAAGATGGGATTTTCCTCGCGGTCGCGCAGGGTGACGTTTTCCAGTTTGACCCAGAAATCAGAGTTCATGGATTGGAAGAAGGATCTTTTTGTTTCGCGGCATCTTTTAGCCAAAGGATAGCCGCGCCGGCCAACAGACAGAAAGAAGTGTCTGCGGTGAATGGGAAGGGAGCGAGTTTCAGGCTAAGTCCGCTTATCAGGAGAATGACACCCTCCAGCAGCATCAGGCAGCCAAAAAGCGGGAGCACTGCCGCGTATCGTTTGGGATCCCAGGCCATCGCGAAGAAAACGCATCCCACCAAAGTGAAAGCGCCTGCCGCCATCCGCAGCCAGTAGTTCAGCATGGGATCGTATTCGACGGGATGGGCTCCCAGTCCTTGCAGCAGAGTTTCGGCGTTATCCCAGGGGAGAATGACACCGAAAATGGAAGCGCCCCAGGCGATGCCGGAGGCAAGCAAAACAAAACGGAGAAGTTTGAATTTGACTGTTGTGTTCATCGTTCTTCTCCGTTTTTGCTTACAGATTTAGCGGAAGATTATTCCGTCTTTTTGGGTTCTTCCTGGATGACGGCGATATGGGAATCGCGCAGCTGGCGTTCGTCCACGGGACCCGGTGACTGAGTCATCAGGCAGGTGCCTTTCATCGTCTTGGGGAAGGCGATGACATCGCGGATACTGCTGCATCCGCAGAGCATAGCCACCATGCGGTCAAAACCCAGAGCGATGCCGCCGTGAGGAGGCGCGCCGTACTGGAAGGCTTCCAGCATATAGCCGAAGCGGGACTTGACCACATCCGGTGTGAGTTTGAGAACATCTTCAAAAACAGTCTTCTGTACCGCCGGCTGATGGATACGGATAGAACCGCCGCCCAGCTCGACACCGTTGACCACGATATCGTAGTGCTGACCGCGTACCTTCTTGGGCTCGGTCTTGAGCAAAGGAATGTCTTCGGCCACAGGAGCCGTGAACGGATGGTGCGAGGAATACCAGCGCTCCATTTCCGGATCGTAGCTCAGGAGCGGGAAATCCACTACCCAGAGGAAATTGAACTGATCGACCGGCAGAGTGAGCTTGCCTTGGGATTTGAGCAGATCCGCGCAGTAGAGACGGAGGCGGCCCAGGATCTGACATGCTGTGAGCCAATCCTTGTCCGCGGCAAAGAGAATGAGGTCACCCTGTTCGATAGAAAGCTTTTCAGTCAGAGCGGCTTTTTCTTCTTCGCTCAGGAACTTGGCGATGGGGGATTTCCATTTGTCGGCTTCCACCTTGATCGTGGCCAGACCTTTCGCGCCCATGCTCTTAGCAATGTCGGTCATATCTTCCATCTGACCCTGAGTGGCACAAGCCAATCCCTTGGCGTTGATGGCCTTGACCACACCACCCTCGGCGATCGTGCCGCTGAAGACCTTGAACGCGCTGGACTTGAACACGTCGGAGAGATCCGTCAGCTCCATCCCGAAGCGGGTATCGGGTTTGTCGATGCCCCAGCGGTTCATCACTTCTTTGAACTGGATGCGCGGGAAAGGAGTCGGCAGGTCAATGTTGCGGGCCAGTTTCCAGACACGCTTGAGCAAACCTTCCATCAGGTTGTAAATATCTTCCCGTTCGATGAAGGACATTTCGATGTCCAGCTGGGTAAATTCGGGCTGGCGGTCGGCGCGCAGATCTTCATCCCGGTAGCAGCGAGCCAGCTGGAAGTATTTTTCCACGCCGCTGACCATCAGGATCTGCTTGAACTGCTGAGGTGACTGAGGCAGCGCGTAGAAAAGTCCCGGTGTATTGCGGAAAGGCACGATGAACTCGCGGGCACCTTCCGGTGTGGATTTGAAAAGGGTGGGGGTTTCCACTTCCAGAAAACCTTCATCATCCAGATATTTGCGCAGTTCCATGGCGATCTTGCTGCGCAGACGCAGATTGTTGATCATTTCCGGACGGCGCAGATCCAGATAGCGGTACTGGAAGCGAAGCTCTTCATTGACCTTGAGGGTCGTTTCGGAATCGTTGATGGGGAACGGCAGTACTTCGGCCAGGTTCAGGACTTCCAGCGTTTCCACAGCCACTTCGATCTCACCGGTGGGGATGCGGTCGGTGGGATTGTTGCCCGGACGGCGGCGCACTTTGCCGGTAACGGCGATAACACTTTCGGAGCGGAGAGAAGAGGCCGCGTCAAAAGTCTCTTTACTCAAATCGGAGGGATCAAAAACAGCCTGGGTAATACCTTCACGGTCACGGATATCCACAAAAATCAGACCGCCCAGGTCCCGACGCAGATGAACCCAGCCCATCAGAGTCACCTGCTGGCCAATATGCTGAGCTCGTAATTCATTGCAATGATGCGTGCGTTTCATATAAAAATAAAAATATAGTCTGAGAGGAGCTTGTCCTCCAACGACCCATGCGCCCTCCATTGTCACACAGGAACCCCCTAAAGTCAATGAAGGGTACCCGGTTGATTCCAAGTATTTCAGGGAAAAAGGATGTATGGATTGCTTAACCTCTTTCATGAAAAATCGTTTTGAAAACCGGGGGAACGTTTTTTTATTTTGACGACTGTGCTTTTTTTATGCAGAATCCTCTGGTTCCTCACGATAGGGGAAATCGCACTCATGAAAGCCATAAAGAGCTTAAAATTCAAATTTTTCGGAATCATCGGTCTGGTGGTGTTTTTTTGTCTTTTCTCCTGCTATGGAGGAACACAGGACCGGTTGCAGAAGAATGTTCTTGTTATCCATTCGCAAGACCAGTTTTATTCGGCCTATTTGGATATCACGCAGTCCTTCATGACGCAGATGTGTTCTCCGGAGCTGGATTGTGAATTTGATCATTTTGATATCAAGATCCGTACTCACAGAGAGCAGTTCGCTGAGCGGTTCGAGCCTTATTTTCAGAAAATCAAAGAAGGGTATTATGACGCGATCGTCTGCATTGCCAACGTGGCTGCCACGTATATCAATAACCCGCAGTATCTTGACTTGATCCCGAAAAATGTTCCAATTCTTTACGTTTTAGTGTCTTACAGGGATCTGCCGGAATCTCATCTCCATTACCACAATAAATACACTCACCATTACATTGAAACAGCTCAGCTGGCTTTGGATCTTTTTCCGAACAGGAAGAATGTCGCTTTGTTGACCAGAGCCGGATGGGAAGATTCCGAACAGGGAAGGGAATTCTGTGATTTTATCGAATCCATTCGCGGTATGAATGTTCAGATCTATACCCCTGATTCCTGTACGGATGATGAACTGTTGGAAAAACTGGCTGAGAATAAAAAGGATACATTTGTCATTGTCCATGACTGGCCCAGTCGGAATGAATCGCTGTACACATATGTCCAGGGTTTAGTGGATTTGAGCAGAAGGTTGGATCAATTAGGGATCCCGGTTTTTGTAACGCGCGATTATCTTTTGGTGGAAGGCGTTATGGGCGGTGTGGTGACTTATGCGAGGACGGTCGGCAAGGACGCTGCCAACTGGCTGAAGGAATACTTCAAAAATGGAGCGGACGATTCTTATGTTGCCTTGACCTATTATAGAAAAGTTTTAGATTGGAAAGCATTACAGCGATATCATGTCAAGGAGAGCCGTGTGCCGTCCGGAGTGATGGTTCTAAACAGGTCTTTCGGTTTTTGGGATCGCAACCGGTTCAGAATCATCACGGGCGTGGGTATCATTTTGTTCGGGCTTTCTCTGCTGCTGGCTGAGGCAGTCAGAAGACTTATCAGGAACAGACATCGTATCCTGATCAAGAACAACATCCTCAAAGTGACCACTGAGAAGGCTCGCCGGGCAGAGGCAGCCAAAAGCCGTTTCCTTTCCACGATGAGTCATGAGATCCGGACACCGTTGAGCGTTATCATCAGTTTGTCCGACCTTATTCAGCTTGATAACACTTCCGAAAGCGAGAAAAAAGACAACCTGACTACGATCCATTATGCCAGTGAATCTTTGCTGAAGCTGATCAATAACATCCTGGATTTCTCCAAGCTGGAAGAAGGCAAGATGAAAGTAAAGATGGCGGAAGTTACGATCCGTGAGACGCTGAATGAGATAGACAAGATATTTCAGGTCAAAGCGGCGGAACAGAAGATCGGTTTCCATTGTGAATGCCGGGATCTGCCCTCAACGATCTGGATGGATGAGCTTCATGTCCGTGAGATCATTGTCAACCTTGTGGGCAATTCCATGAAGTTCACCACGGAAGGAAAGGTAGAACTGGACGCGTCCTTCCGTAAAGAGAACGCGGAGACAGGCACTTTAACGGTAAAGGTCAAAGATACAGGAATCGGCATGAGTCCGGAATTTCTGAAGAATCTTTTCACACCTTTCAATCAGGAGGAACGATCCAGACAGGTGGGCACCGGTCTGGGGCTGAGCATATCCCGGCAGCTGGCCCGGATCATGGGCGGCGATCTGACCGTTGAGAGCGAAATGGGCAAGGGCTCGACCTTCACGCTGGTGATTCCCGGTTTGAAGTACAGTGAATCCAAGGTCGGAGAACAGTCTCTCAATGGGCAGATTGGTGAAGAAAAATTCGATAACTGCAGGATCCTGGTAGTGGACGACATGCAGATGAACCTGATGGTGCTCAGCAAGGTGATGAAGAACTTCGGGATAACCCCGCTGATGGCCGATACGCCGGCAAAGGCGCTCAAGCTGCTGAAAGAAAACGAAGTGGATGTCATCCTGAACGATCTGAGGATGCCGGAAATGAACGGGGATCAGTTGGCCAAAGAGATGCGCAAGCTGCCTAACGGCCAGAAAGCGAAGATCTTTATATTGACCGCGGACTTTTATGCCAAGGATGAGATCGATGCGTCCGCGTTGGATGATGTTCTGATCAAACCGTTGAGTTTGAATAAGATCAGAGAATTGTTGAGAAAATGGTCCTCAAAAAATTCTGATTGATTAGAATAGGAAGATCCGTACTTCAATTTTTCTTTTGACGCTTATCTGTTTTTTGTGCAGAATGTTCTGATTCCTCACGATTAAGGGGAATCGTGTTCATGAAGAACTTAAAAGTCAAATTTTTGGGGATCATTGGTCTGATGATGTTCCTGTGTCTTTTCTCTTGTTGGGGAGAAAGCCGGGATCCGTCACACAAGAAGATCCTTGTTCTTCATTCTCATAACTTGGTATATTCATCTTATCTCGATATTACACAGTCTTTTACAAGACAAATGTGTAATCCGGAATACACCTGTGAGTATGAGCATTTTGAGATAAAAGTCCGAATATGGAACGATCAATTCACAACTCGTTTCAAGCCCTATCTTGAGGATATCAAGGCGGGAAAATATGATGCCATTGTCTGTATCGGCGATACGGCTTATTGGAATATCAGTCTGTTCATTGATGAGATACCGGAAAATATTCCTCTTCTTTATATTGTAGCGGATTATGTTGAAACGCAGAAAAAGCATCTTCACTACAGCAATAATTTTACTTATCATCCCGTTGAAACCGCCCAGCTGGCTTTGAGTGTTTTCCCGGACAGGAAGAACATCGCTTTTTTGTCCACGACCGAATGGGAGAACACGGATCAGGGTAAGGATTTCACTCAGCAGATCGGATCCATTCCTGATGTCAACCTCCAGTTTTTCAGTCCGGCTGTTTTTCCAGAGAAAAATTTATCAACATTCCCGGAGGAAGAATTATTAGAAAAACTGAGTGAAGATCCAAAAAGTACAATCGCTATCATTTATGACTGGCCTAACCAGAGCGACTCTCTGCAGGATTATATGCTGGGGATGGTCAATCTGGCTCAGAAGATAGACGCGTTGAATATCCCGGTATTTGTGCTGCGTGATTATCTTTTGGTGGATAATGTCGTGGGCGGTGTGGTGACATACGTTGGCTATGTGGGCAAGGACGCGGCCGAATGGCTGAAGGAATACTTCAAGAACGGAAAGGATGATCACACACACCAGGCTCTGGATGATTACCGCAGGATCTTGAATTGGAATGTCCTGAAACGGTATGGAGTTCCCAGCTCACGGGTGCCGTATGGAGTGGTTGTCGCGAACAAGCCCTACAGTTTCTGGGAGCATAACCGGTTCAACATCACCATGATCGTGGGTATCATTTTTGTCGTGCTTTCTCTGCTGCTGGCCGCGGCGCTGAATCGTATCCTGCTCAAGAACAATATACTCAAAGTGACCGCGGAAAAGGCCCGTCAGGCAGAGACAGCCAAAGGCCGTTTCCTCTCAAACATGAGCCATGAGATCCGCACGCCGTTGAGCGTCATCATCAGCTTGTCGGATCTTCTTCAGTTCAAGAATACTTCTGAACAGGAGAAAGAGGAGAATCTGACCACGATCCATTACGCCAGTGAATCTTTGCTGAAGCTGATCAACAACATCCTGGATTTTTCCAAACTGGAAGAAGGCAAGATGAAAATAAAGGAGGAGGAGATTCTGATCCGCGAGATGCTGAATGAGATCGATAAGATCTTCCAGGTAAAGGCATCTGAGAAAAAGATCGGTTTTCATTGTGAATATGCGAATGTGCCTGCAAGGATCTGGCTGGATGAAGTCCATCTGAAGGGGATCATCGTCAATCTGTTAGGCAATTCCATGAAGTTCACCACGGAAGGAAAGGTGGAACTGGATGCAGCCTTCCGTAAGGAGAATGAGAAAACTGGAACCTTGACCGTGAAAGTCAGGGATACCGGCATCGGAATGAGCCCGGAATTTTTGAAGGATCTCTTCAAGCCTTTCAATCAGGAGGGACGCTCTAACGCAGTTGGTACCGGACTGGGCTTAACCATATCCCGGCGCATGGCTCAGTCTATGGGCGGTGACTTGACCGTTGAGAGCGAAATGGGCAAAGGCTCGACCTTTACGCTGGTGATCCCTGATGTGAAGTACAGTGAAAAGACTCCAGTCAAAGAATCTGCCAGTGAACAGTTTGGCGAAGAAGTATTCTCTA
>Ga0310696_10011099_pt1 | contig 10288 bp, 8 predicted proteins | sample AusTroGonzalo_MG_4_FD_203885 | JGI IMG/M metagenome (GOLD analysis project Ga0310696, IMG submission 203885) | Bovine rumen microbial communities from tropical cattle in Woodstock, Queensland, Australia - Gonzalo_02 (v2) (version 2) | ecosystem: Host-associated > Mammals > Digestive system >... | reverse complement strand
TGCCTTAACAAACCTGTCAGTCGAGATCTTAGTTGTCTTACTGCATCCGGAGAGTATTCCGGCAAACATGACAATAGCCATTATTGAAGCCGCTGCTTTTACTTTATTCATAATTTATTACCCCCATTGCTCCTGTGGCGATTTTACCACACTATCAACTGTTTTTGACTTGCCATATGTTTAAGAAGTATTATTATCTTTGTGCGAGGGGGTGTTTTAATATGCGCGAAAAATGGTCATCAAGATCAGCTTTTATCCTGGCATCGATCGGATCCGCAGTAGGACTCGGAAATGCCTGGAGATTCCCGGGACTGGCTGCCAAATACGGCGGCGGAGCTTTCCTTTTTGTTTATCTCATAGCAATGCTGGTCATTGGCATACCTCTTCTCATGATGGAGATCTCAGTAGCCAGATACACGAGGCAGGGCGCGCCCGGATCCATGCGTGCGATGAATAAAAAGGTCGAAGGTATCGGCTGGCTTGCAGTATCCAACGGTATCGGTATCTCGATCTATTATGCGGCTGTTTTCGCATGGGTCATCTTAATGTTCTTCATGAGCTATAAGTTCATGGGAATGACAGGCGACACTGAAGCCGCAAGTTCTCTCTGGGCAACCACCATTAAGACCACGGGAACGACCTCCGGATTTACTACAATATCCTGGCCGGTCGTCGGCTGTCTTATCGTAGCCTGGATCCTCTGCTATGTATGCATCCGCAACGGTACGACCACGGTCGGCAAAGTCGTTAAGTTCACGGTCTCACTTCCTGTTATCTGCCTCCTCATCATGGCTGTCAGGGGACTCATGATGCCCAATGCCATGACTGGATTCGCAAAGCTCTTCATTCCCGATTGGAGCGCTCTTGCCGATTCCAATCTCTGGGTCGATTCGATAGGCCAGGTATTCTATTCACTTTCAACTTCAATGGCGATCATGTTCGCATACGGTTCTTTCCTTAATAAAGAATCCAACATCGTTGTCGATACGATGATCATCGCTTTCTCGGATATGTTCATAAGCATCCTCGCAGGCATCGTTATGTTCACGACCATGGCAGGCGTAGGAATGCTCGACAACATGTCTGCTTCCGGAATCGCAACCGCATTCATCATCTATCCGCAGGCAATCGTAAAGATCTCCGGCAGCAGTGTCTTCAATATGATCTTTGCGTTCATCTTCTACTTCTGCCTGATCACGCTCGCGATCGACTCTTTGTTCTCGATCATCGAAGGCATCTCGACCGCAGTCTCCGACAAGTTCAAGCTCGATAAAAAGAAAACGACGCTCACGATCTGCATCATCGAAGGTGTCCTCAGCCTTATCTATGTAACCGGTGCCGGTCTTGCCGTACTCGATATCGTCGACTACTTCATCAACAGCTACACGCTCATCATCACGGGAATACTCGAGATGATCGCTGCAGGCTGGTTCTTCAAGACCACCAAGATCCTTGACGAACTGAACCGTAACACAAAAGGCTTCAAGATGCCTTCCTGGTGGTTCCTTCCTTCGATCAAGTTCATCTCACCCGTCGTTCTCATCGGACTGTTCGTCTGGAACCTCGTTAACCTCTTTAAGGGCGGCGGCATCTATGGCGCAGCTGACGGCTACTCGCTCAAGGCCAACATCATCTTCGGCTGGCTCACCATTGTCCTCATCCTCTGCTCCGGCCTCATCGTCAAACTGATCGTCAAGATCAAGTCCGGCAGCGGCTATAAGGAAGATGACAGGACCTGGGAAGATTTTAAATAGTCGTGACAGATTCGAAAAGTGTTTTGCGGGCGTCTTTCTTTTCGGGAGACGCCTTTTATTTGTCGTTTTTTGTCACCACGCTCTTCATGCGTCATACGGCGTTTTCATCCCCGTACTACCCTCCAATACTTTTTCAGTACCTAAATCGACCTCATTTATGCTCTGAAAAGGTATTCAGCCGCTTTATTACTTTTTCAATGCACAAAATCTCTTCTTTTGTGCACTGAAAAAGTATTATCAGAGAATTGATTTGCATTTCTTAATGTATAATGAACACGACAAGAAGCAAATAATTCAAGGGTGTTTGGTCCGACAATGAACATTACGGTCGTATGTGATGTGCTCGGTGAGCCCAATAACGGAACGAGCGTAGCAGCATATAATCTCATAAACCATCTGAAGTCTCAGGGACACAATGTCACTGTCGTATGTTGTGATGCCGATAAGAAGGGCGAGAGCGGGTTCCGCATCGTTCCGACTCTGAATCTGGGACCCATACTCAATGTGGCTCTGGCTCGAAATGAGGTGGTGCCTGCAAAAGCGGATGCCGCGATCCTTGAAGATGCGATCAAAGGCGCAGATGTCGTTCATCTCCTGATGCCGTTCCCTCTGTCGTGGAAGGCGGTAAAGATATGCGAGAAATACGGCGTTCCGATGACTTCGAGCTTCCATGTGCAGGCTGAGAATTTTACCTGTCACATCGGCCTGATGAAGTCGGGCCTCGCTACAAAGGAAGTCTATAAATACTTCTACAAAAAGGTCTACAGTCACTGCGCCCTGACGCACTATCCGACGGAATTCATAAAGGAAGATTTCGAGAGCAACATCAAAAAGCACGTGCCTTCGATGGTCATCTCCAACGGTGTGTCGGAATCATTCTTTGAACCCGCTCCGGCGGAAGCAGTTAACAGACAGAAAGCGAAGAACAAGGATAAGTTCACGATCGTGGTCGTCGGAAGATATTCATCCGAGAAAGCCCAGCAGGTGCTGATAAAAGCCATCGCAAAATCAAAGTATAAGGACAGGATCAAGCTGATCATGGCCGGCGAAGGTCCGAAAGGCAAGCGTTACAGACGTCTGGCAAAAAGAAACGGCGTTGACTGCGAGATGCGTTTCATCGAGCACGAAGAACTAAAGGAAGTGCTGAATGCCGCAGATCTTTATGTTCATACTGCATATGTTGAGCTCGAGTCTATCGCATGTCTGGAAGCGATCGTTACGGGACTTGTGCCCATCATCTGCAATTCCAAGAGGAGTGCTGCCAGGTTTTTCGCTCAGGATGACCGATGTCTTTACAGAAAATGGGATTCCGAGGATCTGAAAAATAAGATCGAATATTTCATGGATAACCCTGATGAGCTCAGCGCCTGCAAGGAAAAATACAGGGCCCAGGCGAATGTCTCAAGGCTTACCGAATGCATGAATAAAATGGAAGAGATGCTCACTGAAGCTTCGGAAATGCACAAGAAAGAGGCCTGATCCATGAAGGAAAAAACGGTCTATTACTCAGATCTGTTAAATGACGATTTCGCCGGAACAAATATCAACACCAAAGATCTTCCCGACAATTACAGTTATTTCCCTAAAACAGCCCTAAGACGCGGATTCTCGTGCGCGCTTTACCATGCGGCAGGTCCACTGGTATGGTTTCTTCAGAAAATAGTTTACGGTGAGAAGATCGTCGGCCGGAAAAAGCTCAAGGGTTACCGCAAGGACGGGTTCTTCCTCTACGGCAACCACACCAGGACGATGGGGGACGCATACTGCCCCGGACTTTTGGTGTGGCCTAAGAAGGCATATATCGTAGCAGGACAGGATGCTTTCTCGATCCCCGGAATAAGAAGGATCGTGGAGGATCTCGGCGGAATAGCCCTTCCTTCAGGCAGAAAGGGATTTAAGAAGTATTCGCAGGCAATTCGCCGCCATTCAGAGCTTTGTCACATTGTTACACTCTATCCGGAAGCGCATATCTGGCACCAATATACCGGCATCCGGCCTTTCAGGTCAGCTGCCTTCCACTACCCTGCCGAGACCGGAAAACCCGTCTTCACTTTCACTACGACCTGGCAGAAGAGAAAGCTGCTCCCCGGTGCGAGAACGGTCGTTTACGTCGACGGTCCTTTCATCCCCGATATGGACCTTCCGATGGACAAGCGCAAGGAAGCCCTGCGCAACCAGGCTTACGAAGCCATGACAAAGAGTGCAAAAAACTCGAATTATGAGAAAATACATTATGTGTACAGGCCAAAGGAAGAAACTGCCGCGCCGTCATAAAAGCCCGGACTAAAGGAGCCATGCTTTGAACAATCAAGCCCTCAAAAAGCTCATACCATTGCTCATGCTGATATACACTATCGCAGGTTTTCTGGGCTTCATATATGAGGAGATCTGTGTTTACATCAATGACGGAGTATTGGTCAAACGCGGCACGACTTACGGGCCCTGGATACCGATCTACGGATTCGGCTGCCTTCTCATATATTTCCTGACGGTAAGGTTCAGAAAGAAACCCTGGCTGGTATTCCTTGTAAGCGCGCTGTCCTGCGGGTCTTTAGAACTGGCAACGGGATTCGTGCTCGATAAGTTTTTCCACATCAGACTGTGGGATTACTCTCTCGTGATACTGAATTGGGGCAATCTGAACGGATATATATGCGTGAGATCGGTAATAACGTGGGGACTGTTCGCGCTGATCCTGATGTATGCCATCCTGACACCTGTGGAAAAACTCCAGGACAAGCATCCGAAGGTGTTTAACGTGATCGCCATATCTCTTTTCGCACTGTTCGTACTCGACATAATCCTAAGTCTTACGGTCAAAAAGGCACTGCAGGCATGAACAGAGATCACCTGAAAAACAGACTCCCGATGCTTATGCTCGTCTTTGCCTTCGGCGGCATATTCGGCTTTATCTACGAGGAGATTTTCTACCGGTTCGACCTTGGCGAATGGGTCAAGAGGGGCACTACCTTCGGACCGTGGATCCCGATCTACGGGTTCGGCGGGATACTTATCCTGGGACTGACTTATAAGATCAGGAAAAATCCTTTTCCGGTCTTCCTTCTGGCAAGCATTGCCTCGGGGATCCTTGAATTCGCGACCGGCTGGGTATTCCTTGAGTTTTTCGGCATGAGGCTCTGGGACTACAACGAGGAGATCCTTAACTGGGGCAACATCGGCGGCTTCGTATGCGTGCGCTCGGTACTTTTCTTCGGAATCTCCGGCATTTTCCTGCGCTTTTTAGTGATGCCGATTTTTGAGAAGCTCGAAAAAAAGATGCCAAAGAAAGCCTGGCTTGCCTTGTGCTATATACCGGCAGGTCTGTTTATCACGGACATTATCGTCAGCATTATCTTCAAAGCGGCCGGCTGGCATTAAAACACCGATTTTTTACTTGGTTGATATAAATTTATTTTTACAGTATGTTAATGGAAGTTAACATGTCATTTTGATAGCATATATTTATTATTTAAGCGTTTGCATTTTTGGCTTTCAGGCCTGATCAGCCTTAAGCCAAGGGAGCGGAATATGTCTGAGAATACTAAGGCACAAGAAGATAATACGATTAAGCTTGATCTCAAATTCAACAGGTCCAGGGAAGATCTGAAACTGATCGGCCTTGTGATCTTCGGTCTCGTGATCAACCTGGTCTTCAATAAGATAGTCAACCTTCTCGGCCTTCCTTTTTACTTTGACTGCATAGGCACCATAGCGGCTGCCATAATCGGCGGCTTTATGCCGGGTGTTCTGGTCGGATTCTTCACCAATATCTTCAGCAGCCTGTCCATGTCAGATTCATCGAATCTTTATTATGGTGTCCTGAATGTCCTCATTGCGATGGTCGCAGCCGGTTTCGCACAGAAAAAGTATTTCCGTAAGATATCGATAAAGATGCTGATCCCGTTTATCTGCTTTGTCCTCATAGGCGGCGGCATAGGTTCAGTCATTACCTGGGGACTCTACGGCAACACGATGGGCGATGAGCTTGCCTCGACTCTGGCAGGCAGGATCTATATGGAAGTCGTCCAGGATGCTTTCTGGGCACAGATGTATGCAGGACTCATAATGGATCTTCCGGACAAGTTCATAAGCATGATCCTTGCCATCGTGATCTACAAGGTTTATCCGAAGAAGTTTAAGCCTGAAAAGGATAAGATCAATCTCGCTTCGCTTACCCAGAAAGGTATTTCCTTGAGCGGAAAGATCATCATAATGGTCATCCTTATCTTCTCGATAGCAGCTGCAGTCGTTACGTTTGTAAGCTTTAACCAGTTCAGGGATACGCTGGTCTCTTCCGAGGCACAGTATGCCACTGATACCGCAAGATTCGCAGCAACCCTGATCGACGGAGACAAGGTAGATGAATACTTAAGACGCAAGGACAGTGCCGAAGGATATTTCCGAATCAAACGCTACTACAGCCTGATCTGGAACAGCTCGGACAGGATCCAGTACCTTTATGTTTACCAGATCCAGGAAGACGGCTGTCATGTTGTCTTTGACGTGGATACTCCCGACACCCCGGGTTCCGAGACCGGTACGGTCATCCCGTTCGATGAGAGCTTCGCTCCTTATATAGATGACCTTCTCGCCGGAAAAGAGATCGATCCGATAATTACCGACGACACCTACGGATGGCTGCTTTCATCTTACGTTCCCGTATATGACAGCAACAACAGATGTAAGTGCTACGTCTGCGTTGATGTATCGATGCCTAACATCAACGAGATCGAGAGAACGTTTACCTTTAAGATCGCGACGATCCTCATCGGATTCCTTATCACCGTGCTGTCTTTGAGCGTTTATCTTGCAAAGCGTTTCATCGTCTCCCCGGTAAACAGTCTTGCCAAGCTCACAAGCGATTTTGCCTACACCAATGACGAAGCCCGCGAGACCACACTTGAAAGCATCAAGGAGCTTGAGATCCGGACGGGTGACGAGATCGAACATCTTTATAATTCCATCGCTAAAACAACCTTTGACACGGTCAATTACATCAATGAATCACAGCGCAAGAATGAAGCCATCTCGACATTCCAGAGCGGCATGATCAATGTAATGGCAGACCTTGTCGAGAGCCGTGACCAGTCAACCGGAGAACACATCAAGAATACTTCATCTTATGTCGAGATCATCTGTGACGAACTTATCAAGGAAGGTAAATATGCCGACATCCTTGACGAGGAATTCAAGAACAACATCGTTTCTTCCGCTCCTATGCATGATATCGGCAAGATAAAGGTATCAGACACGATACTTAATAAACCGGGCAAGTTCGAACCTTGGGAATATGAGATCATGAAGACTCATGCCGAAGAAGGCGCCAAGATCATCCGCACGGTCAAAAAGACCGTTGATAATCAGGAACTCAAGGAAAACTATCTGGGCGAGGCTGAGAACATGGCTCACTACCATCACGAAAAGTGGAACGGCCAGGGCTATCCCTGCGGTCTTAAGGGCGAAGAGATTCCTCTGTCCGCAAGGATCATGGCAGTTGCAGATGTTTTCGACGCTCTGGTAGCAAAACGTGTATATAAACCTGCAATGCCGTTTGAAAAGGCTATTTCAATAATCAAGGAAAGCTCCGGCGAGCATTTCGATCCCGCGATCGTAGAAGCATTCCTGAATGCCGAAGATAAGATCCGTGCAGTAACGGAACAGATCCACTGACGGATAAGAAAAGAGGATTTTAGATGAACAGGATCGATATCTGGGATGCCGGTGAATACAATTATCCTTTAGCTTTTGAATTTGCACCGAACTTAAGACCGTACCTGATAGAAGACGGTGAAGATCACCCCTGCATCCTTATTCTCCCCGGCGGCGGTTATGCCGTAGTGGTTCCTCCAGAAGGTGAACTGGTGGCAAAAAGGTTTAACGAACTCGGCTACAGCTGTTTTGTCATGACTTACACGACAAACCAGCTTATGCGCGCCCCGGTAATGGATCAGGCAATGAAAGATCTTGCCAGGGCCATCCGGTTTGTGCGAAAGAATGCTTCCCTTTATCACGTTAAGGCTGACCAGATCTTTGTATGCGGTTTTTCAGCTGCAGGACACGTATGCGCTTCAGTCTGCGATTACTGGGACGAGATCACGGATCCCAATCCCGAATACAGCGATATTTCCTGCCGTCCCGATGCTGCGATCCTTTCTTATCCCGTTATCACTTCAGGCGAATATGCACATCAGGATTCATTCCGTTTCCTTCTCGGCGCGGATATTTACGACCGTGATGACATTGAAGCAAAAACTCTTTTGGATAAATATTCACTCGAAAAGCACGTCAAGGAGAACAATCCTCCCTGCTTCATCTGGCAGACAGAGACTGATGATCTGGTCCCTGTCCAAAACAGCTATCTTTATGCTGCAGCGCTGAAGGAAAAGGGCGTCCGTTATGAACACAAGACCTTCCCCAGAGGTTTCCACGGTCTGTCCATTCCCACAGATGACTGGGCCCGGGGAAAGCACGGCGAACCCTATACGGCAGAGCAAAGCTTTGCACTCGTGAATGCCATTAAAGAGGGACTCATAGAAGCTCCGGAAAACGGAGCTGACAGCCTTCTGGATTTCCTGAAGCCTTGGCCTTTCGATCCGGACTTTGATGGATTCCCGGAAGTCTGCGCATGGCCTGAACTGGCAGACGGTTTTCTGAAGACACTATAAGCTTCTGTCAGCAATCCTCATTCTTCCTCGGGAATTATGATTCCTCCGAAATATTCGGGAGCGTTGTTACAGTCGTTAATGATGAATCCTCTTGTATAAAGAACGACGTAATTGCCATCCTTCCTGCGTGCCCGGAACCTGATCGGCATCATTCTCGCATTGCCGCGTAAAGCCGTCTCAACCGCAGTATTAAAGATTTCCACATCATCGGGATGAATGCGTTCGAGCAGGACCTTGTCTGCCTGATACATATATTCGGATACAAATCCGAAGTCATCAATGAGCGACAGGGACCATCGTGAGAAATCGTAACGCATATCGTTAAGATAGATATATCCTCCACCTGCCACGGTAAACAGGGCCGCGAACAGGGCATTGAGCTTGCGGCGTCTCTCATCCGGAATCGGAATGCCGGAATACTCCATGCTTCTGACAGCGTTATCATTATTTCTGGACTTAAGTTCGCCCTTGTTCTCATACATATGATGATCGGCACGGCACAGCACATCAGCCAGCTTCCTGTCACCATCCTCATAGACAGCCATTCCGGATGCCACGACAGGACCTGTTCTCGTCTTTCTGTTTATCTCTGCTTCTTCCCTGAATCTTTCAAGGAGCTGGTCCCGGTGCTCGTAATCGTGATCTTTTATCACTATGACAAATTCATCACCGCCGACTCTGAATACCGGACTGTGCTGGAATACCCTGCAGATCAGATTACTCGTCGCCTGTATCGCTTCATCGCCAAAGTTATGACCCCTTGTATCGTTAATGAGTTTCAGGTCATTAATATCACACATGACGACTCCGATCTTCAGATCTTCATCTCCTGAACTGATCTTCCTGTCGATCTTTTCCTCATATTCCTTATATGCATTACTGTTCTTTACGCCGGTCAGCTCATCGCGTCTCGCCATAAGTTCGGCAGACAGAAGATCCTTCTTCTGTTCCTCTTTTTCAATGTATTCCCTCTCCACGTTTTCGAGGCAGAATACAACATGCTTTTTGTCTTTGCACATTATCTCGATGTGACGCATATGGGTCACTTTACCACCAACCAAGGTTCTGAAATAAACAGAGTAATTGCCGGTCTCCGAGAGATTTTTGAGTACATTCTCTTTATCGTAGAGCTTTCTCATGTGTTCTAGATCGCCGGGGTGGATGAACACATGCGCATTCTTAACGGCATCGGCAAAAAAGTCGCTGCCTTCGCCCGGAAATTCCGAATTGTCCAGGAATTCATCTTCGGCAAAGACTATATAATGCCCGGTCTCTATGTTCACATAGTAAACACATTCGAAATGTCCCGCGAACGAGAAAGCTATCTGGTTGAAAATGTCAGGATCGGTGATCATCATTCTTTCCCCGTCTTTCTTAATGAGGCGTTAATCGAACCACTGTTTTTCGAAATCTTCCAACGGTACAGGTTTTGAGAAGTAATAACCCTGATAGAGCTTACATCCCATCGCATAAAGCTTCTCATATTGCCTTGCCGTCTCTACACCTTCGGTAAGCGTATCTATCCCGAGGTCTTCCGACATATTGATAATATTCTTGATGATCGTATTTGCCTTTATGTTGCTTTCGGAATCCTTAAGGAACTGCATGTCGATCTTGATGACGTCAATATCCATATCCTTAAGCAGATTGAGAGATGAGTAACCGCTTCCGAAGTCATCCATCTCGACTATAAATCCGTATTCACGGAGTTCTTTTACAAGTTTAAGTATGTCTACCGATCCCGTCATTATGGCAGTCTCCGTGATCTCGACCCTGAGCTTGACAGGTTCGATGCCAAACTCCTCTACAAGTTTCTTAAGTTCTGAGACAACATCCATGTAATAGAAATCTTTAGGTGAGATATTGATC
>Ga0310696_10011098_pt1 | contig 10290 bp, 8 predicted proteins | sample AusTroGonzalo_MG_4_FD_203885 | JGI IMG/M metagenome (GOLD analysis project Ga0310696, IMG submission 203885) | Bovine rumen microbial communities from tropical cattle in Woodstock, Queensland, Australia - Gonzalo_02 (v2) (version 2) | ecosystem: Host-associated > Mammals > Digestive system >... | reverse complement strand
GGTTCTTGCGGTTCCGACTTTATCGGGAAAAGCGCAGAAGCTGATCTTGAAGGTGGTGTCGGCATTGACTTTGAAGCATATGGTGTGACACTGAATGTAGCTTGCGGTTATCGTATTGGAGGTTATGGTTATGATAACACGTACGCTATGTTGATGGGTAATGACAAAGTTGGTAACTACAACTGGCACGTAGATATGCGTAACGCCTGGACTCCGGAGAATACGAACACCAACATCCCTCGTCTGAACAATGGTACCGATACATATACGAACACAGCTTCAACGCGTTTCCTGACATCGAACTCATATATCAGTTTGAACAATATCCGTCTGGGCTATAAGTTCCAGAAGAAGTTGATTGAGAAAATCAAACTTAACCGTCTTGAACTTTATGTACAGGCTGACAACCTTGCAATCGGTTCAGCACGTCGCGGTTACAACCCGACAGTAAGTATCAGCGGTTCATCGGACGCATATCAATACACACCGCTGTCCACGATTATCGGTGGTATAAAGATTCAGTTCTAAAAGTTCAGAATAAGCAATGGATATAATTTAGATTGTGAAAGGAAAACAAGATATGAAAAAGAACATTATTTTGACCCTTGCAGCCACGGCATTTGTCCTGACCGCATGTGAACAGGATTTCTTGGAGCGTTATCCTGAAGGCGGTACTATACGTCAGGATCAGTATGAGAAGCTCGACAACCAAATGGAAGGTTCGGTTCGCGGTATGTACTCACGTATATATACGATGGGCGGTAGCAGTCACGATGAGTTTGGCAAGCGCAGTATTGACCTTTGGGGCGACATATTGGCATCGGATATAGCGTTGACCGGTAAGACTTACGGATGGCTTTATACAGACGAGCAGATGCTTACCACTAACCGTACAGGAACCATTTGGGGACACTATTACAGCCAGATACACAATATCAACTCGACAATCAATGCGTTCAAGAACAGCAACAATTTCTTAAGCGTATTGGAAGAGAAAGGGTGGCCCTCGGAGATGACGGCCGCTGGCATGAAGAAAGCCCAGATAGACAGTGTATATAATAAGGCAGCATACTCGAATGCCCTTTATTACGCGCAGGTGCTTGGAATGAGAGGATATATTTACTCGCAGTTAGCCAAATTCTACACACCTGTTCGTGAGAGCGAGCGTTTCTTGGCAGACTCATTGGGTAATTTCGACTGCATACCGTTATATTTGGAAGACAATATGGATACGGCGCAGCCTCTTTCGACAGCCGCCGTGGTTTATAATCAGGCATTCTCGGATTTGGAGATGTCAATCAAGTTGTTTGAGGAGTTCGGAACGAACTACATACGTGACAGCAAACTTGAACTTGACCGCGAAGTTGTATGCGGCATATTGGCATTGGCATACTTGAACGAGTGTGTATATCGTGTGGGAACCCCTCTTTATACTGACCACGTAAACAAGGCATTGGCTAATGCTGAGAAGGTGATTAACAGCAACAAGTATCAGACACTGAAAGAGGCTCAGTTGCTGACAACTGGCTTTAATGATGTGACAGATCCGGGTTGGATATGGGGTCAGGATGTCACGATTGAGACGAGTGGTGGTTTGAAGAGTTGGTTTGGTCAGGTGGATATTCATTCTTATAGTTACGCATGGGCTGGTGACACGAAGGTTATTGATGCCACATTGCGTGATATGATGCCGGCTTGGGACAAGAGAAAGAAATGGTTCAACGATGGCAAGGCCAACAGCATTTACAAGGATTGTCCTGACGGCAAGTTCTTCTCTGAACAGAATCCTACTTCAACAGATGCAGACGATATAGACCGCGACTGGTTGAGTGATGATGTGTTTATGCGTATTGAGTCGATGTACCTGATAGCAGCAGAGGCCAACTGGCGTCTTGGCGACTATACACAAGCGGCTTCATATCTGACCACAATTACTGACCAGCGTATAGATACGACCGCCTTTATGTGGGAGGACGAGTATGCTGACTTCAAGAAAGGTTTGACTACAGAAAAAACATTGAAGGACGCTATTGTATATAACTGGCGTATTGAGATGTGGGGTGAAGGTTACGGTCTTGACACGTTCCGTCGTTTTGGTGAGAGTCGCAAGCGCGGCGGTAACCACGATTATGCCAAGGGAGTTGAGATTAAACCGACAGACACATACTACAATTTCACTATCCCTTCGTCTGAGAGTACGTATAATCCTTATTTGAGAGATACGAATAAGAATTAAGACACAGACTAACGCAGTGTAAGTTATAAACTTACGCGGATTAATAAGCAACGAAAGAATTGTAAAAAGATAATTAACCATAAAACTCAACAAAAATTAAAAGTCTATGAAAAAAATCCTATTTGGAGTATTTGCACTCCTTCTTGTAGTCGCTACCGGCTGCAAAAAAACAGAGAAAGAAGAAACAACTTCTTTGTCATTGAGTAAGAGCGGCGTTAAGATGGCTATCACTACCTATGATAGCGAGAAGAGCGCAGAGGTTGCCACAACCGACCGTTTCACAATCACGCCGAAAGACGGGACATACGAGATTACTGCTTCTGTGGATGACATTGTAACTTGGAAAATCTCTAAGAACGTTGTCACTTTGACCGCAGTCAACGAAGGTAGTACCCAACTTACAATTACCGAAACAAAGAGCAAAGCAACCGCCACCTACAGTGTAGAGGTAGTATCTGTGATTGAGAGTCTGTCGTTTACGCAGGCAACTGTATCGTATCCTACCGGTGCTGAGTATCTTGCGACATTGGATACGGTAGACAGCGTGTTCACTTGGACAAAAGAAAATGGCGAGCAGGTAGCACTTCGTGCCTTCTTGGTAGATGCTACGGTTGATTTGTATTCAGACGGTTTCTTCATCAATGACAACGGTGAGTATGCAGGTTCGGCAGTAGGTTATATTGCTACATTCCCTGCCAAGGCATGGTTTGCCCCTGAAGGTATGAACGCTGACCGTGGTTGGGAGTCTTCAGCTTCTCTTTCAACAGGCGTATGGAGTACACAGAGTACAGGCAAGTCAAAAGTGATGACCCCCGGCACGTTCACCAATGGTGCTGAAGCATTTGATCACGTCAAGACCGCTATTGAGAATTTCAACATTTACATGGCCGAAGAGAACGAGGCAGCATTGGAGACTTTCCGTAAAGAGATGACACTTGCCGACACAATGGCATTCCATGGCGCACAATTGATTCGTATGATATATATGCCTTTAGCGGGTGGTTATGGTTACGACTATATGCCTGCGGCAGTTATTCCTGCCGGTTTGATGCAGTTGGCATGGAACGATAATTCGATGTATATGTACAGTGTTCCCGGTGCTGAGATGTATCTTGATCCGCTGCTTGGCGATAACGGTTGGGGTGTGAAAGTTGAGTTTAACGAGATTTCAAAACAATACACACTGAAGAGTACCGGCTTTGAGTTTGGCAAGCAGATTCACTACCGTCATACCCCCACATCCGGTGATGATGATGAGGCAGCTCCCGCCCGCAAGGCGATGCAGTTAGACCGTCACGTGCTGAACTTCAAACCGAAGAACGCTTTTCCCCTTCGCTAATCAGATGGTAAGGAAATAAGCAATATATGCAAGACATATAACCGAACAAAGACAACCGGCTGTCAACAAACGACAGCCGGTTGTCTTTAAATATTGCGCGCGAGAAATGCAGTTTTATTCAAAACCGAAGACGAAATAGACGGCGAGGACGAGACAAAGAGCTGCTGCAAGATGATTCCAATGGAGTTGCATCTTAAAGGCAACCATAGAGAAAAGGACAAAAACGATGAGAGTGATAATCTCTTGAATTATTTTAAGTTGCATCAGATTGAAAGGTCCGCCGTTACCATCGAAACCAATACGATTGGCAGGCACTTGGAGGCAATACTCAAAAAAAGCTATTCCCCAGCTGAGCAAGATGACGCATATAAGCGGCCAATGCTGAAAACCTTCCAACTGGTTTAGTTTAAGATGACCGTACCACGCGAGTGTCATCAAGATGTTTGCAAAAAAGAGCAGAACGATAGTTTCAAGTCCTTGTAACATTTGGTGTTTATGAGTTTATGGGTTTATGAGAGTTTATGGGCGGTTTAATTGGTATATTGAAGTTTATGAGTTTATGGATGGTATAGGAATTTGTCTGAGCAGGGCATTGGTAAGTGATGAGCGTACGTCAGGGTTGAGTGTTTGCAGTTGGTTGAGGAGTTGTTGCATGCGGTGACGGTTGGTAATGTTTTCATATTCACAGGTCAGTTTTTGCGTTTGGTAGTTTCTTAAATCCGCATAGTGTATGATGTCTTTTTCCGGAATATACCACATTGGCCGGATAAGCGAGAGGGGCATTTTATCCAATTTCAAGAGCGGCGGTATAGAAGTGGCGCGTCCTTCATAGACAAGATTCATAAGCAAAGTATGGAGGACATCATCCTGGTGGTGGCCGAAAGCTATTTTGTTGCAGCCTTCATCTTGCGCCACTTGCAAGAGTGCCTTGCGACGATACCACGCGCAGAGGAAGCAGGGAGATTTTTTTTCTTCACCAATTATTTTAGCGTCACGAATAATGAGAGGCACACCGGCTTGTTCGCAAAAGAGTTGCAGTTGTGAGAGGTCAGTCAGGTATTTTCGTTGCGACATACGTACATGTACGGCGGTCACTTTGATTGCAGGTTTATATATGTGCGCTTGTCTGCCTAAGAGTTCTGTCAGTAGCAGGCTGTCTTTTCCTCCGCTGAGTCCAATGAGAACGTGGTCACCGTCGGCAAGCAGTTGCCAATCGGCGCAAGCTTTGTGGAAGAGCCTCCAAAGCCTGTTTAGAGATATTTTCACCTGATTATCCATTAGGAGTAAAAAAAGACAGCCGTAGTAAAAGCGGCTATCTCAACGGTAGCGGGGCCCGGGATTGAACCGGGGACCTCATGATTATGAATCATGCGCTCTAACCAGCTGAGCTACCCCGCCAAACTTCCGCTCTTCAGTAAAACACCATCAAAACTTTTGAACGAAAGCGGCGACAAAAGTACTGTGTATTTTTCAGACTGCCAAACTATTTTGCAAAATTTTTCCATTTTTTGTTGTACAGATAAAAATAGTGCCGTACTTTTGCGGGCTGAAAAGGTCAGGCGGAAGACATAAACATCCGCTATCGGCAATCCGGCGTCAACGCAAAATCAAGAAAAGAGAGTCGGCGAGCCACAAAGAAAGGAGGTGCATACAATGATCGTAGTTCCCGTAAAAGAAGGAGAGAACATCGAGCGTGCGATTAAGAAGTTCAAACGCAAGTTCGACAAGACCGGCGTGATAAAAGAGCTCCGCCGTCGTCAGCAATTTGACAAGCCGAGTGAGATCAAACGTGCGAAGATGCAACATGCAATCTACGTTCAGCAGATGCATGCTCACGATGATATGTAATCATTTTCGCAAAGATTTATGTTAATCAAAGAAAAAGCGTACTTTTGTACGCTTTTTTTACAGACATATGTAAAAAGAGAGGATGAACTTCTTTCACATTTCAGCAAAAGAAAAAAAAACATACATGAATGTCGGGCGGATAACAAACACAATATATTATGCAAATAATAACAAAGAAAGAAGAGTTGCAGCTTTGTGTTGCGGCTTGCAAGAAGGAAGGGAAGAGCATAGGGCTGGTACCGACAATGGGTGCTTTGCATGAGGGGCATGCGTCGTTAGTGAGGCGTGCAGTGAGCGATAACGATGTATGTATAGTGTCGGTTTTTGTCAATCCGACGCAGTTTAACAACAAAGAGGATTTAGCCCTTTATCCCCGTGATTTAGAGCGTGATGCGAAGATGTTGAGCGGTATAGGCGCTACGTATGTTTTTGCTCCGACCCCTGAAGAGATGTACACGTCAGAGGAGATGGAAAAACCTTTTGAGTTCGATTTCGGGGGGTTAGACAAGGTTATGGAGGGAAAGATGCGTCCCGGTCATTTCAACGGTGTGGTGCAGGTGGTCAGCCGTTTGTTTTACCTTACGCAACCAGACAAGGCATACTTTGGTGAGAAAGATTTTCAGCAGCTTGCAATTATACGTTTTATGGTAGAGCGTAGCGCGTTAGCCGGAAGTTTCGGCAACTTGCGGATTGTGGGTTGTCCAATAGTGCGTGAGGAGTCGGGATTGGCACTTTCGAGCCGCAACGAAAGGCTTTCTGATGAAGAAAAGACAACGGCACTTGCTATTTCGAGGACTCTTTGTGACAGCGTGGAATGGTCTGAAAAAGGGAGCGTAAAGGAAGTTGAGAAGCGAGTGACCGATGCTATCAACGCAGTAGAGGGATTAGAAGTGGAGTACTATGAGATTGTGGATAAAACGACCTTATTGCCGACGGATAGTTTTTCGAATGCGATAGGTTGCGTGACCGTTTATTGCGGGAAGGTAAGGCTGATAGACAATATTCAGTATTGAGTTTGTGTATAAGATAGTTATAGACAAGTATATACCTTTTTTAGAGGGTGTGTTTGACGGGATTGGGGATGTTGTACGCAAGTCACCCGAAGAGTTTACACCTGCGGCGGTCAGGGATGCCGATGTGCTGATTGTGCGTACGCGTACACGATGTGACGCGTCTTTGTTAGATGGTTCGAGTGTCAAGTTTATAGCCACGGCAACGATTGGTTATGACCACATAGATACGGGTTATTGTAAATCACACGGTATAAGCTGGGCATCGTGTCCCGGTTGCAATGCACAAGCCGTTTGCGATTACGTGGAGGAAGCTCTGTATTACTGCGAACAGGTGATGAGCAAAAAGTTTCGTTCAATCGGCGTGGTTGGTGCTGGTAATGTAGGCAGTCTGGTAGTTCAGATGGCGAGGAACAAGGGTATGCGAGTGGTGGTTTGTGACCCGTTGAGAAATGATGAGGGATTTGTTTCCTCTCCCATGGAGTCAATAGCTGAGTGTGATGTTGTCAGTTTTCACACGCCCCTGACACATGATGGCGAGTCACGGTATCCGACATATCGGTTGTGCGATGAAGCATTTTTGAGCGGATGTAAGCGTGACGCGCTTATTATCAACGCTGCGAGAGGAGGAATAGTGGATGAAAAGGCATTATTGGAGAGCGGCAGGAAATGCGTGATTGACTGTTGGGAGGGGGAACCGCATATCAACAGAGAGTTATTGTTGTCGAGGAACATATTGTTGGCTTCATATCATATAGCGGGTTATTCTGCGCAGGGCAAATGGAACGCTTCGCAAAGGTGTGCGGATGCGGTATATAAGTGGGCTGGAATGTCGGAAAATCCTAACCTTCAGTCACTTGGAAAGGCGGAAGGCGACAATGAAAGAGGCTGGTTAGCGCGAGTAAGCGAGCAGCTAAAGGTTATGCCTGATGCTTTTGAAAAGTTAAGAAAAAACTATGTGTTGAGATGATTTCCTATTTAGGATTTTGTATCGGGAGAGAGGGTCGTTCTAAACAAATATAAAAATTTTCCGCTATTAATATGATTTCCCTTTGAAAAAGGTGGTTTCTGATTACGGTTGACTGTCGGTTGACCGTCGGCTCACTGTCGGCTCACTGTCGGCGTGGTACGCAAATGCATCCGAGCAAGTAACAGCAATAGTCAGACAAGTAAGTGACAACAATATTCAAAATAAGCAACAATATACACAAGACAATATGAAAGATAAAGATTTGCTGGCGGAACACCAATATTCCGAGGGGCATGGTCATCATCACGATCATGGTCATCACCATGGTCATCACCACCACCATCACGGGACGGACGAGAGCAACAGCAAGATTGTGCTATTCTCGGTGGTGTTGAATCTTCTTTTTGTCGCTGTAGAGGGTATAGTAGGCTGGAGTGAGGATTCGCTGTCGCTATTGTCAGACGCGGGCCATAACTTGAGCGATGTATTCAGTCTGCTGCTTGTATTGGTTGGTTTTTCGCTTGCGAAGGTCAAGGCCAAACCCAATTACACGTATGGGTACAAGAAGTCCACGGTGTTGATATCTCTGACAAATGCCGTTATATTGTTAGTGGCAGTAGTTGCGATAGTGATGGAGAGTATCAATAAGTTCTGCCATCCGTCTGCCGAGGTCAATGGAGCCGCTATCAGCTGGACAGCGACAGTAGGTATAGTGATCAATGCCGCGACAGCTTTTTTGCTGATGAAAGGTCAGAAAAGTGACCTTAATATGCGTGGTGCTTTTTTACACATGGTGGCTGATACATTGGTGTCGTTAGGAGTGGTAGTGTCGGGTATTATTATCATCTTTACAGGCTGGGTTGTTGTGGATCCGATAATCAGTCTGGTGATAGCGGTGGTTATACTTGTGAGTACGTGGGAGTTGCTGTCTGACAGTATGCGGCTTATACTGGAGGGTGCACCGGAAGGTATCGACCCGAAAGAGGTAGTGGACAAGATACATGAGATAGACAAGGTGAGTGACCTTCACCACGTTCATATATGGGCGTTATCAACAACAGAGAACGCAATGACGGCTCACGTGGTAGTGGACAAATTGGAAGACATGAACGAGGTCAAATGCCGGATTAAGAGAGAGCTGAGTGAGATGCATATAGGTCACTCAACACTGGAGTTTGAGACAAAAGATTCGCCTTGCGAAGATATAACCTGTTCTTAATTTGTATATATACAGCAAAAGCGTTACTTTTGCCCGCCAATGGAATATCGTTATCTAAATAATATCAACAGTCCGGAAGATCTCAAGCGATTGTCGAGAGAGGAATTGCCTTTTTTATGCGATGAAATCAGGGACTATATCATTCAGTGTCTGAGTCATAATCCGGGTCATTTGGCATCATCTTTAGGTGCTGTGGAGTTGACTGTGGCACTGCACTACGTGTTTGATACGCCGAGAGATCAGTTGGTTTGGGATGTGGGACATCAGGCCTACGCTCACAAGATTCTGACGGGCCGGCGTGATATGTTTTCCACGATACGCAGGATGGACGGTTTGTCACCATTCCCCACTCCTGAGGAGAGCGAATATGATTCTTTTGTAGCGGGTCATGCGAGCAACAGTATTTCAGCCGCGTTGGGTATAGAGGTGGCAGGCGGGTTGCTGAAAGGCAAGCGGCAAGCGAATGTGGTAGCCATCATAGGTGACGGAGCGATGACGGGTGGATTGGCGTTTGAGGGACTGAACAACATGTCGATGAACAGAAACAACCTGCTTATCATCGTCAATGACAACCATATGGCTATAGACCCTATTCGCGGCGGAATCACGCAGTATTTGGTGGACTTGACAACGAGCAGCAGGTATAATCGCTGGCGTTGGTGGCTGTATCAGTTGGGTGTCAGGATGCACATTATCAACGACACTAAGAAGGCGCGTGTACAGAGTTTTGAGAATGCAGTCAAAACATGGCTCACACGTCAGCCGAGCAATATCTTCCAGGGACTCAAGTTGCGATATTTTGGCCCTACAGACGGTCACGATGTGACAGGTTTGGTGCGTATATTGACAGAGATCAAGCACCATCGCGGTCCTCGTGTTCTTCACTTGATAACGACCAAGGGCAAGGGTTATGAGCCTGCCGAACATGATCAGACGACGTGGCATGCTCCGGGTGAGTTTGATCCGATGAGCGGTGAGAGGAAAACCGGTAACGCAAATCAACCTCTGTGGCAGGAAGTGTTTGGCAATGAGTTGCTTAGTTTGGCGAAAGAGAATGAGAGGATAGTGGGTGTGACTCCGGCGATGCTGAGCGGTTGCTCGATGTCTATAATGAAATCAGAGTTTCCCAAGCGGGTGTTTGACGTTGGTATTGCCGAGGGGCATGCCGTCACTTTTGCAGCAGGAATGGCCAAGGGCGGTTTGATACCTGTGGTCAATGAATACTCATCATTCCTGCAAAGGGCTTATGATCAGTTGGTACATGATGTGGCATTGACGCGGCAACACGTAGTTATCTGTGTTGACCGTGCGGGCATAGTGGGACATGACGGAGCCACTCATCACGGGTTGTTGGATTTGGCTTTCTTGCGTTCCATTCCCAATATGCTTGTCGCATCCCCCCGAACGGCAGACGACTTGAGGGCGATGATGCGACAAGCCGTTGAGACGGACGGGCCTGTAGCAATCAGGTATCCGCGAGGCAAAGTGCCGGCAAGGAGTGAGAATAATGAGCAACCGCCTGTCGGCAAGGCATTACAATTGAAGAAAGGCAACAAACTGGCAGTATTGAGTATAGGCGCGATAGGTAATGCTGTATTAGAGGCAGCCAATAGAGCTGAGGAACAGACAGGTGCTGGCATTATAGCTCACTGGGATATGCGCTGGCTC
>Ga0310696_10011097_pt1 | contig 10290 bp, 7 predicted proteins | sample AusTroGonzalo_MG_4_FD_203885 | JGI IMG/M metagenome (GOLD analysis project Ga0310696, IMG submission 203885) | Bovine rumen microbial communities from tropical cattle in Woodstock, Queensland, Australia - Gonzalo_02 (v2) (version 2) | ecosystem: Host-associated > Mammals > Digestive system >... | reverse complement strand
GCCTCGGCAGCTGTGATTCTCTTGAAAGCCATTATGATATGTATTTAACTTGTTTGACGACAGGTGTATCCTTTTTTGCGCCGCAAAATTAACCATAACCTTAAATAAAAACAAGAGAGCACCCCGGTAATTCGGTTAATGACGGAAAATGACTATTTTTGCAACCGCTTATCACAAAGGAGTATGGAAGAGAGCACAAAGAAACTTTTCATTGAGACATACGGCTGCCAGATGAACGTGGCCGACAGTGAAGTCATAGCTTCAATCATGCGTATGGCCGGTTATGAGCCTACCGATACCATTGATGAAGCCGATGCCATATTCCTCAACACCTGTTCCATCCGTGAGAACGCCGAGCAGAAGATCTGGAACCGCCTGGAGGCCCTCAACGCCATGAAAAAGAAGAAAAACCACCTTTTCATCGGAGTAATGGGCTGTATGGCAGAGCGTACCAAGGAGGACCTTACGGATAACCACCACGTGGATGTGGTATGTGGTCCCGATGCCTATCTCTCACTGCCTGACCTCATGGCTCAGGTTGAGGCAGGACATAAGGCCATGGATGTGGAGCTCTCTACAACTGAGACTTACAAGGATATCATCCCGGAGCGCATATGCGGCAACCGTATCAGCGGGTTCGTATCAATCATGCGAGGCTGCAACAATTTCTGCCACTACTGCATAGTGCCCTACACCCGTGGCCGTGAGCGCAGCCGTGAGCCCCAGAGCATCCTCAATGAGGTTCTTGACCTTAAGAAAAAAGGTTACAAGGAGGTTACCCTTCTGGGACAGAATGTCAACTCCTACAAGTTTGATAACGGTGATGAGACGGTGGGCTTCCCGCAGCTGTTGCGTATGGTAGCGGAGGCTGTCCCTGATATGAGAGTGCGCTTTACCACATCACACCCCAAGGATATGAGTGATGAGACCCTCCAGGTAATTGCCGAGGTCCCCAATATATGCCGTCACATCCATCTTCCGGTACAGAGCGGCAGTTCCCGCATACTCAAGCTCATGAACCGTAAGTACACCCGTGAGTGGTATCTTGAACGCGTTGACGCCATCAAGCGTATCATCCCTGATTGCGGTCTCACTACCGATATGTTCACCGGCTACCATTCTGAGACAGAGGAGGACCATCAGGAGAGCCTCTCACTTATGCGCGAGTGCCGTTTTGATGCATCGTTCATGTTCCGCTACTCGGAGCGTCCAGGCACATACGCCAGCAAACACCTTCCTGATAATGTTCCCGAGGATGTCAAGATACGTCGTCTGAATGAGATGATAGCCCTGCAGAACGAGCTCTCTCTGGAGCGCAACCGCGAGTGCATAGGCAAGGAGTATGTAGTACTGGCCGAGGGTTATTCCAAACGTTCCCGCGAGCAGCTCTACGGCCGCACCGAGCAGAACCGCACCGTGGTCTTTGACAAGGGCAACCACCGCCCGGGAGATTTCCTTACAGTTCGTATCACTGACGCCACATCGGCCACCCTTATGGGTGTAGAGTAACCCAGGGTCTACTTACTTCCTGAATCTGGCTACCAGTTCCAGTATCTCCTCACCGTACTGTTTCCATTTGGCAGGTCCGAATCCGTTTACTGCCAGCAGCTCCTCTTTTGTAGTGGGACAGGTATCGGCTATCTCCAGCAGCGTACGCTGTGTAAGCACCCAATAGGCACGTATGTTCTGCTCCATGTACTTCTCTGTGCGCCACTCAGTAAGCGGCTCAATGAGTTCAGGATGACGGTTGCTTGCGTATATCTCTGATATGTCCGGTTTTGTCTTGACTGCTTTCTCTGTGGCTGCGGCTGCAGTTTTCTGCTTTTTCTTCTTGAGTTCAGATGCTGTTGACAGCATTATGTCGTTCCTGATCCTGAGGAATGACTCTATGCTGAACCCGCTCTCCAGGATGCTCTTCATGCTCTGGATCCTCAGAGCCAGTTCAGGTAACAGTTCTGCCGATGCCTCACTCAGCGTTTTCTTTACCTCACTGTTATCCACCGATACTGACATTATGGGTGTGACCTGTGCGGCGCATTCAGCCAGTATAGGCATAAAATATCCGGCAGCTTTTGATACCCGTTCGTCCAGATGGTTCCTGTCCTGGCATCCTATCCTCTCCAGTTCCCGGCGGAACTTCACGGCTATCTCCTCCATATCCCTTACACGTTTGCGGTTGCTCTCCATCCTGTCGGTCTGTTCAGGATAGGTGTTCTTAAGGTGGCTGTTGAATATTCCGCCTGCCCAGCCGACAAGTCTTACCAGTTCCTGGAAGCTGAAACAATCCTGTAGTGTTCCCATGTAGTAGCTGTCACGAGCCTCCTGCAGACCTCTCTCCATCTCACTTACCGGCAGGAACTCATCGTGGAACCCGGATACGTCACTGTTATTGTAAAGGCATGACTGTGATATGGGGCTGCTCAGCACTATACCCTCCAGAGTGCGGCATCTAGAGAGTGCCACATATACCTGTCCAAAGCTGAACGCCGATGCTGCGTCTATTATTACGTTGTCAAACGTAAGACCCTGGCTCTTGTGTATTGTCACGGCCCATGCAGCCCTCAGCGGATATTGGGTGAATGTTCCTTCAACTACCGGTGTTATCTCTTTGGTCTCCTTGTCTATCTCATACTGTATGTTCTCCCATTTCTCCAGCGGAACCCTGATTTCATCGCCGTTTTCATCGGTCACTGTTATTCCGTCGTCATAATCCAGTCCGGTTACGGTGGCAATCATTCCGTTATAGTATCGGCCCTCTTTTGAGTCATTCCTGAGGAACATCACCTGTGCCCCCTCCTTAAGTTGCAGTACCTTCTCGGCAGGTAGGGTGTTCTCCGGGAAAGTACCCTCAGTCTCTGCGTAGAAAGTATGCAGCCTTGCCTTCAGGGCACTCATCTTTTCCTGGTTTATGGCGTCGGCCTGGCGGTTATGCGTTGTCAGCCTTATCCATCTGCGGCCCTGCTGCGCTATGCTGTCATCAGGGTTGAACCTGGGATCCAGGCGGCTGTTGAGCAATCGGTACGTTGCGTTATCCATCACGCCTGTCCGAATGTTGTTTAGTATGCCAAGGAATGTTGAATCTGATTGTCTGTATACCGTTTCCAGCTCTATCGTAACGTACTTGAGTCTTTGCATCACCTTTGAATGGAAAAAGAAAGGTGACTTGTATACCTTTTTGAGCCAGGGCTCTTCCTGGTCTGTCACTACCGGCGGCAGCTGGTGTGCATCGCCTATCATCAGTATCTGCACTCCGCCAAACGGACGGTCATTCTTGCGGTATCTGCGCATGGTGGCGTCAATGGCATCCATAAGGTCGGCCCTTACCATTGATATCTCATCTATGATGAGCAGGTCCAGAGTCTTGATAATCTTCAGTTTCTCCTTGCGCAGCTGTCGGTGTGACTCGGGCATCTGGTACTCTGTTACCAGCTCCTTGACATCGGGCAGATAGGGGCACAGTGGCAACTGGAAAAATGAGTGGATTGTTACTCCGCCTGCATTGATTGCGGCCACCCCGGTGGGTGCCAGCACTACACAGCGTTTGGGGGTGTTCTCTACTATATACTTAAGAAAGGTGGTTTTTCCGGTCCCGGCCCTACCGGTCAGAAATACTGAAATCCCAGTTTCTGAAATATAATTCTCGGCCAGTTCAAACAAGTGATCTTTTTGCATCGTGGTTTAGAATTTTGATTCTATGGCAAATGTATAGATTTAAATGAAATAGGACCGGATGGCGCACCTGTTAAAGTGTGTTAATGATATTGCGGATAAAAAAAGTGGCAGTATATTTGCGGTGTATTAGTGACTTAATACACCAAGATTGATTGGATAAACAACACATCAAACATATACGTTTATGATTAAAATCAGTAATCTGGCATTCAGTTATGACAGCGTAGTTGTACTGAAAGACATCTCCTTGGATCTTGTGGAGGGCCGTATTTACGGTCTTCTCGGTGAGAACGGAGTGGGCAAGACCACTCTGCTTACGCTTCTGTCGGGACTTAAGAAAGCCCAGACAGGTACTATTGAAATAGACGGTCAGAATCCGTTTAATCGCAAACCTTCTTTCCTTTCAAATATCTATTATCTGCCCGATGAGGTTCCCGCACCCCGCCGCAAGGCCTTGGATTTTGCACGTGACCACGGACAGTACTGGGAGAAATTCAGCATCTCCAAGTTCTCAGAGATAATGAAGATATTTGATACTGATGAAGAGTTCCGCATGGACCAGATGTCATACGGTCAGCTCAAGAAGACATTCATCAGTTTTGCACTTGCCTGCAACACCAAGTACCTCTTCATGGATGAGCCTACCAACGGACTTGACATCCCCTCCAAGGCCCAGTTCCGTAAGGCTGTCTCCAAGTATACGTCCGATGAGTCAACGCTGCTCATCTCAACGCATCAGGCCCGTGACCTGGAGGCTATAATCGACCCCATCATTATTCTGGACCACAGGGATGTGCTGCTTAACGCAACACTTGATGAGATAGCTTCAAAGCTCTATTTTGACTATTCATCGGAACTCAATCCCACGGCTCTCTACTCAGAGATGGTACCGGGCGGAAACATACAGGTCGTTCCCAATACCGAGGGGCTGGAGAGCAAGGTCAATATCGAGGCGCTGTTCAATGCGGTGCTCATTCACAAGAAAGAGATAAAATCAATGTTTAACAAGTAATGGATAGCTGCTATGAAGAATGATGTTTTCAATTTTAACCGTTTTGGCCGTTATCTTGTAACGGACATTAAGAACGCAGTAAGCAGATACGGCATCTCATTGCTTGTATTGGCCTCATTCAGCTTTGCCGGATACCTGTTGGCAGGTCTATTCTCGTCAGTGGTCGGCCTAAAATGGTACAGCATGCCTGTTGACGGCAGATTGACGTTATTCGTTTTCATCACTTTTATAGTGCTGACTATGGGACCGTCCAAGATATACGGATTCATAACTGACAAGAAAGAGGGTGCCCAGTTCCTCATGCTGCCTGCTTCTCCGCTTGAGAAGACCATCTCCATGATAATAGTAGCCTGTATCCTGATGCCGTTGGCATATTTTGCCATCTATTTCTCTCTTGATGAACTTCTCTGCCTGTTTGATCCGAATTGCGGCAATCCTATCATCATGGCAATCCATGAATTCAGGTATGACAGCGTGGCACGGGTGGTTAACAATATGCAGTCTGATGAGTTGTCAGGATGGACCAGACCCGCTTTCATGCTGGATGACATAGCACAGACGGCAATGGTATTCCTTCTGGGTGCGCTCGTATTCAAGACCTCAAAAACAGCCAAGACAATAGGTTGCATGATACTCTTGACACTGGTTCTGAGCATGATTATCATTCCTATCATAACATGTGGAGGTTTTGATGTGCTCAAAGCTGCCATTACCAATGATGTCACTCCTTATGAGTTGATCTCTCAGTACCCTGTCTTGGTATGGTTCTTTAAGCACCCGTTATTGGCGGATTTTCTTATCGATACGCTTTGGATCGTTGCTCTGTTTGTTCTCATACTGTTCAGAGTAAAGAAGATAAAACACTAAATTATAATCATCATGGAATTCAGTCAAAACAAACCTATATATCTGCAGATTGCCGATGGAATCAATGAAAAGATTCTAAGCGGTGAGATCAGAGAAGGAGACAGGATACTGTCTGTGCGTGAACTGGGCGGCGAGCTTGGGGTTAATCCCAACACGGCCATGCGCAGTTATGAGAAACTCACTATGGACGGAATTATATACAATCAGCGTGGCATAGGATATTTTGTATCAAAGGGCGCAAGGGAGATAGCCCTTGAGAAAATGCGCAGTGACTTCCTTGATAATGAGCTGCCGCAGATTCTGCGTAAGATGCGTCTGCTTGAGCTCAAGGCCGAGGATGTACTGAAGCCTTAAGGATATAATTCGGGATAGTATCGGTTCCTTTTGTGTTACTTGGATTATCTCCAAAACACAGAAGGAACCTTTCCTATTGCATATAATTGTGTATTTTTTCGTATCTTCGTCACAATCATAAAGCTTAACCGATATGGGTAGATCATTCAAAGGCGGTGTGCGCCTTAACCGCAGGAGCATGACGGATATCATCACGGATTGGTTCCGTGATAATCAGGAGAGCAGTATAAGCGTAAAGAGACTCTATGATGAGCTCAAGCTCAAGACTCATCCCATGCGCAGCATGTGTCTGGATATAGTGCTGGACCTTGTTGAGGACGGTTTCCTTAAGGAGAAAGACGGTCAGTTCAGCCTCATCCAGAAGAGCAAGTTCGTTGAGGGTGTGCTGCAGCGCCGTGTGGGCGGTAAGAATTACCTTGTGCCCGATGAGGGCGGTGAACCCATATTTGTGGCAGAGCGCAACTCGGCCGGTGCCGTGAACGGTGACCGTGTGCGTATAGTGCTCTTTGCCAAACGTCCGCATACCGGACCTGAGGGCGAGGTTACAGAGATCATCAAACGTGCCAAGGACACCTTTGTGGGAACGCTCCAGGTAAAGGGCAAGTTCGCCTACCTGGTTACCCCCGACAAATCGGACAAGGACATATACATACCTCTGTCCAGCCTCAAGAAGGGCCGTGACGGTGAGAAGGCCGTTGTCAAGGTGGTAGAATGGCCCGATACCCCTGACCGCAATCCCGTAGGTAAGGTGGTGGATATTCTGGGAGCAGCCGGTGAGAACAACACCGAGATGCATGCCATCCTTGCCGAGTACGGATTGCCGTACGGCTACCCTGAGAACATAGAGGCTGCGGCCGATGAGATACCGTCAGTTATTGATGATGCCGCCATGGCCGGACGTGAGGATTTCCGTGACGTGGTTACATTCACCATAGACCCCCGTGATGCCAAGGACTTTGACGATGCACTCTCCATACGTCCCATTAAGAAGGGACTCTGGGAGGTTGGCGTACATATTGCCGATGTAAGCTACTATGTCCAGGAGGGCAGTATCATTGACAAGGAGGCCTTTAAGCGTGCCACATCGGTCTATCTGGTGGACCGCACCATACCCATGCTGCCAGAGAAACTCTGCAACAACCTCTGTTCACTGCGCCAGGATGAGGATAAGCTCACCTACTCAGTGATACTTGAGATGACAGATGCTGGTGTGGTTAAGCGTTCCCGCATAGCCCGTACCGTGATTCGCAGCAACCGCCGTTTCACCTATGAGGAGGTGCAGGCCGTCATTGAGCGTGAGCAGCAGGGAGGCAAGGAGCCGCTGCCGGGCGATGAGTTCAGGAATGAGATCATGACCCTGGACAGCCTGGCCAAGATACTGCGTGAAAAACGTTTCGCTGACGGTGCCCTGAGCTTTGACCGCGTTGAGGTTCGCTTTGACATAGATGAGAAGGGACATCCCATAAGCGTCTTCTTCAAGGAGTCCAAGGATGCCAACAAGCTGGTAGAGGAGTTCATGCTTCTGGCCAACCGCACCGTGGCCGAATCCATTGGTAATGTCAAGGGTGCCAACCCCAAGACGTTCGTTTACCGTGTTCATGACGAGCCGGATCCCGAGCGCATCGAGAACCTGCAGCAGTTCGTGGCCAAGTTCGGCTATAAGCTCAAGATATCGGGTGACCTAACTGAGATGGCCAAGTCCATGAACAAGATGCTCTCTGAGGTAAAGGGCAAGAAGGAACAGGAGCTGATAGAGACCATATCAATCCGTTCCATGCAGAAAGCCTGCTACACCACCGATAACATCGGCCACTACGGTCTTGCATTCAAATACTACACACACTTTACATCGCCTATACGCCGTTATCCGGACCTTATGGTACACCGTCTGCTCACCCGTTACCTTAACGGCGGCCGCAGCGTCAACCAGGCCAAGTATGAGGAGTACTGCGAGCATTGCTCAGGCCGTGAGCAGCTGGCCGAGCAGGCAGAGCGCGCCAGCATCAAGTACAAGCAGGTTGAGTATATGTCAGACCGCATGGGTCAGGTCTTTGATGCTGTCATTAGCGGTGTGACGGAGTGGGGCATCTATGCCGAGATCATTGAGAACAAATGTGAGGGCATGATAGGCATCCGCTCTCTGGGTGGTGATTACTACGAGTTTGATGAGAAAAACTACTGCATCACAGGCCAGCGCACCCGCAAACGTTACCGTCTGGGTGACCACGTAAAGATCAAGGTGGTACGCTGCAACCTTGAGAAGAAACAGATGGACTATGAGCTGGTGTCAACAGAAGAGTGACCTTACAGCCTGAGTCATCTTTGACCAGGAGTATTTTTTCTTTTCATCCATAACGCCTTCAGTAAACTGCTGGAGGCGTTTGTTTTTAAAGAAATCTACCAATCCATCGGCTATTTGGGCCGGTTCAGGCTCTACGGCATAGCCGGCCTTTCCGTTGGGAACTATCTCTGCCAGACCGCCAACCCTGGTAACCAGCATGGGTTTGCCAAAATGATAGGCTATCTGTGACACGCCGCTCTGGGTGGCAGTCTTGTAGGGCTGTGCTATGATATCGGCTGCACCGAAACAGTATCGTACATCGCCGGCGGGAACAAACTCATTCTTCCAAATTACTAAGCCCTCCAGACCAAGCTCTTTCTCCAGCTCAAAGTATTTGTCGGAGCTGCCGTAGAACTCACCGGCTACCAGCAGGCGTACGTTCAGGTCACGCAAGCGGCTGTCGGCATATGCCCTGAGCAGCAGGTCCAATCCCTTGTAGTCACGTATCAGGCCAAAGAACAGGATGTAACGGTAATCGGGATTCAGTCCCAGGTGCTTTATTGACTCATCACGTGTGGCTATGGCACCAAAATGGTCATAGAGCGGATGGGGGCAGAACGTGCGTGGCTTAGCTGTGTCAAACAGGTTTATATCGGACAGAACGGACTCTGACAGCGCTACATAACCGTCAACGGAGTTGATGAAATAGCGTGACAGTATCTTGTCACCGGGTTTATGCTCGTGGGGTATGAGGTTATGCAGTATGGCTATCCTGCGTGCTCCGCATCTTCTGGCCAGACGTGATACGGCACCTGTTGATACTCCCATAAAGGGCATCCAGAAGGGTACAACCAGCAGGTCCGGTTTCTCACGGCGTATCCTGCGGGCCGTCTTAAGCCAGCTAAGCGGGTTTACAGAGTTGAGCATCCTCTCTATGTTAAGACCCTCAGGCTGCGCATCGGGCGAGTACTGTGTCTTGCCGGGAAACAGGAATGAAGGATATTGCAGTGTAAAGGTTATTATCTGCACCTCATTTCCCTCACTAATGAATTCCTGTGCCAGACGGTTGTTGAAATCGGCTATTCCTCCACGATACGGCCAGGCTGTGCCCAATATGATGATTTTCATAACATGTGCGTTGTCGTTGCGGAGACAAACTTACACAAAAAACGCCCAGAATGGCTTAAATGCAGATAAAAATCGTATTTTCGCATTCCAAACAATCTGATTTGAAAATGAATAGGAACTTTCTGCAAAAATGTCTGCCGTACGTAGCGGCTGTGTTGCTATTTGCCGCACTCTCTTGCATATACTGCGCTCCGGTATTCCAGGGCAAGGAACTCTATGCCGGTGACAACGTAAGTTATAAGTGGGCCGTAGCTGAGTCCAACAGGTATCATGAGGAGACCGGAAACTATACATGGTGGACCGGATCCCTGTTCAGCGGCATGCCTACATTTCAGATTGGTGGAGGCCATTATGACTCCAATGACCTCATGAAACCGCTCTTCAAGGTACTGCATCCGTCGCACAACACCCGTCTGCCTATGGTGCTGATGCTCTATTTCTGCTGTTTCTTTGTCCTGCTCAGGTCATTTGATATCGACCGATGGCTTGCCATTGTGGGTGCGCTGGCCATAGGATTCTCATCCTATTTCTATATCATTGAGCCTGCCGGCCACTTTACCAAGGCGTGGTCCATTGCCCTGATGGCAGTGGTTCTGGCCGGATTCATCTATATCTTCCGCAAAAGATACGCGTTGGGTATAACGCTCACAATGATATTCACAGCCATGGGTTACTCACACCCCCAGATGGCATACTATATGTTCATGCTCATTGGAGTCTTCTACATAGCACAGCTCTATATCCATATCAGGGAGAAAAGGTTCCGTGACCTCATCATCTCAACAGCCCTGTTTGCAGGATCTGTCCTGGTAGGTATAGGAACCGGTTCACCCAATGTCTTTGCCAGCCGTGAGTATCTCAAGGAGACCATGCGCGGCGGTCACTCAGACCTGGTAGAGGATCCCAACAGCGTTCCCAAGGGCCTTGACATAAATTACATGACACAATGGAGTTACGGTATTGACGAGACCTTCAC
>Ga0310696_10011096_pt1 | contig 10291 bp, 15 predicted proteins | sample AusTroGonzalo_MG_4_FD_203885 | JGI IMG/M metagenome (GOLD analysis project Ga0310696, IMG submission 203885) | Bovine rumen microbial communities from tropical cattle in Woodstock, Queensland, Australia - Gonzalo_02 (v2) (version 2) | ecosystem: Host-associated > Mammals > Digestive system >... | reverse complement strand
AAGGACAAGCTGGAGCTGGCCGGAGAGCTGGACCTTGCCGCGCTAGAAGCCGGAAGGCGGAGAGCCTATGGAGAATAACGCCAGAACGATGCTGGCTGACGCCGTGGGCGCAACAGCAAGAGACCCGCTGAAGTTTGTGCTCCTTGCATTCCCTTGGGGAAGCGGCGAGCTAGCCGGCTTCGACGGTCCCGACAAGTGGCAGCGGGAAGTGCTCGAAGACATAGGGCGAGCCCTGCACGACGGCGGGACTTCCAAAGCTATCTGCCAAGCTGTCGCATCTGGTCACGGCATAGGGAAAAGCGCACTGGTTTCATGGATAGTCCTGTGGGCGATGGCGACCTGTCCAGACTGCAAGGCGGTTGTCACAGCCAACACGGAAGCGCAGCTGCGGACGAAGACATGGGCGGAGCTGGCGAAATGGCACCGGCTCTGCTTCTGCGGAAGATGGTTCACCTTGACTGCAACGGCTCTCATCTCTTCCATTCCAGAGCACGGGAAAACATGGAGATGCGACCAAGTTCCATGGTCAGAGCGGAATACTGAAGCATTTGCCGGACTGCACAACAAAGGAAAAAGAGTTCTGCTGATTTACGATGAGGCTTCGGCAATTCCAGACACTATCTGGGAAGTGTCCGAAGGCGCAATGACAGACGAGAACACGGAAATCCTCTGGCTAGCGTTCGGCAATCCAACGAGAAACAACGGAAGATTTAGAGAGTGCTTCGGCAAGCTAAAGCATAGATGGACATGCAGACAGATAGATTCAAGGTCTGCAACAATGACAAACAAGGAACAGCTGCAAGCGTGGATAGATGACTACGGCGAAGACAGCGACTTCGTGCGGGTCCGTGTCAAAGGCGAGTTTCCAAGAGCCGGCACCTGCCAGTTCATCGGCTCCGACATTGTAGCCGAAGCAAGAGCCAGAGACTTGGAGCCGGACCAGTACAAGCTGGCGCCGCGCATCGTCGGCGTGGATGTCGCCCGTTTCGGAGAGGACCAGAGCGTGATCACCAAAAGGCAGGGGCTCAAGTGCTTTCCGCAGAAGCGCCTTCGTGGCGTGGATACCATGACGCTCGCCGGCATCGTCGCCGACACCTGCCAAGAGTGGAAGCCGGATGCCGTTTTCGTGGACGGCTGCGGCGTCGGCGCCGGCGTTGTCGACCGGCTCCGCCAGCTAGGCTTCGATGTCGTGGACGTACAGGCAGGAGCCAGAGCCATCAATCCTTCAAAGTTTGCCAACAGACGGGCGGAGATGTGGGCGAAGATGAGGGAATGGCTTTTGATGGCAGACATTCCAGACGATGCAGAACTTGATGCAGACCTTACTGGCTTAGAATTTGGCTACATTCCAAGCGGAGCCTTGCAACTTGAAAAGAAAGACGATGCAAAAAAAAGAGGTCTTGCTTCGCCTGACGGCGGGGACAGCCTAGCGGCAACATTCTATGCTCCCGTTGTTTCTCATGCAGATGCGGAGACAATGCGGAAAAGAATAGAGGCAAAGCGCTATGATCCGCTAGAATGGTAGCTGGCCAGAAGGGATAGACAAGAACTAGAGCAAAAGATATATAATGCGACCCTGCATAGGGAAGGAGGTAAGATAATGGAAAAAGTAGTGACAGTGCATGAACTGCTTGGCGTGGACAAGAACATGGACTATCGGGACTTGGCGATGAGGCTCTACATGCAGGTTAACGACCTTGCCGAAGAGCTGTCGGCGCATGGCATCAAACCGGAAGAGTATTGCCAGCAGGTACCTGCCAAGGACTGCGGCGACTGCAAGTACGGGCGCAATTCCTCATGGTGCTGGGTTGTGGCGTCCGGCAAGGCGGTAGATGCGGCGTTGGAGGCTGGAGCCTAGCTGAAGCAGACAAAAGCACTGCGCCTTCAATCTGGCTAGAAAAGGCTGTTCTCAAGTTTGCGCTTGTGGACAGCCTGTTTCTTTTCCTGCCGACGGCGTGGATGGAGATAAGAAAAGCTCCGTGCAACGCTTGGCGGGAGCACTGCACAGAGCCTTTCAAATGGCAGAAATGAACTACCTACAATCATGGAAACACCGGCACTGTACCGCAGAAAATGCCTGTGCACAAACGGCAAGCGCCGGAGAAAGCTGAACGGCGCAGGACGCTGACCTTCAATCCTGCAATGCCATGCAGTGGGCGCAGGATGCCCTACAGCGAGCAGGGCGAGCTGGTCCCTTGTGTCGATATGTCCAGACGGCGGAAGCGCCTTAGACGGCATCCTAGAGGCTTCCCCGCCGTATCTCCGCTTTTTCGCATATGATACCTGTACAGGATACCACGATTGAGGCGAAAGCGGCCTAGTTCCAAGGCGTTGGGAAAGGCGACCGTTTCCGTTACTCCGCAGGTTACTCCATACGGCGGGAAGCTGGCGTAAATGGATACCCGTTGCCTACCCGTTGACTACCTTGGAAGTATGCGGTAGACATCCAAAAAAACGCAAGCGAAGGAGGTGCGGGAATGAGCGACGGCAACACGGCAACGCCGACCATCGGCATGACCATCGACGAAGTGGCGAAGGCGCTACGAGTGGACGAGAAAACCGTGCGGAAGCTGATTAAGGAGCAGGGGCTTCCTGCTCGCATCGTCGGCAAGGGCTACCGCATCGAAGAGGGAGCCCTGCGGAAGTGGCTGGCTGGGAAACGGAAGGCGACCATCGACAGCATCTTGGAAGAGTTCAAGACGGACCCCGCGTCAGCCGCCGACCGCGTGATGACCATGCTTTCGGAAATCACCGGCTCCACGAAAGAGGACCTGCGCCGGCAACTGGACAAGTGCCTTCACCCTGAGGACTACGAAGACAAGGACCAGCCGGCTTCATGAACTAGAGCGCCCTGCAACCGTGGACGAGACGGCGCAGGGCGTTGCTCAAACTGTACATAAGGAGACCTTATGAGCAACCAGACTGCTACCACAAAGGCGCCTGAGACTGAAGGCGCATACGCCAGCCGAGAAGCCATCTGCGGAAGTCTGGCTTCCGTCAGGGACCGCATAGCCCTGCTCGCTGACCTGTTCGAAGGCGACGGTCTGCAGCGCAGGGGCGACTTCTCGCTTTCGGCGCACAGTGCAGACGCCGTCTGCGAGATGCTGATCGACATGGGCTCACGGCTGGACAACGCCATAGAAGCCCTGTCTGCAGACTAAGCCGGCGCCCTGCCGCAATCTGTCTGCGAAAAGGCGGATAGTCTCAGCCATGCATGGGAAAAGAAGGCTCTTTCCGACTACAAATAGGCGGAACTTTCTTTTTTTGAAAGTAGTATGGACTTCATCTGAAGTAACGCCGCCGAAGCTCACTACGTTGCTTGGCGGCGTTACTTCAGATTTAAGAAAGGCATCTCTTAAAAAAATGTCCATACTTTTTAGAAGCAATAGTTCCGCCTTTTCTTTTTCAAGCGACAACCTACAAACGGGCGGAAGGAGCCTTCTTCTGGCCAGAGATGAAGGAGGAGTAAAAGCACCGGCGCAACTTCCCAGAAAGCACAAGGCGCAGAACACGGCAACCTGTTGAAAGTTAACGGCTTCCGCCTTCAAGTGCATCCTCTACAGGAGCGTTAACTTGAACTGGAAGCTGCGCCTTCAAGCTGCCGGCGTTGACAAAGAGGGAAAGAGAGTGGACGGTGCAAACGATGCAAGCAATGTTGATTTCATGCAGGAGAGACTGTACATTTCTCACGGCGTCACAGGACGAGAAAACGCCGCTAGTCTAGCAAACCAGCGGCGCTTTCAAAAAGAATAGGCAACATGGGCGTCTCCAAATTTTCGCAGAGGCGGAGACTCCAAGAAAGGGCATTCCACAAGATGTGGCAGTACGAGCAGGATACTCATGCAGCAAAAATTTGCAACCGTCATTTTTTTGACAGCAAGACTGAAAATCCTTGCCGTACCGTCTCTTTTTGTGGAGCTGAAGGAGGCATTTCATGCCCAATATGCAGAGCTCCATCTACAGAGACAACGCACTAGCCGAAGAAGAAGATTACGTTACTCTTTCTCAGGCGGCTAAAATACTTGGCATTGCCTACGGAACGGCGCACAGATGGGTGCGTGAAGGGCGCTTCTCTCAGGTTTACAGGACGAAGCTGAGCCGGCGCATCTACTTGCCTGTCGCCGAGCTCCAGACGCTCCTTTCTGGCCAGAACAATGAGGAGCGCCGCCATGCTTAGACAGATGAACGACCTGTATACGCTGGAGCAGACCGTGGCGGAAACCGGCTTAAGCGCCGAAAGCATCCGCAGCATCTGCAGTCTAGCAGGGTGCTCGCCCAACGCCGTTCCCTTCCTTCTGGTGGTGAAGCTGCAGGTGCTCGTCGGCGCAACCATGGCGTACATCCGGCACAGTCTCAGCAGGGAGGGTGTCTAAATGCCCATTCCCATGCTCCCAGAGGCAGTCATCAACAAAAAGTGCGAAACGCAGATGGACGCCGCGCTTGCCTATGCGAAAGCCGGCTGGAAGATTTTTCCCTGCCGCGCCAACGGCTACACGGACAAGAAAGGCGCCGTCTACGCTCCGAAGTCTCCGCTGACGGCGCACTGGAAAGAGGACGCCACGACCGACGAAGCGCAGATTAGAGCGTGGTGGAGCGAGCATCCCAATGCGGCGATAGCCATGCCGATGGGACAGAACTGCACCGTTGCCATCGACTGCGACATCGACGAAGCGACCGGCGAGATGGCAGGTGAAGAGGAACTCTTCAAGCTCCTTTCCGGCGAAAAGGACTTCGTGCTGGCGACTGCATGGCAGACAACGCCTTCCGGCGGGTGCCAGATACTCTTTGCAGTCTCCGACGAAGCGAAGCTGAAGCGCATAAAAAACGCCGTCGGCAAGGGGCAAGGTCAGCAGGGAAAGCCGGCATGGGCAGAGATGCCGCACTGCGATGTCCGTTCCACCGGCGGCTACATCGTCGTGGCGCCCTCAACCTTGGGCTCCTACAAAAAGGCTCCGCATGGCGGCCAGTACGCTTGGCATCCCGGTGTGCCATGGGTGCAGGAAATGCCGGAAAGCCTGTACGGCATACTGCCAAAAAAGGACGAGCCCAAAGCGCCGGCGCCGGCAAGGCTGCCTATGGCGCAAGCGAAGCCTCAGAGACAGCAAGCGAAGCCGGCAAGCACCTATGGGCGGCCGTCGCCCTACACGCTCTCCGTGCTCGAAGCCGAAGCCGGCGAGCTGGCGCAGACTGCCAAAGGCGGCAGGAACGCCAAGCTCAACGCCGCCGCCATTCGGACTATGCGGCTCTTCAAGGGCGACGGCATTACCGACTTTGCAGAAGTCAGGCGAGCCCTCTACGGCGCCTGTCAGGCTAACGGCTACATTCAAGACGACGGCGAGCCGGCTTTCGACAAGACCTTCGCCAGCGCCATGAGGATGGCGGAAAGGGAAGGTCCGGCGTACCCGCCGCAGAACGGCGGAGGCTCCCGACAGGCTCCGAGAAGTGCAGGGCGACCTGCGCCGAGAAGGGACGAAGTACCGCTACCTGACGAAGTGCCGCCGCCCAACGAAGGCGGCAGAAGGGAAAGCGTCTGCGAAGAGCCAACGCCGTTCCGCAGACCGATGCCAAAGCAAGCGGAGTATCCTGTTGACGCCTTCGGTCCCTTGGCTGGCGCCGTGAAGGCGATGGCGACGCACTGCCATGTCCATGAAAGCGTTGCCGGCGGCGTTTCGCTCGCCTGTCTGTCCCTGCTGGCGCAGCGCATTTTCAATGTGACCAGCAAAGCCTACGGCATAACGCCGCTGTCCCTGTACGTCCTGACCGTTCTGGAGTCAGGCGGAGGAAAGGATACCGTGGAGCGGGTAGCGCTCCGCATCGTCAGGGAATGGGAAAAGGAGCAGCGGCCGGCGTACGAGAAGGCACTGGAAGAGTACCGCATAGAAGAGAAGGTCTATCAGAAGGCTCTCAAGGCGCTCGACCACAGGGTGAACGGCAAAGACTTCGACATGGAGCAGTACCGGCAGGAATTGGCGGAGCTGGAAAGGACTGCGCCGAAGCAGCCGGTGCTCCCCCGCATGACCAGCGGAAACCTCAATCTCGAAGGACTGTACAGGCGACTGCGGGACGAAGCGCCCAGCCATGCGGCCTTTGCGGCCGAAGGCGGAATTCTTTTCGGCGGCTATGCCTTCAACAAGGACAACAAAGGGCAGACCATCTCAGCGTTCAACGAAATCTGGTCCAGCGGTAGGCTCGACAAGATGCGGCAGGTAGAAGGCTTTTCCGATGTGACGGACAGGCGCTTCTGCATGAGCCTCATGGTTCAGCCCTGCATAGCGGAAGAGCTGTTCAGCGACAGGGCTATGCAGGAGCAGGGACTTCTGTGCCGGAGCCTTTTTGCATGGCCAGCGTTCATGAGCAGGGATGTGGTCGATGTCGATGTCGAGACGCTGCCGGAGATGAAGCCCTACTACGACGCCTGCAGAACGCTTCTCAACCTGAAGCCGCCGCAGAACGACGAGCCGGGCAAGGGGCTTGAGCTGGCGCCGCTGAAGCTCGAAGGCGAAGCCTTCAGCATCTACCAGACCTTCTACCGCAAGCTGGAAGAGGAGATCGCCGGCGGAGAAAAGGGCTACGAAGGCATAGCGTCCTACGCCAGACGAGCGGCCGAGAACTCCATGCGGATCGCCGGCATCCTGACGGCCGCATGGTACCCCCATAGCCAGACAGTTCTGCCGGAAGCCATGGAAGCGGCGATCAAGCTGGCGCAGTGGCATCTGGACGAGATACTGCGGATCATGCTGGCGGATGCCGTGTCGCCGCAGGTGAAGAACGCAGAAGCGCTCATGAAGTTCTTTGCCGCAAAGGGCATCGACAGAACCTCAAAGCCTCAGATCCAAGTCTACGGTCCCGGCAAGGTGCGGGACAAAAAGGACATAGACGAAGCGGTGGCGCTTCTCCAAGAGCACGGCTGGCTGGTCGGCGCCGGTCAAGGCGTGGTCTGGTACGGAGACAAAAACCCGCCCAAGAAAGCCAAGCAGACTTGGCTAGTCATGCCCGGCTATGACTTCGGCTCTTAGCCAGAAGCTGGAAAGGACCAGACGGGCGTGGGCTGTCGAAAAAGCCGACGGTCCCGCCAGCAGATGGCCACGCCTGACGCCAAGGGCTGGTCTCGAAGCCTTCTGCCGTGACCGTCAGGGCATGGGCATTCCGGCTGAAAGCCTACCGCCGGCGCTCTCGCCGTATTCCGTCTGCGGCTGGAGGCTCATGCTCATCGACGGCGTGGCGCAACTCCGCCAAGGACTGCGGCCGGCAAAGGAAACGGCAGACCTTCCGACAAACGAAGAGGGCTGCAAGCGCCTTCTGGAGCTGTGCCGGACGGATGCAACGCTGGCGCTTTCCGCATGGATAGAGCTGCAGACGGTTCTGGCGGAGATAGCCAAGGGCGATTAGCAACGATTAGCAAGGATTAGCAGCGATTAGCAGACAGGGCTTTTCGCTCTTCCTTGCCGGCGCTCTCCGATTAGCAGCGATTAGCAGCGATTAGCAGACGATTAGCAAACGGGGCGTCCACGAAAAGCCTTGAGCCATGGGCGCTTCCACCGTCTGTTAGCAGGATTAGCAGGATTAGCAGAGCGGGGAATGCTTATTTTTGTAAAAACCTGTCTGCGGATTAGCAGAATTAGCAGGATTAGCAGGGCGTGGGGTGTAATTTTATCCCTGCGAAGGCGCCCGATTAGCAGGATTAGCAAAAATCCCTATAAGTGTTTTAGAAACTATATTTATTTATCTTGATATAGTAATATAGGGACACTTAAAAATTAAAAAAAAAATACCACACGGTGCTAATCCTGCTAATCCTGCTAATCGAAGGGCAGAAGGACGGCTCAGAGAGCAAAAAAATAAAACCATACACGGTGCTAATCCTGCTAATCCTGCTAATCGGGAGAAGGCGGGAAGGGCGACCGAAGGGGAAAAGGACATGACAGCCGACAAAAACACAGAAAGACAGCAAGCAGAGCAGACAGAACAGCACTCCATCCCTTCTCACTGGCTAGAAAAGACGCCGAAGGCGGAGATGCCCGACGAAGAGCCGGCGCCCGTGTTCCGCCGCGTCGCCTTCGACCGGCTCCCGCTGGAAGAAAAGCTTTCCGCCGTGCGGGCCGGCGCCCGCATCGTCGACTAGGGCGGAGGGCGCTTATGGAGAAGAAAGACGCTTCCGCCGCCTTGAAAGGCTCCTTGGCTATCGTCTGCGATACCCGTGAGCAGTGGCCCTTCCTTTTCGCCGGCGAAGCCTATGCCGGCACGACGGTCGTGCAGGGCAAGCTGGCGACCGGCGACTATTCCGTGCGCGGCTTGGAAAACAGGATCGCCATTGAACGCAAGGGAAGCATCGACGAGCTATGCCTTTGCCTTGGGCGGGAACGACAACGCTTCGAGAACGAGCTGCAGAGAGCAAAGGGGCTCGATGCCTTCGCCGTTGTCGTGGAGGGAACTTGGCAGGATTTGGCGCAGGGCAAGTACCGCAGCAAGATGAGCCCGAAAAGCGCCTGCGCCAGCGTTCTCGCCTTCATGGCTAGGGGAACGCCCTTCATGTTTGCCGGCACGAAAAAGTCTGCGGAGTGGATCACCTACAGCCTTCTGAAGTTCTACGCACAGGACCGGCTGCGGGAGCTCCGCATGCTGGAGAAGTCGCTTAACGAGCCGGAGGACGGGCGCCCATGAAAGGGACCGTGGACAGAAGCGACCACAGGCTCGCTTGCATCAACGCCTACAGGGTGAGGCTTCTAGCGAGAAAGCTTGCCCTGCTTGGCGTCAGACCTTCGCACTTCATAGCCAAGACCATCTGCGAGACGGACTTGGAACGCATTGAGGACGAGTGGATAGAAGCCAGCCAGAAGGCGGCGGAAGCGTTCTACAGAAGGGAGGACAACGCATGAACAGCAGCATCGACCGGCGGCCGGATGCCGACGAAATAGCCGGACGCCTTCACGGTACCGCCGGAAGGCTCTTTGTCTGCGAAGACGGCGGCATCTGGCGGGACACGGAAACGGGCGCCAGAGGAAGCCTTGGAGAGCTGGCGGGGAAGTGGTGCGAAAGGTGTACCGAAACGCAACAGGCGGAGTAGCAGGGAAAAGTGTTGCGATAGAGTTTTCTTCTGCCATTAGTTGACACTTTCTCGATAAGGCTTTATATCTATCGCAACACAACGGCGCAAAGCCGACACTCAGACCGAAGGAGCCAACGCCATGACCGCCCAACCTGCAACTCAGACCGTCGCCTATGCGAGAGTTTCAACGCTTGACCAGAACCTTGCCAGACAGGAAGCCGCCTTCAAGGCGTACGGGCATGTGGACAAGGTCTTCAGCGACAAGGCATCGGGCAAGAGCACTGCCGGCCGCGCCGGTCTGCAGGAATGTCTGGAGTATGTCAGGGCGGGAGATACGCTTGTCGTGGCTAGCATGGACCGTCTGGCAAGGTCTCTGCCCGACTTGCTGAAGCTCGTACACGGTCTTTCCGCAAAGGGCGTGACGGTACGCTTTCTGAAGGAAGGTCTGACCTTCGACGGCTCCGCCCATGCCGACTTCCTGCTGGGCATCTTCGGGTCCGTGGCGCAGTTCGAGCGAGCCCTTATCAGGGAGCGCCAGCAGGAAGGCATCGAAGTTGCCAAGGCTGAAGGCAGGTACAAGGGCAGGGCGCCGAAGCTGACTGCGGAGCAGCAGGAAACGGTGCGCCAGATGAAGGCTGAAGGCGTCGCCGTCGCCGAGATAAGCCGCCGTTTCAATGTCTCCAGACAGGCAGTGTACCGCTACCTCAAGGGCGAAGAGTAGAAGAAAAGGAGGTGCCATGGACGACAACCTGACGCCGAAGCAGCAGCGCTTCGTGGAAGAGTACATGGTCGACAGCAACAAGACGCAGGCGGCCGTGCGAGCCGGCTACAGCGCCAAGAGCGCTCCGCAGCAGGGCGCCGCCTTGTATAAGAATGCGAAGGTCCAAAAGGCTATCAGGGAAAGGCGCAAGGGCATCAGCGCCAAGACGGGGCTTTCCGCCGAGTATGTCGACCATGCCCTTATGAAAGTCGCCGAAAACGGACTGCAGAAAATAAAGATGCTCGACGATGACGGGCAGGAAGTGCTCGATGCCGACGGCGAGCCGGTCTGGGTTCTGGTCAATCCCAAGGCGGTGCTGGGAGCATGCGAGCAGATGGGCAAAAGGCTGGGGCTCTTCAAGGACAAGCTGGAGCTGGCCGGAGAGCTGGACCTTGCCGCGCTAGAAGCCGGAAGGCGGAGAGCCTATGGAGAATAACGCCAGAACGATGCTGGCTGACGCCGTGGGCGCAACAGCAAGAGACCCG
>Ga0310696_10011095_pt1 | contig 10292 bp, 13 predicted proteins | sample AusTroGonzalo_MG_4_FD_203885 | JGI IMG/M metagenome (GOLD analysis project Ga0310696, IMG submission 203885) | Bovine rumen microbial communities from tropical cattle in Woodstock, Queensland, Australia - Gonzalo_02 (v2) (version 2) | ecosystem: Host-associated > Mammals > Digestive system >... | reverse complement strand
GATCAGGCTGGACTGGTTCAATCCGGACTACGGCATCGTCGACCTCAAGACCTGCGACAGTCTTCGTTGGTTCGAGTCCGACTGCCGCCGTTTCGGATACATCCACCAGATGGCTTTTTACCGCATGATCCTCCGCGCCGTTTCCGGCACGACCTTCCCCGTCTACATGATTGCGGTCGAGAAAAATGAGCCGTTCTCCGCAGGCGTCTGGAAACTGACCGACGAAGTCCTCGACCTCGCCGAGAACACGAACAAGGCCGCCCTGAACCGCTACCGCGAATGCGAATGCACTGGCATCTGGCCCACCGGCTACGAAGAAATCCGCGTCATCGACACCCTCTAATACCATTTCATAACACCACACAGGAGAAACATCATGAACACAACCGCCACCCCCAAAATCGTCGTCAAGCTCGTCGAAGTCACCCCCGATATGGCTTTTGAAATGCTTGAGAAGAACACCATGAACCGCAACATCGACGAAAAGCGTGTCCGCCAGTATGCAAAGGACATGAAGTCGAACCGCTGGGCGCAGAACGGTTCCACCATCGTCATCGCCGAAGATGGAACGCTTCTCGATGGGCAGCACAGACTCTGGGCCATTACGGAAGCCAAGATTCCCGTCCAGCTCCTCATCGTCTACAATGCCGACAAGGACAGCATTGTCACGATGGATATCGGAAAAGTCCGCTCGGCAAGCAACATCATGCAGATTGATCGCTCTGCCCATTCCATTACCGCCGCCACGCTGACGAAGCTCCTCTGGCTTCATGACTGCATCGACGAGAATCTCGCACCCGAAACCTGTCGCATGAACATCAGCAACAAAAACCTCCGCAGTTTCTACGAAGAACACAAGGAGATGATCGAACAGGCGGCGGCTGTCGCCGAACGTGGCGGACACCACTTCGTGAAATCCCACATGGCGCTTGCTTATTGCCTCATCAGCAGAAGCACCGCCCACAGCGACATGGTCGCTTCCTTCTTCGGGACCCTTAAAACCGGCGCAGGCCTCACGGCCAAACACCCGATCCTGACGCTTCGTGCCAGACTGCTCGACAACCGCCTGAAAGTTCGGACGCTCTCTGTTCAAGAAACCCTCGCGGCCTACATCCGCGTCTGGAACGCCTACGTCCGCGGGAAAGACCTGACTGCCATCCGCTGGAACGCCAGCGAATCCATGCCGGAGGTGCTCTGATGGACAACACGACCGAAAAGAAATATGACGGCCACGTCTTTGTAACCGCCGAACAGGTTTCCATGGTCGACCCGGACGATGTGAACACGGCGTCCCCGTTCAAAGACCTGTTCCAGGTCCGCCCGGTCGACCTCGAAAACGTCGAGCAGGACATGAAAGTCAACGGATATGATTCGGCTCATCCGATCATCATCTGGGCAGGACACAACATGACCGTCATTGATGGTCATACCCGCCTGACCGCCGCACAGAACCTCATGTTCTCCCAAATTCCCGCCATAATCAAGAAATTCAAGGACGAGGCCGAAGCTCTGGAATACGCCATCAAGACGCAGCGCAATCGCCGGAATCTGACCGACGCTGAACTCCTCCGCTGTCTGAACGAGCTTGACAAGCGTGGAGTAGCCGGACGAAAGAAATTAGCCCGAAGTCGGGCTAATTCCGGGAAGAGCGCCGAAGCCACCGCATCACTCCTTGGAATCTCCCGCACGAAGGTCGAGCAACTCCGCACACTCAACGACCACGCATCCGATGAGGTCAAGGAGGCTGTCAAGGACGGGAAGCTCTCCATCAATAAGGCTTACAAGGCAACGATGGATGCCCGTCATGCCACTGCGGCGGAGAACTGCGATCCGGAACAAATCAAGGCCGACCGTCTGCTCGCCTTGGAGACCAGCTATTGCAGTGCTCTGACGACGCGGACTGACCGCGAGTTGAAGCAGTATCCCGAAATTCGGTATACCGACGATGAACTCACCAATCTCGCCATGAAAATCGTCGACAAACTCAAAGACGAACTCAAAAGACTCAAAAAGGACAACTGACCATGAAAACAAACTACCCCTCCAAGCCGGAACCCGGATTCAATTTCGTGAACGGAACTATCATGATGGCAAAAATCGATTCCATTCGAACCGCGGCTCCGTTCAAAACCCTCTTCCCGATCCGTGAAGACGTCCTGAACAGAATTACGACGGACATGAAACAGCACGGATTCGACAGCGGCCATCCGATTGTGGTCTGGGCTGGCAAAAAGCTGACGGTGGTCGATGGACACACCCGCCTGCTTGCCGCCACCAATCTCGGCATCGAAGTGATCCCCGTTGTTCTCCGGGAGTTCGCAGACGAGAATGCCGCACTGGAATATGCCATCGGCTCCCAGCGGAATCGCCGGAACCTGACGGATGCCGAGCTGATGAAGTGCATCTCCGCGCTGGATCAGAGGAAAAAGAAAGGTCCGAAGAAGGATCGTCCCCTTGGCAAAAGCGCCGACCGTACCGCCATGCTCCTCGGAACCTCGCGCGTCAAGGTCGAGAGGATTCGCTCCATCATCGACCATGCGCCGGAGGAAATCAAGGAAGCTATCAGATCCGGCAACCTCACCATCAACAAGGCATACGTCATCACGATGGGAAAACGGAAAGTCAGCAAATGCCGGAATGAGGACGAACTCCGGGCCGCGATGGCGGACGAACTGAAAAAGACTCTCAGCAAGGCATTCCGAGACTGTATCGCAGAACTCAAAAAGAAATATCCCGGCATCCTGCTGACCAAAGAGGAAGCCGCAGAGCTGATGAAAGAACTCAGCATAACGCTCAAAACCGAGCTTGATAAGCTCACACAGAAAGGAAAGAAGTGAGAATGGGAAAAACCAGGAAAAAGCAGATCGTCAAAGAGGAAAACCCCACGAAAGAACTGAAGGGAATCTGCGTCGTGATCGGCAAAATGACGCCCGAACTGGCCGTTGCCATGCTTCGGAAGAATCCCAGGTGCGACGATCTCGACGAAGAGCGCATCCAGCGGTACGCAAGGGAAATGAAAGCCGGTCGCTGGATGCTGAACAACACGAGCATCGTCTATGACCACGAGTACGGCGTCATTGATGGTCGGCACCGGCTCTGGGCGGTCTTCGAAGCAGGCGTCCCGGTCTACTTTGTCATTGCCTTCGTCGTCGCCTGAAAGAAAGCATCATCGTTCCAGAAGAAGTATTCAGAAAAAGAGTTCATAATGAAAGGAAAAGGAAAATGGGAATGCTTGAAAGCATCAAGTCGGGGCGAGAGAACAAGCCTCCGAGAATCATGGTTTACGGTCAGGAGGGAGTCGGGAAGTCGACCTTCGGTGCGTCTGCACCCGCTCCCATTATCATCCAGACCGAGGATGGTCTCGGCGAGATAGACTGCTGCAAGTTCCCGCTTGCGCAGAGCGTCGGCGACGTTCTCGATTCTCTGACTGCCCTCCGCGATGAGGAACACAACTTCCGCACCGTGGTCATCGACTCTCTCGACTGGCTCGAACGCCTGATCTTCGACGAAATCTGCAAGGAGTTCGGCGTCCGATCCATCGAGAAAGCCGATGGCGGGTATGGCAAAGGATACGTGGACGCCCTCGTCCACTGGCGCAAGGTCATCGCTCTCCTCGACGAGCTTCGCAACAAGCGCGGCATGATGGTCATCCTGCTCGCGCATGCAAAGGTCGAGAGATTCGAGGACCCGGAGAACGCGGCCTATGACCGTTACTCGCCCCGACTCCACAAGCATGCCGCAAGCCTCATCTCCGAATGGGTCGACGGCGTCTTCTTCGCCACCAAGCGCCTCCGCGTCTCCAAGGACGGCGACAGCCGCGTCATTGCCGCACCCATCGGCGCGGACGGCGGTGAACGCATCCTTCGCACGAACGGCAGCCCGGCCTGCATCGCCAAGAACCGCTACAGCCTCCCCAGCGAGATTCCGCTTTCCTGGAATGCTTTCATCGAGGCTTACAGAAAATCCGTTGCTCCTGCGGCAGCGGCCTCATAACAGGAGATTCGAAATGTCCGACCACATCGCCATCGCAAAGCATAACCACATCTGCGACTTCTGCGGCGGCATGATCCCCAAGGGAACGAAGTGCAGAATCATCCACGACGACTTCATGCCGCATCTCGTCTACTTCGAGCATCTGCACTGCCCGCCCTCAAAGCCCGTATTCGTCAGCTCATTCACCCCGAAGAAACCCGTCACCCCCAAAATCACGCCCGCTTACTGCGGCTGCTGAACAACAAACCGAAAGGATTATTCCCTATGGCCATTCTCAATTTCAATGCGAATGAAGTCGAACCCAGCAAAGCGTTCGACCCGATCCCTGCCGGAAAGTACATCGCCGTCATCACCGACTCCGAAATGAAGGAAACCAGAGCCGGGACCGGACGCTACCTCCAGCTCGAATTCGAAATCACGGACGGCGAATTCGCCGGAAGGAAACTCTGGTCGCGCCTGAACATCGAGAACCAGAATGCCGAGGCCGTCCGCATGGCCCGTGCCGACCTGTCCGCCATCTGCCGTGCAGTCAACGTCCTCACGCCGAACGATTCCGCTGACCTCCACAACCTCCCGCTGGTGATAAAGGTCCATTGCAGGAAGGACAAAAACACCGGCGAGATCACCAACGACATCCGCGGCTACGAGTCCAAGGCGAACTACAAGCCGGAACCGAAACAGGCTCCCGCAACGCCGACGACCGCCCAGACCGCGCGCGTTCCGAGCAAGCCCCCGTGGATGTAATGCTCGAACTCGAACTGCCGTGGCCTCCCTCGCTCAACCACTACTATAGGCATGTGGGACCGAGAGTCCTCATCAGTCGTGATGGCCGAAAGTATCGGGAGAGCGTGCAGGCAATAGCCGGACGAACGGGGCATGCGAAATTCACATGTCCCGTTCAAGTTGAACTTGACCTTTATCCGCCCGACAACCGAAGACGCGACATCGACAACTCGGAAAAGAGTTTACTGGACGCGCTGACGTGCGCGGGCGTGTACGAAGACGATTCCCTCATCTACAAGATCATAGTCACCAAACGAGAACCTATGCCCCCGAATGGAATGGCGTTCATAAGGATATCAGAATATGAAAAAGATCAACCGCAGCAAGCAGATTGAAGCCGTGAAAAGCTTCTGCAAGAGCCTGTCCGACAGAAAGGAAATCAACATCTGTAATATGCTGATGAGGGGAGTCCCGGAAAACAAGGTCCGAAGGATTATGCACATGAAGAAGAAAGACTGGGAAGAAATGAAGAAAACTATCGGCGACGGCTTGAAGAAGTCGGGCGTACAGCTGAGGGACTGACAATGGAATTGCGGCCCTACCAGCGGGAGGCGGTTGAGGCCGTGTACGACCACCTCCGCAGTAAAAAGAACAATCCATGCGTTGTTCTCCCCACGGGGACGGGCAAGTCTCTGGTGATCGGACAAATCGCAAAGGACGCCGTAACGCAGTGGAATGGCCGAGTGCTCATCCTCGCCCACGTCAAAGAACTCCTTGAACAGAACGCCGACAAAATCAGGAAGCTCTGCCCGGAAGTCCCCATCGGAATCTTCTCTGCGGGGCTGAACTCCCGGAACACAGAGGAGCCGGTCATCGTGGCCGGGATTCAGAGCGTGTACAATAAGGCCGAGTTGCTGGGCAGCTTCGACTTGATCATCATTGATGAAGCACACCTCATCGCTCCTGATGGAGACGGGATGTACAGAACTTTCCTGAATGACATGAAGGAAATCAATCCCCGCGTCAGGCTCATCGGGCTAACGGCCACGCCGTTCCGACTCAAAGGCGGCCTCATCTGCAAGCCGGACAACCTTCTGAATGAAATCTGCTACGAGGCCAACCTCAAAGAGATGATTCAGCAAGGGTATCTGTCCCCATTGATATCCCGTGCCGGACGTGCGGAAGCCGACCTCGGCAATCTGCATATCCGTGGAGGTGAGTTCATCGCCGATGAGATCGAAGCAGCGATGGATACCGACCAACTTGTGACTTCCGCCTGCCGGGAGATCGTCGACCTGACACGGGACCGCAAGTCCGTCCTGATATTCACCTCTTCGGTGCAACACTGTCAGCATGTCGCCGAGGCTATCCGAGGCTACAGCGGGCAGGAATGCGCCGTTGTCACCGGGGACACTTCGGCTGGCGAACGTGCCGAGATTCTCGACCGCTTCAAGGGCAAAGCTGTTCCCGCAGATCTGTTCGGGACGCCGAAGCCGCCGCTGAAGTATCTGTGCAACGTGAACGTGCTGACCACGGGCTTCGACGCCGTGAACACGGACTGCATCGTCCTGCTTCGCCCGACGAACTCGGCGGGTCTGCTGATCCAGATGGTCGGACGCGGAACACGGCTTTCGCCCGAAACAGGAAAGACCAACTGCCTTGTATTGGACTACGGCGGCAACATCATGCGGCACGGTCCCGTGGACATGATCCGCGTGAAGGATAAGACTCCCGGCAATGGCGAAGCTCCGGCAAAGAAATGCCCGGAATGCATGGCGCTCATCCATGCGGCGTATGCGAAATGCCCGCAGTGCGGATACGAATTTCCGCCGTCGCAGCACTCGGACCTCACCGCGCATGCCGCCCACGACGGCATCATCTCCGGCGAGGTCTTCTTCGATGAATACGAGGTGCGTCGGACTTTTTACGACGTCCATCGGAAACGTTTTGCTCCCGACGATGCGCCGAGCACGATGCGGGTCGACTACGAGGTGGCTTTTCAAACGTACAAGTCGGAATGGGTCTGCCCGGAACACTCCGGTTACGCACGGACCAAGTTCATCAAGTGGTGGAAGGAGCGTGCGCCGGAATGGTGTCCCGTGCCGCACAGCGCCAATGAAGCGGTCCGACTGGCGAACTCCGGCATCCTCGCCGAGCCGAAGAGAATAACCGTCCGCTCGACTGCAGGCGAGAAGTTCGAAACCATCACGAGGTACGAGCTTGGCGAACGTCCCGAACGCGAACCGGGCGATGATACGGCGGAGGTCGCGATGTCCGGCGACGACCCGCACGTCGAAGACTTCGACCCAACTGAAATTCCATTTTGAACAGAAAGGAGCACCCACATGGGCTGGGGAACATACTATAAGTACGATGGCTATCTCTCCCGCATCGGGAAGAATGAGATCGAAAGCAAACGCGAAGAATGCGAAAGGATCAATGAGATGCTCTGGCGCGAGATTCTCGCCTACATGGCCATGACGCCTCCCGCCTACGCGAAGGACGACGAAGGGCACGAATATCCGTGGCCGGAGTTCATCGCAATGAAGCTCCGCGAATTCCGCGAGGAGATCGAGGAGAATGCGCGGCTCGTCGCCCGACTGGATGACTGCGAAGAGGCCATGCGCGAAAACCCGGACAGTGTAACAGAAGGATAAACATCATGGGAAAAGAGAAGAAAGACTACCGTGAACAGATCGACCGCTCGGTGAAGCGTCTGGCAAAGGCGCTGAATCTCATCGAAGCGATGCGCGATGAACTTCAGTTTGTCTTCGAGCAGACCGACTGGAACGATGAAGTCAAGTACCAGATCGACGAGGCCGCCGCGAAGCTCGGTTTCTCCCTCGCCACGCTCTCGACGTGGTTCGATGACCCGGAAGAATAATCAACCAACGAAAGGAACATCCATGCCGAACAAACCCGAAACCGTTTTCTACGGTGCAACCCCGATCCGAACGTTCACGATGAACGGTAGAATCAAGTACGCCGCCCGCGATCTCTGCGGCATCATCGGCTATTCGAGAGCTGACAAGATGCTTGCCGCCGTCAATTCCCGTCCGGAATACATCGACGCCATCACCAGCGGCGGCACACAGAAGATTCGCGTGGCCGAGCGCGGCGACATCGAAAAAATCCTGGCCCGCTGCCACCACCGCAATGCGGCAAAGTTCCGCGAGTGGCTTCGCACGGGCGTGAAGCCCGCCGAGAAGAAACCGATGGCGATGAAGCCGAAACAGGACGACAATATCCTGCTTGTGTTCGTGTTCGACTGATGGGAGGAGGCATGACTAACCGCGAAGAAATCACCCGCGCGTTGCGTCTGCTGTTTGCCCCAGGGGATGTGTTCGAGGTCCGTATCCTGAAAGCCGTGTCATCGAGCTATCAACGCCCGCACACGGAATCCGGTTACTTCGATTTCGAGCACATCCCGCAGGCGGCCGATGCAATCGCAAAGATCCGAAGCTTCGCCGGTGCATATGTCACGCTCAACCCCGTCGACCCCGACCTCTTGGCACGGGCGTTCAACCGTCTCGGTTCGGCAGAACAGAATGCAACCACGGCGGACGATGACATCGTGCGCCGCCGATGGCTTCCGATTGACTGCGACGCCGTTCGAAAGAGCAACATTTCGAGTACGGATGAAGAACACAAAGCCGCACTCGAACTCGCAGACCAGATTCGCAACGGGCTTGCCTCGGTCGGGTGGCCGCAACCCATCATGCTCGATTCCGGCAACGGAGCACAGCTTCTTTACCGCATCGACCTTCCGGCAAAAGACGACGGGCTTGTCCAGAACGTCATCGCGAGCATCGCGGCCGCATCGACAGATCAGGTGCATGTCGACCTCACCGTGTTCAACCCGGCGCGAATCTGGCGTCTGCCCGGAACCATGAACTGCAAGGGCGACAGCATCCCGAGCCGCCCGCACCGCATGGCACAAATAATGTCCGTGCCAGACGAGATGAAGGTGGTCGGTCGGGAACAACTCGAAGCAGCCGCAGGATATGAACGTCCCGAACCCGTGCCGGTGCAAACGGCGTCCAATGGCTTTGTCCTCGACGACTGGATTCTCCGGCATGGCCTCAACGTCAACCGCCCCGTTCCATACAACGGCGGTCGCAAGTGGGTGTTCAGGGTCTGTCCGTTCAACGATACGCACACCAACGGTTCTGCCGTCCTCATCGAGGAACCAAACGGAGCAATCGGATTCCGATGCCACCACAACTCATGTTCCGGCAACGACTGGCGCAAGCTCCGCGAGATGTGCGAGCCCGGCTGTTACGATAAGCCGAAGGCTCCCGAACCCGTGAACGTGGATATCAGCGGGTTGATGAAACCGAAGTCCGTCGACATTGGCGACCTCGAAAAGAAGGAGAACAGCCTTGAATTCACGGGCGATCCCGGCAAGATCAGCGAGAAGCTCCTGCACATTCCCGGTCTCATCGACGAGATCACGGACTTCTCCATGAGCTGTGCCCCAAAGCCGAACAGGCTTCTGTCGTTCTGCGGCGCACTGTCCTGTCTGTCGCTCCTGGTCGGACGAAACGTAGCCGATACCCGGAACAACCGCGCGAACATTTATCTTATCGCGCTCGCGGGATCGGGCGTCGGCAAAGACCACCCGCGCCGCATCACCAAGACCATCGCCTGTGCCGCAAAGCCCGCCATGAACCAGTGCATCGCGAACTCGTTCGCGTCCGGCGAAGCCCTGGAGGATGCCCTCTTCATCAGCCCGTCCATGCTGTTTCAGGTCGACGAGATCGACACCCTCATCAACAGCATGAAGTCCGGCGACCCCAGAGCCGAGGCCATGATCGGAAAGATGCTCGAAATCTTCACCTCGTCTTCAAGCTCCTACACCATCCGAAGCAAGGCTATGGGCCGTGCTGAACTCATCAAACGCAAAAAAGAACAGAAAGAGAAAGGATTTGATTCCATGGCCGTTGACATTCAGAACCCGTACCTCGTCATCTTCGGCACAGCCATCCCGGAGATGTTTTTCCAGTCGCTCAACAAGCGCCTGCTCGCCAACGGCCTTATCGCACGATGCCTCATCCTCGAAGCTGGAGAACGCGGCAAAAAGAACCACGCACAATTCATCAGCGTCCCGCCTCCCATCATCCGACAGGTCAAAACCATCCTCAATTACGGTCAGAGCAGAGGAAATCTCTGCATGGAATTCCCGACGCCGATGATCATTCAGGCGACCGAGGACGCGGCCAAGTTCCTCGACAAGCTGGATGACAAGTACGACGAGATCTACAGCAGGTACGACAAGCTCAAAGCCATCATCCCGACCGCGTTCTGGGCGCGCGCATTCGAAAAAGTGTGCAAGCTGTCCATTCTGTACGCCGTCAGCGAGAACGTCAACGATCCCGTCATCTCCGTGGATGCCGTCAAGTGGGCCAGCCAGTTCGTGGAATACCAGATCAACAAAACGCTCTTCCTCACCAACTCGTACACGTTCGAGAACCCGTTTGATGAGAAATGCCAGAAGGCTTTGCGGTACATCCGCGAGGCCGGTGGCACATACACCCACAGCACCCTGCTGAAACGGATGCACGAATCCAGAGAAG
>Ga0310696_10011094_pt1 | contig 10292 bp, 12 predicted proteins | sample AusTroGonzalo_MG_4_FD_203885 | JGI IMG/M metagenome (GOLD analysis project Ga0310696, IMG submission 203885) | Bovine rumen microbial communities from tropical cattle in Woodstock, Queensland, Australia - Gonzalo_02 (v2) (version 2) | ecosystem: Host-associated > Mammals > Digestive system >... | reverse complement strand
TGTATTCTTGCTCAACCATTTCGTTTTGAACATAAGAATAAGTTGCGATTTTGTTTTTAAAGCCGATTAATTTTGCGATGCCTTCTGCGCTAGTTGGATCAAGTGTAATGTAAATATATTCGTATCCACCAAGAATTGACCTTCTATAAGCATAATAAACGACACTATTTATAGTTTTATCTTCGTCACTATATCTTGAATAAGTGTAGTTATTGACTGTAATACTGATATTTGGTGTAAAATAAGTCATTTTAAGAGTAAAACTAACTTCGTTGCCGAATATATAACCCTCGCTCATTTTCGTTGCGTAAAGAGTCAAAATCATTGAGTACCAATTTTGAGTATCATCGATAGTTCTTTCGTATGTATTGTTAGCCCATTTTTCGAATTGCTCAAAATTGCCTTTTACGATTTCTCCAAATTGAGCAGTTCCTAATGATAGCAAGCATTGTTTTGTTTCAGTTCCCATATTACGAACTTTGCCTACGAATTCATTATCGAGATATGTTTCTAATTGGTAAAAAATGTCTTTGTATTTGATTGGATAGTGAATCGCAATATTAATTGACTTGCTTTGTTGATTTAAATTTGGAACTGGTTGATTTTCTCCACCACTTGCGCCAACGAAAACAGGAATTAAGTTCTTGCCGAGTTTTCTATCATCGATTTTGTCAATTCTATAACCTTCAGTAGCAACTAAAAAAGCAACTCTCTCATCTTCAATTCGTAGAGGATTGTTTACGCTATTCAATACTTCACTTAATGTATCTGCAATTTCCTTTAAACTAATCATTTTACTTCTCCGTTGTACTTGGTTTTAAAATATTCTATCACGGCATTAACCGACTTATCACTAATAAATCCTTTGTGAGTCATACTTCCTGGATGAAATTTTCCATTAAACCTTCCACCCATACCGAATAGGAATGGAACACCATCTTTATAAGGATACCACCAAACCCAATTTCCTTTTCCAACAAATGCAAATGGTATATCGTGAGGTTGGCTACCTTCTTCTAATGCTTCAACATATGGTGCAACACTAGAATCGAATGTAATGCAATAAGTATTGTCATCAATCATTTCTCCTCTAGTTGCTTCATCTCTTAATTTTCCACTAGCATAAGGAAACCAAGAAGCTCTTTTTATTTCTCTAACTATGTTTTCCCCTGCTTGATACAAATCCATATCTTCCCTTTCTATTTAATTGTAATTCCTTTAGCACATCTAGCTTTGATATATTCTTCATCGAAACAGCTTGGATCAACGAATCTTGCTGAATCGAAGTAATAACCTACTGACTCAACAGTCCAAGTCTTGCCTAAATATTGTACTTTATCTTCTGGTTTGATATTGTCTGGAAGATTACTCGAATAGATATAAATACTTACATCATCGTTCACAACACCTTTTTGAAGGTTATAACACTTTTTTTCGAGTGAACTTGCTGGTCTGCCTTTAAACTTGATTCCGTTCTCATCAAAATCCCAAGAATTGTTCTTAATTGGACAAAAAGATAGTTCGTAATTCTCGTTAAATGTTGCGTTGTAAATGTCGCTATATTTTCCCATATTAGTTCATTCCTGCAAACAAATAGACTCCGTAATTATATGGTGCTTGGTATAGCAAGTTGATTCCACAAAAATAATTTTGCGATTCTTCTATTTCATCACTTGCAGCAACACATAATTGGTTTAGTTGTACCATATTTCTATCTAAATATTGCCCGTTTGCCATATTGATAGTTGGCATTTTTCCTAAACTATTTAAGCCAGTTAAGAAATCAGCTTCGGTTTGTAATGATAGAACTTCAATTAAGAATTTTCTACCATTTTCAGTATTGTTCAATAAGTAATTAACAAGTGTCTTATTGCCTGTGTAGCATCTGCCTAAAATGTAATTATAGACAAGTCTTGAAGTTTCTTTTAATCTCCTTTTGGCAACTTGATCGCTCTTTATTGGAAATGCATCAAAAAGAGTTTTTGCATAAGCCAATGTTAATTGGTATCGACCAGTTTGTTCGTTCCATTCTAACGATTCATCATCGTAAGGTTTTTCTACTTTAGTAATTTTATCTTCCATAAACACATTATATTATTTTTAATATAGCAATTTCAAGACACAAAAAAAGAGTAGGTTTTACCCTACCCTTTTAAGTTAGTTCACTCGATTATGCGTGTGAAGTTGCGTTACAAATTGCGACTGTGCCATCAGTATCAACAACTAACATACAAACTTTTTCGCTTGATCCAACATTTGTGAATGTGTAGTCAGCACCGAAATCAGTTGATGCGAGTGTACCTTTGTTTGCAGATACTGCGTTGTATGCAGCGAGGAATCCTTCGATTGAGTCAACGTAATCAGTTACTTCAACCCAAGCAGCACTGAAACCACTTGTCATAGCAACTTCTGTATCAGTTCCATCGTTTTGTCTTACTAATTTAGCAAGAGATGGTGTGAAATGACCAGCAGTTGTTGAATGTGGAGTTAATTTTGCAACGAGTTTGTTTCTTGAGCCTGGTGCTTTATATGACCAAGTAACACCACTTGAGAAGATTTCTTTTAAGTCATATGGGTTTACCCAACTGCCTTTCTTGACTAACCAAGCAGCAGATTTTGGCATAATGCAAGCGCAGCCCATACGATATTTTGGTTGGAGTCGGATGCCTTGTCCATTTGGATTATCGATTGTCTTAACACTGTTGTTTGCAGCTAAACCGAATAAGTTGCCGTGTGCAGAAGCGATATGTGCTAAAACTGAATCGAATGTATTAGTTGGGAATCCAAGATATTTACAAGCAGTTTCCATAACTAAATCGGAAACGAAGTGATATGGAACATTTGCAATATCGCCAAGATAACCATCATCTAATAATTCAGGTGCTTTTGCATCAGGAGATAATGCGCCTTTTGCTAACATTTGATAGACAAAGTTTGCACCACCTAATTGGAATACACCAGCACTTGTTAAAAGTGAAGCATATTGGTCGCTATTGACAAGACCGATTCTATCTTTCATTGGGAAAGCAGAAACACCATTGTCTTTATCGCCTTTATTTAATTTGCCGTTTGTTTCGATGATTTTATCGAGAACTTTATCAGTTCCAGCAGTGAATTCGACAACGTATGCTTTTGTTGAGTCAACTTGTTCAGCAGAGAAACAAGTATATGCTCTTGCAGCAATTTTGATAGCGTTCATATTGAGAACGACTTTATCGGAAATGTTTTCGACATATTTTGATAAAATGTCAACAGGAATCATATCTAAATTGACATCTGCGATATCAACATTGTCATCGATAACAGTGATAATGTTAATACCATAAGCATCAGTACCGACTTGTTCAGTAAATGCACTGAAGTTGCCACCATTGATAGCAGCACCAAGTTGACGAGCTTCGATTTTTAATGGTAATGGTCTAATTACACGGATTTGAGCACAAGTTGTGTCATTTGTGTATTCTTGAGTAACACCTCTACCACCTTTTTCGATTTCGGCTTGGTAAATGTTTGACATAACAGTATTAGCGATGATAACACCAGCATCGATACCATTAATGTTTGGAGAATTGTAACTTGATAATGTTTGGTTTGCCATAATCTTTTTTTAACCCTTTCTAATCAATTCTTTTAGTAACCCATTCTCTTACGATTTAATTCTTCGAGATATGAATTTTTTGACTCATCTACTGAATTGTCTTTAGGAGTTAATCCTACTGACTTATCTTCTTTAGGTGTGCCAAGTTGTGAAATAATTTGCTCAAGTGCTTCCATACGAACAACGAGTCCTTCGTTTGCTTTAACGAGTTCTTCGTATTTGCCCTTATAGTCATAAACTTCTTGAGCTTGTTCCTCTACCTTTTCTTCTGGAGTTTCCTCTTGACTTACTTCTTCATCTTCTTTGACTACTTCATCTTCAGTCTTTGATTCTTCCTCTTTAGTTTCTTCGGCAGATTCTTCAACCTTTTCTTCTTCGGCAGGATCTTCTTCCTTATTTTCAACAGTCGATTCTTCCTCGACTACTTCTTCTTTAACTTCGGTTTCTTCCCCTGCTTCATTCTCGGTTGGTTTTTCTTCGACAATTTCCTCATCATCTTTAACCATAGATGCTAGTTGTTCGAGGACTTCGTTTTTATCTTCCTCATCCAACTTATCGAGTTGTTTGCCGATTTTTGCTAGGATTTTTTCTTTCTTGTCCATTCGCAATAAACCTCCTGTGAGTGAATAATTATTTACACTTTCGTTGTTCTCCACAATTACTTATGATTATTTAACTCACGATTATTATAAGAAAAAATTTAGACAGTGTATAGAAAAAAATGCCTAATTACTTTAGTAATTAAGCACTTAATGTTTGTTTGTGTTTTATTCGCCTACTTCTTCTACCCAAGTTAGAACACCATCAACTAATTTTAGAACATAAGTTTTATCTTCGGTTGTTGCTGGATAAGTAGGTAAAACTGCTGCTTTGACTTTGCCTTTTAAGTTATCGCCTAATGCACCACTAGAGCCAATTTCTAACTTTTCTTTAGCAGTAACTTTATCAGCAGTTAAATTGCCATAGTCAGCATCTTGAACTTCGCCATCTTTTGCGATTAACTTGCCTGTCTTTTTATCTCTAATTTCATCAACAAGTAATTTATCGACAACAAGCTCTTTTTGTTCTACTACTTTTGTGTCATTATTTGCCATATTTCTATTTCTCCTTCTTTTATTTTACACGATATTCTTGGAAAGCAAACCCATTTTTGTCGCAATATTCTCTTAAATTTCTAATTGCTTGAGCGATTTCTCTATCAAGTCGCATATATTCTTTACGATTCCCAACTTGCTTGAACATTAATTGTTGAGTTCGCATTTCCCTAATTTTGCGTTCAGCCAATCTTATTTGATCGTTGATTTCACGCATTTTTTTGACATCTTCTGCACTATATTCTTTAGGTGGTTTTTTGCCACTTTCATACTTAATTAAATGGTGTCGGCAATTAAATCCCCCAATTATATTATTATTATATCCGTAACCAGTTTGACAATTTAGAATATCTTTCAACGAATAAATAGGAATTCCGTCAATTTGTCCAACTTTGAAACTTTCTTTGTTATAGTTAAAGTTTTTGACTGATTTTTGAGGATTTTTTGCTCTTTTTGTAACACTGACTAATTTGCCCTGCCATTTTTCGCAGCGTTTAGAACAGTCTGGATGGCTGCTAATATAATACAAATCATCTCCACTTGCTTGAGCATCTCTAACCATTTGCATTTGCTTTTCGTGTCTTATATCAAGTTCGGCTTTTTGCCAAATCGATATTGGCTTTTTGCCTTCTTCAACGGCTAATGTTGGAATCTCGCTTGTTTTTTTAATGTATTCTTCAATTTTCTTTGGGTATTGTTGAACACGAACACTTGCTTTTGCTTGACTCCACATATCAAGATTAACAATTTCTTTTTTATGCTCGACAATGAATTTTGCCAATTCTTCAGGTGCATTGATTTTAGGAGTTTTAAGACCTTTTAAAGCATAAGCACTAACTAATAAGCCAAGAACGATAGAAAACTCTTTTCTTGCCTTCATTTGTTCATCATAGACTTTGTTTGACATTTGATATAAGCCAAGAATGTATGATTGTCGGTTTTCAATGTCTTTTGGTAGTTTATTTTTGTCAAAATCTTCAATATAAGCTCTAATTATATTTCTTAAATCATAAACACTTTTATTTTCCCAAAGATATTTTACAATCATTTTCTTAATAGCATCTTCTGCTCTTTGTAATAAAGGCAAAAAACGACTTTGTTGCAAGTCATTTGTGTTTGCAAGATATAAGCCGTTTTTATTTTTTTCGAATAGTTCTTGGTAATTAGAATAATTTGTCATCTTCGTTTCCAAATGTTCCATCGTTATTCATTTCGTTAATAGCATCTTGTTGCTTTTGGAGTTCTCTTTCCTTCATTTTTTTGATTTTTGCTTGAAGTTGTTCCTCATCATCATCTGGATTGATTTCACGAATAGCATCTTCTTTATCAATTAAACCCATAGAAAGTTTCTTTTCGATTGTTTCAAGTTGCTTATCGCCTTTAATTAATCCATCACTTGCGAATTTGACTTTAACATTATTTGGTTTGCCTTCGTAATTTAATACACATTCGATAATGTTATTCAAACCATTTTTATAATCCTTTCTATGGTCTTTAATCCATTGTGTAATTGTGTCATCTTCACTTTGAATTTGGTCATCAGTTTTTTCGCCATCTTGGACTAGGAATGAAGCAATACTTCTTGGAGAAACACCAACAGTAATTGCGATAGACTTTAAGATAGCCATTTCTTTCTTTTCGTGTTCTTCAGCTCTCATTTCAAATTGAACGATGATTGGCTTTTGTGTGTTTGGATCAAGTCCTGGCACGAACTCAAACATTGGTAAATTGAACGCAGATAATGAAGTTTGTGGTGCCATTTCAACCAAATTTCCACCAGTACCAGGCACTGCTTTTCCCGTTAATGTTCCCTGACTTAATGCTTTTGGAGTTCCTACAACACCTTTAGAATTATATAAATCTCTAATCGAGTATGACTTATTCATATCGTACTCAATGAAGTCTGCTATACAATCAAAGCATAAGCATCTACCAAATGGTAATGTTGGTTGTGTAATATCTCCACCTTCGTTAAAGAATAATTCAACACCTAAATAGTTTTTAAATGGTAAGATTCTTGCGTTTTCTTTGCCAACTTTAATAAACCCATAATCATCTCTCAATGCTTTTTTTACAAAGTCTGGTAAATTGTTATAGTTTACTGAACTCTTTGTACTTATTTGAGCAGGCATTGTATTGCTTTGAACAACACCACGATATGAGAAAATTTCGTATGATACTTTTGCGACTTCTTCATCTACTGCAAATGTGTACTTCTTACCTTTGATTTCAGCATCAAATGGTTTCTTAACGATTTCAAAGAATCTTTTTTCAACTAGGAAATAGTTTTCTTGGTCGTTTTCAGTTGATTGGAAGTTTCTAATAAATGTTGTAAAGCTACGAACTTTCTTTCTACCATCAACCGAGAAATAGAAATAATCTAATCTTAATGGCTCTACCCAAAGTTTGCCATCTCCTGCAACATTGATTTTAATTGCAGATGTCCCCAAAGATAAACAATAACCGATTGCTTGTCGAACTGTATTATCTAAACCAGCATCTTCTGCCCACTCGTGAGAAATATAATTAACTGAATCATCCTTCTCATCGGTGTTCCCTTTACCTTTTGCAAATACAAGTCCTCTACCAAACACGGAACGAGCAAAGCCATTAAAAAGTTTTGGTGCGATACGGCTTGATACCATATCTTCTTTATGGAATGATGGATCATAACCATCTAACCAATAAGCAGCTTTTCTAATTGTGTTGTTATAAAATGACAAAAAAGCCGAATTTAAAAGTGAATAAAAAACAGTATTGTTCTTATAGTTGTAAGTTGTATGAGTATTAGCAACTGCTTGATTCGGTGTGAGTGCCATTTTCAAATCTCCTCAATTAGTTTTAGTTCTTTTTACCACAATTTTGTAATTGTTCTTTAATTGCTCTTTCTTGAGCTTCCATTTGTTCTGCAACTCTTTTAGCATCTTCTTTAAATTCTTTTGAAACATCGATGCCCATTTTAGTTGCCATAAATTCTAATACTTTTTCAGTTCTTAATTGGAAGTGAACAACATTTCTTAACAATACACCAAAGTCATTAAGATAACGAGTAATTAATTGTTTGAAATCTCCCTCTGGAAGTTCTCCAACAACTCCTTCTCCTGGTTGATATTCGAGTTTGTCAACGATGCGAGGTGGATTATCCTCATATCTCTTTGCAGCATCTTCATCAACTGGTTTATGAGATTCTAAAAGTTCTTTCTTTTCGTTTTCAGTCATAATATTTTCTTCCCTTTCTCTCTAAATTATAACGAGTTTTTAAAATTTGTCATAGTTTTTTATTCTTTAACACGATAGTAATCTTGTCTAGTTCTAATAATTGCATCAAGCCAAACGAGGTTTTCTGTGTTCTTATAATAGTACCAAATTGCGTATGTAAAACTATCACTAACATCATTCGGAATTGATTTATCGTAGCCTGTTTCTTCCTCGTTCCATTTCAAAGTCTGCAATTGATAACCCAAGACATTTTCGCAACGAACGAATTTATTTAATGTGTAGTTGAAATATCCACCATAGTCATAAATAGTAACAAGATTCTTACCAATAGCACTTTGAACTGTTCCAACCATTTGTGGAATTGTTCCTTTTTTTACTGCATACACCATAGCTCTATTACTGAAATAATATTGTAATGCTTGCACCATATCGGTTGCTGCCGAGTCAACAATGAATGCTATTGGAACACTTTGCATATAGTCATACGGATTATCAAGTTGATTTTCTTCTCTTAAATCTTTAAACCATCTACTAACCTCATTTTCAACTAATGGAAATGCACCTTTAACTCCGTTCTCTAATGGATCGTGATAGAATAATTTACCTACTGCACATTGACCGTTAGACATAATCAATAATGGTGTAAATGCAGTGCTATCGTGGTTAACTGCAGCATCCACTCCAATTATGACACCAACAATTCTAAAGTCTTGCAATGTTTTTGCTACCGACCTATTTTCATAACCAACCATATGCAAGTCTTTTCTAAACATTGGATAGCACAAACCTAATCTTCCATTTGGCATACCTTCATACATATAGTTATAGTAATCTTCGTTTTCGTATTTACATTTGAGTATTTCAGTAATATCTCTATCGTTTAAGAATCTGGAAATATCTCTCCAGGAGTTATGAATAACGCACCAATCTTTGTCTTGCTTGCATTTTTCTGCCCAGACATTTATCCAGTGTAAACTTTGGTTTGGAGGGTTAAAACAAACAACAACACGGCATTTAGCACCGAATCTTCTTCTCAATGTTGCCATTAATTGGTCAAGATGCTCTTTCGATTTCAGTTCTTGAGCTTCTTCAATGATTAATAAACCGATTGGATTTTTTGGTTTAAATCCCTTTGTTCTATCAGTTGATCCACCTGCACCAATAAAATAAATTGTTTGAGGATGCTTACTATTGCAATTTCTAATAATTCGATATGGAGATGTCCTATATTTGAACATACCTTTAAAAGCATCGATTTCATCAAAAACCTCGATTACTTCATTATAAGCTGAATCTCCAATACTTCCGTAAGATGCTCTTGCGATAACTATATCTTCGTTTGGTCGTTCTCCTGCAGTTGTTCCAGCAAGTATGTAAGCATTTTTAGACTTACCACTAATACGACCAGACTTTAATAAATCGTTTAATTGTTCTCCCTCAAATATCGGTTTAAAACATTTTGGCACTAAAATATCAGGCATCCTCTTTTATTCCTCTCGCTTCCCTAACCGATTGGTCTAATTTCTCAATGCGTTTGCGTTCTTCTTCTGTATCACTGTCAACATAAACAACCCTGATTGGCTCGTTTGCTGCTTGAACTGCGATTGCTTGTGTTTGTTCAATTTCCATTCTCTTTAATTTGTATGCTGCGAACTTTTGCAACATATCGAACTTTTGGCTCATTAAGAAAACTTTGGATGTTTCTTGAACTGACAAACATTTGACCATTTCAGCTTCCACTTCATCCAATGTCAATGTCTTTGGAATACTAACTTCATTAGTAATTACCTTTTCGACTTTAACTGGTTTTGTTTCTTTTTTTGCGCCCATATTTTTTTCTTTCCTATTTCTGTTGGCTTTTTCCGAGATTTTTTAGACAGTGTATAAATTCTCCACTCGCCACTATTATTTATTTATTTATATTCTAGTAGCAAGTTCTTATACACATATAATTATACAACAATTAAAATTTTCAAGTTTTTTGCGATTTTGATACAAATTGTGTAAAAATTTTGCCTTATTACTATAATATTCTACTCTATCTTTAATGATTGATTAGATTTCCCAAATTGTAATGTGGTATTCTTCACAAGCACGATGTTCCATAATGCAACCACGAGCTGAATACCAATTTTTAGCAAATACACATACATTTGCAGTTGATAAAAGTTCAAAAGATTTTCCTAAAAACCAAAGAGGTTTAGCGTTATGAGGTGCATTTTTAAAGAAACTATCGATAATTTCGTAATTACCTTCTCCATACTTTTCTTCAAGTTTCTTTTTGATTTCGTTGCGCTCTGCTTCGATTTCCTGGTTAGTCTTATCCTTGATAGGTTGGCTAATAAATACTTTAATCTTCTCCATTTGTTAATACCTCCTGA
>Ga0310696_10011092_pt1 | contig 10293 bp, 10 predicted proteins | sample AusTroGonzalo_MG_4_FD_203885 | JGI IMG/M metagenome (GOLD analysis project Ga0310696, IMG submission 203885) | Bovine rumen microbial communities from tropical cattle in Woodstock, Queensland, Australia - Gonzalo_02 (v2) (version 2) | ecosystem: Host-associated > Mammals > Digestive system >... | reverse complement strand
TTCACGAGCTTTCTCGAGTGGAAACTCTTCGCGGGTCATCACTTCTTCGATAACGCCGCCAAAATTCATTTTTGCCATAATTTTCTTTAATTTATAATTTATAATGTATAATGTATAATGTATAATCAGAAATGGTAACTACTCCCCTCCATAGAGGCTTCCCCCATAGAGTGGGGACGGGAGAGGGGCTTGGTCTTATCTTTTCCTCTCTTTCTCACGACGGGCAATGAACTCGTCAAGATGTTCGGCCTTGCTCTTGGTGATGCAGATGCGTCCTGAACGAACGAACTGCAACACAGCTCCCATTGCGTTGAGGGTATTGTAGAGCGAGAGAATCTCCTCAGTGGAGCCTGTCTTCTCTGCCGTAGCATAGGTAGGATTGACCTCGATGATGCGTGCATTATGTTCGCGGATTGCTTCCGACACACGGGCATCTTCGAGCATAATTGGAGTAGCAATCTTCAACAGCGATGTTTCGTTGATAAAGATTTCGTCGTCGGTATAGTAACGAGCCTGCAACACATCGATACGCTTCTCTATCTGCTTCGTCAGCATGATGACCATCGTCTCGGTACAACAGCAAACCACCGTGTATTTATGCACTCCAGGCGTACTCGACGCACACACGTTGAGGGTTTCGATATTTACTTGTCGGCGAGTGAAGATGGCTGATATCTGCGACAGCAGACCTGGCACGTTCTCCGAATAAATCAAGATGGTATAGAGATGTTCGCAGAGGCTCAAGTCCTTCTCGGCCTTGTCCTTACACTTTCCGCATTTATTACAATCGTTCTGTTTCATATTTCCAAAATCATTTCGTCCACGTTGGCACCTGGAGGCGTCATCGGCAGGATATTATCTTCTTCAAGCACTCCACACTGCAAGAGGTACGGCCCTTCGGTTGTGAGCATCTTCTCAATCTCTTCGTCCAACTTCTCGCGCTCGGTCACCATAGCTGCCGGAATGTCGTAAGCCTTGGCTATGAGTTCGAAGTCGGGGTTGTCCATCGGAGTGAACGAATAGCGGTGGTTGAAGAACATCGCTTGCCACTGACGTACATTTCCCAAGAAGTTGTTGTTGAGCAGGATAATCTTCACAGGCGACTTCTGCTCCATGATGGTACCCAGTTCCTGAATGGTCATCTGCAGACCACCGTCACCCACGAAGAGGCAAACGGTACGCTCGGGTGCGCCAAACGTTGCTCCGATGGCTGCTGGCAGTCCGAAGCCCATTGTGCCGCATCCGCCTGAGGTCACTACGCTGTGCGCTTTCGTGAACTTGAAGTAGCGGCAGCCGAACATCTGATTCTGACCCACATCGGTAACGAGGATGGCTTCGTTGTTCGATGCCTCGCTCACCTTGCGGATGACTTCTGCCATCAACAGCGGTCCTTCCTTCGGATGGATGGCCTTGTCGATCACCTTCTCGTATTCCTCCTTTGCGTAGGGTTTAAATGAATCCACCCATGCAGTATGCTTAATCTTGTGTACCTTCTCCGTCACAGCTGCAAGGGTCTGCTTGCAATCGCCGAGGACAGCGAGGTCCACCTTCACGTTCTTATTGATTTCGCTGGGGTCGATGTCGAAATGGATGACCTTCGCTTGCTTGGCATAGGTGTTGAGGTTACCCGTCACACGGTCGTCGAATCGCATTCCGACAGCAATCAACAAGTCGCATTGGTTGGTCTGGACATTTGGTCCGAGGTTACCATGCATGCCCAACATACCCACATTCAGCGGATGGTCGGATGGCAGGTCTGAAAGTCCCAAGAGCGTGCAGCCTACAGGAATGTCGGCTTTCTCGATGAGGTTGAGCAACTCCTGATGAGCGTTACCCAACTCGATGCCCTGTCCTGCCAAGAGCAATGGACGGTCAGCATGATTGATGAGGTATGCAGCTTCCTCGATAGCCTTTTCGTCCATCGTAGGGATAGGTTGATAGCTACGGATGAAGTCCACCTTCTCGGGCTTGTATTCTACCATTCCCGTCTGGGCGTTCTTGGCAAAGTCGAGCACCACTGGACCTGGACGGCCTGTACGGGCAATATAGAACGCACGGCTTACGGCCCACGCCACATCTTCGGCACGGCGAATCTGATAGCTCCACTTCGAGATTGGGTTGGTCACATTCACCACATCGACCTCTTGGAACGCATCGGTACCCAGCATGGCAACACCTACCTGACCGCAGATGACTACCATCGGCGTTGAGTCAATCATGGCATCAGCCACACCTGTAATGGTGTTCGTAGCACCTGGACCTGAGGTCACGATGGCACATCCCACCTTTCCCGATACACGTGCATAGCCTTGTGCAGCATGAACGGCACCCTGCTCATGACGAACCAAGATGTGGTTCAGTCGGTCGGTATAATCGTAAAGAGCATCGTAGACTGGCATGATGGCACCGCCCGGATATCCGAACAAGGTCTCCACCCCTTCGTTCAACAACGAACGCATCAACGCCTCTGCTCCTGTTATCTTTTCCATATTCTTTTTATTATTGGAAACCACTCCCCTCACTCCCAGGGAGGGGTAAGGGGGTGGGTCTTTATTATTCAATGATTCTCACTCCACCTTTATCAGCACTACTAACACTCTGTGCGTAGGCTCTCAGGGACTTGCTGACCACGCGGTTGCGGCGCAATGGCTGCTGTGGGCGTGCTGCCAGTTCCTCGTCGCTGAGGCGAACGTTGATGGAGCGGTTCGGAATATCTATCTCGATGATGTCGCCATCTACGATCTTGCCGATGTTACCTCCGTTGGCTGCTTCAGGCGAGATGTGTCCGATGCTCAGTCCGCTGGTACCGCCGCTGAAACGTCCGTCGGTAATCAGGGCACATTCCTTACCAAGGTGCATCGACTTGATGTATGAGGTTGGGTAGAGCATCTCCTGCATACCTGGGCCGCCCTTCGGACCTTCGTGGGTGATGACCACCACATCGCCGGCTTTTACTTTGCCGCCGAGGATACCTTCGCAAGCGTCTTCCTGTGAGTCGAAGACAACAGCCGGACCTGCGAACTTCCAGATGCTTTCGTCCACACCTGCGGTCTTCACCACGCAACCGTCCTGAGCGATATTGCCGAAGAGGATGGCCATACCGCCGTCCTTCGTGTAGGCATGCTCAATGTCGCGGATACAACCGTTCGCGCGGTCGGTATCGAGGGTTTCGTAGTTGGTATTCTGTACACCCAGTTGGTTGCAGAACTTGCCTGCCGGAGCGCTACTATAGATGCGCTTGGCCTCAGGATCGATGTCTGCCTTGAGGATGCTGTATTTCTCAATGTCTTCAGCCAGCGTAGCTCCATTCACACGCTTCACGCTTGTGTCAATCAGTCCGCCCTTAGCCAGTTCGCCAAGCAGGTTGAGCATACCGCCTGCACGTCCACACTCCTGTACGGAATACTTCTGTGAGTTCGGTGCCAGCTTGCAGAGGAACGGAGTCTTGCGCGAGAGCTGGTCGATGTCGGCCATCGTGAAGTTCACCTCAGCCTCCTGAGCCACAGCCAACAGGTGAAGCACCGTATTGGTCGAAGCACCCATGGCGATGTCGAGGGTCATGGCGTTGAGGAAAGCCTGACGAGTGGCGATGCTGCGAGGCAATACGCTTTCGTCGCCGTCCTCATAATAGGCGAAGGCATTCTTCACCACCTGACGTGCTGCTGCTTTCATGAGTTCAATGCGGTTAGCATGAGTTGCAAGGATGGTTCCGTTGCCAGGCAGACTCAGTCCGATGGCTTCCGTGAGGTTGTTCATCGAGTTTGCCGTAAACATACCCGAGCAACATCCGCAACCAGGGCAGGCACGGTCTTCCACCTCTGCCAGTTCAGCGTCGCTCACCGTTGGGTCGGCACCCTTCACCATTGCAGCAATCAGGTCGAGGTTCTCGCCCTTGTACTTGCCAGCCTCCATCGGTCCGCCGCTGACGAACACAGCAGGGATGTTCATTCGCATGGCAGCCATCAACATGCCCGGAGTAATCTTGTCGCAGTTCGAGATGCAGATCATCGCATCCGCCTTGTGCGCATTGACCATATACTCCACCGAGTCGGCAATGATGTCGCGGCTTGGCAGGGAATAGAGCATACCGTCGTGACCCATCGCGATACCGTCGTCGATAGCAATTGTGTTGAACTCTGCCGCATAGCAACCCATCTTCTCGATTTCGGCCTTCACAATCTGACCCGCCTCATGCAAATGCGTGTGACCGGGCACAAACTGTGTAAATGAGTTGACTATAGCAATGATTGGTTTGCCGAATTGTTCGCGTTTCATTCCGTTGGCCACCCACAGCGCTCTTGCTCCTGCCATGCGGCGACCCTCTGTGCAAACTGCACTACGTAACTGATGTTTCATTTTCCTTTTATGCAATTTCGAACTGCAAATTTACAACATTTTGGCGGATTGACAATCACTTTTCTACAGAAAAAGGCATTTCTTGTGTGAAAAAGTTCATTTAATAATAAATAATGTGTATATTTGCAATCGAAAAGTATAAACCATAAGCCGTAAGCGGTAAGCACTAAGCTCAAGAAACATGAAACTACTCGTCATCATCATCGCCCTCATCGCTGCAGTCGGAGCCTCAGCCCAGACACGCGACTACCGCTCCATGACACCCGAAGAGCTGGCAGCATTCGAAGCCACATACGGCATCGAACACGGCCCACGATGGCGATTCCGCAAACCCAAGCAATCGCCCTTCACCGTCAGCCTCGGACCGAACATCATCATGTCGCACATCCCCGTCAAGTTCGCCAAAGGCGTCAACCACGACTTCGGCTTCGATGCCAGCATCACCTATCGCAACCTCTACCTCGACTACAACCATTCGTTCACCAAAAGCTACTTCACCTTCCAAGGCATTGCAGCAGGCTACGCCTTCACCTTTGCCAACGAAGAGAACGGAATGGTCATCTCGCCCAACTTCGGCATCGGCGCAGCCAAAGTCGACATCCCCACCCTCGCCGGCTACTATCGCCACACCTACACCATGCTCGGTCTCGGTGCCGATTTCCGCTTCTACATGGGCTATGCCGTCATGGGCTTCAACTACCGCTACAGCGTCGTGAGCGAGGACTTCAGCGCCAACATCCACACCATCAACTTCAACTTCGGCATCCGCATCTGGAAAGACCCAAGGAAGAAACTCCAGCAGGCGCAACAAACCGTCATCCGCCGACCCTCCACCCTATTCTAATAGTCTGTCTTGTCTTACGCTGGAAAAAGTTGACATTCTACGTAAATTCGAGGGGTATTCAGCGTAAAAACTCATCGTATTCTACGCTCAAACGTTCCGCATTTAGCCTTCATACACTCCGCTCTTACATTATCAATAACCTATTAAGCAATTTAGCTAAAGCTAAATTCAATAACCATTACTTACGGAAATTCGCAAGTTAATCGGCAACTCCTTTCCATAGGCAACTATCCGATAGTTATTCCCACCAATATTGAAGACATAGCGTCCGTTCTTTTCATAGTCTGCTGATGGAAATGTCTGTTTCAGGTCTGCATGATTATGCCACACAACACTTTTTCACCTTCTCCACCCAACTATTCAGCGGTCCTGCTGATTAAATGCATCAAGTATTTCCTTGTTTGCAATAATCATCTTTATACTATTTGGCTGCAAAGATATGGTATTCTTTGCAATTCTGCAAATTATTTTACGATTTTGTATAGAAAAAGGGCAAAAAGTGTCTTATGTTTTGATTTTTATCCTTAATTTTGCAATTCCCCCTCCCCAAAAACAAACAAGCGGCGCTGCTCGATAGTGAGTTGCGTCGCTTGGTGCTATATTTATTAATATTGCTTAATCTTCTTCTTTCACAATCTGTGTGAAGTCAGACCAGTTTTCAACTTTAAATGCCCTGATATCTCTGACAGACGATTTGAACCATGTAATTTTCCTGAGTGCATAAATGGCTGCAAAAAGATTAGCCATGTCGTCTTTATCTGTTAAATACACACTACCTTGTGTATTATAAAAGGCATACTTACGAAGGAGTATTTTGATTTCGTAGTACGCATTATTATAAGGCTCTCCATAAGGAGTTCCTTAATATCCATATCAAATGCAATTGCAACAATATTGATTAGAGAGCTACAAAGAAACGACTCTGACCAAAAAATATCCGTCCGAGTTTATCTTTAATTGAGATAACAAGTCCCATAAAGGGATTGTGTTCAACATCAATAACCACTCCGTCAATCCAGTCTGCCTGTGCTGTCAACTGAGGACTTACTTTCATTCTATCTCCTACTTTTGGTTCCATATTATCTGTTGTATTTATTTTCGCTTGCTAATTTAATGCATTAATTACAATCCACCAAACATTTTAGAAGAAAACATCAAAATCGTTTGTTTGTTTCACAGAAAGTAACGGTTTTATGCCTATAAGTCCTTAAAGCTTTTCTTTTCGAACCACATGGCACAGAGGTAGATGGTGGCGATGCCGATGGTGTAGGCAACAAGGTCTTGCCAGAGGAATCCTTGTCCGAGCACCAGGTGGCCAAAGGTAGTGGAACGGAATTGTGTGAGCCATTCCCACTGGATTAGCTGGGAGGCTTCTACGCCATACGATATCAGAAGGCTGATAAGGGCTATGACGAACAGACGCTGCCGAACCATGACGGCACGGCATAGGCAGAACACCATAACGGCCCATAGGGCATCGCCCGTCTCTGCCGGGACGAACGACAGCTTGCGCGACAACAAACCGATGACGATCGTTACTGCCATCGCAACAAGGTAATACATCCTTCTTTTATTCATACTCTAACAAACGTTAAAGCTACTTATTTATTGTGTTTTTTTCCGAAATTGTTTGGCTGATTCAAATAATTGCCGTATCTTTGCGGTGAAATAATTATACGATTATGATTATACAGTTATTAGACATTGCCCCGTGGCCACGGGAAACGGAACGGGTGGTACCGAGTACTATTGACAACAAACAGTTCAAGGTAGTCGACGAGAAAGAGGCGAAGAAGATGGAGAAGGAGGCTGCAAAAGCCCAGAAGAAAGCTGAGAAGGCAAGGAGAAAGGCCGAGAAGAAGGCTGAAAAGGCAAGGAAAAAGGCTGAGAAACAGGCTAAGAAGAACGCCAAGAACTTGTCGGCAACAATCAAAGGCACAGTAACAACCGTCAGCGATCCATCTGCCCCTGCAGCTGAAGCCACTTATGCAGCTATGCCTACGGGAGTCGTTATTGCTGTCTGTGCATCTCTCCTGATTTGCGTCGGCTCTGCCTGGCTGTACCGCCGTCGGAGCGTGAAGAGTGGAGAGTGAAGAGTGAAGAGTGAAGAGTGGAGAGTGGAGAGGTGTTAGTGTACGTCGATGCCATCGAAATAGAGTTCTGAAATGACGGTATCGCCGTATTTGTCGCCTGGATAGACTTCGAGGACTTCGAACTTGAGCGTCCAGTCGGGTTTCTTGTCATCATGATAGCCAAGGGTGCCGACGGGGAAATACTGGAGCGTACGGCTGTCCTGCAGTTCGAGGATGGCGTAGGGTTTTCCGTTGTAGTACATGCGGAGTTTCTTCACACGTGAATTGGCACGCCATGCGGTCTCATTCTTCACATGGCCGTTGAGTATCTTCACGGCTGTGATGCGCGGACACCTACCTTCGAAGGTATAAGTTAGGCTCTGCCCTACTCCTTTTCCTTTGGTTGCCCATACACTTTCGTGGTCGAAGTCGTGAGCGTTCTTACCTGCATAGGTAAACTTGCCCTGTGGTGCAAGACAACTGGATGCTGTCACTTTCTTCACTTCGCCGCCACAATACCAACTGCATCGGCCGCTGTACATATCGTCGTAGATATAGAGGTCGCCATATTTCTTCGTATCGTAGTTTTCCTCATCAAAGTTTTCGTCGGTCTGATAGAGTTTCTCCCATTGAGCAACTGTAATCTTTGGCATCGTCTTTACCCACTTTGGTTTGATTACCCGTTGCTGACCTTGCATGGTCATAGCTGCCATCATAAGCAGCGCTAACATTGTTGTTTTCATAAACCTCTCTCTTATCTCCCCAAGGGGAGAAGATTAAACGGACCTCTCTTGACGCCCCTCCTTGGGAGGGGTCGGGGGAGGTTTATCAGATAATATAATTCAAATATTCGGGCAGAATATCCACACGCATCGGTGTGAGGTTCTTGGCATCGAGGATGCAGCCGTCGAGCGACACTTTGGCTTTGCCAGCATCAATCACTTCGACTTTATGTACCCGGTAAGGATGGACGTTCTTATAGTTGAGGAACTTACCCTTGCCCAGCAGATAGAATCCTTCTAACAGCTGCCACCACTTGGGACGGGTAACGACCGACACGTCGAGCATCAGGTTGTAGGGCACACTATTTGGCGTCTGTCCGTAGCCGATGCAGTTGCCGATACAGATGGACATCACCTCGCCCTGAATATCCTCGGTCTCGGCCTTGATATGGACGTTGAACGACTTGCGTTCGAACACATTGGCGATGGCTACAGGGACGACAGAAAGGCGTTTCGACCCCATGAGACGAGTTGCCTTGCTGGTGATATCGATAAGACGGGCACCCAGACCGATGTTCACACAATTGAGGAAGTAGCGGCGGACGGGCACATTATCTTCATCGGTATAGACACAAACACCCACATCGATGATGCGGGTCTTACGAGCGATGATGCGGTCGACCGTCTTCTTATAATCGTCGACACCAACGCCCCAGAAGCGTGCAAAGTCGTTTCCGATACCATTTGGAATCAATCCCAGAGCGAAGTCTTCGGGCAACGATTCTGAGCGGCAAATACCGTTCAAGGCTTCGTTCAATGCCGAGTCGTTGCCTACCACCACGATGGTGTGATAGTTATTGTCGCACAGCATCTTCGACAGCCGTTCCACAGAGCCGTAGCCTTCCGACTGCACAAAGTCGTATTCAACGCCCCGTTTCTCTATATATTTTCGGATGGCGGCCCATCGCTTTGCCGACTTCTTCAAGCCTGCATGCGAACCATATATGATTCCCCACCTGTTTTTTTCCATTGAAAATTAGTGTGTTAAATAGAATATACCCAAGCCTACCAACCAAGCCAAGAGCACTCTCCAGAAGATGTAGCGGATATACCAACCAAGGTTAATCTTCGAAACCTCTGACACAGCATGTCCAGCCAAGGTTCCGACATACAGGAGCGAACCTCCCATCGCCGAGCAGAACGACAGCAACTGCCAGTAAGCACCGTTCTGAACAAAGTCAGACCCAGCCTGCGGCAAATCTTGCGTAAACAGGTTTAGTCCCACCATAACAAATGGGATGTTGTCTATAAGACTTGAGATACATCCGATGATGGCACCATAGACGTACACATTGTGAATATGGGTTGCCAGCAGGTCGCTAACAAACTTCAAGGCACCGCACTCTACCAAGGCACCAACCATGAGCGACACGCCCAGGAAATAGAGGATGAGTCGCATGCCGATGAACTCGGTATTGCGGATATACTTATGCTGAATGAACAAGCGGTTTCCATTGCGCTTGAACGTAAAGGCACTTTCTAACAACCATATCAGGGCAAGCACACATAGCGCTCCGAGGAACGGAGGCAGCTTCGTGACATCGTGGAACGTTGGGATAGACCACAGACCTGCAATACCGATGAAGAGCAGCAGCAGCTTCTGCCAAGGCCTCAGCAACGAGTCGTCACCATCATAACGTCCTAAGAACGATGATACCTCTACCCTACCTACCAGCAAGTTCGAAACCAACAGATTGAACACACACAGACTAGCCAAGACGGGCAGAATCAGTCCTCCAGCATAAGCCGAAGGAGTCACCACACCATGTACCCACAGCATCAGCGATGTCATGTCGCCAATGACCGTGAACGAACCGCCAAGGATGGCAGAGATGAGGATGACACACGAATAGATAATCTTCTGATGACGCGAACTGACAATCTGGTCCATGATGGTCATCATCAGCACCACGGTCGTAAGGTTGTCGACATTCGCCGAAATAACGAAGGTAAGAAGTGACAGTTCCCAAAGGAACAACTTGCTATTACGGGTACGCAACCATCGAATCAACGAATCGAACACCCCGTTGTTGTTCATAATCTCAACAATGGTATTCGTGGCAATGAGGAATAGGATGACCTGACATGCCTCGTTGATGTACTTGATAATCACATTTGTAGCAATGTAGTCGTCGGCCAATCCACCCAGTTGATAGTCGGGATAGCCCATCAGGTTCAGAAAATCTGCCCCATGGAGCATATACACCACCCATGCACTAACACCACAAAACATGGCAAC
>Ga0310696_10011091_pt1 | contig 10293 bp, 6 predicted proteins | sample AusTroGonzalo_MG_4_FD_203885 | JGI IMG/M metagenome (GOLD analysis project Ga0310696, IMG submission 203885) | Bovine rumen microbial communities from tropical cattle in Woodstock, Queensland, Australia - Gonzalo_02 (v2) (version 2) | ecosystem: Host-associated > Mammals > Digestive system >... | reverse complement strand
GCCGCTTACGCCCAAGAAAGTCTACGGTTTGGACGGCACTATCAAAGGCGAAGCACCTGCAAAACAGGAACCCAAGGAAACCGTGACTCCAGTAATTGAGGCCACACAGCCTGTCCAACCCGAGGCAAAAGCACCGGTAGCGAAACCTGAAACAAAGCGCGAAGAAAAAACCGTGCATTCCCTGTTCTCCACTCCAGAGCCTAAGGCCCCGTCGGTTCCTGAGCCTGTCGAAGGAATCGAAGGACCGACCGAACCCGTAAAACCTAAGGCCCCTGAGCCCGTCGAAACGCCGACCAACACAGTCGATGACGACACACCCACCTTTGACCCCATCATCGAGCCCACACCCGCAGCCCCTGTGAAAGAGACCCTTTCCACCGTCCACTACGAAGAGGAGCGTCCCACCGTCAGGGTCTTCGACAATCCTTTCCGCTTGGAAAGCAACGATGACGAAGGCTTCGAAATCACCTCCAGAATCATCACGCAGGAAGAGGTGAAGGCAAAGGCAGAGCAGCAAGTCGCGCTGTTGGAAGCCAAGAAAGCCAAGGAATTAGACCCCAAGGAGCAGCTGAAGAAGCAACGCCTTCGCGCCTTGAGCATGAACTTCAGGACGGCCCGCGGTTTGGAAGAGCTTGAAAACCAGCCCGCCTATCTGCGCCGCAACGTTGAAATCAGCCATGCCGACGCCGACGAAGGCTTGTCGCAGTATTCAACCTCCCAAAACGGCATCAGCGGGGAGAACTCCTACCTTCACAAAAACGTAGATTAAAACCAAGTACAGACTATATCATCCGACGTTGCAGACGGACTTCCTTATCGGGGAGTCCGTTTGTTAATTATAAAGCCCCCTTGGTTTCATTTCGAAGAATTTGCGTATTTTTGCGCCAAATCCACAAAAGAAATGAAAAAAGGACTGTTTTTTCTCATAATTAGCTTATTATCCGTCAACCTCTTTGCGCAGGAATGGGTGAATTGTGGTAGCCAGAATCCAGTTGCTCCAAGCGTCAACCTAATCTCCAATTCCCAAGAAGAAATTTCCGTCAGGTTCACCTTGGAGGGCTTCTATAAGGAAGCGGTCAACACGCCGAAAGGCTTGCAATATGTCATCACGGTACCCAAGATGGCCTCCATGCTCGAAGAAGGCTCGCCCGACTTACCGCTGTTTGCCGTACCGATTCTCATCGATGACCGTGCCGAGATGGAGATTCAAGTCAAAGACATTCAATACCAAGACTTTGAAGGTATCGAAATTGCTCCCTCCAAAGGTAACTTCAGCCGCGAAATCGACCCTGAAAGCGTTCCTTACCGTTATGGAGAGGCCTATTCACAAGACCAATTTTTCCCTGATTTTCAGGCGCAATTAGACAAACCCTACATCCTCCGCGACTTCCGTGGACAAAACATCCTGGTCTATCCTTTCGCCTACCATCCCATCACCAAAACCTTGCGGGCTTACACCCAAATGACCTTGACGATGGTGAAGAAAAACGACAACGGAGTCAACCAAAAAATGGCACGGAAATCAAACTCGATGAAAATGGCACCCGAAGTCAAAGCCATGTACGGCCACCGCTTTATCAATTTTGAAGGGAACACGAGCAAATACCCCTTCGTCCCCGATGAAGGCGAAATGTTAGTCATCTGTCCACCCGCCTATCTCAATGCCATGCAACCTCTTGTGGACTGGAAAAACGAGTCGGGCCGCCCGACCACCATGGTCAACCTTTCCGACATCGGCGGCAACAACTGCGACCAGATCAAATCGTTCATTCTCAGCCATTATGAAAACCCCGAAGAAAACCTGTGCTATGTGCTTCTCGTCGGCGATTACAACGACCTTACACCCCAAGCTTTGGGCGGAGGTCGCTCAGACATTTGGTTTGGCCAACTTGAAGGCAACGACTATTATCCTGAGGTTTTTGTCGGTCGTTTTTCGGTCGGAAACGCTACTGATGTGCAGAACCAAGTCGCCAAGGTGTTGTATTATGAGCGCGACATGGGCGCGGAGGTCACCTGGCTCGACAAGGGCATCGGCATTGGCTCTACCGAAGGCTTAGGCAGCGGCCACAACGGCGGCGAATCCGACTACCAACACATCGATTACATCCGTGACACACTCCTGCACTACACCTACGATGCCGTTTCGCAACATTACCAAGGCGTAGGAGCCGGCACTAACGCCACCATGCTGAGTACCGATTTCAACAATGGTGTCGGCATCTGCAACTACTGCAACCACGGCTCAACGACAGGATGGTATGTGGGAAGCTTCAACAACAACCACGTGAACGCCTTGACCAACGACTACAAATGGCCTTTCGTCTGGTCGACGGCCTGCTACAACGGACAGTTTAACGTCAACTGCTTTGCCGAGGCATGGATGCGTGCCACCAACAACAATTCTGGTGCCCCGACCGGTGCCATCGGCGGCATGTTCAGCTGGATTTCACAGCCTTGGCAGCCCCCAATGACCGGACAAGACGAGATGGTCGACATCCTTTGCGAATGGCGCAATGCTGACCAGTTCCATCACACTTTGGGCGGGGCTTCGCTGAATGGAAACATGAAAATCCTCGACTTGCACCCCTATGACCAAGGCAACACCCATAACACCTGGATTCTCTTCGGCGACCCAAGCCTTATGCTGCGCACTGACAACCCGACCGACCTGAATGTGACCTGCGAACCAGAGGCCATCTTCATCGGACAAACCGACCTTGAAATCACGGCTGATGCCGATTATGCCATTGCCACCTTATCTATTAATGGCAACGTCTTGGCCTGCACACCGCTCATCAACGGAGCGGCAACACTCACTTTCACCAGCCCTGAAACCGTTGGCACTGCGAAACTTGTGGTGACAAGTTACAACAAGGCTACCGAGGTTAGAGACATCGAAATCATCCCTGCCAACGGTGCCTTCCTGTCTTTCGGCGGTTACACCATCAATGACGCGAACGGTTTAGCCGATTGCGGCGAAACCTGTTCCTTCGACCTGACCCTCAAAAACATAGGCAACGAGCCTGCCTCCAATGTCCAAGTCAGTTTGACGACCAGCTCGCCGCACATTCAAATCAACGACAATACCGCCTTCATCCCAAGCATTGGCGCACAAAGCACCTACACCTTGTCGGACGAGTTTGAAATCACCGTCGACGAAGCCATTTCCGACGGAATCCAAGCCAATTTCACCATCACCTGTTCCGATGGCGACCAAACCTGGACCAGCCATTTCCGAATGACGCTTCACGCTCCCACGTTCAGCATCGTCGATTTTCGTCCCAACGGCACCGTTTTTCCTGGCGAGGCAGGCGAGTTAATCATCAGTGTCAAGAACTCCGGTTCATCCGATGCGCACGATGTACAAATCCAACTGTACAGCAGCTCCTCCGATTTGAACTTCGGCCAAGTCGTCTACCCGATCGGGGACATCGCTTCAGGCACCATTTCCACAATAACGCCTTCATTCTCAACCTCTTCTCAAATCCCAGTAGGTTCAAGTTTTGAAGTGTATTATCAGTTGGAAGCCGCGCTTTTCTCCACACACGGCATTGAAGTCGTCAACATCGGGCCCATCAAAGAAACCTTCGAGACGGGTGACTTCAGTACTTTCGCATGGAAGAGCCTCGGCGAATCGCTTTGGAGCATCGACAGTAGCACCTCCAACACAGGAACCTATAGTGCGCGTTCGGGAGCCATCACTGATGCCAACCTCACCACCCTTCAAGTCGAGATGAACATCCCTGTGAGCGGTCAAATCAGCTTCTTCAAGAAAATTTCTTCCGAAGCCGACAAAGACAAGCTCACTTTCTACATCGACAGCAACGTGAAAGGCGAATGGTCAGGCGAGGTCGATTGGAGTCGGGAAGTCTTTCCTGTGAACGCAGGCACGCACAAGTTCAAATGGATTTACATGAAAAACAGCAGTGGCAGCTACGGCGACGACTGTTGCTGGATTGACGACGTGCTGTTCCCCTCCAACAATCTCGTCACACTTTTGCCCGCGCTCGAAGTAGATGTCCATACCAACCTGAACGAAGTTACCTTGACATGGGAAAGCAACGATCCCACTGACAATTACATTATCCGGAAAAATGGCGAGCAAGTGTCGATACAACATGAGACCACCTTCACCGACATTTGCGAGCTCGGCACTTATACTTATAGTGTGACAACCTTCCACAACGAAAACCAGTTTTCGATTCCCGCTTTCGTCAAGGTGGAAATCGACACCATTGGCATCCACGAGATGGACAGCGAAGTACAACTTTTCCCCAACCCAGCCCACACCACTTTGAACGTCAGCCTCGGAAAACCGTTCAACTATATCATTTATAACAATTTAGGACAGCAAGTATCGCTGGGAAGCTGCTCGGGAGCCACCCAAATCAATTGCAGCCATCTGACCCAAGGATTGTATTTCATCCGAATCATCGCGAAGGACCAAACCCTGCAAAAAAAGATACTCATTCTGTAATCTCCACACCCTTATCTGCAAGCACACCCGCCATGACTTACCTGAAATCGAATGATTTGTTCAAACTAAGTGCTCCTGAAAGCCTTTTCCAACGCATTCCGCGTCCCATCGTCATTGCCGACCACCTGATGACCCCCGACAATCTGGGAGCCATGATTCGGTTGGCCGACAACATCGGAGCCTCCGAAATGTGCTTTTTGGGCAAGGAAGACGAACATCGCATGGGCAGGGTGCGTCGGGCAGCCGCTTCAAGCCGCGACAACATCAAGTGGTATTTCTGCGAGGAAACCGACTTGCGGAAGATTGTGCCCGAAGGCAAAACTATCGTCGCCATCGAGACCGCCGACAACGCGACTTGCATCTATGACACGCAACTACCTGAGAATGTGGCGTTCATTGTAGGCAGTGAGAGTCACGGTCTGAGCAATGAATTATTGGCCCAATGCGACATGGTGGTGTACATCCCAGTTCCAGGCCCGACACGCTCGCTCAATGTCAGTCATGCCGCCGCCGTCGCTTTATTCGAATGGCAACGACAAATGCTAAAAAAATGCGGAATGATGAAATGCGAAGCATTCGACGTAGTCAATGCGGAATGCAGAATGGCGCAAAGCGATGCTGGGCTTCGCCCCCATTCAGCATTCAACATTCAACATTCAGCATTCAGCATTCAACATTCATCATTAAAGAAATACAAGCACCTTTTCTTCGACCTCGACCGCACGCTGTGGGACTTTGATGCCGCCGCAGAAGTGGCCTTTGAGCGCATTTACGACAAGTATGATTTGAAAAGTCTTGGCATTCCCAATGCACATGAGTTTCACGAAGTCTATCATCCACTGAATGAACAACTTTGGGTGCTTTACCGCGCCGACCAAATCACCAAGGACGAGTTGAATCGTACCCGTTTCCTCAAACCTTTAGAGCATTACGGCATCCACGACACCGACTTGGCCGACCATTTGAGTGAGGACTATGTGTATTGGTCGCCGCGCATTGTCCGATTGGTTCCTGGCACGATGGAATTATTGGATTACCTGAAACCCAAATATCATTTACACCTGATTACCAACGGTTTCCAAGAAGTACAACACACCAAGCTGAGCGGTTCAGGCTTGGAGCCCTATTTTGAGACTTTGACCGTTTCGGAGGAAGTCGGCGTGAAGAAGCCCAACCCCGAAATCTTCTATTATGCCTTGCGCAAAGCGCACGCCACCGCCGAAGAAAGCCTTGTTATCGGTGACGAGATGGCTGTCGACATTGATGGAGCACGTGCTGCTGGGATTGACCAGGTTTTCTTTAATCCGAGCGGGGAAAGTGTTGAAGGAGAACGAACTTATGAGGTACGCAATCTATTGGAAATCAAATCAATAATATGATTTTTTGAAAAATTATCCTAAATAGGATAATCCTAAATAGGATAATTTGAAAAATATTCGTATTTTTGCACTGAAAATCTGATAGATATGGACAATCCATTTGTAACAAAAGGCTATGCCGGTCCCGATTACTTCTGTGACCGAATAAAAGAGACCCAACAAATTGTAGAGCTCACCACCAACGGAAACAATATGGCGTTGATATCTCCACGACGAATGGGAAAGACCGGTTTGATTCAACACTATTTCCAGCAAAATGAAATCAAAGATCGATATTACACTTTCCATATTGACATCTATGCCACCAACAGCCTTCGTGATTTTGTAAATGTTTTTGGGAAAGCCGTTTTGGATGAACTGAAACCCAAAGGGAAAGCAGTTTGGGAGAAATTCCTGACCGCCATCAAGTCGCTTCACTCTGAAATCTCATTTGACATCAACAATACACCTACATGGAGCCTTGGATTGGGCGATATTGAAAATCCAACCATTACATTGGATGAAATCTTCCAATATCTTAACCATGCCGACAAACCTTGTATAGTCGCCATCGATGAATTTCAGCAAATCACATACTACCCAGATGCATCCCATGTAGAAGCCTCGTTACGCACCCACATCCAACGGTGCATCAATGCCACTTTCCTTTTTTCGGGAAGCAAGCGCCATTTGATGGGCGAGATATTCACTTCCCCATCCCGTCCTTTCTATCAATCGGTGATTGTAATGAATCTGAAACCTATCGCGGTGGACAAGTATATTGAGTTTGCCCATACGCAATTTGAAAAATACAACAAAGCCATTGATGACAATGTCGTTGCAGAGGTCTATCAGCGTTTCGATGCTGTCACTTCCTGCATCCAGCGTACGCTCAACGTGCTTTTCCTCAAAACTTTACCGAACACTACATGCAGTTTGGAAATGTTGGACGATGCTGTCAATTACATTTTGGATTTATTCTCAGAAAGCTATACGGATTTGCTCGACAGACTCCCTGAAAAACAACGTGAAGTCCTCATCGCAATTGCCAAAGAGGGAAAGGCAAAAGGCATCACTGGACAGGTTTTCATCAGGAAATATCACCTTCAGTCTCCCAGTGCCGTTATCGCAGCAGTCCGCGCTCTGCTTGACAAGGATTTCATTACCCAGAACAATGCTACTTATTCAGTTTACGACCCATTTTTTGCATTGTGGCTAAATAAAAACGCTTAGTTTTCAGTTGATAATGACCTATCAGATTCATTTCAGTTTCGCCAAAACCGTCTCCTTGCCTACCGTCTTTTGATTGATTTTCACCTTGACTTCGGCATCCAAAGGCAAAAACACATCGACACGCGAGCCGAAACGAATCATACCGAGCTCCTCCCCTACAACGGCTTCATCGCCAGGCTGCAAATCACAAACGATGCGTCGCGCCACAAAACCCGCAATCTGCCGTACCAAGATTTCACGGCCTTTCTTGTCTTTCAGGATAATGGTATTGTGCTCATTATCAGTGGATGACTTGGGCTTGAAAGCCAACAGGAACTTGCCAGGATGGTATTTGTAATAAGTCACCTCGCCATCGAAGGGGAAAAAGTTGATATGCACGTCATAAATCGACATGAAAATGGAAATCTGTCGTCGTTGGTCGTGGAAATACTCGTCTTCAAGCACCACCTCGTTGGCGGCCACCACGCCATCGGCTGGCGAGACCACGGCATCATCCTCCATGGTTGTCTTGCGCCAAATCGGGACACGGAAAAAGCGGATGGTCAAAATAAGCACCACAAACTCAAAAGCATAAAGAAGGTAATGCCAAACCGTTTGCGAAGGCCAAAGCCAATTGACGAGGATGACCGTCGCCGCTACAATGGCAAGGGTAATCAGTATGGCTTTCGTTCCCTCCTCGTGTAATCTTTTATGAATCTTCATAGCAGCAGCAAATAAACGAAAATAAACGGTACGCTGAACATCACGGAGTCAAAACGATCCAAAATTCCGCCGTGACCTGGGATTAATTTGCCAGAATCCTTCACCCCTGCCTGACGTTTCAGCATGGATTCGCTCAAATCGCCTAAAGTTCCAAAAATCACGGCAATAGCTGCCATTCCGACGCCATCGGAAATCGGTAGCCATTGGGCATAATGGGCAAAAACCATCATAGCGATAATGGTGAACACCAATCCACCAATACAGCCTTCAATGGTCTTGCCAGGTGAAATTCGGGGAAAGAGTTTATGTTTGCCTAACAGTTTTCCTGTCAAGTAGGCAAAAATGTCGTTCGCCCACAACAAGCAGAAAACCAGGACTATCAATTCAGGTCCAGCCATGCTTCCAAACAAGTCCTCGCGATACAGGAACAACATCATGGAGGAAGGCAGGCTCAAAAAGGTAAGGGAAGCAAAAAGATAGGTGACAATAGGTTTCGCGTCGTACTTGACCGAAAACAGGGCATAAAGGAAAGGCATCATGGGCAACAACAGTTCCAAAAGAAGCCAACGTTGCGCCACCACCTGCAAGGCAACCAAGGCAGCTAAGCCAAAGGCACCCAAAGAGCATGCCTCGCCAATGATGATGCCCGCCTTTGAATCCATGTGCATCAGCCTTGCCATCTCGAAAGTACCCACCGCAACGATGAACAGCAGTAAAGCGGCGTATGCCCAAGGCGAGACGAAAATACATCCCAATAACAAGGCAGCCAAGACCAAGCCCGAAACCGAACGAATTAACAGTTCTTTCATAACCACCTATTAATAAAATAATCACTCGACAACACACACCAAGCGCACACCTCGTCCGTAAGTGCGGTTGCTACAGTCCTGAGGATTCAGGTCTGAATCATAGAAATACACGCCATACGCATAATTGCCATTGACATACGAGCTCGACCAGTAGTAGCCGCGACTGCCCACATTTTTGACCGAAGCCCCGAAGCGATAGCCAGTTGCAGGCAGGAAGACCGCTCCATGCTGTTCCAAAACGCTCCATTCCGAAGCAGTGATGGTATTCACACTAAAGTCAATATCATTTGTATTCGTGTCACTTAAACTATAATAATTGGTATTCCAATCGTCGGGCAGCAGAATCACGCCGTTCACAGCGTTCACATTGGCTTTGGCATAGCGGATACCTGAAGCCGTCGTACGGGTATCGAAGACATATCCCCATTCATCTTTAGTCGGCGTGCGCCACTGGTTGGGCTGATCGCCTCCGTTAGAAATGGGATTGTAGACACCCCAATCCGAGTTAGCGTATGCGCCGGTCAGGTTATTTGCACCTGTGGGACCGTATGATGAACCCGACGAATTGAGGATATCCCAAGGATGGTAATAGGTATTGCCACAGTCCCAGCCGCTTGTACCCCAACCGAAGAGGTCACGGTCAACATTCTGGACATTACTGTTTTGTCCTGTCGTGGTGCCCAAGCAGTCCCATTGGTTCTCGGCAAATTTCCAGTAAGGCTCTGCTGCACTGCCAATATATTGCAAATTGCCTTGCGAGAAATAGACTTGGTTGCCATTGGTATTGATGGTAAATTTGCCGTTGATGGCACCTGTGGGGATATTGGTTTGAGGTGGAACTGCGAAGACGAAACTTATCTCCTCAGAACGCGCCGAATAGTACATATAGCCCTTGCCAGGAATAAAATGGGAGACACCGCCCCTCCAGCGGCCGTTGATATACGAGGAACTGCCGTTTTGTGATTTGATCACGTCGCCTTCCACGGGCACAAAATCACCCAAAGCCGTAGTAATATCCATCGATTCAGCGTTGGGGTAACTAATCCAGGTCCAACCAGGACTCAAAGTAATCGTAATCTCTTGAGCATTAAGACCTATGCTCGTAGCGAGTATCGCTACAAAGCAAAAGATGGTTAACATCGTTTTCTTCATGATGATATGCTTTTTACGTTTTTTAAAGATTTGTCCTAACCGGTGCAAATTTAGGAACAATTTGCATCGGAGCGGCAGAAAAGGCAAAAAAAAGCGAACTCAAGGACTGCATCATGCCACGCATGACGCAAAGCAGAAGGAAGGGCTATGCCTAAAAACAGCGAACCCCTCCAGAATCTTCTGGAAGGGTCACCGTTTAGGGTGGGCGGCGAACTACTTTCCCACGTGTCACCGCAGTATCATCGTCGCGGCGGGGCTTAACTTCTCTGTTCGGAATGGGAAGAGGTGCGCCCCCGCGCAATGGCCGCCACTTTCTTTCTCTCCTCGGCCTCAACCGGATGGGTGAAAACAGACACACGGACAACTGGGGTATCGTCCCCTCCACACGCCCCCATGTGTGTCTCCCCCCTCCAAGGGGGGACCAAGGGGGGTCGGCTGAAGCGTTCGGGCCATTAGTGCCGCTCGGCTCAACGTGTCGCCACGCTCACACCTGCGGCCTATCGACGTCGTCGTCTCCGACGGCCCTCAAAGGAGGCCTCATCTCGGGGCCGGCTTCGCGCTT
>Ga0310696_10011088_pt1 | contig 10296 bp, 7 predicted proteins | sample AusTroGonzalo_MG_4_FD_203885 | JGI IMG/M metagenome (GOLD analysis project Ga0310696, IMG submission 203885) | Bovine rumen microbial communities from tropical cattle in Woodstock, Queensland, Australia - Gonzalo_02 (v2) (version 2) | ecosystem: Host-associated > Mammals > Digestive system >... | reverse complement strand
CAGGAATAAAAATAATGTTGCAAAAATAACTATTTTTTTGTCCATGTCGTATAAATTTATTATCTTTGCAAAGGTAAACTAAAATTTCGATTTACGGAAGATAAAAAGTAATTTTTTATGAAAAAAAGTTTATTGATCACACTTAGTGCACTGGTTATTAGTGCTTTCGCAACAGTGTTGTTTACGTCTTGCGACAAAGAAACCGACAGCACGGTTCAGGTTGTTGTTATCGACGAAGAAACCAACCAGCCTTTCCAAGGTGTTAACGTCAAAATTGCCAAGGACAACAGCGAAGTGAACGTTGAAGGCGTTACCGATGCCAACGGCCATTTCAAAGCCACCTTCAAGGCTCCTGCTATCTTCGACGTGATTGCCACTTTCGAAACCGGCATGTCAGACCCCACCACAGGCGAGAGGTTCTATCGTCAAGGCAAAAATTCGGTACGTCTGGTCGACGGCGAAACCGTTGAATGCAGAGTTATCGTACTGAAAGAGATGTTGCGTCACTACTAATCCTACTGCCTATGGCCAATGCATTTTCGTCAGCCGACATTGAACAGATGTCGGCATTAGGCATTTCAATGGATGCCTTGGAAATTCAGTTCGAAAATTTCCGGAAGAAATTCCCCCCGATACATCTATACGCTCCCGCTACCGTCGACAACGGCGGCATTTTGCGTGTGCAGGATTCCGAAAAACAACGTCTCGCCTCTTTCTACGACGAGAAACGCTGCAACTTGTCGGTGCTTAAGTTTGTGCCGGCCTCGGGCGCCGCTTCGCGTATGTTCAAGGACTTGGCCGAGTTTTCGTCGGTCTATTTCGGTGTGAGCTACAATTTTGAAAAGGAATACCCTGCTGTCAAGACTTTTATCGACAACCTCCCCAAATTCGCCTTCTACAACGATTTGGCGGATGCCATGAAAAACAGCGGCCTCGACATCAACGACTATCTCAACCGCCACGACTACGCCACAATCATCAACTACCTGCTGGGCAAGAATTTCATGGGATACGGCTCGCAGCCGAAAGCTCTGCTGCTTTTCCACAAATACGACGGCAAGCCCTATCCGGCCATAATCGAACATTTCACCGAAGGCGTGCGCTATGCCGAAAACAACGGCCACGTGGCTTTACATTTCACCGTTTCGCCGGAGCATAGGGCCGATTTCGAAACAACTATCGAACGCCTGAAACCCATTTATAAGGACGTTACTTTCGACGTAAGCCTCTCCGAACAGAAACACTATACCGACACCATTGCCGTGGACGAGTACAACAACCCTCTCCGCGACGACGACGGCCGCCTGATTTTCCGTCCCGGCGGACATGGCGCCTTGCTCGAAAACCTCAACGAATGCTCCGCCGATGTGGTGTTCATTAAGAATATCGACAACGTTACTCCCGACAATCCTTTCAAAAAATCGCCCGACCCCGAGCCGGTGTTGTGGAAAAAGATCCTCGGCGGTGTGTTACTTTCTTTGCAGGAAAAGACTTTCGAATACCTACATCGCTTGGACAACACTCCCGACTCTGCAACTCTTTCGGAGATTGCCGATTTTGCGGCACACCGTCTTAACATAATGATTCTCGACAATTTCGCCACCCTTTCCGATGCCGACAAAGCTGCCATGCTTCACAATAAGCTCAACAGGCCTATGCGTGTGTGCGGTATGGTGCTCAACCAAGGCGAGCCGGGCGGCGGCCCCTTCTGGGTGGAGGATTCCGACGGCAACATCAGTTTGCAGATTGTCGAGACCAACCAGATTAACCGAAAAGAACCGTCGCAGGAAGCCATACTACAGTCGGCCACGCATTTCAACCCTGTGGATTTGGTATGCGGCTTGCGCGACTACAAAGGCCAACCGTTCGACCTGCTTAAATATCGCGACCCCAAAACGGGTTTCATCACCAACAAGTCGCAAGGTGCCAGGACTCTGAAATCGCAGGAGCTGCCGGGACTGTGGAACGGCTCCATGGCCCATTGGACCACCATTTTTGTGGAAGTGCCTCTGTTTACTTTCAATCCCGTTAAAACTGTGAACGACCTTCTGCGTAAGGAACATCTTTCGTAAGAAAAATCTTCTGAAATGAAAAAAGTACTGATTATCATAGCCATTATGATAGTAACATTGGTTGCCGGTGTGGCTATTTTTGCATTGATTTACGAGAAAAACGACGAAAAACAGCGCGTATATCACGACCGACTTTCGAAAAAGGAAATAGCGGAGCTTCGTACGGGCGATATTATCCTCAGGCGTGGTTTCGGCGTGGTGAGCGCTTCCATCGCAACAAGCCTCAACGGTGAGTTCTCCGTTTCGCATTGCGGTATCGTGGATGTGGACAGTAACGGCAACGTGCGTGTGATACATTCTGTGTCGAGCAGCCTGTCCGATTTCGACGGCTTGCAGGACTGCACTATAAAAGAGTTCGAGCACGAAAGCAAGGCCAACAGCATTATGGTGGTGCGTTTCCGCGACACAAACGACGTGCCTCTTGCCAATCTTGCCAAAACCGCACAAAAATACCTCGACCAGAAGGTGCCTTTCGACGAAGGTTTCGACATATCAGAGCAGGAAGAGATGTACTGCTCCGAAATGGTCTGGTGCGCCATGAAGGAAACTTTCGACTACGACATCTACCCCGACAAGTCGAGAACCGAAGTGGTGAAATTCGCTCCATTCTTCGACACCACGCATTTCCAACGCATAATCAACCACCACAAAGCCGAATAAAAGATATATGGTATAAAAGAAAAAACGCAGGGACTCGAAAGTTCCTGCGTTTTTTTATGTTGCTTTGGTCGTTAGTCGGAGATGCGTTTGCTCTTTTCCGTTTTGCCGAAATTCATGCCCAGCGAAATGCGTACTGTGTTGGCCAGCGGATTTTGTGTTCTTGAAAGTGCCAGCAGGTACGACAGGTCGAAAGTGAACATGTTGTAGCGTATTCCGCCGCCGAAAGTGATGTACTGGCGGCCGCCCTTGTTCTTGTGTTCGAAGAAATATCCCGCTCTTACGGCGAAAAGTTGGTTGTACCAGTATTCGGCACCTACCGAAAGCTGTATTTCCTGCAGCTCCTCTTTCATGCCGTTGGGGGCGTCGTAGAACGACTGGAACACTCCCTGCATAACGCTGATGTCCTCGGCGCGGTCGTTCTTGCCCGCAATGATATTGCCTTCTTCGTCATAAACAGGAGGCGTGGGGACAAGCAGTTTGTTCAAATCCATAAGGAACGAGAACTGGTTGTATTCGTCGACGTTGAGGGTGTAACGTCCACCTAAGCGCAGGTTGGCGGGAAGGAAGTCCTTTTCGTTGTCGTCGTCGGAGTAGGAGATTTTGGAACCGAGGTTGGAGATGAAAAGTCCCAAAGCCAGCTCGCCCGGCATCGAGGGGGTGGCACTGAGTTTGTTCTGATAGTACACTCCGATGTCGGCGGCGATGGCGTTGCCGGCTCGTGTGGAGGTGGTGCCCACGTCCTGTCCTTGGGTGAGGTCGGAGCGCAGGTAGCGTCCCGATGCGCCGAGCGAAATCTCGTCGGTGAGTTTCATGGCGTAAGCAACATCGACGCTGAACTCGTTGGGATTGTAAGTGCCGAGGTCTTGTCCTTCCTCGCTGGTGAAATTAACGTCGCCAACGGAGTAATATGTAATGGATCCACCTATGGTGCTACGGTTGTTCACGGCGTAGTATCCGCCCAAGTAAAGCAGATTCATGTCGCCCACGCCGAGTTTGCGCAGCCAGGGGGTGTAAGTCATTGCAAAACCGCCTTTGTCCTCGACAAAAGCAAGTTTGGCGTTGTTCCAATGCATGGAGTTGGCGTCGGGTTTGGATGCCACGCCTACGTCGCCCATACCGGCGGCTGTGGCGTCGGGGGAAACCATTATAATGGGCATGGCTGTGGATATGTAGTTTTGTCCGCCTATCTCTTTTTTCTGGGCGTTGGCACTAAATATCATGGCAACGGTGGCTGAAATAGCCAGAATTTTCTGATGTCTTTTCATTAGTTTTAATAGTTAATGCAACGGGAAAAACGCAGTTTGCGTTCTTTTATTGTTTGAAAGTTGATTTTTTTATCTGTGATAAATCAGTTTTGTCGATTTGGTGTCCTGTTCGCCGTTGTCGAAGGTTACTATGGCACGCAGATAATACACACCCTTGGCTACTTTGCTCCCCGACTCGTTGCGGAAATCCCATTCGATATGTCCAACCACGGAAGAGCCGTCGCTTATTGTCGGAGTTATCTGTTTCACCATTCTGCCGGAGGCGTCGAAAATGTAAACTTCGGCGGCAGTGGGTTTCGACGAGCTGTTGTGTTCTATCTGAATTGTTGTCTTTTCGCGGGCGGGATTGGGGTAGGCAAAGAAACGTCCTATCTCGGGATTGCCTTTTCTTACCACAAAGGTTATTGTAGTCGAGGCGGAGTAGTTGTACACGTTCCACGCTTTTAGAGTAAGGGTGTGTGTGCCTTCGGCGAGGTCGTAGAGGGGGTAGCGTATGTATCCGCGCGTGTTGTCGTTGATGTCGGTCTCGAAGAAGTCGTTAAGCACCATTATCTCGTTGTTGTTGCCGTCGAGTATGGCGGTGATGTCGTGGCCAATGCCGCTGCCCACCGAATTGATGCCCACTTTGTCGCTGAGTATGGCGAAAAGCGTTGGGTTGTCGTTGGTGTAGCCGCCCGAAACGAAAAGGCTGTCGTTCATAAACGTGCGCACCACAGGACGGAACACCGAGCTGTCTGCATCCTCGTTGAAACCGCCGAAAAGTATGTTCTTGTAGCAGCCTGTGGCGTTGCTGTTGCTCGAACGGGCGTAGTGGCTCAGCTTGCCGAAATCGTATTTGAACGACACGTCCTTGGGGACTAAGAAAGTATATCTGAAATGTCCGTCGGCTACGGTGTCCGAAGATTTTGCCAGCACGCTTTTCTGTTGTGTGAAAGGCGTTTCGGTGTCCTCGTTGTCGTTGGCAAGGGTGTAGTAGGTGGCCACGCGGTCGAAGGTGGTGGCGTAAATTATACCGTTGAAATTGCTGTCCACACTGCCGTCGGCGTTGCGAATCACTCCCTCAACGGTTATTTCGGAAAGCACTGTGGCGGTGTCGGCTATGCTGTCGCGCACTGCCGTGCCGTTTATGGCTGTAACCGCAACCTGTTTGTCGGGCAGAGAAAGTCTAAGGGCGGGGTCGCCGATAAGGTTTAAAGAATGTGGCGATACTACGGTGTTTCTGGCGTTCATAATGGCATCGCCGAGTGTGTTCTGTCTGCCGTTCACAATGTCAAGGGCGTCCATGCATATCTTTGTGTCGAAGCTGCGGCTGTGGCTTATCGGGCGCGATGCCGCAACGATGGCTATGCCGCCGCCATTGGGCGAAAGAACGAATTTCTCGCCTCCCGACAACTTGTCGGTCATATCGAATTTGCCAAAGGAGCAGGTGCTTGCCATGAAAAAAGGAAGGGCGTATTTGTTGGTATAGGCGTCGATGTCGTTGCCGTCCATATAACGCTCGGAACCGATGTTGCCGTATGCGCCGTGTCCAACGTAGTTGAGCAGCAGACAGCCGTAGTTGATGCTTTTCGTAAGGGCGTTTTTGGCGTCGGGATAGAAAGAACCGATGGCTCCCGACTGCTGGACGTACGAGTCGGCATATATTTTTTCGATATTAAAAGAAGGGAACTTCTCGGTAATCTTTTCGGTGGTGTATTCCGACGACAACAGGAAATCCACATTGCCGGGAGAGCCTGGGTCGGCATCGTCGGAAAGAAAGACGACGGAGTTTCGCCAGTCGCCTTTTATCGATGGTATCTCGAAATCTTTTCGTGTTATGTAGTTTTCGATTTTGTCGGCCAATATCTGAGCCTCGGCGGTAGTCCTTGCCGGCAGTCGGCCTATGCCTATGTCCAAGGATTCGCGTGACAGTCCCGACTCGTTGTCGTGCAGATAGCCGAACATGTCGTCTCCGGCAAACGAAATACCGTCGTCGTCGAAAGAGGTAGTCGATTCGTATGTCACCACGGTGTTCTGGTTGTTTTGCAGTAAGTTGCGGTTGTCGTAAGAGGCTTTGCCGAAAATTAGCAAGCTTTGCGGGGCGCTATTCGAGGCGTCGGCCTGACTTTTGTCGAAAAGCATCTTCATAAGTCCGCGTATGGCCATGGCGTCCTGTTTGCCCGACGAAAACTCGTTGAAAACCTGTTCGGGGGTTACCACTTCTACCGACATGCCGTCGTATATGCGGTGCAGGTCGGCTATGCGCTCTGCTTGGTCTATAAATGTCTTGTGCGAAACAATTACCAAATCCACCGAACTTAACGAATGCAAATTTTGGTTTTCAACCGAAGTTATCCTTAAGGGAGAATAAAAAGCACTGCCGTCGAAGGCTATGTATTCGTGTATGTCCTGGTTGTCGGCGTTGAAATAAAAAGTGTCGGAGCTTAACGAGCCTGTCATGTTTTTAATGTCGGTAAGGTCGGTGATGTCCCACACACGAACATTGCGGTTGCAACCAGCCAAGGTATGACGAGCGATGGTGTTTGCCGTGTCGTTCCCGAAATTGCGGAAAGGCATCTGCCCTTGTCCGAACCTAAGTTGGCAAACTGCATTTATTTCTATAAAATCAAGGTATCCGGCGGCAAGACCCTCGCGACAATTGTACGTTATATTAAAAGATAAGGAGTTGCCTCCGTTGGTGTTGATGTCGTTATCGGTAATGATGTAGTTGGATCCATAGAAGTTGAAAGGAACGGTGTTACGTCCGTTGCCCCAGTCCACAACAAACGATGAGTTCTGGGTGGAAATGCTTGCAAGGGCGTAGCGGGTATGCGTTCTGGAGCCTTGTACCATGCTTGGCGCCTGAAGGGAGAAAGACCTGTTCGGAGTTGTTGACGAAAAACGCTCGCCAACCCAAATCTGTCCGGAGTTATGCGTGTTCACCAAATCGTTGTTTATCACACTGCGGTGTATGTATGAGCTTACGGTAGCTGTTGGCGTGCTGCCCGAATTGTCGATGTCGGCTATGCGTTTGGCGGTGCCTATGCCGGGAGTGTAAGTGAAAAAATAGCAGTTCTCGGTGGCGTAGGGGTGCATCACATATTCAAACCATCCCGAGGAACGGTTGTAACGCCATACGTTGGCGGCTTCGGCATAAAACAATATGTAGTCGTTGTTGTTGAAAAGTCCGTCGTTGTTCTCGTCGGCCACAAAGATGGCGTTTTCGGCGAGGTCGTCGATGCGTGGTTCATCGTTTTTTTCGGGCAGAGGACCGCCACCGTTGCCGAAAAGGGCGAGGTCGGCCACGTTTTTGCCGCGCACCTGAACGCCGCTGTTTTCGAAGTCGGAAACGGAAATCTTATAAATTCCGGTGGTGTTTACCGATATTTTGAACCAATCGCCTGTGGCCAAAACCGAGCTGGTTATGCTTTTCTGGCGTGCTGCAGGTTTAGCAGCAATGGTGTCGGCCTTAAAACTAACGCCGAACGATTTTATTTTGCGGAAACTGTTGCCGTACCTTATATAAGGCATCACCGTAACGCAAAGTTTCGACGAATCGCCTATTATTTTGGTATAGAACTGATAGCGTAGAGTGTCGGCAATATTGGCACCGACGCGGTTGAGAAATATCTCCTCGGCATGTGAAACAAAATCAAAGTCGGCATCGTATATATTTCCAACACACCTGACAGTTTTTTTTGAGCTGTACACAGTGGCTAATTCTTTGAAATAACATGGAAATGGATACGATTCGTCGTAGCCGCTGCCGTCGAAAAGAACGGTGGTGGAGGTTACCGAGTCGGGAGTTTCCTGCCAACCGATGGTTACACGGGTGTTGCCGCTTTGCGCGAAAGCCGTATCAATAAAGGCCGACACAAGCAACATAAGCGATACTTGGAGCCCCGTGATGACAAACTTGGTATGATGTTTTTTGGGTTTCATAAACAAAATATGTACGACCTAATAACTCAAAAGAAAGAAAAAAATTGTGTATGCAAAAAAAATGATGAAATTTGAGAAAAAAAAACAGAAAAGACATAGAAAAAACGAGGAATAACAAAAAAAAATGCAATTTTACGGTATTGAAATACAGAACATTGTAATTTTTTTTCAGATAAATGACTAATAATTGAAAAAAAAATCGTAATATTGCTAAACATTTGGAGATAAAAAATACAACTTATGAAGATGAGAAAACTACAGAAGATAATATTGGCAATTGCAATGGTTTTTGCTGCCAGTCAAACAGTTAGCGCACAGGACTTTGTGTTCTCTCAGTTTTATGCAAATCCTTTGTATTTGAACCCCGCCCTTGCAGGCTCTAAAGTTTGCCCGCGTATATCGTTGAACTACAGGAATCAATGGCCTGCATTGGTAAGCTCGTTCCAGACAGTTTCGGCATCGTACGACCAGTACATCGACGCTTTGCACGGCGGTATCGGAGCCATAGTGATGAACGACCGTCAGGGCGACCACGGCGCTTTGATGACAACGATGGCCGGTATAATGTACTCCTTCCGTTTCCAAGTGTCGCGTTACGTATTCGTAAACGCAGCCTTGCAAATGAGTCTGGTGAACATGAACCTCGACTGGGAAAACCTTCGTTTCCCCGACCAAATCGACCCGACTTTCGGTTTCATTTATCCCACACAGGCCGCTCGTCCCGACAACCTCAATAAATGGTATCTCGATTTCGACGCCGGTGCCGTTATCTACAGCGACGCATGGTATGCAGGTGCAGCTGTTTCGCACCTCACACAGCCCAGCAACGGTTTCTATGGCATCAGCGACCTGCCGATGAAATTCACCGTCCACGGCGGCGGACTTATCAACCTTGCCACCGACAAACGTCGTACATCGTCCCTCGCTCTGGGTACACCTATTATCTCCCCCAACCTCATCTATCAGTACCAAGGTGGTTTCAACTACTTCAACTATGGTCTGTATCTCGACTGGGAACCCTTTATCGTAGGTACTTGGTTCCGTCACGGTCTTGAAAACGCCGACGCTTTCATCTTCCTCGTAGGTTTGCAGCACAACTGGTTCAAAATCGGCTACAGCTACGACGTAACAGTTTCCAAACTGGCCAACAACACAGCAGGTTCGCACGAAGTCAGCCTCGGTTTCACCCTGCCGTGTCCCGAACACAGAAAGAAAATCAGAGCAGTCCGTTGCCCGTCCTTCTAATAAGGAATCAGCAACAATTGCATGAAAATAGAAAAATAAATCAACCCTGTTTATCTTCAAATAGGGTTGATTTTTTTATTACGTAAAAATATACATTATATGATAAAGAGAACAAAAACCATTATTGCCGTCGTGGCCTTGGCTCTGGCCACAGTGGCTTGCACCAAGGAAGAAAACGCCAATCCATCCCCTTCCAACGGCGAAACTCCTAATGAAGACTCTGAGGAAGATATAGACTGGGACGATCCCCACACGGGGCAGAAAGCCACAGTATATATCGAGAATGTGAAATTCGAGATGATTTATGTGGAGAAAGGCACTTTCCGTCAGCTGATGCCGCGTTATCGTCAAGATCCCCTTGCAGGCAGGGTTTTCGACACGGCAATTGCCGAGGATGTTACAATTGCCGAGGACTTCCTTATCGGAAAATACGAGGTTACCCAGCGTCAGTGGCTTACTATTGTGGACAACAATCCGTCGGAATTCCATTCCGACCCCGATATGCCTGTAACCAACATCGATATGTGGACCATGGTGCGTTTTGCCGACACGCTGAGCCAGCGCACCGGATACGCGTTCCGTCTGCCCACCCCATACGAATGGCAGTATGCCGCCATGGGAGGCAGCAGATCGCTACACTATCTCTATGCCGGAGGCAATAATATAGGCGAGGTGGCATGGTATGTCCAAAACAGCGGTGGCACAACACATCGTGTGGGACAGCTGAAACCCAACGAACTGGGCCTGTACGATATGTGCGGCAATGTGAGTGAGGCTACAACAGGCGACGGCGCTGCGGAGCGCGGCGGGGCATTCGACACCGAACTGGACCTCAATAATGTTGATTTTCGCAACGACCTGAAAGTGCAGAAATGGTATCTTCGTGAAGCGACCAATTGGTTTGTCCGTAGAGACAATAACCTCGGATTCCGTCTGGCAATGTCGGCATCCGATGCAAAAAAAGCTATGCAAAACAAGGGAAAAAACACAAAAACAAAATAATAATTCACTGAGATATACTTTTTAAAGCATTGATACTGTGGTTTTTGCGATAAATACCATGCTAATGTGGATATGAAACAAAATAAAATTTGTTGAATCTCGTTTTTTTTTCGTATCTTTGCAGGTTGTAA
>Ga0310696_10011086_pt1 | contig 10297 bp, 16 predicted proteins | sample AusTroGonzalo_MG_4_FD_203885 | JGI IMG/M metagenome (GOLD analysis project Ga0310696, IMG submission 203885) | Bovine rumen microbial communities from tropical cattle in Woodstock, Queensland, Australia - Gonzalo_02 (v2) (version 2) | ecosystem: Host-associated > Mammals > Digestive system >... | reverse complement strand
TATCAGAGATGGAGTCCACTGTGAAACATATGATGAATTAGACATCCCATATAAAAGATGTTGGTGCGATGGTAAGTGTTACACTTGCCCACATAATATATTGTCTGAATTAGTTCCTAAAAATGTAGATGAAATAATAGAACAAAAACCGAAAGATAGATTACAAGTAGGCATTAATAAGGACGGAGAATATAAGTATTTTGATTATTCTGATTTTCATGAAGTAGAAAAAGATGAACTTAAATTCTATGATTCACTTTCACAAATGATAATAGATTATTTGACAGAAGAACCCGAAATATCATTTGAGTAGTTCATAAAAAATCAAGGAGATATAGAGGGTCAAGACAATATTGATTATAGACAAATATATAAGAAAACACGAATTGCTTGGACGAAATGGAATAATGAGCCAAGAAAGGAGAAAAGATAATTATGCCTATAACTGATTTAACAGGAACAACTTGGGTTTGGAATAATCATATCGACCAATACGGTTCTACACCAACGACTTGGCACGTGAACTTTTTATCAAATAGTCTAACCTTTTCATCATTAACTGATAATATGGATGATGACTCCACGATGCAATATGGTTCAACCTCTGTGTATAATACCGATACAGATGTTTGGACAAATCAAGCGTATAAGACCATTGAGTTTACAGGTGGTAGCCATATTACCGCTTCAGACCTCATCTCTTGGCTCGAAGCAAATGCAACACAAGTGCCAAGTGGAAATGCTTATACATTTACAAATACATTGACTAATATAACCCACGGCAATGTATCTTTTATTGTTGAACCTGATAGTGGATATCAATTACCATCTTCATCAAGCTCAATAACTGTAACAAATGGCACATTGGTTAGTTATGATAATACAACTGGAGAGATAGTTGTCAGTGGTGATAATGCTGAAATATCTATATCTTGCGAGGAAATACCAAGTGGGTATAATGTAACATTAACTCCTGGTTCATACGAAGGTTATGTGTATACAATATATGATGGGCAAGATGATATGGGGGAAGAACTTGGTACAGTTTCTTATCCTAACTCTATAACCGTTACAATCACAAGTGGGTATATGTGCATTGCTGGTGGAGCTAATGGGATGGCAATTGAAGATACTGGAACACTTACTGGTGGGGTTAGTTGGGTGAGCGGACCAGATGACTCACTTGGTAGAGAATATATGACCATATACTCCGTATCAGGAGATGGCTCTGTTTCTGGTTTTGAGTGGGGTTGTTTTGTAGAAGGCACACAAATCACTCTTGCTGATGGCACAACAAAGAATGTTGAAGATATCACTTATGATGATGTATTACTTGTGTATAACTTATATAAGGGAGAGCTCACTTCTGCAAAACCAACTTGGATAATGAGAGAAAGAATTGCTTCTCATTATAAAAAGATTGTTCTCTCTGATGGCACAATTCTTAAACTTGTTGGAGAGGGAGAAAATTGCCATAGGTTGTTTAATGTAACGAAGCAAAAATTTCTTTATGCCAACGAATGTGTTGGAGATGAAGTGTATAAGCAAGATGGAAGTATAGTCACAGTTGTTTCTTGTGAAAAGATTAATGAAAAGGTTAAATATTATAATCTTACAACTGAGAGATATTATGATTGCTTTGCCAATGGAGTATTGACTGGTTCGTGTCTTAATAATATGTATCATATTTCCAATATGAAATATGATAGCGATGAAAGGCTTATCTCAGAAGAAGAGGAAGAAGAGAGATGGGCTATAAGAGAAAGGTTGAGAAGGATTGATTAAAAAAGGCACGACCAGAGTTTGCATAGTTGGCAAGAAATACACTTATAAATTTCCAATATTTACAAGGGGCATTATTGCCAATTATGTCGAATATAAAAATTATTTAAAGAATAAAGACATAGTTGCTTATACCGAATATCATTGGTGGGGGTTAAAACAAGAAACTCTTATAAACACAGTTGTATATGATAGGTATATAAAAGAAGTTTCCAAAGAACATCAATTCTTATTTGATAGGAGATTAGAGAATAGAATACAAATAGGACAAGATAAAGATGGCAATTGGAAATACTATGATTATGAAGATATAAAATATTATATTAAGTAATAGGATATAAAGTATGCAAATTACAATAACTAATGGAACATTATCTCAAATATCTGAAACACTGTCGGCAAGCCTTGGTTATGGACTTCCAGAAGAAAGTAAATTGTTAATCGATGGTGCAACTGTTGATTCTTATTCTCAATCAACAGGTGTATTGACATTGGCTCCAACAAGTGATACAATAGAAGTAGAAGCCAATGGTGTACAAACAATAACATTGGATATTTCTGCCTTGTCTGGTTGGGGCAATGTATCGGCAGGTACTCATACTTTGACCATTAAAGCCAAAGCAACTGGATATTATGACAGCCAAGCAAGTGCGGGTGTTCAATTTACCAAAGCGGCAAGTGGGTATACATTGACAGTAGTAGAAGCTCAGTCTGGCGGTACATTTGATATAACTTACAATAATAGCACAACTGATAATGTTGGACAAGGCACATATAATAGTGTAAGAAGCGTTGATGATGTGCATTATAATGAAGTAGATGTTCAACACTATTGGATAAATGATGTTTCTGAATTGGCATTGCCGTATACTTTAACACAAAATACAGTTGCAAGAGTACAAAGTAGGGCAAGTGGAGAATGTTTTATAGCAGGCACTCAAATATCTCTTGCCAATGGAGAAACAAAAGCGATTGAGAATATATCTGCCAACGATGATATACTTGTATGGGATTTTGATAATGGAGAATTATCTTCTGCAAAACCCGCAGTGGTATATGATTTAGGCAAAGTCAAGTGCTATGAAAAGCTTACATTCTCCGATGGCAGTAAATGCAATACAATTAAGCATAGATTATTTAATGTTGATGAAGGCAAGTTCACTTACTCAACCGAAGACCAATTCCCGATTGGCAGTAAGACATTGAATAAACTCGGAGAGATAGTAGAACTTGTATCAAGAGAAAAAGTATTTGACAAAGAGGGAATTGAGTATTATAATATGAGGACAAAGTATCACATTGATTATTTTATTGATGGGGTATTATCTGGCACAAGACTTGCAAATGTCTATCCCATTATTGATAAGAAATATATTAAGGATAATAGAGAAATAATTCCTTATGAGTTATTCCCAAGACTTACTTATGAGCAATACATTGATGCAAGAGTAGGGGAACAACCATTTATCAACAGAGACGGAGATGTTGATTTGGGGGATAAGGATATACAAGATTATTTGTTGAGGCTTGAAGATAAAAATATACTTTAAGAAAGGAAAATTTTAAGATGAAATATTTATTTGTTGTAGCACATTGTGATGATGAACTATTGGGAGCGGGGGCGATTATACATAAACTCTCCAAAGATAATGAGGTTTATATACATGTCCTTTGCTCCTCAGGTTTTAACAGAGAAAGTGATGTTACCAATAAATGTTTAGAGATTAATAAAGAATTAGGTGTAAAAGAATATTTTTTCTCTAATTATGATGGTCTTAAAATGGATAAATTTTCCCATGTGGAAATAGTTTCTCAAATTGAAAAAATTATTATGGAAGTATCTCCTGATATTGTGATTACTCATTATGAAAGAGATATGAATAAAGACCACCAAATAGTGAGCGAAGCTTGTAAAGTAGCTTGCAGACTACCGCAAAGAGAAACTATTCGTATAAATCCAATTAAAGAGTTATGGTATATGGAAGAACCATCTGCAACTGAGTGGGGTGGTGGTTTTGAGCCGAATATTTTTATTGAAGTAGAAGAGGAAGACATTGATGTTAAAATAAGATGTTTGTCTGAGTATGACGGAGTGTTGAGAAGCAACAAGCATCCAAGAGGAATAAGCAACATAAGTGCATTAGCCAAAGTAAGAGGTTGTACTTGTGGTTGTGAATACGCCGAAGCATTTATGTTGGGGTTCAGAATAATATGAGAATACTTATAGATTGTGCATTAGGCAAGCACGCCCAAGGAGTCGCAACTGTATTAAGAAACAACCCAACAAATGAAGATGTTTATATTGTAGGGGCAGATATGAATGTTAATGATAAAGCGATTTATTATGACAAAACATATCAGGTTCCACCAATTGTTGATGACAACTATGTTGATGCCATATTAAATATTTGTAATAAAGAGAATATTGATTTATATATCCCTTGGAGTGTGTTAGAGTTGGAAAAACTTATTGACAATAAAGATAGGTTTGTCAATACTAAACTTATGATAACCGCATCTAAACAATCAATACAAACATTAGCACATAAAATAAACCTTTATGATTATTTGAAAAATAACAATTATCCTTATCTCCCTTACCATGTAGTCAATTCAGAAGATGATATTAAAAATGTGATTGACAAGACATGGATTTGCAAAATTGATTTGGGAGAAGGCGGAAGAGGAGTTGTAAAGATTAATAATTATATACCTAATAATATACAATATCCAAGTGTATTACAAGAGTTTGTGCCGATTGATTGTTTATATATATCGGATATAATTGCTCACAATGGGGATATAGTAAATTATTATACAAGAAAGTCTTGCTATAGGAGTAGTATACAAACACATCAAATTGTAGAATGTAAGAGTATTGAAGATATAGTTAGAAGATTAATAAAAGAAACTAATTATGACGGGCTTATCAATATACAATTCATTAAGAAAGATAATGAATATTACATAACAGATGTTAACCCAAGGCTATGGGGGCCGATTGAAGCATCTTATTTATTTGGTGGTAATATGTTGTGGGAAGCCATAGAGCTTTTTATGAATGGGCATATCACTCATAAAGCAAAGTATAATGTGTTAAGCACTTGCACAATAAATATTCGAAAGGATTAAATTTATGAAATTTAGAAAAGCGAGTTTTGAAGCGTATAGAGATGCTTGCAGTCTTGTTTATAAAGAAATTGACAAAGAGAAAATGAAAGATTGGTGGGAGCACATAGAGCTCCCAAGAAGAAGCTCTGAAGGTAGTGCGGGTTATGATTTTGTCATCCCATTTGATATTGAAATAAAGGCAAATGTGCCAATTGTTATCCCCACAGGCATAGCTTTCGATAGTGAAAGAAAAGATGTATGTTTAATGATATTGCCGAGAAGTTCTACTGGGATTAAATATGGACTAAGGTTTCTTAACACAGTTCCGCTTATTGATGTAGATAATGTGCAAGGTTTTTCGGAGAATCAAATATTTTTATGTACAATCACAAGCAAAGATTGTATTTTGCACAAAGGGGATAAGTTTGCACAAGCAGTGATACTCCCTTATCTCATCACAGAAGATGACGATGTGTGTATCAAAAATGATATAAGTTTGTTTTCTCAACAAGGGTTTAAGCCTTGGGGATTTGCTAATTTGTGAAAAATAATATATAATCTAATTGTGAATTATTTTAAAATTGGAGAAGGTTTATATGCCCATAACTAATTTAACTAACTATAAATGGTATGGAAATTCTACAATAAGTATACCACCATCTGAAACTGTATACAACATTGACCTTATTTGGATAAGTATATTTACCCCATCGGTAGGACATAATCCACCTGAGAGATACAACTACGAATTTAGTTAGTTTGTGTTGAATTATACATCTCAAAATGTTTTTGCAGTTGTATATAAAGACGGCACTGAAATATGCCCTGCATTTTTAGGTAGCGGTCAAACTGGTTCTTGGGACCCAGATAGAAGATTGATAATAATAAAGGGCGGTTCGGATGTAACTAACCCTTCTCTTATTGCATGGCTTGAAGCCAATGGTACATTAGAAGAAGCTAATTTGCCAACTCCTACTGCCACAAAGACGGGCAATGATATATCAATTACAAACATAAATTAGTTATGTGGTAAATTAGACATTTATAAAAATGGAGTATTTCTCGAAAGAATAGACACTTATAATACATATAATTTTTCATATGATATCACAAATGGCACATTAGAGGGTGCTCCTACAACTGTAACCAATAGGGATTGGGATTCAAGAGATATGAGGTTGGTTGCTGATGAAGGATATAAATTGCCTAATTCAATTTCAGTAACTGGTGCGTCTTATCAATATAGCTTGTTTGGTAATATATCATTATATCCTGCGGTATCAGATGTATCGTTAAGTGCAACTTGTCAAGAAGCCCAATCGTATGTATTAAATATTGATGTCGATGGTGGCAGAGTAAAAGTAACATATATGGATAATACTTCAGAGTGGCTTTCTGCAAGTGCTGTTATAGACAATGTTCGTTCAATAGATGAGATAGAATTTGAATATGACACTGATTAGGAGAGTGGTTGTTATACAAAAAGTGGGCAAGATATCCCATTGAATTTCCCAATTACTTTAACTTCTAATAATTGCACTATATTTGTTTATTCTCAATATGAAGAACCCCCTTGTTTTGCCAAAGGGACAAAAATCACCCTTGGCGATGGGACACAAAAGAATATTGAAGATATCACTTATGATGATGATTTACTTGTATGGGATTTTTATAGTGGACAACAAAGAAGTATTAGACCGATTTATATTCAACCAGTGCATAAATTTAACTTGTATTCCAAGGTAACATTATCTGATGGCACAGTGTTGAATTTGGTTGGACCAAATGAGAATAAATCTCATAGATTATATAATGTAGAGCAGAACTCATTTGTATATCCTCAAAGTTTTAGAAAGAAAGACCATACAATAAATAAAGATGGTGAATTGCTTACAATTGTGAGCATTGAGCCAATTTATGAAGAAGTGACATACTATAATATGGTTACTGATACATTCTATAACTTATATGCTGAAAATATTTTAACTTCTTGTAGAATATCTAATAGATATGGTATTGAAAATATGAAATACAACCTTGAAGATGTTAAAATGACACAAGAAAAGGTAGATAAGTATTTAGAAAGATGCTTTAATGACCGTTGATAAGGGAGAATAAAAATGGCTGGCGTATTATATAAACCAAGAACAAGTGGAGAATATACAGTTGTTGCAGTAGACACAGATAATGTTTATTTAGATAGTGCACCAACACAAGGTATTAATATAACTCTCCCGTCCTATACTATTTCATATTCATTAACAGGAGTATCAGTTGTTGGGGAAGCCCCTACAAGCATTGAGTATGAAGCAAGTTTTAGATTAAAGGCAAAGTCTGGTTATGCACTCCCACAAGAAATAGAGGTAGTTGGAGTTGAAACATCTACTTATAATAACCAAACTGGAGATGTTTTCTTGCAATCACCAACGAGCAATGTTGAAATAACTGCTGTTGCCACTGTGACTACAAAGGCTATAAAGATTGATGTCCCTGACAACAAAAAGAAGAAAAGATACGGTTTCTTTGTGTGATTTGACAAATTTTATAAAAATAATATATAATATATAGGAAATAAATTTTAAAAAGTGCTTGACAAAATATATTAAATAGTGTATAATTAGAGTGTCCTCAAAAGGATAGACCAATCAAAAGGAGATACTCATAATGAATAGCAAGCACTATAACAACAGTAGAGAATTAAGGGAAACAATCATCAGAGCAATCGGCTATGGTAATATTGTTAAATCCGTGGTAGTTGACAATGGGCACCCCAACGGACCTGAGATTCACCAATTAAGTGATACAGGCATTATTACCATTTATAATCAAAGAACTTTGAAAATGATTACAAAGTTGATTGCAAGACCTGGACAAGTTAGAAGATATTACAAGCAAGGAGAGTCAATTCCTAAAAAGATTATAGAATTGGCTTTGGAACATCAGAAAATGATGTGGTGTGATGCTTAAAATTAAAAAGGAGACAGAGAAATGTTTAAAGCTTGGATTGGTAATCTTGGTAAATACAATGAAGGAGAGCTTGTGGGCGAGTGGCTTGAATTTCCTTGCACTGAGGAAGAGTGGGACGCTTGTATGGAGAGAATAGGCATTGGTTCTACTGATGAGTTTGGTCAGCCCTATGAGGAGTATTTTGTAGCTGACTATGATGGTGGCTACGGAGCTTTTGATGAACTTGGGGAATATCCATCTTATGAAGAGCTCAATGAATTTGGAGAAAAGTTAGAAGAATTAGACAACCTCGATGACACTTTTGGTAAGGGGTTTTTGAGTTCCCTTGTTGAAGAGGTTGGAGATATTGATGAAGTTCTTGACCATGTAGATGACTTAATTGTTATTAAAAAGGACAGCTGGGGAGATAGGTATGATGATATTGCTTATTATTATGTTGATGCATTTGGAGACATAAGCGAACTTGGCAGAAATACTCTTGAAACATATTTCGATTACGATGCTTTTGGAAGAGATTTGGGCTTTGACACATATGAGAATGATGACTATGACCCCGATGACCCTGACTCCGAAGAATATATCTCCGCTGGCGAATATATTTGTGGAAATGAATATGCAAGTGACCAAGAGATTGGAGAAGCTTATGTATATGACATTTTAGGTGGCATAGAAGAATTAGGCAAAGACACTCTTGAAAACTACTTTGATTATGGAGCTTATGGCAGAGATATTTATCTTGAAGGGAATTTTTATGAAGTAAAGACAGATGACTACACACATTATTGGGTAGAAATTCCATATTAATTTTGTAAATTTGACAAATATAAATAAATAATATATAATAAAGTGTGTATAGGGGAAATTCCCCTTATACACTTTTTGAGTTGAAACAAATGAAAGGGGCGAAAGTGTAATGCTTGATAAACTTAAAGAGGGGTTGTTATTTTAGCCCCTAACACAAGAAGAGAAAGAAAAGAGGGGCATACTTGGTAGATTGTATGGTCCTATTGCTAGTTTCAAAGTTGGTACAAGAAACGGCAGAATGTATAATGAATCTCTTTGGGAAAAAGTTTTTCAAAATGATATTGTAAAAGAATTATTTGCCAATGGTGGAATTCCAGGTGAAATTCAACATCCGAGCTCTAATGAGAATAGAGAGGAAACTGATACCACCAAAATAGCAGTTATGATGCCAGAGCCTCCCAAGAAAGATTCTTAGGGTCACCTTGTTGGTTATTTTGATATTATTGATACACCATGTGGTAAAATTGCGTTGGCTCTTGCTAAATATGGTTTTAGGTTTGGTGTGTCAAGTAGGGGCACAGGAGATGTTGTAACTGATGATAATGGCAATGAATCTGTTGACCCCAATACATATAATTTAAATGCTTTTGACTTGGTTCTTATTCCTGCTTGTGCAGATGCGAGAATGACTTTCCAAGAGTCTTATAACCCTAATGGTAATAAGATGAAAAAAGAGTTATTCAATGACATTAACAATGCTGAGGAAGAGGAACAAAAGGTCATGCTTGAAGCCTTAAACGAGCTTGGAATTGATTACAAGCCCGAATGGATAGCAACTGGAACTGAATCAGCAGATAATATCAGAGATGATGTATCAATACAGTTGCAAGAATCTCTTAAAGAAAATCAAAGTTTAAGAAAGCAAATCAAGGAACTTAATGCTAAATTATCAGTTGGTTATATCGAGGATGACAAAGCTAAGAAAGTGCTTGAGGAAGCAATGAGCTCTGTTAAACAAGGAGAGGAAAAAATTTCTGAACTTGATAAAGAGAATAAGTCTTTAAGGGAAAGTCTCAAAGAAATCAAAGATGTTCAAAGAAAACTCACAGAAAAAGTCAGATGTCAAGCAGACGAAGAAGAAAAGATTAAAACTGTTTAGTCTCGTGTTAATGTTCTTATGTCTGAAAATCAGTCATTGAGAGAGGGACTTGAAGTTTCCAAGAAGAATCTTGAAGTTGCTCAAAATACGATTACGAAACAAAAATCTTCTCTTATGGAATAGCTTGATGCGAAAGACTCTCAAATAAAAAAATTAGAAGAGAGCATTAAGAAAGACAGCGAGGTTTACAAAGAGAGTTTGGGAAAGGCGCAAAACCTTATTGAAAAATATAAGAAAATGAGCCGAACCGCCATTGATGGATATATCGAAATCAAAGCTAATATGATTGGGGTATCTCCTGAGCAAGTCAAGCAAAGATTAGGTGAGTCATATACTTTTAAGGATATTGATACTATTTGTGGAAATTTAGCATCGGCTATCAGTAGAAGAAATTCTCTCCCATTCAATATTGGCAATACAAGCAGGAAAGTGGTTATACCAACTTCAAAACCCAAGACGGCTGATGATGCAGTAAAAGATATATTCTCTTACTCTGACTGGCAGAACTTTTGATTGTTATTGATGAAATACAAA
>Ga0310696_10011085_pt1 | contig 10297 bp, 19 predicted proteins | sample AusTroGonzalo_MG_4_FD_203885 | JGI IMG/M metagenome (GOLD analysis project Ga0310696, IMG submission 203885) | Bovine rumen microbial communities from tropical cattle in Woodstock, Queensland, Australia - Gonzalo_02 (v2) (version 2) | ecosystem: Host-associated > Mammals > Digestive system >... | reverse complement strand
GTTTGTTTAGGTGCAGTTTGGTAAGGTGTTGTAAGGCGGGTTAAGGTAATGTGGGGCATGTTGCGGTTGGGCAGGCAAGGCGAGTTGCGTTGAGGTCAGGTTTGTTGAGATGGGGTATGGTCAAGTTAGGCGTGGCAGGCAGGGTGAGGCTAGTTGGTGTGGGGCTTGTCACGGCATGGTGAGTCGGGGCAAGTCTTGGCAGGCATGGTGCGTCTAGGCGGGGTACATCGGGTCGGGTTAAGTTGGGGCAAGGCAGGGCACGGCTTGGCTAGGCAAGGCAGGCATGGAAAAGCCTAAATAATCAAGAAAGGAGTTTTTATAATCAATGGTATATCAACCTAAAAGACACTATTCATGGGGCGGACGTAACCAAAAAGTATCCGCCCAACTCGTAGGCGAGCACTTTGAAAAACTTGAAGCTAAATACGGTGCAGTCACCAAAGAGAATTTTCTGCAAAGCGCAACTCCAGAAGACTCTCCAATGCATAAGCTTTTTGAATGGGACAATGAAAAAGCTGCTGGTCTTTACAGACTCCAACAGGCCAACGTCATTATTAACTCCATACGAGTGGAGGTAAAGACGGATGATAAAGAAATTAAACACATCAATGCTTATGTCAATACAGAGCCGTCTGGAAATGGCAATGCGCAGTTTATATCAATCCATAAGGCAATGTCTGACACGCAGACCAAAGAACATGTAATTTCAGAAGTCATCAAGGATCTGAATTATATCAAGTCTAAATATGAGCGGTTCTTATGGTTTGCTGATGTTGTCGATACTATTAACAAGTTTATCGAAAACAATAAAGCGGTCTGAAAAAGAACGTGACTATATGGCAGGGCCGGATCTGCCTTAACAAGACATACACTGGGCACATAATTGGCGGCATCGGAACAGCCTGAACCGCAAGGGGACCACGCAGATAGCATCTCTGCCCCGGAGAACCCAGCTATCTGTATTATTTCAGAATTTTTAGGAGGTACAAAATGGCATTACCAACATACGACAAATCAAAAAGAAGGAAATCATTCCAACAACTCCCAAAAGGAGCTTACGTCCTTGTCATTAAGACAGCTAAGGAAGTCAAGAACAAAGACAAGAACGGATCACACATCGCTCTAGCCTTTGACATCGCAGAAGGCGAATATAAGGATTTCTATAACAAGCAGTATCAGGCCAATACCAATGAAGACAAGAAATGGCCGAATGACGCTGTCTTTCGCCTGGGAGTTCCAGATAACAATAGTCAGCCTTATGTCTGGACAAACTGGAACTCATTCTTTGCAGACCTTGAAGACTCAAATAATGGCTTTGTATTCAGCGGGGATATTAAGACCCTGAAGAACAAGCTGATCGGCGGAAAATTCCACATTGAACAAAGTGAATACAAAGGTAATATCTATGATCACACCAGATTACGCTGGACATGTGTTGCGGACGCTGTTCGTTCAGGAGACGCCGGGCCAATGCCCAAAGACAAGCTTATTGCTTCCAGTAGTAGAGCTGCAATCCCTACTGATGATAACGGTTTTATGCAGATCCCGGACGGCACAGAAGATGAAGTACCATTTATCTGACCTAATGCATAGGATTAATAATTATGCATCCGTATGAAATTGACGAAATATTAAAGACATTTTCAATAATTGCGGATACCAGGGAACACAATACCCCAAAGGCCAAGAAGAGATTCAAGGCTTTTGGGGTGCCGGTATGCAGGGCAACACTTAATTATGGAGATTATTGCGGAAATATCATGATAGATGGCAAGCATATCCACGCACTCGACTCCACTATATCAGCACCATGCTGCATAGAGAGAAAGATGAGTCTTGACGAGTTGGCAGGCAACTTTGGAAGGGGCCGTAAGCGTTTTGAGCGTGAATTTGAACGAGCCAAGGCATCCGGAGCGAAGATCTATTTGCTGGTGGAGAATGCAAGCTATGAGGCTATCATGTTCCACCGATACAAAAGCAGGCTCCATCCACATGCGTTCATGTCATCCCTGATCGCCTGGTCTATCCGCTACAATATCACTCCGATTTTTTGCAAGTCAGACATATCCGGGGAGATGATAAAAGAGATACTTTACAGAGATATGAAGGAGAGATTGGAAAGAGGTGAATATGGATAAAGATTTTACGAAGTTTCCAAACGACATACTTGAAGCTTTATACCAAAATCACTTTTCAGGTCTTCAACGCAGTGTAATTATATATGTTATTCGCAAAGTCGAAGGATATCAGAAAAAAAGGGACACTATAGCTGTTTCTAAGATGGCCAAAGATATTGATTACGCAAGAGAAAGTGTTTCAAGGGCAGTTAATCAATTAGAAAGATTAAATATACTTGAGATTGAAAGAACCGGCAAGAAAACCGGCAACTTCATGAGAGTACGAAGAGTTAAAGAATGGGATTTACCTGTGATGAAACGGTCACATGTAACAAAACAATCACATGTGACAAAACAGTCGTCCAATGTGTGTCCAAATGATCACACTAACCGTGACGCTACGGTCACACACAAAAGAAAACATACAAAAGATAATATACAAAAGAAACCCCCTATATCCCCCACAGAAGAAAAGAGGGCTATAGGCAGGTCATTCGATGAAATGTATACCGAAGAAGAACTGCAGAAACTTACAGAGGAAGGATGGGAATAATGAGCATCTATAATTTTTCCAAAGACGATGCAAAACGCTTTGCCCAGGAGCAAGGCATATATACAAAACAAATCGGCAATGAACTGCGATTTAAGTACTGCCCTTATTGCCGGACAGAAACAAATGATAAGGACACCTTTGCTATTAATCTGGATACTGGGCAGTTTAAGTGCCTTCGTGCATCCTGTGGCGCCAAAGGTAATATGCTGACACTGGCTAAGGATTTTAATTTCTCACTTGGAAGAGATGTGGATGAGTACTACCAGCGCAAAAGGCAGTTCAGGGATCTCAGGAGATTTCCAAGGCCAACAATACAGCCTAATGCAGTCAAGTATCTTGAAAGCCGTGGGATATCCGAAGCGGTTACAAAGGCGTATGAGATCTCAACAAGGCCGGATGATGAAAGTATCTTGGTATTCCCATTCTATGATGATCACAATGAGCTGCAGTTTATCAAGTTCAGAAATACCAGTCCCAAAGAAGGCCAGAGTAAGGAATGGTGCCAGGCCAACTGCAAGCCGATCCTGTTTGGAATGAATCACTGTAGTTCGGTACTATCGAAGCGCCTTGTAATGACTGAAGGGCAGATTGACAGTCTTTCTGTGGAAGAAGCCTTTGACAGAGAGATCAATGTGGTATCAGTGCCGACCGGGGCAAAAGGTTTTACCTGGGTGCCATATTGCTGGGACTTCTTAAATCATTTTGATAGTCTAGTTGTCTTTGGAGATTATGAAAACGGTAACATTTCACTGCTCGATGAAATGAGTAAGCGGTTTAATGGCAAAGTAAGCCATGTCCGAAAAGAGGATTACTTAGACTGTAAGGATGCAAACGAGCTTTTACAGAAGCATGGAAAAGACGCAGTCAAGAGAGCCGTGTTAAATGCAGTGCCGGTTGATATAGCCAAACTGAAGAAGATTGCCGATATCAAGCGCAAGGACATGACACAGATGAGATCTGTCAAGTCTGGCATAGCATCCCTTGACAGGACTATAGGTGGTTTCTTCTTTGGAACCCTGACCATCATTACCGGGGAGCGTGGCAAGGGTAAATCAACACTTGCTTCTCAGTTCGCCACATACGCAGTCCATCAAAAAGTAAATACACTTATTTACTCCGGAGAGCTTATGGACTGGATGCTACAGGACTGGATCGAGAGACAGGTAGCCGGTAGTGAGTATATTAATTCGGTTACCAGCCAGGATGGTTTTGTCAGCCATTTCGTAAGGGGAGATTGTCAGCCGGATATTGAAGCATGGCTTGGAGATTACGCCTATGCCTATGACAACAGCCTGAACAATGAAGACTCAGACAATTATGAAACACTGTTGGATACGTTGGAAAAGGCCATAAAGATGCGGGGTATTCAGTTTATCGTTGTCGACAATCTCATGACGGCAATCGAAGATGATATGCGCTCAGATCTGTATCGGCAACAGACGGCATTTGTCAGGAAACTTGCATACCTGGCTAAAAAATACGATGCGATCATCATCCTGGTTGCACATCCCAGAAAAAGCGGTTTTCAAAAGTTCAGCAATGATGATATTTCAGGCAGTGCAAATATAACCAATCTTGCAGATATCGTCCTGAGATATGACAAGCCTGATTCTGATCAGGATGATCCTGAACAGCCACCAAGAAAACTACACGTGCTTAAAAACAGGCTTACCGGCAGACTTAATAAAGATATTTCACTGTGGTTTGAAGAACCGAGCAAGCGGATCTCCGAAGACCCTACTGATTTCAGTTGGGATTTTGGTTGGAAGAGTTCTGATCCGGAGTGGGATGATACTGACGATGATGATAATCCATTTCTGTAGGGGGTAAGATGCAAGACCAGATCAAAACAGCCCAGAAGATAAGTAGTGAGTGTTGGAATGCGTTTAAAACATTCATGAACTCAGAGCACAGAGACGAAGACTGGGAAGAATATCTCAAGCATGGTAATAAGTCCAAAGAGTATCAGGGCGACAATCATGAGTTGTTTTGTGCAATGTTTCTGGGACTTATGAACTATGCAGAATCAAAAGTAAAGGAGCAAAAGCATGGGTAAGATTTATGCAATCGTCAAAGGCTCCCGTGAGAAAATCGGGAGAATTGTTGAAGTTGATAATACTCTCAAAGCATTCCAGAAGATTGTCGGCGGATACATCCAGGCCGTGCCGGTCTCTGATGATTTGACCGTTATCTGCGATGAAGAAGGACTGATCAAAGGCTACCCGCTGAATTGCTGGGTTGGAAGTATCGGATTCCATGGCACCATCGCAGTGGTTGGAACAAATGGCGAAGAGTTCGCTGACGTCCCGATCAGCCTTGATGAGTGGGAGCGCATTATCTATGGGTAGCAGGAATCGTAAATTTGAAGAGTACAACAAGGGCAGAATACAGGGCCTGGAGATGGCATTCAGGCTCCTGCGGGATGCCGGAGAAACAAAGGCAGCGGGACTTGTGGCTGATGAGATAAAGAAGCGTGGCAAGCTGTCAGTCCAACTGCCACTCACCAGCAAGGAAGTCATACAGGGCGTACAGCCGATGAAGTGGTGTCTGTATGAGATTTTTATGTGCATGACCATAGAAGTGCTGCATACACGTTTCGGCTTCGGTACCAAGCGGTGCAAAGAGTTTCTCAAGTGGTGGAATATCAAGGTTGGAATGATGGACGACAAGCTTGTGACCTGGCAGGAATACATAGAAGCCATCAAAGAAGAAGTCGGGATTGATATCCCTACAGACTGCATGAAAGAAGAAGGACTTATACCATGAAAAAAGAGTTTATAAAAGTTGATGACGTAGTTCAATTTAATGAAAAGCACAAGTGGTGCGGCAGCTTGGGTATCGTAAATGAGAAAAAAGAATGCGGGAATGATACCAGATATATGATTGGAGTCCCGGTGCCCCAGCAAGGCACGGCTTATATCTTTGTGATGGAGTCAGAAGACCAGATAGAGCGGATAGGCACTGCAGTTTTAGTTTCGGAAAAGGAGGATTAAAAATGGGTCGAATAACAGTACTACGTGGAGACAGGTATTTGATACCAAAAGACAAAATCAAGGAAGCATCCGAAAAGCTGTCCCGGTATGAAGATATCGAAGAATTGGAAGATATCAAGGCTTACAGCTCACAACTTCATGAAATAGCATCACAGCTCCGTATTGATGGCAGGCCGGAGACAGCAAAGGCCGTGGAGCAAGCCGCTGCCAAGATAGTAGATTTAAATAACTTTGTTGATACCGCTGCTGGCAGGATACTCAGGATCAATGAGCAGAACAAGAAAGAGATCCTGGACTTTATCGATGATGTGGACGGCCTGTTGTATGACGATCCTGTCTATGTGATCCGCAAAAAGATTGAAGAGGTGCTTTGATGGATTATGGGGTTTATTTGTCAACAAAATTCAAACCAAAAAAGAAAGGTTCCGGCATAAGAGTGGTTGAGCCAGATGATTATAAGGATTCTGAGATCAAAGCCATAAAAAAGTGCGGTTATACACTCTTGGCTTACTTAAGTATAGGGACTCTCGAGAAAGAACGGTCATGGTTTGAAAAGTACAAGAAGTACAGGAAACAAAGGTTGGGTGATTGGCCAAATGAATGGTACATGGATATGACCAGTACTGACTGGAGACAGTTTTTAGTAAACAGGGCAAAGACCCTTAAGAAAAGAGGATTTGATGGCTTCTGGCTTGATAACTTGGATGTCTATGAATATAACAGGTCGACTAAGGTGTTTGCAGCTTGCAAAGCAGTTTTAAAACAAATCAAGGCAGTAGGCGGTTACATCATGGTTAATGGCGGGAGTGAATTCTTCGACAAGGCCATGGATAAGAAACTGAAGCTAAAGGCCATGGTGGACGGAGTCACGCAAGAAGAAGTTTACAGCAGAATCACGAACTACTCCGGCAAGGGCAAGTTTGGAGAACAGAAGGCCGACCAACACAAGTGGTATAAGGAATATATGAAACGGCTGAAGAAGCATGGCGCCCAGACATTTTTGTTGGAGTATACCAGAGATGACAAGCTCAAGACCAGGATAAAGAACTTCTGCAAAAAGTACGGCATGACAGGGTACTACATCTCTGAAGATGTGGACCTGTGAGAAAGGGGAGGTGATTAAGTGTACGACACATTTTATGATGATTTTTACGAACCATCAGAGTTCGATGTGAAGGTGGAAGAGTGGAAAAAAGAACTGCGTGAGAGTGTCAAACAGGAAGTAAAAGATGAGATTCAAAGACTGCGGAAAGAAGTGGAACGATTAACTGATATTCGTGACAACTGGGACGGCAAGATTGCGGAGTTGAATGACAAAATCAACGAGGCTGAACATATCAAGAGAAATGCTTTAACAGAAGCTAAGAAAATGACTCTGAAAGAATTGCTTGAACCGTTAAAACAGGAAGTTTGGACGGTTAAGTGTGAATGGGAATACATCAGAGAAAAATGTGATAAGTGTGACGAGTATGGATACATACGTTTCAAATCCCCACAAGGTAGAGAGCTGACTGAAGAATGTAGTTGTCGTGAACAGAAATATTTTTACAGTCTGATACAACCAGACCTTTACGAAATCAGATGCAATTCAAAAGGGAAAATTATGAAATTTTTGTTCGTTCATAATCGTTCGCTCGATGAAGAACATTATGTTTTTGCAGACAAAGTTTATAACGGACAGTCTTTTGACAGTATGTATAGGTGTGGAAGTTGGTACTTTTATGACAAAGAAAAAGCACAAGAATACTGTGATTATCTCAACAAAAAAGTGGGGTGGTAAGGATGAAAGACCCATGTAAAAGCGGATGTATCGAACGTGACTTCTGTCAAGGAAAATATCCATGCAAAAAGAAGCAGGCATTTATTCGCTGGAAGAAAAAGGCTGCAACACTTTGGAAGGATAAAAAAGAGAAACATGGCTGACAAAGAATTCAAATACTCGAAGCAAGAGAATGAAGCACACAGGAGCCTGTGAATGGTTCTGGCCAAAGAACAAGGAGTAATTTAGATGAAGTTTGAAAAGGTGTCATACTCAGCATTTCGCAAAGATATGCTGAAGTACAAATTTACAGAAGAAGCAATTCACGAAGCATATGAGAACATCCGACTGCCGGAGCGTAGCACAGAGCTTAGTGCCGGATATGATTTTTTCTCTCCGATTAAGTTCATCTTAAAACCAGGAGACAGGATTATCATCCCGACAGGCATTAAGGTTCATTTTACAGAAAATCAGTCCAAGATATGGCACTTGCAGCTTTTTGTCCGGAGTAGCCTGGGCACCAAGAAAGATATCGTCCTGTCCAACGGGACCGGGATCATAGATCCTGACTATTACGGTAACCCGGACAACGAAGGCGACATGCTTATGGCTCTTTACAATCGTGGATATCACTACCGTCACTTTGAAGTCGGTGACAGGATCATGCAGGGAGTCTTTATGATACACGGATTGTCAGAAGATGATACTGCCACAGGCAAAAGAAAAGGAGGTGTGGGCAGTACCAATGACTAAAGTGGGTAGGAATTTTTATGCTTATGAAATTGATAAGTACAGGCTTGGAAATAATATCTATAAGCATCTCCAAGACAAGGGTATGAAGCAGATAGATCTGGCAAGAGCATTAAACGAAAGCAAGCAACAGGTCAGCCGATGGATGAATGGGGCACGAATGCCACAGATAGTGACACTGCTTAAGATATCTAGAATACTGGACGTGTCTCCAGACGATTTGTTGGAAGGGGTGTTAATTGAAAAGTGATACTGTTTAAGTTTTTGACGCTTGTGGCTTTTGCAGTGATTTATCTGTGTGCGACAGCCTTGATGGCTCTGTGTCTGATAACAATACGAAAAGATGATAAGGATAGCTTTTATGCCATGGCATGGTTATCTGGCCTTCTGGTCTTTCTGACGGCTGTGTACTTTATCATGACACGGCTGTGAAAGTGGGGTGGATGAGTAGTGGGTAACATGATAGACCATCCAACACACTATAATCTGCCCGGCAAGAAAGAGTGTATTGAGCAGATGTTGGAAGATTACGGTGGCAGGATCACGGCTATCTTCTGCCTGACCAATGCTTATAAGTATCTTTATCGGGCAGGAGAGAAAGAAGGTAACTTCAAAGAAGCTGATTTAAAGAAGGCCAAGTGGTATTTTGATTTTGTCAATGACAGGCTTGAAGTGTTTGTCAGGTATAAGAATGCGGTGAAGCTATATGAACATGTTAAGAAAGGATTACATGATAATGGATTAATAAAGTGAAAGGTGGTGAGTAGAGTTTATGACGATTGATGAAGCTATTCAACACGCAGAGAAAGTGGCGAAAAGATATGAATACTTAGTAGAAAGCGATAATGAAGGACACGGATTCTACGGCACGAATGAGAACTGCGTGAAATGTGCCAAAGAACATCGGCAATTAGCTGAGTGGCTTCGAGAACTAAAATGGTGGAGGTCACAGAAACACAATTGTGATACATGCAAATATTATAACACATCTGCTATAAATGAACCTTGTTTTCACTGTGACTCTAGTACGGATGATAAATGGGAATGCGGATATGAAGGTGGTGAAACAGAATGACGAGAGAAGAAGCAATAGAATGGATAAAAGCACATCATGATTATCAGATGGATGGTTGCAAAGATAGTGAAGTGATGAGAATGGCAATCAAAGCACTGGAACAGGAATCCTGCGAAGATGCGATCAGCAGACAAGAAGCACTTGAATTTGTTACGTTTGATAATTGCGAATATCGACCACTATCAATCCCTGTTATTAGCATAAGGGAGTTTTTGGAAGAATTGCCACGAGTCAAGCCAGTATCACGTATTGCGAAATTCACATTTGATAAAGATATGCTACAAGGAATCGTGGATGGTTTTGTAGAGTCTGAGTTTGGAAATTACATTTCAAGACAGGATGCCATAGATGCAATTTTATATGACCATCTTGATAGCTTGACACCGGATGAAAGAAGAAATCTAATTGAGGATTTACCTCCAGTGATACCGAAGCAAGAGACAAGCGAATGGATACCCTGTAGCGAGAGACTTCCAGAAGCAGGAGTAACGGTGCTTGTAACAAGTGATCATGGCTATGTCTACACATCGTGCTTTAGACACGGAGAATTTGAATATGGTGGGAATGCGATAGCATGGATGCCGTTGCCTGATCCGTACAAAGGTGGTGAATAGGAATAATGGCTTGTATGATGGCATGGGAAGCAGAAGAAAAAGGCTATACCTGTAATGATTGCTATTTATCAATGCAGAATTGTCATGATAAATCAATTTGTTGTGAGAATGAAACAGGATTGTGTGATTGGTTTGAAGAGATACCGAAGGATGGTGAACAGGATGGATGAACATGATTTGTGGGCAATCTGGATGCTGATTATGGGATTTTTAGTCGGAGTGTTTCTTTGTAGGGGGTTAATGTAAAAAATGGCAAAGGTCAAAGTCGAATCGGTTGAGAGAATGACGAAAGAAGAAGCAATAAATGCTATTAACAATCGGTTTGAAATTATGGATTATCGTGAGGATAAGCAACTTGAAGATGCTTTAGATATGGCAATTGAAGCACTGGAAAAGCAAATACCAATGAAAGTCAGAATAACAACATCTACAAAAC
>Ga0310696_10011084_pt1 | contig 10297 bp, 12 predicted proteins | sample AusTroGonzalo_MG_4_FD_203885 | JGI IMG/M metagenome (GOLD analysis project Ga0310696, IMG submission 203885) | Bovine rumen microbial communities from tropical cattle in Woodstock, Queensland, Australia - Gonzalo_02 (v2) (version 2) | ecosystem: Host-associated > Mammals > Digestive system >... | reverse complement strand
TTTAAATGAGTTTTGAGAAAATATATATGGGAAAAACGGTATTTCAAGGCGCTCCGGAAGATAATTTACGGGGATTTTTCCACTTCGGTCCCGACTGGCGGAGAAACCCTCTTGATTTAACGCGTCCAAATGCTATATTATCGCGTTTGAATAAGTTTAACCTAAATCGGAACAGCCCCCATCATGGATCAGAAAAACGACAGGTCGATGTCCAGCAGTCTGGAAGATTATCTGGAAGCCATCGCCGAGATCATCGAACACAACGGTCACGCCCACACCAAAGACATCGCCGACATGCTCAACGTCTCCATGCCGTCGGTGACCAACGCACTCCAGTCGCTCGCCGCGCGCGGGCTGATCGTCTACCGTTCGCACCTGCCGGTGCAGCTGACGGGCGAAGGCTCCGCAAAAGCGTCGGTGATCCGCCGCCGCCACGCGACCTTGAAGCGCTTCTTCAAGGAGATGCTTAAACTCGACGAACTGCAGGCCGACTCCTCGGCGTGCAAGATCGAACACGTGATCGGCGAGACCGCTCTGGAACGCCTCGCCGCGCTCACCGAAGCCATCGCCGGGCGCGAAGACTGCGAAACTTTGCGCAAGTTCATCGCCGAGACCATGCCGACCATCCATCCGGGCAACGATTCGGAGCTCGTCTCGCTCGACAAGCTGCCGCAGGACAAGATCGGCATCGTCGTCAAAGTCGCGGAAAGTCTGCGCGGCATCAAGAAGTTCGCCGACATGGGCCTCGTCCCCGGCACGCTGGTGCAGTTCGAGGGGAGCGCCCCCTTCGGCGACCTGATCCGCATCAAGATCATGGGTAGCTGTCTGTCCATACGCAGTTCCGACGCGATGTACATCTGGGTGCGCGTCGTACGGTAAGCGCTTATGCCCGCCGGCTTCGACACTCTGCTTTCACGCGTCCGCGCCGCCGTGGAAAAAAAACTCGGCGCCGCCTCGGGGTGCCACGACTTCGACCACACCCTGCGCGTCCTTTCCAACGCCCGGATGCTCGCGGAACGGCTGCCCGAAGCGGATCGGCAGACCGTCGAACTGGCGGCCCTGCTCCACGACATCGCCCGCCCGGAGGAACTCGCCTCGCAGGGGAATATCTGCCACGCCGCCGCCGGGGCGAAGATCGCCGAAGAGCTGCTGCTCGAATTCGGCGCTGCTTCCGAAACCGCGCGCGCCGTGGCCGCCGCCGTGAGGAGCCACCGCTACCGCGACGACATAGAACCGGCAACGCTGGAAGCGAAGATCGTCTTCGACGCCGACAAACTCGATTCGCTCGGGGCGGTCGGTCTGGGACGCGCCTTCCTCTTCGCCGGTCACTGCGGAGCCCGGCTCCACAACACCGAAGCCGAAGCGCTCAACTCCCCCGCCTACTCCCGGGAGGACACCGCCTACCGCGAGTACCTCGTCAAACTGCGCCGTCTCCCCGCCGCCATGCTCACCGAACCCGGCCGCGCGGAAGGCACGCGCCGCCTGCGCTTCATGCGCCGCTTCTTCGACCGCCTCGACGCCGAGATCCGCAAAGCGGAATAGCTCCTTGCCGTTACGCCCGCAAGGCGAACGGCTCTTGACTTTTGCACGCGGGCGATATATATTATGGGCGAAACTCAAGATTCGTAACATTTTTTCTTGGAGCGGTCAAAAAAGTGAAACAGCTTTTCGAGGCTTACTATTACTTTCGTTTTGCCTTCTTTTACGAAGGCACGACACAGTATGGTTTCGCCGAACCGCTTCAGGCATGAGAGAAAAAAATACAGGATAAGCAAGAGCTCCGCGGCGAAACCGAACCGCGGAGCTTTTTTTATGCGGCAAACGAAACAATATTGACATAAGGCGTAAACATAAGGAAAGGAACGCAGCCATGATAGTCATCCTCAAGGAAAATCCAGATCCCCGGCAGCTCGAAAACCTGACTCGCTGGCTCAAGAGCATGAACCTCCAGATCCACGTCTCGGAGGGCTTCCATCAGACGGTGCTGGGCCTCGTCGGCGACACCACGCGAGTCGACATCGACCTCATCAAGGCGCTCGACATCGTCGATGATGTCAAGCGCATCCAGGATCCCTACAAAAACGCCAACCGCAAGTTCCACCCGCTCGACACGGTGGTCGACGTTTCGGGCGTCAAGATCGGCGGCGGCAATTTCCAGTTGATCGCCGGACCGTGCTCGGTCGAAAGCGAGGAGCAGGTCACCGGCATCGCCATGGCCGTCAAGCAGGCCGGTGCGACGCTGCTCCGCGGGGGCGGCTTCAAGCCCCGCACTTCGCCCTACGCCTTCCAGGGGCTCCGCGACGAAGGACTGAAACTCCTCGTCGCCGCGGGCAAGGCCGCCGGGATGCCGGTCGTGAGCGAGATCATGGACATCTCGCAGCTCGACCTCTTCGACGAGATCGACGTCATTCAGGTCGGCGCGCGCAACATGCAGAACTTCGAACTATTGAAACAGCTCGGCCGGACGACCAAGCCGGTGCTGCTCAAACGCGGCTTCGCCTCCACCATTCAGGAACTCCTGATGAGCGCCGAGTACATCATGGCGGGCGGCAACCCCAACGTGATCCTCTGCGAGCGCGGCATCCGCACCTTCGAGACCGCCACGCGGAGCACCCTCGACCTTTCCGCCGTGCCGGTGCTCCGCAACGCCACCCACCTGCCCGTGATCGTCGATCCGAGCCACGCCTGCGGCAGCGCCAGACTCGTGCCGCCGATGGCGCTCGCCGCCGTCGCCGCCGGGTGCGACGGGCTGATAATCGAAGTCCACAACGATCCCGAGCACGCGCTTTGCGACGGGCCGCAGTCGCTGCTGCCCAAGGCCTTTTCCGAGCTGGCCGCCAAGGTAGCCAAAGTGCGCGCGGCGCTTCAGTAGGTGTCCCAAATGGCCGAAGAAAAGAAACTCACCGTCGGCATCGTCGGGCTGGGACTCATCGGGGGCTCCCTCGCCAAGGCGGCCCGGGAGGGAACGAATCACACCGTCCTCGGCATGGACACCAACCCCTCGGTGGTGCTCAAGGCGCGGCTGCTCGACGCCATCGACGACGAACTGACGACCGCGAAGTTCAAGAGCTGCGACATACTGCTCGTGGCGATCCACCCCGAAGCGACGCTGGATTTTCTGCGCGGCAACGCCGCCAAGTTCAACCCCAAGGGCATGGTGATCGACTGCTGCGGCATCAAGCGCGGCGTCTGCGAACTCGGCTTCGCACTCGCCAAAAAGCACGGCTTCACCTTCATCGGCGGTCACCCGATGGCGGGCAAGGAACGCTCCGGCTTCGAACACTCGGCGCGGACTCTTTTCAGCCGCGCGTCGATGATCCTCGTGCCGCCGCACGGCATCGAACTCGAAAAGATCGGCCGCGCCAAACAGTTCTTCCTCTCGCTCGGCTTCGGCTCCGTGAAGCTCACCACCCCCGAGGAACACGACCGCATGATCGCCTACACTTCGCACCTCGCACACGTGCTGTCGAGCGCCTTCGTCAAGAGCGAAGCGGCCAAGAACCACCGCGGCTTTTCGGCGGGGAGTTTCCGCGACATGACGCGCGTCGCCACGCTCCACGCGGGGATGTGGACCGAGCTGTTCATGGCGAATCGCGACAACCTCGCCGCCGAGGTCGACAATCTGATCAGCCACCTCGCCGAGTACCGCGACGCCCTAAAGGTCGGCGACCGCGACAAACTCTACGAGCTGCTCGACGCGGGCGCCAAGCTCAAAGCGGAGATCGATAAATTGTGAACATCGTGATCGAAAAGGCCGCCCCGCGCGGCAGGATCGCCGCCATCCCCGCCAAGGCCGCCGCCCACCGGGCGCTGATCGCCGCGGCGCTCTCGGGAGCAACGGTCGACGTCCGCATCGGCGGTATGGAGCTGTCGCAGGATATTACCGCCACCATGCGCTGTCTGGAACAGCTCGGGACGAAGATCGCCGCGGCCGGCGACGGGGTTTTCCGCGTATCGCCCGCCCCCCTGCCCTCCCGCCCGGCGCTCGACTGCGGTGAAAGCGGTTCGACGCTGCGTTTTCTGCTGCCCGTGGCGGCGGCGCTGGGCGCGAACGCGCACCTAACGGGGTGCGGGCGGCTGCCGGAGCGGCCGCTTGCCGACCTGATCGAAACGCTCCGCAAGCACAACATAACTTTCACCGGTACTCGGATACCTTTCGACATTTGCGGAAAACTCGCGGGCGGGCGCTTCGAACTCCCCGGCAACGTGAGTTCGCAGTACGTTTCGGGACTGCTCTTCGCGCTCTACGCAGCGGATATGCCCGGCGAGATCGCACTTACGACCAAACTCGAATCCTCGCGTTACGTCGACATGACCGTAGCGGTGCTCCGCAAATTCGGCGCGCGCATCGAAAAGACCGGCGATTCTTTCGCATATCTTGGGCGCTCCGGAAAAGTGCCTGAAACCCTCGCCGTCGAGGGCGACTGGTCCAACGCCGCCGCGTTTCTGGTCTGCGGCGCGCTGAACGGAGAAGTCACCGTGACCGGGCTCGACGCCGATTCGCTCCAGCCCGACCGCGCGATAGTCGAGATACTGCGCAAATTCGGCGCAAAGGTGAGCACGGACGGCGGTGCCGTCACCGCCGCGCCCGGAGTTCCCCGCCCCGCGACGGTCGACGTTTCCGAAACGCCCGATCTGCTGCCGGTCCTCGCGGTGCTCGCGGCGGGCTCCCCGGGCAAAAGCCATTTCGTCAACGCGGCGCGGCTCCGCCTCAAGGAAAGCGACCGGCTCCGCTCGACGGCGGAACTCTTGAGATCGATCGGCGTCGATGTCGCGGAATCGCCCGACGCCCTCGAAATAACGGGCGGCGGCCCCGTCCGCGGCGGCTCCGTCGAGTCGTTCAACGACCACCGGCTCGTCATGGCGGCGACCGCCGCCGCCGCGCTGGGCGCACTGCCCCTGACGATCGTGAACGCGGAGGCGATCCGCAAATCCCAGCCGGATTTTTTCGCCGTCTGCGAAAATTTGGGCATGAAGATCGAACATTGACATAATACGGAGATTTTACATCATGGACATCAAAGACTGCCGCAACGAGATCGACCGCATCGACGTGGATCTGCAAAAGCTCTTCGAAAAGCGCATGCAGGTCGCCGCGGAGATCTCGCGCCTCAAAAGCCAGAACTCCATATCCACCGTCAACGCCGAGCGCGAACGCGAGATACTGCTCCACGTCGACGACCGCGCGACACCCGATCTGCGCCTCTACAACCGCGTGCTCTTCACCACCCTCTTCGACCTCAGCCGCTCGTACCAGAACCGGCTCCGCCACCCCGAAGGCGCCGTGAGCGACGTCATCGCCAAGGCGCGCCGCAGTTCCAGTCTGCCCGACCGCGGACAGATCGCCTGTCAGGGCGTAGAAGGAGCGTACTCGCAGCAGGCGTGCGACAAGCTTTTCGCGCTTCCGGCGATCACCTACTTCCGGTCGTTCGCGGGGGTGGCGCAGGCGGTGGAGCGCGGGCTCTGCCAGTACGGCGTGCTGCCGATCGAAAACAGTTCGCACGGCACCGTCAACGACGTCTACGACCTCGTGCGCGACCACCGTTTCTTCATCGTGCGGAGCCTGAAGCTCCACATCCGCCACAGCCTGCTCGCCAAGCCGGGCGCGACGATGAACGACATCCGCGAGATCGTTTCGCACGAACAGGCCATCGGCCAGTGCAGCCGCTTCCTCAAGGACCACCCGGGGATCAAAGTCACCACCATGGAAAACACCGCCGTCGCCGCCAAGTACGTCGCCGAATCGGGGCGGAACGACATCGCCGCCATCTCGTCGGCGCGCTGCGCCGAACTTTACGGCCTCGCGGTAATAGACGACCACGTGCAGAACAGCGAAAACAACTACACCCGCTTCATCTGCATTTCCAAGGAGCTGGAGATCTACCCCGGCGCGAACCGCATCAGCCTCATGCTCTCGCTGCCGCACCGCCCCGGAGCCCTTTACAGCATCATCGCCAAGTTCGCCGCGCTGGGGCTGAACCTGACCAAACTCGAAAGCCGCCCGGTACCGGGGAGCGACTTCGAATTTCTCTTCTACTTCGACCTCGAATCGTCGGTCGATTCTCCGGAGACCTTGAGCGTCCTCAACGAACTCGCCGCCGTCCCCTCGGAGCGCTTCGTATTCTTGGGCAACTACAGCGAGATCTGAGCATGGCCCAAGCCCTCAATCTGGTGCTCGTCGGCATGCCCGGCTGCGGCAAGACGCGCGTGGGAAAACTCGTCGCGCGCATCCTCGGCCGCGACTTCGTCGACCTCGACGCCGAGATCGTGCGCTCCGCCCGCATGTCCATCCCGGAGATATTCGCCAAGTTCGGCGAGGCGCGCTTCCGCGAACTCGAACGCGAAGAGGCGAAAAAAGTCGCCGCCCGCTCCGGTCTGGTCATCGCCACGGGCGGGGGAACCATCGTCCAGCCGGGAGCCCCGGATATCTTCCGCGCCACTGGAAAGATCTGCTACATCCGCCGCCCGCTGGAACTCCTCCAGACCGCCCACGGCCGCCCCCTCTCGCGCGACCGCGCCGCCGTCGAAAAACTCTACGCCGAACGACACGAAAAATACGAATCCGCCGCCGACTTCACGGTCGACAACGCCGACGCCCCGCCCAACCAAGTCGCTCAAAAAATCGCGGAGCTCTTCTGCCGCTGACGGTATGCGAGGGGAGAAAACCCTTTGTGAACAAAAGTTTGTTCTCCCCTCGCGCTCCCCTCTTTACAAAAAACTTCAAGCACGCGTGGCGGTTTTATCTTGACGATAAAATCCGCCTTGCGGCGTTTGCAAACCGTGACTTATCACTTTTCGTCTTCATCCGCCGCCGCGTCCAGACCGAGCAGAATGGCGGCCGCGGTCACCAGATTGCCCGCCATGTAACCGAGAGCGCAATATCCGGCGAGGATCGCCATGTCCATGGGCTCCCCGTCGAATTTTTCGCACTGGCTCAAGCAAGCCGCTCCCCCGAGAATGGCGCCGATGGACTTTGCCCGGATGTTCACGGCAAAAAGCCAATAATACCGCTTCATTTTTTTCGTTCCTCCCAGATAAAAAAAGGCGCACCCCTGTTTTGCGCTCGCTGTAGGCAGACCAGTGCCAGAACTCCACGCAAAGACAAGGGCACGCCGAACGGCGCACCTTGCAAGCGGATGGAGTTCAAGTAAGTTTGGTCTTTTACAGCGAGTCCATCGCTTGAAGATACTGCTATCTTCAAGTATTAAATTTTATCAACGGTCATCTTTCGATAAAGATCAACCCTCCTTGTTTTCGGAGCCGAATTTTTCTAAATATAGTCTCTCCCCGCGGCGTTTGCAAACCGCCGGCCCGGAAAACGCGGCCGAGGCGGTCCGGCGTTTGCATAATCCCAAGCGGAATATTATATTACGCAGGCCGGGAGGAGTTGTTTTTCATGTTCGTCGTCAAGGTCATATCGAGATACGCGGCAGGTGCGCTGCTGTCGGCGGCATCCTTGCTGCTCTGTTCGTGCGGCGTTACTGACCGCGTCTTCGAGCCGGAGCTCTTCGAAACGGAGATCCGCTCCGCGCGACTGCCCGAGGATCTGGACGGTTTCCGGATCGCGTTCGTCACCGATCTCCACGTGGACAGCCGCCGCCACCCGGAATATCTCCCCCGGATCGTCGCCCGGATGAACGAACTCGAGCCCGATCTCGTCGCCATCACGGGCGACTTCGCCGACGGCAAGGCCGCGGAGCTCGCCCCGCAGTTCGAAGCGCTGCGCGGCCTGAAAGCGCGGTACGGCGTCTTCGGCGTTCCCGGGAACCACGAATACTACTCGGGATATCGGGACTACATGGCCTATCTGCCCACGCTGGGCGTCACCATGCTGGAAAATTCGCACCGGATGATCCGCCCGAATTTCGCGGTCGCGGGGATCACCGATCCGGCGGCGGGTTCTCAACATCTGCCGATGCCGGATCTTGCCGGTGCGCTGCGGGGCATACCGAAGCCGGCATTCACAGTGCTCCTCGCGCATCGTCCTTACTTCTGCCGCGCGGCATCCAAGCTGGGCGTCGATCTTCAACTTTCCGGGCACACCCACGGCGGGCTCGTCTGGGGACTCGGACCGCTGATCGTCCGCGGCAACAGCGATTTCGTCGCCGGGCTGTATCAGGTCGGCCCCACCGCCTTGTACGTCGGGCGGGGCGCCGCCGTCCGATGCCGCAACCGCTGGGGATACATCTGGCGCTTCGGCGTCCACCCGGAAATAACGCTGCTGATACTGCGCCGCCCGTGACCGGCACGCACCGTCATCGGGTTGATTTTGGAAGAGATACCGATTATATTATCAGTATGGGAGAAAAAAGCGTGGACATACGAACGGAAAAAATACGGCTGTGGCTGGAAAATCCGCCGGAAATCAAATTCCCGGTGCCGGTCGGCCTGCCCAAATTTTCCAAGAAATCGTTCCGCAGCTACGACGAGATGAACGCCTGGAAGCGCGAATATCTGCGCGAGATCGCCGCCCAAGGAGGCATCAAGTGGAAAGACTCCTGAAAAAGCTCAACGACCGTTTGGGCGATCTTTTGATCTCCAAATTGGCGGTCGTCCGCGACAAGGATTCCGACGACATCCTGGTTTTGCAGACGAAAAAGCAGCATCTGCAGAAATAACCCGCGCGCTCTTCCCTTTTTTTATTCTTCCCGATTTTTATAGTCTACACGCACGCGCGCGATATGCCGAAATGCGGCTCAAAAAAGTGTTAAATGCCGTTTTTCGGTGCAAAAAGTCGAAAAAAACGGCTTTTTCGGCGGTTTTCGACTTGATAAACCCTCGTTTCGATGATATTTTATATGACGCTGATGGCTATCCGGGCGAAAATTGTGCCCTGATGGCCGTTTGCTGTATGCCGGGTTTTCCGGATGCGGCGTCTTTTCCGGCGCGGTCGTGATTCGCTTGATGCTGAAGCGAAAAATACGCGCCGGGGCAGACTCCGCGATCCGGTGGGAAGAACCGGGCGGACGGGCGGATCGAGCGTACAGGCGCCCCCTTACGGCGCAGGTGCGGACGATCTCGCGGTAACAATCAATATCGGGCGGGATGCACGAAGGTTCCCCGAAACACGTCCGGCAAGGCGGTGCGAAAAGCCGAGCCGGGGCGAAGTCAAGGGAAGTTCGGCGGAACCTCGACGGGAGAGGAACAAACGCAGCGAGTATATGCGTAAATCTCCCGGCATCAACAGGAAACCGGAATAATGGAAGTTAGAGCTTTGACCAAAAATGTGCGGATTTCTCCGGAAAAGGCGCGTCACGTGTCGCGTCTGATCCAGGGAAAGAGCGTGGTCGAGGCGCTGGCGATCGTCGAGCTCAGCCCGCGCAAAGCGGCCGCTCTGATCGGCGACACGCTGCGCTCCGCCGTCGCCAACGCCGAAAACAACTGCGATCTCAACCGCAACGCGCTGACCGTCAAGGCCGCGCTGGTGAGTCCGGGACCGATCATCAAGCGTTTTCGGCCCAAGGCACGCGGTTCCGCGGGGCGGATCCGCAAACGTACCAGTCACCTGGAAGTCATTTTGACCGACTAACACAAGGGATATTGATCGTGGGACAGAAAGTTAATCCTATCGGATTGAGGACCGCTCTTACCCGCAACTGGGAATCCCGCTGGTTCGCCGACAAGAAGGAAGCCGGCAGGACCTTGTTCGGCGACTGGTTGCACGAGGATCTGGCGATCCGCAAGTTCATCAAGGAAAAGTTCGCCTCGGCGGCGATCGCCCGCATCCAGATCGAGCGCTTCGCCAACCGGGTGCGCGTCACCATCGTCTCGGCCCGTCCGGGCGTGCTGATCGGCAAGAAGGGCGCCGAACTCGACACCATGCGTGCCGAAGTCGCCAAGATCGCCAGCGACAAGGAGGTCTTCATCGAGGTCTCCGAACTGCGTCGCGCCGAAACCTGCGCGCAGCTCGTCGCCGAAAACGTCGCCCAGCAGCTCGAACGCCGCATCGGCTTCCGCCGCGCCATGAAGCGCGCCATCCAGACTGCGATGGACATGGGCGCCGACGGCATCAAGATCAACTGCGCCGGCCGTCTCGGCGGCGCCGAGCTGGCTCGCGAAGAGCAGTACAAGGAAGGTCGCGTTCCGCTTCACACGCTGAAGGCGGACATCGACTACGGGTTCACCGAAGCCAATACGACCGCCGGCAAGATCGGCGTCAAGGTTTGGGTTTGTCACAAAGACTCTGCGGAGGAAGAGAATTATGCCGTTAATGCCAAAAAGGGTAAAGTACAGAAAGGTGCAGCGCGGAAGTAACGCCGGACTCGCCACCACCAACAACAAGTTGGACTTCGGCGAA